>Ga0207416_1001241_pt1 | contig 35706 bp, 37 predicted proteins | sample PaiPotPPM11metaG_FD_184107 | JGI IMG/M metagenome (GOLD analysis project Ga0207416, IMG submission 184107) | Iron sulfur acid spring bacterial and archeal communities from Banff, Canada, to study Microbial Dark Matter (Phase II) - Paint Pots PPM... ...
GGCAGGGCGATCATCTTCATCGCCCACAAATTAAAGGAAGTGCTGGCGGTTGCCGACCGGATTACCGTGCTGCGCCAGGGCCGGGTCGTCGGATCCGTGGCGCGCGCCGACGCGGACGAGTCGAAGCTCGCGACGATGATGGTCGGACGGCATTTCGACGTGAACGCGCGCCTCCCGCGCGCCGCGCCGGCGGCGGCCGGCGGCGCCCTGCGCGTCGCCGACTTCGTCGTCGCGCGCGATGATGGAGCGCCGAGCGTTCGCGGCATGGATCTGGTCGCGGCGCAGAGTGAAATCGTCGGCATCGCCGGCGTGGAGGGTAACGGCCAGCTGGAATTCGCGGAGGCACTGTACGGGATACGATCGGCCGCAGGCGGCAGCATCGAGTGGAAAGGCGAAGACATATCGCGGCTGACGCCGGCCGAGCGGCGCGCGCGCGGCTTTCGCTACATACCCGCGGACCGCCAGCGCGAGGGCTTGGTACTCGATTTCGATACCTCCGAAAACGCTCTGCTCGGCGATCAACGTCGCTTGCGCCGAGGCTTGCTGGTCAACGCAAAGCTGGCTCGCGAGCGTGCCGATGAGATCGGTCGCGACTATCAGCTTGCCGGCTACTCGCCCACCAACCCCGCGCGCAGCTATTCCGGCGGGACGCAACAAAAACTCATCGTCGGCCGAGAGCTTGGCCCCGAAGCAAAGCTCGTGATCGCGTTCGCGCCGACGCGCGGCGTCGATGTCGGGGCCACCGCCGCGATCCACGCCCGCCTGCGCGCGGTGCGCGATGCCGGCGCGTGCGTCATCTTGATCTCCTACGACCTGGACGAAATCCGCGCGCTGGCCGATCGCATCGTCGTATTCGGCTCCGGCCGCGTCGTAGGCGAGCTCAAGCCGCAAGATGCGAGCGATGCAGCGCTCGGCCGTCTCATGGGCGGCGTGACCGCGCATGCGTGATAGGCTGCGCCGGACGTTAAGTCCGCTGATTGCGCTCGTGTTGGCGCTGGGCGTCTCGGCGCTGATCATGCTTGCGTTCCGCGCCAATCCGTTCGCGGCGTATGCAGCGCTCGCGCGCGGCGCGCTCGGCAGCGAGCAGGGTCTGGCGGAGACGCTCGTCCAGATGACCGCGTTTTTATTCGCCGGCCTCGGCGTCGCCGTCGCCTTTCGCGCCGGGCTGTTCAACATCGGTGCCGAGGGCCAGCTCACCGTGGGCGCACTGTCCACCGGGATCGTGGGCGCGGCGCTGCACCTGCCTTGGCCGGTCGAGGTTCCGCTGTGTCTGCTCGCCGGCGCAGCGGGCGGGGCCGTTTGGGGCGGAATCGCGGGCGTGCTTCGAGCGCGGTTCGGCGCGAGCGAAGTCATTACTACGATCATGCTCAATTACATCGCGTTCCTCGCCGCGAATTACCTGGTGAGCGGCCCGCTGCAGGGCAACGCCGCGGCGCCGGAGACCGCGCTGATCGCTTCGTCGGCGGTGCTCCCGCCGATCGTCGCGCAGACGCGGCTGAGCGCTGCATTTCCACTGGCGCTCGTCGTCGCGCTTGCGCTCGCCTGGTGGCTGCGCCGGACCGTCGCGGGTTACGAGCTGCGCGCAGTAGGGCGCTCGGAACGTGCCGCGCGCTATGCCGGGATCAACGTGCGCGGCGTGATCATCCAAGCGATGGGTGCGAGCGGAGCGTTGGCCGGCCTGGCCGGCGCCACCGAAGTGCTCGGCCTTTTCCATCGCTTCAACGTCCAGCTGTCACCGGGCTATGGCTTTACGTCAATCGCCGTGGCGCTGATCGGTGGTTCGGATCCGCTCGGCGTGATCTTCTCGTCGTTTTTCTTCGGCATCATGCAAAACGGCGCGCTCTCCATGCAGGCGCTCGCCAACGTGCCGAAGGACCTCGTCTCGATCGTCGAGGGTTTGGTCATTCTGTTCGTGGCGGCGAATTGGCTCGGCGGGCGGCTGCGGCTGCGCGGCACCGCGAGCGTCATCCAGCCAGGCGCCGACGAGTTGCCTGCCCAAGGCGCCGTGGCGTCGTGAGTGGTTTTGAGAGCGTCGCCCTCGCGGTGCTGGCGATCGCGCTGATCAAGGCGACGCCGCTTGCTTTCGCCGGTTTGGGCGGGGTGATTTCGGAGAACGCGGGCGTCGTCAATATTTCGCTGGAAGGCATGATGGTCGGCGGCGCGTTCGGGGCGGTTCTCGTTTCTTATTACACCGGCAACTTGTTTTTCGCGGTCGTGGCGGCGGGAGTCGTGGGGGCACTGATGGCGCTGCTCCTGGCCTATTTCGCCGTTACGCTGGGCGCCGATCAGATCATCGTCGGCATGGCGCTCAACATTTTGGGCATCGGCGGTGCGGCGTACCTGCTGTCCGCGGTATTCGGCCAGCCCGGCGCTTCGCCGCAGGTGCGCAGCTTCGGCTCGCTTGATCGCGCGCGCAGCGGCGATTTGGCCGCGCTGTTTACGGACCCGCAGGGTCACGTCCTGTTCTGGCTCGCGGTCTTCTTCATCATCGCGATGCACGTCTTTCTCTATCGCACGAAGCCGGGCGTGCATCTGCGCGCCGTCGGGGAAGAGCCGCGTGCCGCCGCCACGGCGGGCGTCGACGTCAAGCGCGTCCGCTACCTGGCGACGATCGTCGGCGGCGCGCTGGCAGCGCTAGGCGGCGCTTATCTTTCGATCGGAGAAGTTAACATCTACAGCGACGGCATGGTAGCCGGGCGCGGATTCATCGCGTTGGCGGCGGTGATCTTTGGAAAGTGGACGCCGCTGGGCACCGCGGGCGCCTGCCTGTTCTTTGGCTTGTTCAGCAGCCTGCAGATCGCCCTGCAGGGGGCGAGCGTGCCGGCGCAGTGGCTGGAAATGCTGCCGTATGTCTTGACGATCGTCGCGATTTCAGGTTTTATCGGCCGGTCGCGCCCGCCGGCGTGCGACGGGATTCCGTACGAAGCGTGACGCGCCACTGGGGAGGGTTATGATGCGTTTGTCGATTGCCGCTGCCGTCCTGACCGTCGCCGTCCTCGCGGCGCCGCTGCGCACCGCGGCCGGCACGCCGCCGTCTGACGACGTCGTCTTGTCGCGGCTCGAGCCGCTCTTGATGCGCATCGCGAACCGGATGCCCGGCATCGTCGCGGTTTCGATCTACGACATACGCGATGATGACGCCATCAGCATCAACGGCAACGACGAATTGCCGGCGGCCAGCGTCATCAAGATCTCGATCATGGTGGAAGTGCTTCGCCAAATCGAGGTCGGGCGGTTCACGATTCATCGCCCGGTCATGTTGCTTGACGGCGATCGCGATTGCGGTTTCGGCTCGCTCTGCAATGCCCGTTGGGGGACGCAATATACCGTGCGCGACCTGTTGTGGCGCATGATCACGCGCAGCGACAACACGGCGGCGAACATGCTCGTACGGCTCGTCGGCCGGCGCAACATCAACCAAACGATGCAGGATCTCGGGCTTTCCCAAACGCGCCTCGGCGACACCATTCACAGCGACGGCGACATCCGCAAGCTCCGGACCAGCGCCAACGACATGATGCGGCTGCTGTCGGCGATCGCCGCGCACCGCGTGGTGAGCGACCGCGCCAGCGAGCTGATGCTCGAGATCTTGGCGGGGCAGCTGCACAATCAGCTCCTGCCCGAGCCGCTACCGCGCGGTCTCGTCGTCGCGCACAAGACGGGAACGCTGCACGACACGCTCAACGACGTCGGCATCGTGGAGTTGCCCGGGTCGCCGTACGTCATCTGCGTGCTGACGACCCATTTCGGCGACCTCGACGACGCGCAGGGTTTCATTCGGCGCGTGTCGCGGCTGACGTTCGACGCCTTCAGCCGGCTCTAAGCGCCGACCGGGAAGAGCGGAGCGCGAAGAGGTTCGCGCTTTTACGTACGCGCTGCTACCGGCGCCGGCTCATGCGCAAACGCCGGCGTCAGCCAATGCAGGTAGCGCGGTTCCCGGCCGCACGCGATCGCCTCGTAGAACTGCGCCAGCGATTTCGCAATTGGTCCGATCGCGCCCGCGCCGACCGGCCGGTGGTCCACCGAAACGACCGGTCCGACACCGACTGCCGTGCCAGAGAAAAAGACCTCATCCGCGCCGTACAGCTCGCTGCGGTCGATGCTGCGCTCGACGACTTGGACGCCCAGTTCCACGCGGCACAGATGCATGAGCGCCTTGCGCGTAATGCCTTCGAGGATCGCGTCGGTGACGGGCGGCGTGATCACGACGCCGTCGCGCACGATGAAGATGTTTTCCGCGCTGCCTTCGGCCACGTGACCCTCATTGTTCAGGAGAATCGCCTCGTCGAATCCGTTTTGAATCGCTTCGGTCTTGGCGATCGCCGAGTTCACGTAGACGCCGGTGAGCTTGGCGCGCGCCGGCGCGGCGTTGTCGTCGACCCGCCGCCAGGACGACACGCAGGTTTTTAGCCCTTGCGAGCCTTCGAAGTAAGACTTGTGCGGGACCATGACGATCGCGAAATCGCCGCGCACGTTGTGCAGCCGCACGCCGATCTCTTCGGCTGCCTTGAACGCCAGCGGTCGCACGTACACGTTTTGGCGGAAATCGTTGAGGTTGGCGAGCTTCACCGTGTGCTCGCACAACTGCGCCGCCGATTCCGGCAGATTGATGAGCAACAGCTTGGCCGATTGCTCGAGGCGCTGGAAGTGCTCGAGGAGCCGGAAAAAATACAGCTGCTTTTGCTCGGCGTTCCAATAACCGCGGATCCCCTCAAAACAGCCAGTTCCGTAGTTCAAACCGTGCGTGAGCAATCCGACCTTCGCGTCGCCGTAGTGCACGTACTGGCCGCCGTGATAAACGAACGTTTCCTCGAGCTGCATCCTTTTCTCCATTACGTCTTGATGAATCGGTTGACCGTCGCGATGAGTTCGTCGACTTTGCGCGTCGCAGCCCGATCGTCGGCCCTCAGCGAATCCCGCATGCAGCCTTCGATGTGATTCTGCAGCAGGAGCAATCCCAAACTTTCGAGCGCCGAGCGCGCCGAAGCCAGCTGCGTGAGCACGTCGACGCAGTAGCTGTCCTCTTCGATCATGCGCTCGAGGCCGCGGATTTGCCCCTCGATTTTTCGCAGGCGCGAAATGATCCCCGGCCGGTCCTTCGTATATGAATGCATTCGCTCTTGATGGGCGAGGGGGGTATCCCCATGCGCCACCAGTATCGTACTCGTTTGAAAACCCCGTGTAAAGGCCGCTTGACCCATCAAAGGTGAAACCATAGGATAGGGGAGGGGGGTATTTGATTCGACATCTGTCCTTGGCATCGGCGCTCACCTTCCTGGCGCATTGGGCGAGCGCATCGCTCGCGATGTTTTGGGCCGTGCTTTGGTCCTTGCTGCTGGGCTTCATCCTGTCGGCAATGGTGCAGGCGTACGTGTCCAAGGGCGGCCTGGCGAAACTGCTCGGCCGCGCAGGATTGCGCGAACTTGCGCTCTCGACGGCGCTCGGCGCGGCCAGTTCGTCGTGCAGCTACGCAGCCGCCGCAACTGCGAAATCCATCTTCAAGCGCGGCGCCGACTTCAGCACCGCGATGGTATTCATGTTCGCCTCCACCAACCTCGTCATCGAATTGGGCCTCGTCCTGTGGCGGCTGCTCGGCTGGCCGTTCGTGCTCGCGGAGTGGGTAGGCGGCCTCGTGCTGATCGCCGTCTTCGCGCTGCTGTCCAAGTGGCTGATCTCGGCGGCGGCCGTCGAGGCAGGCCGACGGCACGTCGAAATGGACGCAGGCGAGGGCGCGCACGAGCACCACGGCGAGCTGATCGCTCCCGGTGCGACGCTCGCGCAAAAACTCCGCTCCGGTGATGGCTGGCGCTACGTTTCGCATTATTTTCAAATGGATTGGTCGATGCTGCAGACCGACCTGATCGCGGGGTTCGTGATCGCGGGGCTGCTCGCCGTGGCGGTGCCACCGGGCATTTGGCAACACTTGTTCCTTGCTGGCGCCCCGACCGGCGTCCGCGTGATTGAGAATGCGCTGGTCGGACCGATCGTCGCGATCCTGTCGTTCGTCTGCTCGATCGGCAACGTTCCGCTTGCGGCCGTGCTCTGGAGCGGCGGAAGCTCGTTCGGCGGCGTGATTGCATTCTTGTACGCCGACCTCATCGTGCTGCCGCTGATCGACGTCTATCGCAAGTATTACGGTTGGCCTCTCGCCCTGAGGATGGTCGGCGTCTTCTATCTGTCGATGGTCGTTGCGGCGCTCGCCGTCGAACGAATCTACGCAGCGCTGCACGCCGTTCCGCCGCATGCTGCAAACCTCTTGAACATGGTCGAACACATCGGGCTCGACTACACCACGGCGCTCAACGTCGTGCTGCTCGCCACCGTCGGCATCCTCATATGGTGGGGAAGGCGCGCGCAGCCGCGCGGCCACCCGGCATAGGCGAAACCACGCTGTTGCAATCTGCCTTACTTTGTGGTACAAAGTAGAGATGGAAGTCGAGCGCGCTCTCGCCGATCTTGCCGAAGTACGAGATCGGCTCGCCAGCGTCCAGCGCTACCGCGGCTACGCAGGGCAAGCTGCCGCCATCTCCGGAGCGATCGCCGTCGCAGCCGGAGCCGTGCAAGCTTTCGCGGCGCCCCTGCCGCGGGGCCCGGACGGCCTGCGCGCCTACTTCGCAATCTGGTATTCTTGTCTGTTCGTTGCGCTCGTCATCAATTACGGTGCGGGCTTGCTTTGGTACTCGCGCACTCAGGCGCGCCAGGAGCGCCGTCAAACGCGAACCGCGGGCCTGACGATCCTGCCGGCGATCGCTCTTGCCGCGATCGTGACGCTGGCCTTGATCCTTCACGGCATCTATTGGATGCTGCCGGGCGTCTGGTACGCCTGCTACGCGCTGGGTTTGATCGCCGCGCGCAGCATGCTGCCCAAGGAGGTGACCGGCGTCGCTTTAGCGTTCGGCATCATTGGGTCGGCGCTGCTGCTCTCACCAAGCGAATCGCTGCCGCTGGCGTGGTGGGTAATGCCGATCGGCTTCGGGGTCGGGCAGATGATCATCGGTTACTTCATCGCTGCGGAAGCGAAATCGGAGAGCCGCTCATGGCACTAAGGAAACCCACGAAAAAGCCGGCAAAACTCGGCGGCCATGAAGCGCCGTACGCTTATGCGGGGCTCGAACGGATCTTTCACGAGCGCGGCCGGCTTGCGCTGTGCACGTGTCTCGTCGCCCACCCGGAAGGCAGCAGTTTTTCCGAACTCCAGGAAGCGTGCGGCCTCACCGACGGCAATTTGAGCCGGCACCTCTCGGCGCTCGCCGACATGGGGATCGTCTCGGTGACCAAGGCCGCGGGCGCGGGCCGTCCGACGACCACATTCCGCATCACCGCCGGCGGCAAGGCGCGGTTTTTGAATTACATCGACGAGCTGGAATCGGTGGTTCGCGAGGTGCAGGCCCGAGCGCACGACGGGAAAGCGGCCAACCACCGCGGGATGACCAGGCTGGCGACGACATGATTTCGAGCAAGCCCCAGGAACAGCCGGCGTTTTTGGCGGGCGGTCCGCTCCCGCATCACATCGCGATCATCATGGACGGCAACCGGCGCTGGGCCGCCGACCGGCGCCTGCCGGTGGCCGAAGGCTACCGCCGCGGCATGATCGCGCTGCGCGAAATTACGATCGCGTGCAGCCGCCTGGGCATTCCGTTCCTCACCGTGTACGGCTTTTCCGAAGAAAACTGGAAGCGCAGCTGGTCGGAAATTTCCATCCTCTTCGAATTGTGCTGCGTGTTCGCGCGCGCGGAGCTGCAGGCGCTATGTCGCGAGAACGTCAGGGTGAAAATGCTTGGGCGCTACGAAGCGCTGCCGCAGGCGCCGCGCGAAGCGCTGCAATCCTTGGTCGAGAACACTGCCGGCAACACCGGCACGATTCTCACCCTCGCGGTGAACTATAGCGCGCGCGGCGAAATGCGTGACGCGGTGCGCACGCTGGCCGAGGATGTACGCGGCGGTAGGGTCGCGCCGGAGACAATCACCGATGCGACGCTGTCCGCGTATTTGTACACCGCCGACATGCCCGATCCCGACCTGCTCATCCGACCCGGCGGCGAGCTGCGGCTGTCCAATTTCCTGCTCTACCAGGTCGCGTATACCGAGCTGTGGATGACCGAGACCCAGTGGCCGGACTTCACGCGCGAGCATCTCAAGGTCGCGCTGGCCGAATATCAGCGCCGGCAGCGCCGCTACGGTTCGTGACGCTTCCGCTGCACGAACGCCAGTAGTTCTTCCACCGGGCGCGAGTTCAAGACGGCGGTCTTGCTCAGCCCCGCCTTGCGCGCCGTGCCCACCCCGTAAAAAATATCGCCCAGCGTGCCGATGCTGTGCGCGTCCGTGTTGATGGAAAGCATGCAGCCGATTTCGGCGGCGCGCCGCGCCAGCGGCGCGGACAGATCGAGGCGGGCGGGACTGGCGTTGATCTCCAGCGCCGTGCCGCTGCTCGCCGCCGCGGCGAAGACCACGTCACTTTCAAACTCATATCCGGCGCGCTGTTCGATGAGCGCGCCGGTTGGGTGGCCGAGGATATTGACGAACGGATTGCGGATCGCGCGCACGAGGCGCTGCGTCTGCTGTTCTTTCGTGCGTTTGAACGCCGAGTGCACCGATGCAACGACGACGTCGAGTTGGGCGAGAACGTCATCGGGGAAATCCAGCGACCCATCCGCGCGGATATCGACCTCGGACGAACACAAGAGCCGTACGCCGAATCGATCGCTCGCGGCGCGAATTTCGCGAACCTGCTCGCGCAGCCGCTGCACCGACAGCCCGTTTGCGACCGCTCGTCCGGCGGAATGGTCGGAAATCGAAAGGTACTCGCGGCCGAGCGCCGCCGCACCGCGTGCCATTTCCTCGATGCTCCGCGTGCCGTCGCTCCACGTCGTGTGCGCGTGTAAGTCGCCGCGGATGTCGTCGAGCGCGATGAGCTCCGGCAGCGCGTGCGCTCGCGCGAGCTCGATCTCATCGAGCCCGGTGCGCAGCTCGGGCGGGATGTACGTTAGTCCAAGCGCGGCATAGACGCCATGCTCGTCGCTCGACCTCACGACCGCGCCGGTCTTGGCATCCGTGATGCCGTATTCGCTGACGCTCTTGCCTTGACGCAGGGCGAATTCCCGGAGCTTGATGTTGTGCTCTTTACTCCCGGTGAAGTGCTGCAGCAGGTTGCCGAAGCACTCGCGGGGCACAACGCGCAGGTCCACGGCTATGCCCGGCTCGGCCCAGATGGTGGCCGTGGTGTCGCCGCGCGCCGTCACGCGCTCGGCCGCCGGGAGCTGCAGGAAGAATGCGATTGCGTTCGCCGGATCTGCGCTCGTACAGACGATATCGAGGCCGCCGACCGTCGGCTCCATGCGGCGTGCGCTGCCGGCGACCATGACGCTTTCTGCGCGGCCGGAATCGGCGAGCGCCTGCACGATGGATTGCGCGATCGGCCACGCGTCGCCGAGCCGCACGCGGCGCGTCCGCGGCGACGGCCGGCCCAACGCCGCCTTGAGATTTTCCACGCTCTTTGGCCCGAGCCGGCGCAGCCTGACGATGCTGCCGTCTTCCACCGCGGCTTTCAGATCCGCCAACCCGGTAATGGCAAGCTCTCTGTAGAGCGCAACCGCGGTCTTGGCGCCGATGCCGGAAACGCCGAGCAGCTCGAGGATCGTCGGTGGAAATTTTGCGCGCAGCTCGTCGAGATACATGCACGTGCCGGTGCGCTCGATGTCGGCAATTTTTTGAGCGATCGCCTTGCCGACGCCGGGCAGCTCGCCGAGCGTTCCGGCGGCGAGCAACTCGCGCATCGGTGTCTCGCAGTCCTCCACGCTGCGCGCAGCGCGCTGATACGCTTTGATCTTAAAAAACGGTTCGCCGTCAAATTCCATGAGCGCGGCGATTTCGTTGAGGCGCGCGGCGACGTCGGGATTTTTCATGGCGGGCTCGAGCTTCGCGCGAACCAGCCGGCGACCTTCGGTCGACGGCGGTCGTCGAATGATGGCGGCCGTCCAACGACGGCCGCACCAACGTCGTCGTAGGGAGATGAATGCCAAAGTAGCGAAACAGCGTCGCCGATATGGCCATCACCGGCGCTCCGCCGCGGCGGCGGCGGCTCGATCCCGGCGTTCTCCACTTGCCCGTGGACAAGATGCGCGCGGGCTACTATTCGGACAGCTACTTCAATCGCGCGCGCGAGATCCTCGATCGCGACGGCCACCATCCGCGCGTCCTCATGCAAGTCTTCAATAAAAAACCCGCCGTGTTGTGCGGCATCGACGAGGCCATCGCGATTCTCAAATTGTGCAGCGGCCGGCAGCGGCCCGACCACTCGTGGGAAGACGGCTGGTTGAAACTCGATGTGCGCGCGCTGTACGACGGCGACCGCATCGAGCCGTGGGAGCCGGTGCTCACGATCGAAGGCGACTACGCGCTGTTCGCCCACCTCGAAACCGACTATCTCGGCGTGCTCACGCGACGCACCAAAGTGGCGACGAACACGCGCGCGGTCGTCGAGGCCGCGAGCGGTAAAACCGTTCTGTTTTTCCCGGCTCGCTTCGATCACCATCTCGTGCAGACCGGCGACGGCTATGCCGCGTACGTCAGCGGCGCGCTCGGCGTGAGCACGGATGCGCAGGCGGAATGGTGGGGCAGCAAAGGCGTCGGGACGGTACCGCACGCGCTCATCGCGGCGTACGGCGGCGATACGGTGCTGGCCACCGAAAAATTTGCGCAATATATGGATCCTGCGATTCAGCTCATCTCGCTCGTCGACTTCGACAACGACTGCGTCGGCACGTCGCTGGCCGTGGCGCGCGCCCTCAAGCGGCGGCTGTGGGGCGTGCGGCTCGACACGTCGGAGACGCTCGTCGACAAGAGCCTTTGGGATGAGATGGGAACGTTTTCGCCAACCGGCGTGTGCCCCGAACTCGTCCTCAACGTCCGGCGCGCGCTCGACCACGAGGGCTTTGAGTGGGTGAAGATCATCGTTTCGGGCGGCTTCAATCCGGAGAAAATTCAGCGCTTTGAAACGCGCCGCATTCCAGTGGACGCGTACGCGGTCGGATCCGCCTTGTTCGAAGGCAAGTTCGATTTTACGGCAGATATCGCGCTCGCACAACGCGACGGCGTGATGACCGATTGCCACAAAGTCGGCCGACCATACCGTCCGAACCCCCGGCTGGATAAGGTCGCATAGCGCGTCCGGCGTACGCGGGTCGCGCTACGGCAGTGCCGGGTTAGCGCCGGCGTACAATCCATTATCATTCGCGCGCCACGCCCAAATGAGCATCGCGCGCACTGCGGGATGCACGATCGCGAACGTCAGGGTACCGTCCGCCGGCACGTAGTTGTGGGCTCGCAAGTTGGCGAGCGTGGGGGGATCGTCGTTGGGCCACGGCGCCTGACCGTAGTGCATGACGCCGCCCTCCAAGACGTTGTAATGCACGTGCTTCGGAATCGAATACCACACGGATGCCGGAACGCCGCGAAACGGCGCCGCGTACGGACCGGAACGAGCGAACTGGTAGCCGCACGCGGTCAGCCGGCCGGCTTCATCGTACACCAACACGGTCGGCTGGCTGAGCTCGCTCGGATCGAACCGATCATGATTCGTGTACATCGTGCCGAAGCCGGGAATGTAGTCGGTGGTCTGGACGTAGCCGTCGTGCACCGCCCACAAAGCAAGGCGATAGGCTTGCGTCGCCGCCCGCACGGCAGCCGCCATCGGCGAATCAAAACCGTCATCGCCAAGCGCCGCCGCCTTTGAAAGTGCCGCACACAGTGCGACGAGAATCACGATTGCCGCGCGCCATCTCGCTGTCATGTCAAACGCAGGTTTTAGCCGGAGCGCGCGCAAAACCCTCAAGCGATGCGACCGATCAGCGCCGCTGCCGCAGCGACCTCGTTCGTCATGCTGGCCGCCGCGAATCCATCGTCGGGTGCGGCGGTTTGGCACATCGGCGACGTCGTGGTGTATGACGTTACGATCGAATTACAGCAGCATCAAGTCCTCGCGCGCAGCGCCCGCGGCTCGTCGAAAAGTTCGCCGCTGCCGGAAACGACGATCGAATCCGCCAGTTCGGGATCGATGACGCTCGAAATCGGCTCCACGGACGGGCGAGGGGACGCGCGCGCGGCCGCCGACCTTGAATTCACCGGGCACAGCGGCGGCCGGCTGACGAGCATGGTCCGCAGCGTGCCGGCCTCGATCGACGCCAACGGCCGGATCTCGCTTCCTGGATTCGACGACGCGATCGCTAGGGCGCTCGATTTGGCCGGCGACGCGATCTCGGACGCAGTGGCGCACGGCGCGAAGCCTGCCAGCGCTTGGCGAACGACCGAACGTCTTTCCGGAATGCCCGGTTCGCTCACGTTCGCGCGCGTCATTCAAACCGCTCGGCCGTATCAAGGGTATCCGACGGTAGGCGTGCTGTCGAGCGGTTCGACCAGTTTTCAAAACGCTCTGCAGACGGGCAAGCTGAGCATCGCCTCGTCCGCCTACTACGATCCACGAGATCGGATGCTCGTCGGCGCGGCGGTCCGCAGTTTCGCGCTCGTCGTGAACGATAAGGGCGGCCACGTCGAATCGACCGCGACGGTCAACATCGCCCTGCGCGAAGTCGATCGTTCGCCCGCGGGGGCTACGCCCGAGCCCTCACCGCGCAGCAGCCCGCCGCCGGCGCCATCCGCCGCGCGTCTGCCACCTCCAGCGGTGACCCCGATTCCGGGCGCCACCGGAGCGCCGACATCGACGCCCATGACGCCGGTTGTCTTGCCGTCTATGGGTCCGCAGAGCGTTTTTTGATCGGTTTCAGACGCAGCATTGTCGTCGCCGCGCTCGGGATCAGCGTGGCGGCCGCGGCGGCGCTGGCCGCGGAGCAATCGCCGGCCGGCATCGCCGCTTTCATTCCCGGGCGCAGCTTCGGCCTAGGCGAACAACAGGTGTACGCCATCCAAGTGCGCGAGACGCTGGTGCTTCGCTTCCGCACGCCGCCCGGCAAGCTCGTCACGCAGACGCTGCGCGCGAACAGCAGGCGGAGCGTCGCGTTCACCGTTGAGGGGTTCAACGCAGCGGGCGCACCCGTGCTCGCCTATGCAACGTCGCGGCTGTCGGGCGGCCGCACGCCGTCCGGCGCAGCGCTCGCCGCGCCGCCGCCGAGCCCTACGGTCGGTGCCGACGGCACGCTCAGCGACGCCGGCGCGTTCGCCGACATCGCGCCGGCGGCCGCGATCATCGGCGGCCTGTCGGGCGCGCCGCAGCTAGGCGCCACATGGCACGGCACGGGCGACGTCCGGCTTCCGCTGGCGCGCGTGTCGCTGCGCCTAACGAATACCTCAAATGCGTCGTCCGGCAGCGAATCGAACGCGGCGCTGGTCGTCGCGTCAACCGGTGCTGCCGCCGTTTCCGGCACCATTCGCGCGCCGCAGTTCGGCGGCGTGAGGCTGCGCGGCGGGGGCATAGCCGGGGCCACCTCGTATCTCGATCCCGACCGAGGGGTGCTGCTGGGCACGCAGCTGAGCGCAAAGAGCCAGGGCAACGCCGACGCCGGCCAGAGCCGCGGTGCGTACACCTTGAACGCCGACATCTCGATCGAGTTGGTGAAGTTCGTGCCGGGCACGATTCCGGCGTCGCCGCTGGCCGGATTTGCGCCGGCCTCGGGATACCTGGGGGGCGCGGCGCCCACCGACACGGCGAATTTCGGCCCGGCGCCGTTGACCAATATCGGGCTGCCCGTGCCCGCCAACAACATCGGTTCGCCCGCGCCGGTCGACACGGAATATGCGCCGACATCGCAGCCTGCCGCCACGCCGACGCCGCAGCCGGGAATCAGCATGCTGCCGATTCCGGTGACGATGCCGCCCCAGCAGCTCGTCTCGCCGCCGCCCGGTCCATCGCCCACGCCGACCCCGCGCCATGGCTGACACCCCGGAACTGATTTTCGGGCGCGGGCCTACAGCCGGTATCGTCGCCATCGAGCCGGATTTGCGCGGCGGCACGGCAACGCTGTATCGGCGCATCGACGGAACGACGCTCCGTGAGGTCGTTCCGCTGCGCTCGTGGCTGGTCGCGAGAAAGGCGACCGAGGCCGCAGTGGAATTGGCCGGCCGCCACCCGCTGCGCTGGCTCGTCGCGGGGTCGGAAGGTTTCCGCATCAACGAGATGGCCCGAACGCTCGCCGCGGACCAACGCCTGGCGTATCTCGATCCAATTACTGCGCACCTGACGCTCACCGGCGAGACCTTTTTTCGCGGCTTACAGTTCGGTCAACTGCGCCGCTTGCAATTCGACTTGGAAACGCTCGACATCTATCCGGAGCGCGACGCGGCCGAGATCATCTTGATCTCGATCCGCGATTCGAACGGGTTCGAGCAGGTGCTGGCGCTCGACGAGTTCCCGTCGGAAGGCGCGCTCATCGAGGAGTTCGCCCGCATCGTGCGCGAGCGGGATCCGGACGTCATCGAAGGCCACAACGTCTTCAACTTCGACCTCTGGTATCTGGTCGAGCGGGCCAGGCGCAATCGGGCACAGCTCGCGCTGGGCCGCGACGGACGCGCCCCCATCGCGCTCGATGACTCCATCCGCCGCACGCTGCCCAACGGGTTGGTGGCAAAATACTATCGTATCGAAGGGCGGCAGATCGTCGACACGTTTTACTCGACAATGCGCTGGGACGTGGCGCGGCGTCTGCCCAACTACAAATTGAAGCACATCGTGCGGCACCTCGGCATCGGCGATCTCGATCGCGCCATGGTCGATGCCGCGAACATGCGCGCGCTCTGGGCGGACCCTGCCGAGCGCGCTCGGTTAAAGGCGTACTGCCTTGATGACGCGCGCGACGTCGATCGCCTGTCGCGGCTGGTCACGCCCAACGAATTCTATCAAGCGCAAATCGTCCCTGAATCGCTGCAGGGTATCGCGTTCGTCGGCATCGGCAGCCGGATCGAACGGCTGATGGTCCGCGCGTACTTGCAGGCGCGGCATTCCATTCCTCGTCCGCGGCCGACGGCGCCGATCGAAGGCGGCTATACTGCGGCGTTTGAAACGGGCGTTTTTTTCGACGTCGTGAAATGCGACGTCGAGAGCCTGTACCCGTCGCTGATGCTCGCGCACTCCATCGCGCCCCAAGACGATGATCTCGGCGTGTTCCTGCCGATGCTTGCGGGCTTGCGCGACATGCGCGTGCGCGCCAAGCGCGACGTCGAAAGCGCACGCGCCGCTGGGGACGCCGGACGGCATCTCGCAGCCGAAGGGCTGCAGAACGCGTTCAAGATTCTCATCAATTCGTTCTACGGATTTTTGGGGACCAACAACTTGCATTTCAACGACCCGGCCGCTGCGGCACGGGTCACCGCCGCCGGGCGGCTGGTGATGGAGCGGATTGTCGCCGAACTGCGCGCGCGCGGTTGCACCGTCATCGAGGCCGACACCGACGGCGCCTACTTCATGCCGCCTCGCGAGCAGGATGCGGGGCGCATCGTCGCCGAGGTCGGCGAGCTCTTGGGCCGCGGTCTGCATCTGGTGAGGGAAGACCGGTACGCAGCGATGCTATCCCTCAAGGCCAAAAACTACGTGCTGATGCGCGCAGACGGCGATCTCATCGTGCGCGGATCGGCCCTGCGCTCCGGGCGCGACGAGCCGTTCGGCCGCGCGCTGGTGTACGACATCGCACGCGCGCTGATCGAACGCCGTGCCGAAGACATCGAAGGCATCGTGAAGACGGCGGTGGAGCGGGTGCGCGGCGGCCGACTGTCCGTGGAAGAGTTTTCGCGGCGCGAAACCGTCACCGCCAAAACGTTTACCGCGAGCGGAAACCGGCGCCTGGCGCAAGCGCTTACCGAGAGGGGCGTAGCCATCGGCGACAAAGTCCGGGTGTATCAACGCTCGAGCGCGGAGCTGGCGCTGGCGGAGGAGTACGCAAACGACGAGGACCGCGATTACCTGATGCGCCGCATTGCGGATTTCGTCGCGCGCTTCGGCGAATTGGCACCGCGCGAGGCGCGCCTGGTGGCGGGCTCCGCCCCGGACCAACTCTCGTTGTTGTAGCGGGCGTCCTTCGACGCCCCTGTCCTGGGTCGACCGAAGGTCGATGGCGTCGCGACCGCGGGTCGCGAATGTGGAGGAATCGCTTTGGCTCCCAAGCCTCTTGGCATCGCGGTGGTCGGCATGGGCTTCGGCGGCCGCGTGCAGGTGCCGGTGTTCCAAGCCCATCCGGGCACGACGGTGCGCTCCATCTGCTCCGGCACGCGGCAGCGCGCCCAGCGCACGGCGACCGAATTCGCCATCGAGCATTTTACCGACGATTACCGCGAAGCCATAGACCGGCCGGACGTCGACGTGGTCAGCATCGTCACGCCGCCGCATCTGCACATGCCCATCGCCCTCGAGGCGCTGGCCGGCGGTAAGCACGTGCTCTGCGAGAAGCCGTTCGCGCTGAACGCGCGCGAAGCGCGCCGCATGGTTGCGGCGGCGAAGCGCGCCAAACGCTCCGGCATGGTGGATCACGAGTTCCGCTGGATACCGGCGCGCTGCCGGCTCAAGGAACTGATCGATAAAGGCTGGGCGGGCGACGTGCAGCGCATAGCGATCTTGGAGACATCGACCTGGATGGCGAAGGGCAGCACGTTGCGCTACGCTTGGCAATCGCAGAAAAGGTTCGGCGGCGGATTGCTCGGCGCCATCGGCTCGCATTTTATCGACTTCTGCCGCTGGATCGCGGGCGACGTCAAGTCGGCGAGCGCCGAGCTCGCCACGCTGGTCAAAAAGCGTCCGCGCGAAGACGGCACACTCGGCGACGTCGATGCCGACGACAACGTCAGCTTGCGGTTGCGCATCGGAAAAGACGCCATCGCGAGCGTCAACCTGTGCGCTACAACCAACGCGCAGCTATCGAGCGTCTACGTGCTCGGCTCGAATGGCGTGCTCCATATTCGCGGCAGCGAACTGTACGGCGTGCGCGCCGGACGGGAGCCCGTGCCGGTGACCGCTCCCGCGAAGTTTCCTGCTAAGCAGTTTGAAGGCGGGCACCATCTGCTGGGGCCGTTTTACGCTCTGGTTACCGAGATGATCAAGCAGATACGCGGCGAGCCGTCGCAGGTGCCAACCTTTGAGGACGGCTTGCGCGTCCAAGAAGTGATCGATGCCGCGCGCCAGTCGGCGCGCTCCGGCCGGATCGTTGCGGTCGCGCGCGGCCGAGGCAAGCAGTGACGCGCGACGCTGCCGGCGAGGCAGACCTGCGGGACCGCCGGTACCTAAAGGCATCGCTTGGTGAACCCGACGCGCTGATGCTCGAGCTCGAGGTGCTGGGTGAACGCGACGGCATCCCGATCGTCGAGCGCGAAGTTGGCCGTTTTTTGTCGGTCGTGACGAGCTGCATGCTGGCCGCGAACATCCTCGAGCTCGGCACGGCGTATGGCTGCTCGACGCTGTGGATGGCGCGAGCGCAGCCCGAGACTGGTCGCATCTGGACCATCGAACCGGATCTCGCGCGCGCCAAAATCGCGCGCGGCTTCTTCGAGCGGGCGGGCGTCGCCGATCGCATCGAGATGATCCACCAGCCCGCGCTCGACGTGCTGCCAAAGATGCAAACGCGCCTCTTTGATATCATCTTCATCGACGCATTGAAGGAAGAATATCCGCGGTACCTCGAGATGTGCGTTCCGCTGCTCAAACGTTCTGGGTTGGTGATCTTGGACAACCTGCTCTGGCACCATCAGGCTGCGCTGCCCCCGTCGCCGGACGATCCCGAGACAACCACGGGCATACGCCGCGTCACGCAGCTGTTGCTCACGCACCGCGATTTGAACGCTACGATACTGCCGCTTGGCGACGGGGTCGGCGTCGCGGCAAAAGTACGTTGACCACCGATTCCTTGGAGCGGTCGTCGTTCGACGGCTGAAAGAAAGCATGAAGCCTTTCGCCTCACTCAGCGTTATGTTCGCGATCGCCATCGCTGCGGTCGCACGGGCCGACGCGCCGCTGCTGATCGCGCAGCCCGCCACTCCGATGGAACGGACGAACGGCTGGTTCGACTACCTCGTCGTCGACCAGCAGCTGAACCGGCTGCTGCTGGCGCATGCCGGCAACGACGAGCTCGCGATCGTCGATTTGAAAAATGGCGCTCTGCTCAGGCGCGTGAGCACCGGCCCTTCGCGCGGCGTCGCGGTCGACTCCCAGGATGCAAAATATTTTGTCGGCACGGTCGACAACGCGGTCGCGGTCGTCGATTCACGGAGCATGACGTTGAAGGACAAGATCGCGCTGCCGGGGCCGGTCGACGCCATCGCGTACGACCCGAAGAACCACACGTTGTACGCCGACGAAGATGGCGGCAGCGTCGTCTGGGCGATTGACGGGCGAAGCGAAAAAGTGACCGCAACGATTGCAATTCCAAACGATCCGGAATACGTCGTCTACGACCCGGTCACCGACCGCATGTATCAAAACATCGTCAGCACGTCAAGCGTGGCGGTTATCAATCCACAGACCAACGCGATCGTCGCAACCTGGCCGCTCGCGCCGGCGACAAGGCCGCACGGCCTCGCCGTCGACGGCGCGCGCCACCGGCTGTATTCGGCCGGTGCAAATGGCAAGCTGGCCGTGCTCGACACGCGGTCGGGAGCCGTGCTCGCATCGACCGATATCGCGCCGCGCGTGGATCAAATCGATCTCGACCCGATCACCGCGCGCGTGTTCTGCGCCAGCGGGACCGGCGTGCTTTCGGTTGTGCAGGAAACCGACGCCGGTGCAACCGCACTCGGTAACGTCGTCGTGCCGCGGGGAACGCACACGCTCGCCGTCGATCCCAAAACGCACGCGGTGTGGATCGCATACGGCGGAGCGCAGACCGATTTCGTGATGAAGCTGACGCCGCCGTAGTGACGGCCCGAACGGTGCGACGGATGCGGGCATCGGGCGTTCAGCTTTCACCGAGGTACGCTTTTCGGACGTCGTCGTCCGCCAGCAGATCCTGTGCGCTGCCCTGCTTGACGATCGACCCCGTTTCCAACACGTAGCCGCGGGCCGCGATCTGCAGCGCCTTGCGTGCGTTCTGCTCGATCAGCAAGATCGGGACGCCGCGCTCGTTGATATCGCCGATCACCGAGAAAATCGTGTCGACGAAGATCGGCGACAAGCCCATCGACGGCTCGTCCAGCAGCAGCACCTTCGGCTTGGCCATCATCGCGCGGCCCATGGCAAGCATCTGCTGCTCGCCGCCCGACAGCGTGCCGCCCTTTTGGAGCAAGCGCTCCTTCAGCCGTGGAAACAATTCGAGCACGCCCTCAAGATCCGCGCGAATGCCGCGCGTATCTGAACGTGCGTACGCTCCAAGCTCCAGGTTCTCCAGCACCGACATGCGCGGAAAAATTCGCCGGCCCTCCGGCGACTGCACGAGCCCCGAGCGCACGATTGCATCCGGCGCCAGACCGCCGATCTCGCGATCCATAAACGAGATCGAGCCGCTCGCCGGCTTCAACAAGCCGGAGATCGTTCGCAAGGTCGTCGTCTTTCCCGCGCCGTTCGCGCCGATCAGCGCGACGATCTCGCGTTCGCAGACCTCCAAATCGATGCCGTGCAGCGCCTGAATCCGGCCGTAAAACGTCTGCACGCCGCGCAAACGCAGCACCGCGGCGCTCATGCGCCCTTCCCCAAATACGCTTCGATGACGCGCGGATTGCGGCGCACGCTCTCGGGCGTGCCCTCGGCGATCTTTTCACCGTAGTCGAGCACGTGGACGTAGTCGGAGATGCCCATCACCAGCTTCATGTCATGCTCGATCAAGAAAACAGTCACGCCGCGATCGCGAATCGCGCGCACGAGCTCCATCAGCCGATGTTTCTCCGTCGGATTGGCGCCTGCCGCCGGCTCGTCGAGCAGCAAGAGTGCCGGCTCCGCGGCCAACGCGCGTGCGATCTCCAGCTTGCGCTGCATGCCGTACGGCAGATTTCGCGCCCACTCGCTTTCGTAGGCATCGAGCCCGACGTACTTCAGCAGCTCGCGGGCGGTCTCGGCCGTGGCGGCCTCCTCGCGTTTTCCAAACGGGGTATGCAGGCCGCCGTCCCACAGCTTCGCGTGCATGCGCACGTGCCGCCCCACCATGACATTTTCCAGCACGGTCATGAATGCGAACAGCCGGATGTTTTGGAACGTTCGCATGATACCGGTGCCCGCCACCGCATTGGGCTTGAGGCCGTTCAGGCGCCGGCCGCCAAACAGGATTTCTCCGGACGTCGGCCGGTAGATCCCCGTGATGAGGTTGAAAACGGTGGACTTGCCCGCGCCGTTCGGCCCTATGAGGCTGACAATCGCGCCGCGCTCGACCTCGATCGAAAGCTCCTGCACGGCGCGCAACCCTCCGAACGACTTGGAGATTCCCTGCAAGGACAGCAGCGCCATTATGGCGACCCCGATTCGCCGTATTCCGTCTGCGCGGCTTGCGCGGCGGCCGGCCCGGCAATCTCCGCGGCGTGAAGCTCCGCTCGCCGAGCGGCGCTTGGGATCAAACCCTCGGGGCGAAAGAGCATGACCAGCACGAGGATCAGCCCGTAGATCATGAAGCGGTAATTGGTAAAGTCCAGGCCGAGCAAAAAGTTTGCGTGGAGCGCAAAACCCAGCGAGTGCACCCAGTTGGTAGCTTGCGGCAGAACGAGAAAATTCAACAGCGACAGCAGCACGCCGCCGAGCAGGGCGCCCAGCAGGCTGCCCATGCCGCCGAGCACGATGGCCGCGAGCACCGTCACCGAGACCGAAAAATTGAACTCGTCGGGGCTGATGAGCGTCAGCTTTGCAGCATAGATGACGCCGGCCAAACCCGCGAACGACGCCCCCATCGCAAAGGCCAGCAGCTTGGTCGTGGTCGCGTTGATGCCCATGTGCTGCGCGGCCAGTTCGTCCTCGCGGATCGCCATCCAGGCGCGCCCGATCCGCGAGTGACGCAAATTGTTGAGCAAGATCACGCACAGCCCGACCGCGACCACATACACATAATAGTATGGGATCGGATCGAAACCGAACGCATGACCGAAGAGTACCGGTTGGTCCACCGCCGAGATGCCGTTCGGGCCGCCGCTGTACTTATCGAGGTTCAAAAAAATCTGCGGCACGATCTCGCCGAATCCGAGCGTCACGATCGCGAGGTAGTCGCCACGCAGCCGCAAGGTCGGTGCGCCGAGGATAACGCCGAACAATGCCGCTACGCAGGCACTCACCACGAGCATCGGCCAAAAATTGAAGTGCAGGTTGAACTGCGCAGACGCGACCATCGCATACGTGTACGCGCCGATCGCGAAAAACGCCGCGTAGCCGAGGTCGAGCAAGCCGGCAAAGCCCACCACGATGTTCAGGCCGAAAACGAGCAGTACGAAGTAGCCCGCATCCGCGACGGCGGAAACGTGCGACGCGTTGCGATCGATCAACGGGAATAACAAGAGCGCGAAGATAAGCGCGCCGAGCAGCGCCGACTGCCTGCCGGTCAGCCGTCCGCCGAGCGCGGTGCTCCGCGAAACCGCCCCTGGCATGTCAGCCCTTCTCCGGCAGCTGCTCGCCGAGCAGGCCGCTTGGCCGGAACACGAGCACCAGCACCAAAATCGAAAACACGGCGACGACGGACCACTGATCCGAGATGCACGCCGACGTCATGGTCTCGACCATGCCGATGACGAAGCCGCCCAGCACGGCACCGCCGATGTTGCCGATGCCGCCGAGCACGGCAGCGGTGAACGCCTTGAGCCCGGCCTGATAGCCGTTATAAAAAAACGTCGAACCATAGTAAATGCCCGACACGAACCCGGCCACGCCAGCGAGCGCCGATCCGATAAAAAATGTCCAGGCGATCGTGGCGTTGACATTGATGCCCATGAGTTGTGCGGCGTCGCGATCCTGCGCGGTGGCGCGCATGGCCTTCCCCAAACGGGTCCGGTAGATGACGAACTGCAGCAGGACCATGAACCCGACGCTGACCGCCACGACGATGATCTCACGCGCGTCGAAGCTCACGCTGCCGAGGTCGAAATGCGGATCGGGCAGAAACTGCGGAAACGAGACCGGCGTCGGTCCCTTCCACAGCTGCATGATGTTTTCAAGGATGAAAGAGACGCCGATCGCGGTGATCAGCGGCGCCAATCGCGGCGCGTTGCGCAGGCGCCGGTAGGCGAGCCGCTCGATGAGCACGCCGACGATGCCGCACAGCAGCGCGGCGAGCACGATCACGCCGACGGCGATGAAGATGGCCGCCGGACCGTGCACGACACCGCTGACCCCGATTATGCCTAAAATCGCCAGCGAGAAAAACGAGCCCAACGTGTAGACGTCGCCATGAGCGAAGTTGATCAACTCGATGATGCCGTACACCATCGTGTAGCCCAACGCGATCAGCGCGTACATCGCGCCGAGGGCTATTCCATTAACGAATTGTTGCGGAAATTGCTGAGCGCACGCGACGGCGCCGTTCGCAAACTCGTGCAACGGCTACTTTGTCGCGGCGTAGCTGCTCTGGGTCTTGAAGACCCATTGTCCATTCATCGCTTCCCAGATCGAAATGATGCGGTTCGTCGTGTCGCCGTTGGCGTCGAACGAGAACGTGCCGATGATGCTGGGCAGATTTTTTGTGTTGCGCAGATGGGCGAGCACTTGACCGCGCGTCGGCGCCTTGCCGCCGTCGGCCTTCACTGCCAGCGCGATCGCGTGGATGATCGCCATCGCCGCAACGTACGAGCTGGCAGAATACGCGCCGATCGGCGTATGAAACGTCGCCTGGTATTCTTTGAGAAACTCCTGCGCCGCGGGGATCTTCGTGGCATCGGGCGCCGCCACGGTGGCATACGAATTGTCCGCCGCCGCGCCCACCACGTCGAGGAAGTCCTGATCTTTGATACCGTCGCCGCCCGCGTACGGAATGTTGCCCAAACCGGCGTCGGGCATCTGTTTGCGCACCAAACCGCCACCGGTGGAAAACGTGCCGCCGTAATAGACAAGGTCCGGATGCGTGCTCGCCACTTTGGTAAGCAGCGCATGAAAATCTTGCTGGCCGGTGGTGATGTGGTCGTGGCCGAGCACCGTTCCGCCGAGCTTCGCGAACTCGGCCGCCCACTGATCCGCAATGCCCTTACCGTACGTCTCGTTGTCGTCGATGACGTAGGCTTTGCGCGCCTTCAGCCTGTTGTAGGCGTACACTGCGCCGGCCGGGCCTTGGATATCGTCGGTCGTGCACACGCGGAAGTAGGTGATCGAATTCGGGTGATCGCGGCGCAGCGCGAGCGCCGTCGGGCCCTTGGTGAGATCGGGGTTGGTGTTCGCGGGACTGACCAGCGCGAGCCCGTAGGAATTTGCCAGCGGGATTTCCGCGCGCGCGACGTTGCTGTTGAACGGCCCAACGACGCCGAGTACCGCCGCGTCGCTCGCGAACGATTGCAGGTTTTTTGCGCCCTGGTTGGGGTCGTGGACGCCGTTCACGGCATCGTCGAGAACGTCGGCCTCGATGCTAAAGCCGGGCACCAGGTGCGCTTGGTTCGCGTCGGCTACGGCCAAACGCACGCCGTTCGCAGCGGGTTGCCCATCGGTAGCGTCGGCGCCGGACAGCGGAAAATCGACGCCGATCTTGATCGTCGCTCCGCTGGTGCCGCCGGTTGCCGTCGACGAGCGCTGGGTGCAACCCGCGACGGCGACGGCACACGCCGCGCCGAAAGCGACAAATGCAATCGTGCAAACCTTCATAAGCGCCGGGGCTTCGAGAGCGGCCCCACGAACCCTACCTCGCATGTGTTCGATCCTCATTTGGCTGGGCGAACATCCGCGCTACCCGCTCGTCATCGCGGCGAATCGCGACGAATACGAAGGCCGCGCGTCGAGCGGCCCGCAGGTATTGTCCGAGGCGCCGCTGGTCGTCGGTGGCCGCGACGACGTCGCTTTGGGTACGTGGCTAGCCATTTCCGAGCACGGCTTGATCTGCGCGCTTGCGAACCGCAAGGGAGCCGGCGCGCACGATCCGGCGAAGCGATCGCGCGGCACCCTCGTACTCGACGCGGCGCGAACCGATAACGTGGCGGAGGCGCGCCGCCTCATCGAGACGTGCGACGTCCACGCGTACAACCCGTTCATTTTCGTGGCGGCTGACGTCCGGCGCGGATTTGCCGCTCACGGCGGCGAGCCGGGCCTGCAAATCGTCGAGCTGGCGCGCGGCGCGCACGCGATCACCAACTGGGACCTCGATTCCGACGCCGCGCCGAAGGCGGCTCGAGCGAGAGCGATGGCGCGCGCGTTTGAGCCCGCGCGCTCGGCCGTCGCCGGCGATCTGGCGTTGCGCCTGCACGACGTCCTTCGCGACCATGCCCCCGGACCGAACGGTTTGGATGGCGGGCTGTGCGTCCACCGCCCGGAGACGGGTTACGGCACGCGTTCCGCCTGGATCCTGACGTGGTCAAGGGGCGCCGGCGAAAGCCGCGCCTATTACGTTGAAGGCCATCCTTGCAAGGCGGAGCCCAGCGACGTAACGCACCTCCTGCGCGGAACGATCTCGGGCGGCGTCAAAGCATAACGTATGTCAGTGGAGCTGTCGCCCGATATCCTGATACGCGAAGTGGTCGAGCGCTACCCTGGCGCCGAAAAGGTCTTCGGTGCGCACGGGTTGCCGTGTGCCGGGTGCCACGTCTCCACGCGCGAGTCCATTCGGGGCGGCGCCGGCGCGCATCGACTTGACCTCGACTCGCTCATGGCCGATTTGCGGCGCTTCATCGCGGAAGGCACGGTGCCGCCGCAACGCGCGCGGCCGGCCGCCGCGACGCGAACGCCGCCGCCCGCCGCGGCGCGCAAGCCCGGCATCGAGCGCGTGGTCGCTATCATGTCCGGTAAGGGCGGTGTTGGAAAGTCGGTCGTCACGGCGCTGCTGGGCGTCGCGCTGCGGCGCCGCGGCCTCCGCGTCGGCATACTCGACGCCGATATCACCGGTCCGAGCCAAGCGAAAATGTTCGGCATCAGCGAGCGGCCGCACGTGGACGCGGAGAAAAAACTGCATCCACCCGTTTCGCGCACCGGCATTCCGATCATGTCGATGAACCTCGTGCTCGACAGCGAAACGCAGGCAGTGATTTGGCGCGGGCCGATGGTGTCGCAGGCGATCCGGCAGTTCTACACCGACTTCGAGTGGGGAAAGCTGGACTACCTACTGGTCGACTTGCCGCCGGGAACATCGGACGCGCCGCTGACCGTGCTGCAGGCGTTGCCCGTCTCCGGTGTTGTGCTCGTCAGCACGCCGCAGGGTTTGGCCACGATGATTGTGAGCAAGGCGGTCAAACTCGTGAAGCAGCTGAACGCGCCGGTGGTTGGGCTGGTCGAAAACATGGCCTACTTCATCGACCGCGCAACCGGGAAGCGATTCGAATTGTTCGGCGAGAGCAAGGGCGTTCAGCTGGTCGTAGAAAGCGGGGCGCCGCTTTTGGCGCAGCTGCCGATCGACCCGCCGCTGACCAAATTGTGCGACGAAGGGCGCATCGAAGAGTACGAGTCGAGCGACTACGACTGGCTCGTGCAGAATTTCTTGGAAGTCCTGCCGGCCCCGACCGCCGCGTAGCGGTCGTCTTTAGACCACCGAGAGACGAAACGGCCGGCTATCGGCGGCCGCTCCATTTCATACTCGACGAGTTCCGTCAGGTAATTGTCTCCACCGGTGATCGATATCGGTGTCCCGAACGTAAACGTGATTGCAGTGCTCGGCCGGTGTCCGTATGGCTCGACGTCGACGAGCCCGGAAAATCCTCATACGAAAACGACTCCTTTTTTCGGCACTTGCGCGGCTCGCGCCCGGTTGACCAGGCGTTGCGCCCTGGTACGGTCTAACCATTCCCCATGGACGCCGGCTGTAATCGGGCGCTGCGCGCTGCTGCGCGGATCGCCCTGCAGGGGATGGCCGCGGGCGCGATGCTCTGTCAATCGGGTTGCTCGCATCGCGAGCAGGTGTCGCCGCAGCAACGCATGGCCGTCGAAGCAAAGGTGCTCGACCTGATCGGCCTGCCGGCCTATCCGGGAGCGGCGGTCGAAGGCTACGTGACGAGCGGCCGCGGCGACAAGACGATTCGCGTGCTGTTTTTGCGCTCGCAAGATCCGCTCTCGAAGGTAACCGATTTTTACAAGACGCGCGTACCCAAGAACAGCAAAAACAGCATTCTCGTCGATGGGCAAACCGGCACGGCGAACTTCACGTTTGAAACCGGCCGCTTGGAAAAGCAGATCACGCTCACGACCGGCAGCGGCGCGACGGAGATCGAGCTGCTGGCAATCTCTCCCAAAAAAATGTAGCGGCGGCGCGGAAAGCGTGCGCCGCCGCTTCGGGCACGTCGAGCGAGCGGGCGAGTGATGTCGAAAAATTCGCCGCGCTGGTGGCTGAGCCGGCCGGCGAACCCGTCATGCCCCCGCGAATGAAGCGTGGCGGGTGAAGCGACAGGGCGTAACGCCTCACCCACCCACCTCATAGTAGAGCCGGGGACTGAAACGTTTCTGAATGACTGGCTGAAAAAATGAAAAAGCGGCCGCCCAAAGACGGCCGCTTGCATTTACGGGCAGACGATCGTGATCACCGTCCGCATCGGGACCGTCGACAGGTAGTGGTAGAAATCCCCAAAGTAAAACGAGCCCGTGATCGCTCCCGTGGTGTACGGCAGCGACGCTGCCGGCGTGGTGCCCGTCGCCGCCATCAGGTTGCCGGTTGAAAACTGCGACGTCGTGATGGCCGTGCCTTGCGGGCTGGCGGCCGATGCGCCGTTGGAATTGGTGAACGTCGGCGGCCAGTTCATCGGCGTGGACGGATTGACCATGCCAAGGACGCTGGCGGTGTGGGGTTGATTGTCAAAGTTGAAAAATTGCACGATTTTGTTGCAGTGCAGCGTGATGACTTGCGACGGCGCCGGTGAGCTGGCGGGGCTGGCAGTCGGCACCGCAGGCAGCAATCCGTAGCCGTCCACTTCGCCGTAGGTGGGGTCGATCGTCGGGGTTGCGTTCGAATATGTCAGGCTGATCGCGACGTCCGGCGTCGGAGTTGGGGACGGCGTCGGCGTCGGGCTGCCTGACGGGATGGGGGATGCCGACGCGCTCGGCCCGGGACTCGGCAGCGGACCGGACGCGGTGTTCTTGCAGCCCGCGGTGCCGATGATGGCACCTGCCGCGATGAAGCTCGCGGCCAACGTGGCCACGCGCGCAAAAGGCGAGGCGATGGGCATGAACTCGTGTCCTTTCTTTTATCCTGGCACGCATCTTGAAGCGCGGCCGGGGATCGTCAACTTCCCGCCGTGAGCGCGTTCGCCCGCGAGCGCATGGTGTCAAAGGTCATCTCGCCGTCGACGGCGTCTCGAATGACGCCCCGTCGATCGATAAAAAAGGAGCTCGGCAGGCCGGCCAGGTGCAAGACTGTGCCCAAGCGCTGGTTCGCGTCAACCGCCACTGGGAACGTGACGCCGAAGCGCCGCGCGTACGCCTCGGCCGTCGCCGAATCCTCACCCTGATCGACGGCCACCACCGTCAAGCGGTTGCGCTCCTCGCGCGCGAGCCGCTCGAGAGCCGGCATTTCGCGGCGGCATGGGCCGCACCACGTTGCCCAAACGTTGAGCAGCACGGGCTTGCCGCGGAGCGATTGGAGATTCAACATGCCTCCGCCGACGAGCGGTACGGTAAAGCTCGGGGCGGCCGTGCCGATGACGTCCGCAGGGCCGCGGTTTTGGACCGCACCGTTGGGATAGAAGGCGGCGACAAGAACAACAAGGCCGATCGCCACGAGGCCGCCGGCCAACCAGCGAATCACAAGTTCTTTGGTTTTGCGAAAGGCCGCGCAATTCCCCCGGCAGTTCGAAGCGGCCTGTTCCCTGGAAAGCGACCGCTGCATTGCGCGCACACCTGCGCGCGGTTTACATTAAGGTTCGCGTGAGGCCGCCGTCTACGACGATCGTCTGACCGGTGATGTAGCCGGCCGGTTTGCCGGCGAGAAATACGACCAGCGGCGCGAATTCATCCGGTGTACCGAGCCTGCCTGTCGGAATCTGTTTCGCGGCGCTCTCGATCGCCTCTTCGCTCCCATACAGCTCTTCGAGGCGACGCGTTCGAATGCGACCCGGGCAGACGTTGTTCACCGTGATGCCGTCTGATGCAACTTCTCGCGACAGCGTCCGCGCGAGCCCGATGACGGCGGGGCGCAAACTGTTGCTCAACAGGAGGTTGTCGATGGGCTCTTTGACGCTCGACGAGGCCAGATTGATGATTCGGCCCCGCCCGCTGTCGCGCAGATGCGGCAGCGCCGTGCGTATCAGTCGCACCGCCGACATCAAGGTAAGCCGCATCGCTGTATCCCATGCAGCATCGTCGAGCTGCGCGAAGCCGCCCGGCGGCGGTCCCCCGGCGTTGGTCACGAGGACGTCGAGCGCGCCGAATCGAGCCGCCGCCTTCTCGACGAGCGCTTCGGGTTCGCCGGCCTTGCCGAGATCGCACGCGAAGCCGCAGATTTCGGCGCCGCTCGTTCGCGCGATTTCGCAGGCGGCTTCGTCAGCCGCCGCTTGCGAGCGGCTCGACAGCGCGACGCGCGCGCCTTCTGCCGCCAGACCCTTCGCCACCGCAAAACCTAACCCGCGGCTCGACGCCGCAACGAGCGCCGCGCAGCCGGCGAGTTGCAGATCCATGTCGCTGGCGGTTCGCGCAACGCCGCGCGCCGTACTCTTTGAACCAACAGGCCCGCCAAGTTGAACGAGCGAAAATGCCGGTCTCAGTGAATTCACCGGACGGCGGGAACGGCCAAATCGCCCCCTTCGCTTCCATCGACGACGTCGAGCGCATGCTGCTCGAGCAGCGCTATTTGGCGGACCGCGGCCTGGCGGTCACAATCTTTCTGGCCGGATCGTTGCGCAAGCCGCTCTTTTTAGAAGGTGAGGCCGGCGTCGGAAAAACCGAAGTCGCCAAAGTGCTCGCTGCAGGCCTCGGTCGCAAGCTCATTCGCCTGCAATGCTACGAGGGGCTCGACGTCAGCAACGCGATCTACGAGTGGAACTACGCCAAGCAGATCCTGCACATCCGCCTCGCCGAAACGGGCCCAGACACCGCGCGTGCCGCAACCGAACGGGAGATATTCAGTACGGCGTTTCTCATCCGGCGGCCGCTGCTTCAGGCGCTCGAAGACCACGGCGGAACGCCGCCGGTCCTGCTGATTGACGAGATCGATCGTGCGGACGAGGAATTCGAAGCATTCTTGCTCGAGGTGCTATCGGATTTCCAGGTCACCGTGCCCGAGATCGGAACGTTTCACGCCGCGCACCCGCCGCTGGTCGTCGTCACGAGCAATCGAACTCGCGAGGTTCATGACGCCTTGAAGCGCCGCTGCCTGTATCAGTGGATTGACTATCCCAGCGTCGATCGGGAAGCGGCGATCGTTCAGTCCAAGGTTCCGGGCATCGATCGGCGGCTGGCACTCGAGGCCAGTGCGCTGGTGGCAAACCTGCGTGCGGACTCGTTTTACAAGCACCCGGGCATCGCCGAGACCATCGATTGGGCGAGCGCGCTCGTGGCGCTCGGCCGAGCGGCGCTCGACGAACAAGCCGTCGCCGAGACGATCGGCTGCCTGCTAAAATATCAAGAGGACGTGAAAAAGGCGCGCGACAGCGGGCTGAGCGCGCGCGTCGACTTCGCGCGCAAGGCGGCGGTCGGCGCGTGAGCGCCTCATTCGACCAGCTCGGGCGTAACGTCGTGGTGTTCGGTCGCGTGCTGCGCGGCATCGGACTTGCCGCGCCGCCGGACCGCATCATCCTGCTCGCGCAAGCACTGGAAGCCGTCGGACTGAACTCCAAGCTCGACGTCAAAGCCGCGGCGCGCAGCATATTCGCCCGCAACGCGGAGCAGGCGCACAAGTTCGACGCCGCGTTCGAAGCGTTTTGGCGAGCGCATGGCTCGCTCGGGGACGAACCGGCAGCCGAGCAGCGCGACGATACGTTTCGGGAGGAACCCGGCCGGCCGGGCGAATCAACCGCGGCTGGCCGCGAGGCAACCGGTCGCATCGAGACGACGGTCACGCTCGCCGCGGCGGCAACATCAAACGACGCGCTCGACGGTCAACGGCGCGCGCTGGCCGACGGCGACCGCACGCAGACCTATAGCTTCGCCGAGGGACTGTATCAAAAAGATTTTACGCAGCTGACGCCGTCGGAAATGGCCCTGGCGCGTGAGCTCACACAGCGCCAGGCGTGGGATCTCGGCCGGCGCATGTCGCGGCGTTTGAGAACGGGCCGTGGCGGCGATCGCTTTGATGCGCGTCGGACGCTGCGCTCGAGCCTGCGGCGCGGTGGTGAAGTTTTGACGCTAGCAACGCGCAAGCAGAAGGCGACGCAGCGCGATCTCGTCCTGCTGTGCGACGTGTCAGGATCGATGGATCGCTACTCCCGGCTGCTGCTGCAGTTCGTACACACCGTGCGCCACGCGATGGGTCGCGTGGAGGCGTTCGTATTCGGCACGCGGCTCACGCGCATCACGCGGCAGATCCGGCATCGCAATGTCGCTGACGCCATCGACGAAATATCCCGCACGGTCGTCGATTGGGCCGGCGGCACGCGAATCGGCGAGTGCCTGCGGACGTTCAACCGCGTGTGGGCGCGCCGGGTCCTCGGCCGCGGCGCCATCGTGCTCATCGTGAGCGACGGCTGGGATCGTGGAGACGTCGCGTTGCTGTCGCGGGAGATGCAGCGGCTGCAACGCAGCGCCTACCGCTTGATTTGGCTCAACCCGCTGCTGGGTGCGGCGAATTTTCGGCCGCAGACCGTCGGCATGCAAGCGGCGCTGCCGTTCATCGACGATTTCTTGCCGGCTCACAACTTGCGCAGCCTCGTCCAGCTGGCCGGGCTGCTGCGCTGCGTCGAGCATCACCGCCCAGCGCGCGCGCAAACTCGCGAGCCGTACGCCGCACCGGGCGCGCCATGAACGACATCCACGAAACGCTCGAGCGCTGGCTCGACGGCGGCGAACGCGTCGCGATGGCGACCGTGATCAACGTCGACGGATCCGCGCCGCGCGGCGCGGGAGCAAAGATGCTCGTTTCCGAGAGCGGAAAAATCGCCGGATCGGTGAGCGGCGGCTGCGTGGAAGGCGCGGTGGCCCAAGCCGCGCAGCGGGTCCTCGCGACCGGTCAACCCGTCATCGTGCGCTACGGCATCAATCGGAACATGATGTGGGACGTCGGTTTATCGTGCGGCGGCGCGATCGACGTCTTCATCGAGATCTGCAGCCGCGGGAACGTGCGCGGCGGAGCGGATGCATGCGCGCCATTCGGAGGACCGCATGCGGTCTGCACGGTTGTGCGGGGCGCGGACCGAATCGGTTCGAAGCTGCTTGTCGAGGCTGGCGGCACGCTGACCGGCACAACCGGTGACGCCGGCCTGGATCGCCTGATCGGCGCTGCCGCTCGAATGGAAATCGAACGCGGCCAGCCGCGCACCGTTGGCCTGGGCGCGCACGACATTTTTATCGACGTTGCGCTCCCTCAACCGCGCCTGATCATCGTCGGCGCCGTTCACGCCGCAGCCGCGCTGTGCGACATGGCCAGCCGGGCCGGGTTCGCGGTGACGGTGATCGATCCGCGGCCCCAGCTGAACACCGAAGATCGTTTTCCCGGCGCGCGCCGGCTGATCGTGGCGTGGCCCGACGAAGCACTGCCCGGTCTCAAGCTGGACGAGAACAGCTACGTCGCCGTGCTCACCCACGATGAGAAATTCGACGATCCGACGATCGAGCATGCGCTGCAAACGCGCGCAAAATACATCGGCGCCATCGGCAGCAGGAAAACGCAGGCGCTGCGCCGCGAGCGTTTGCTCGCCGCCGGTTTCGCCGAAAGCGACGTCGCTCGGCTGCGGGCGCCGATCGGGCTCGACATCGGCGCCGAATCTCCGGAAGAAATCGCCATCGCCATTCTCGCAGAGATGATCGCGACGAAGTACGGACATCGCGGCGCGTCGTTGCGAGATCGCGAGGCGCCGCGCATTCACGCCTAATCAGAAAAAGGAAATTCGGTGCGCGCCGCGCAATGTCGTAGCAAGCTCAATCGGAGCGAGTCACTCCATACTCCGCAGGATGGAGGTGAGTCTCAATGGCAAAGAAGAAAGCGGCGAAAAAAGGCAAGAAGAAAGCCGCTAAGAAGAAAAAGAAACGGTAGATCGTAAATCATACCGTGAAAAGAGCGAAGCAACGCTTCGCTCTTTTCTTATGCTCGCTCCGACAGCATGACCACGTCGTGACCGCGATGCGCGTCGAAAAACTGCAGCCCTTCGGCCATCCAAAGGTCGACGCCTGACGATGAATGATCGGCGACTTCGCGCACCACGTGTTCGCGGTCGCGCAGCCATTTCACGTGCGCCGGACCCTGTGCCAGCCAGACCGCTTCGCCGCAGTCACGGCACACGTACCCGCAGCGCACGGCGTCAGATGCTACTGGAAGCCGGCTCGGGCGGCGCAGCCTCAACCGGCGGACCATTTTCGCGGGCCAGATCGCTCGGGCCGCGCGCGCCGGCGGGCGCCGGACTCAACCGGACGACGAGCAGCGCCAGGTCGTCCGCAATGCGGCCGCCTGCGTATTTCTGCAAGCGCAGAACGAGTTCGTCGGCCATGGCTTGAGGCGTCCCGTCGATCTCCCCGATCCAGCGCATGGCACGCTCGTCTTCGAGCATCATGCCCGAGCTATCGCGCGCCTCGGTGAGACCGTCCGTGGCAAGCACGAGGGTGTCGCCGGTCGCCAGCGACAGCGTCGCCGATGAGAACGTCGCATCCTCTCGGACGCCGATCAACGGCCCCGTTACGGGGACCTGCTCGACGCCGGCTTCGCGCCGCACGTATGCAGGTGCGTGCCCGGCGTTGGCATAGTGCAGCGTGCGCGTCTCGTGCTCGACGATGCCCAGGAACAAGCTGACGAACGATGTTGGATCCTGCGCGTCGTTGATGAACGTGCGGTTGAATTTCTCAAGCACGCTGCCCGGATCGTCGTCTTCTTGCGCGAGCGTGCGGACCGAATACTTAACGAGCGCCGTCTCGACCGCGGCGTCCAGTCCCTTGCCGCTGATGTCTGCGACGAGCACCATCGTCCGGCCGTCTCTCGTCCGATGCACGTCGAACAGATCACCGCCCAGCGCCGCCTCGCGCGTGGCGGACAAATAAGCGGTTCCCACCTGCATCCCCGGGATCGTGTCCCACCCGGCGAGGAACACCTGCTGCAGCGTGTCGGCAATCGCGCGTTCGCGGGCAAGCGCAGCCAAGGTTCGGGATCGAATGTGGTCCGCGACGATGGCGGCGCAACCGAAGACGAGGATGAGCAGCGCCGTGAATGCGGCCGCGTGCAGCAGCAACTGCTGTGCCTGAATCGTCGAAACGTCGGCCTGCGACTCGAGCACGCCGCGAAGCTGCGCGAAGTCGCCGCGCATCCGATCAACGAGGGATTTGTCCAGCGCCAGCCGCTGGCCGCTCGTAGCCATGCTGGGAGCGGCGAGCAACGGCCGCGCAACATCCCGTTCCCAGACGCTGTGCGATTGGTAGACGTCCGACACGAGAGGCATGGCGCCCGCGATGCCGCGCCCTTGCACGAAATCTTGCAGCCGCGTCAGGGTGGGACCGAAAAGGGGTTGGGCGGAGTGATAGGCGTGGAGGAACGTGCGGCGGCCCGACGCCAAAAAACCGCGCAGGCCCGACTGCTCATCTAACTGAAAGCCGAGCAGCGAGGTGACGAGCTCGTTCGCCTGCTCGAAGTCGCGGTACCGCGCGAACGCGTTGCTGACCTGACGGTACGTCACGATCGATCCGGCGATCGAGATCACCAGGGCGATCGCCAGCACCGCTCCGGCCGTTAGCGAACCGGCCGGGCGCCTTCGATAGCCCGACTCGACCGGTGATGATGCCGGCCGTCGCGTCAAACGCCGCACGCGGCTCCGCCTTTCCTCGAGCGTCGACTGTTAGTGAGGGGCCCCCTGAAACGCCTCATCGAGAACCGTGCGCAATTCGCCGCTCTCGAGCATCGGGCCTAACACGTCCGTGTCGCCGTAGAACTTCCCGCCGATGAACACTTTCGGAAGCGTCGGCCAGTTCGTCATTTCCGAAAGCGCTTGCCGTTTTTCGGGGTCGGCAAGCACGTCGATAACTTCGAACGGGAAGCCGAGCTGATTGAAAAAATCGATGGTTTCCAGCGTAAAGCCGCAGCGTGGGGCACGCTTCGTGCCTTTTCCGTACACCACGATGCGGTGCGCAGCGATCTCTTGCGTAATCATTTCTTTCTGGTCGGTGGTCACGATGCGTGTCGTCTCCCTAAAGTGGCACGTCGGTTTTTAATTCGACGGCGTGCAGTCTTCCATCGCGCAGCGCGGCGTCGAGCGCGGAGTAAACGAGCCGGTGCCGGTCCAAAAGCGATTTGCCGGCAAAGTCTTTGGAAACGACCCTCAGGTCATAATGGTCGAGGGTGCCGGTGCGGTCGGTCGCTTCCACGCGAGCATCCGGGAGAGCGTTTACGATGAGCCGCGCAATATCGTCCGGCGTGATCATGCCGCGGTCCCCCTCCATCTTAGCATAGGAGTCATTTTTCTACACCTCGTAAACTCTGTCCCGCGCACGAAGGTTCCGAGCACCGGTGGGCCCTAGCGCTTGCCTTTTTTGCGACGCCGTCCGATGATGTAAGAAGAAGAAAGCATGGATTACGGCAACATTTACGCGGTGGTCGACAGACTCAAGGACGTCGTCCACCAGCACCTGCTCTTCGCGATCGGCCTCATGATTCTCGGCGGCATTTTCAGCGCGCTCTCGCCGTCGAGCGTCCCGCGGATGGTGGCGATCGTCAATTACGCGGGCCGCGAGTCGAAGAGCGTCTGGCACGCGGTCGGCTTGGCATGCACGTTTGCAGCCGGCATCTGCGCGGTCTACACGCTCGTCGGCGCCGCCGCCGGATCCTTCGGATTCTTGCTGCGGCTCACCGGGTTTCTCTACTATTTCACCGCCGGACTATGCCTGCTGATGGGATTGTCGATGATCCGGCTGTTTGAAATCCGCTGGGAGCTTCCGGCCCTTCAATCGGTCGGCCGCGGGACGCTGGGCGCGCTGCTGCTCGGCATCGGTTTTGCCTTTCTCATCGCACCTGACGCAATGCCGTTCATGATTGCGGCGCTGACCGTCACGACGTTTCAAGGCGAGGTGGGCCTCGGCGCCCTGCTGATGTTCTTCTTCGGCATCGGGCATGCGGTGCCGGTGCTGTTCGCCGGAGCGCTTGCACCCTGGTATACGAATAATCCCGCGGTCAAGAGATGGCATGTCGCCGCCGAAATGGCCGCGGGTTACATCCTCGTGTTCCTTGCCATTTTCTTTGCGGTGATCGCTTGATGCGGCCTCAGGCCGCGGACGCTCGGCCGTACGTCATCCGTATGTACGATCGCTGGATTATCCTCGCGATCATTCTCGTGCTGGCGTGGTTTGCCCGGCCGTTTTACGCGTTTGCGCTCTACTATCGCGGGGTAAGCTTCGAGCGCATGCTCGTGATGATGACGGCCGAACACTACTACAAGAAATCAATCTTCGTCTACGATCGGATTCCCGAGGGCTGGCAGGGCCTGGGCGAGCTGTACTACATGGGCGCTCCTGACAACCGCGCCTTGTACGAAAAGGCTCGCAGCACGTTCGAGCGGGGCTTTGCGCTCAACCCGCACAGCTATTGGCTCGCTTTCGACCTCGGCCGAACGTATTTTCTGGGCAAAGAGTACGGCCGCGCCGTC
>Ga0207416_1001242_pt1 | contig 35697 bp, 39 predicted proteins | sample PaiPotPPM11metaG_FD_184107 | JGI IMG/M metagenome (GOLD analysis project Ga0207416, IMG submission 184107) | Iron sulfur acid spring bacterial and archeal communities from Banff, Canada, to study Microbial Dark Matter (Phase II) - Paint Pots PPM... ...
ACTGCAATTTTCAACGGGGACTGGGGGCATAGTACTCCGCAATATACTGATCCCAATCTGGTTGTCAGCCCGGATAATTCACGCAACGCCTTCGCAAGCCTAATCAATGGAGCCCACAAAACACTCGTCATTGAGGCCGAAGAAATGCAGGATAGCCAGATCGAGCAGGATCTGGTCAATGCCGCCCAACACGGTATACAGGTCCAGGTCATCCTCCCAACCTCAAGCAGCTCATCCAGTGACAGCGCACGCAGCGACAGCAATAGTCAGGGCATCTCGACTATCAAACAAGCGGGAGTACAGGTCAAAGAGGACCCACAGCTCTATATACATGCCAAGATCATCATTGTTGACGGTCAAGAGGCCTTCGTCGGCTCAGAGAACATCTCTACAGCCTCACTAGACCACAACCGCGAACTTGGCGTGATTGTCTCGGACCAGAATGTGCTCAATACGCTACAACAGACATTTCAGCAGGACTGGGGAGTTTCACAGGCAGCGTAGCCCTTCTTCTAACTATGGTCTACATAACATGTGAGTAAAAGTCAGCACTCAAACCCAGGAGGACGACGAAAGCCGCCAAACTCCTCTGCCACCAGGGCTACAAAACGTAGTGAGGTGCGATCTTCTAGATAGGGACCGATGGCCTGTAATCCAATAGGCAAGCCAGTCTGCGTTATTCCCACAGGAAAAACTGTAGCAGGTAGACCGCACAGGCTTGAGAGAGCACAATAAACATCTTGCTGTAGATACGGTACCTTTTGACCGTTCACCTCAAGTATACGCTTGCGAAATGGAAGATTTGTATGCTTAAATGCATTCACTATATTCACAGGGGTCAGTAGAATATCCCATTCCCTGAAGAAGCTGCGATAGGCCAATCGGTAACGTTCCCGCTGCTTGTACCAATTAATATAGTGCGAAGCGCTTGCTTCAAGGCCACGTGCACGAGCGGTGTGAAACTCATCACCTCTCAAACGGTAGGCCAACGCATGCAGATGGCGGACCCTGGACGGGACTTTTACCGACGTGATGACGCTTACAATGGAAGTGTAAAGTTTGTAGAACTCGCGTCCATCTCCAAACTCTTTCAGATGAATCTCTTTTACCTTCACCCCATGAGAGCTTAGCCTGGCTGCAAGTTGTTCCTGCGCTGCGAGAATCTCGGGGTCTACCGGAAGCCACTCGATAGGAGGCATGACGGCGACGCGATAGTCGCAAAGGCGGGTATGCCTCGTTGAGGGCACATGAATATGCCATGCATCTGGCTCACTCCTGGTCAGAATATCAAAGACCAGTTCGAGATCCTGAGGATGGCGTGCGAGTGGACTTTGCATGGCCATCGGCGCAATTGGATTGAACAATACATCGGTCGTGAGGCTGGAGAAAGGATACAACAATTCACTGGCTCTATGGGCATAGACCCCACAAAAGGCCGCTGGAATACGGGTAGAGCCAGAAATATCATTACCAATCTCAAGTGGCGTGAGGCCAGCAGCAAGCACGGCAGACCCACCACCAGTACTGCCACCTGGAGTACGCGAGAGATCCCAAGGATTGTTCGTCCGACCAAAAAGTGGATTGTTGGCCTGCCAGTCAGCTCCATGGACGGGCACATTGGTCTTTGCTAGAACGAGAGCGCCAGCCTCGTGCAAACGTGCGATAATATCCGCATCCGCTTTCGCAATGGCCTTTGCTTGTGCTGGAATACCTGCTGTGGTGGGCCATCCTTGCACATCAATCATATCTTTTACCGTAATGGGCAGTCCCAGTAGCGGAGCATCTTCACCCCTTGCTCGGAGCTGGTCAGCTTTTTTGGCCGCACTGCGTGTACGCTCTTCATCCAGGGCGACAATAGCATTAATGGTAGGATTATGATGCGCAATTCGGCGGAGGTACAAATCCACTACCTCCACCGATAATATGTGCCGGGCACGTAAGGCTTGCATTAGTTCAACAGCCGAAGTAAATCCTATGCAACTACTTATCATGTATTTACTCCCTAATTTACTTCTATTTTTGATTTTTCTTAAAAAGCTTTTTTGCCCTTTGGTAGTAAACTGACTGCACCCCAAAGGTTTGATGTCAATGAAAAAAGTGGATTTCGTTCAGCGAGCAGAAACCATATGACCTGAGCTAAACGAAGCTCCTATTTGAAGCACTATCTCCTCATTCACACCTGTCGCTTCAAAGATACCTAATAGAAAGCTTTTTTGCTAGGGGGAAAAAGGGACATTTTGGGCGGAAAAGCAGACATCTTGATCTGGAAAGAGGACATTTCGAGAGGTTATATAATCCTGAATTTTAGCCTCCCTCATTTCCTAGTATGGTCAACTCTGGGCAAACTGTGGTACCATAGACCCTGAACTGGAACTCCCTGCACCAAAAAGAAATGGTTATTTCTTTTTGAAGATATTTTGAAAGGTAGAAAACCATTGGTTACAGAAATCGCTATATTCACAGCTCTTCCCGGCAACGAAGATGCTCTCGGCCAGGGAATCATTCAAGGCTTGGAAGTTATTCGCCAGCACCCAGGATGTATCTCTGCGAATGCAACGCACTGTATTGAACGCCCAGGACGCTATATGCTCTCTGTTGTCTGGACCTCCATGGAAGCACATATGATTGATTTTCGCAATGGCCCACTCTTCTCGAAATGGCGCAGCTATATCAACAATCTCTTCGAAGGATCTCCCGAAGTTTTCCACTATCAGCCCTATTAAAAAGAAAAACTAAGTACACGATCTCTCATCCAGACAGCACTTCCCTTTCGACCAACTAAGCACGGCCAGGAATAATAGCACCGTCATTCGTTGAATTGTAAGGAAGCAGTGTAACCACGGAAACAATAGTTCTAAATAGATAGACCATTACCACCACAAACATAATTTGGCAGGAGTGTGTAGATATGTCTGAGCTTTCAGGCAACCATGACAAACAGGAGCAACCAATAGAAGAGGCCTACCCCTCGCTGGAGCAGCCAGGCAGCAGTACAGAAGAACAACTTGCAGCGCATATCGCAGCCATTCGTCACCAGATCGAAGAGGCAAATTATCAGTACTACGTCCAAGACAATCCTGCGCTGACTGATGCTGAGTACGATCAATTGATGCTCGAACTCCAACGAATTGAGCGCGAGCACCCAGAGTTGCAAACGCCCGATTCACCAACACAACGGGTTGGCACGGGACCCGTGCAGGATGTATCGCAGCACCGTCATCCACTCCCGATGCTGAGTCTGGCAAATGCACGCAATGAACAAGAATTGCGTGACTGGCACAAGCGTGCACAAAATATCATGCCCAGTGCGCAATTTACCTATGTATGCGAGTTGAAAATTGATGGTCTGGCTATGGCTCTAACCTACGAGCAAGGGCAACTCACTATCGGTGCCACACGTGGTGATGGGCTGGTGGGAGAAAATTGGACCCCAAACATTCGCACTATCCGCACCATTCCGCACAAGCTGCGTGGAGAGCATGTCCCTGCCAAAGTTGAGGTTCGAGGCGAAATTTACATGTCTATCCAGGACTTTGAGCAACTCAACCAGGAGATGACTAACAACCGTCTTTTTGCCAATCCACGCAATGCAGCTGCAGGTTCACTGCGCCAGAAAGATTCGCGTATTACCGCAACCCGGCATCTCAACTTCTTCGGTTATCAGATCGGCTACATCCAGGGCATGGATATTCGTACCCACTGGGATGCCCTCCAACTCATTCGCGAATGGGGCTTCCCTGTCAATCCGTTTACTCAACTGGCACATAGCCTGGAAGAGGTAATGGAATATTGTAACAAATGGGAAAAAGAGCGCTTTAACCTCCCCTATGAAATCGATGGCGTTGTCATCAAGATCAATGACCGCACTCAGCAAGAAGAGTTAGGTACCGTCGCACGCGATCCACGCTGGGCAATTGCCTTCAAGTACCCGCCCACCCAGGTCGCGACCAAACTACTCGATATTCGCGTAAACATCGGACGTACCGGCACTGTGAATCCCTGGGCAGTGCTCGAACCGGTCAATATTCGCGGTGTTACCGTCTCGCGTGCGGCACTGCACAATGAAGGTGATATCCAGCGCAAAGATCTGCGCATCGGCGATTGGGTTCTCGTACAACGTGCTGGTGAAGTTATTCCTCAGGTCGTTAAGCCTGTTGTAGAGCGGCGCACAGGCCAGGAAGAGATCTATCGTCTGCCGGAACATTGTCCAGAATGTGGCACACCTATTGAACATGATCCTGATCAAGCGATGGCTTACTGCCCCAATACACAGTGTCCAGCGCGACACCTTGAGAGCATCATTCATTTCGTCTCAAAAAGTGCCATGGATATGGATACGATTGGTGAGAAGATGTGCGAGCAACTCGCCGAAGCAGGCTATGTCCACAGTGTCGCAGACTTCTATAACTTGACGCGTGACCAGTTGTTGGCGCTAGAAGGCGTCAAGGAGAAAAGCGCTACTAACATGCTCAATGCCATCGAAGCCAGCAAACAGCAACCTCTTTCTCGTCTCCTCTTCGCACTCAATATTCGCTACCTAGGTGAGAAGGCTGCCCAGATCATTGCCCAGGCCTTTGGCGACATTGATAGCCTGATGGCAGCTCAGGAAGAGGAGATTATCGCGATACCAGGAATTGGTCCAAAAACTGGCCATAGTCTTTATAACTGGCTGCAACAAGAGCCAAATCGTGCCCTGATCGAGCGGTTGCGTCAAGCTGGTCTCAACATGAAAGAGGTGCAGCGAACGGTTAGCGGTCCACTATCAGGACAAACCTTCTTGCTCACCGGACGCCTCAGCAATATGACTCGCTCAGCCGCCGAGGAGGCCATCATACGCCTAGGAGGAACCATCGCCAGCGGAGTGAGCAAGTCGCTTACGCGCCTCATTGTCGGTGAAGATCCTGGCTCCAAGCTTGCCAAGGCACAAAAAGCTGGTGTGCCTATCCACGATGAACAGTGGCTGATCGATTTGCTAAAGCAATACGCCAACGAGTAGCTCCTCGTTAGAAAGCACATATTCTAAAGAAGATACAAGGAGGAAGCATGGACTTTAAACGTGCCTGGGATACAATAACAAATATGGCGGGAGGTTTTATCGCAGCACTCCCTAATCTTATTCTAGCTTTTATTATTTTCATCATTTTTTATTTTGTTGCCAGAAGAATAAGGTCATTTGTCACTCAAATGACTGAAAAGCAGCACAGGGCAAAAAACCTCGCATTGCTGCTGGGAAAAACCGCACAGACTTCTGTCGTTATTGCTGGTCTGCTAGTAACAATGACCATCCTCTTCCCGTCGTTTAGGCCTGGCGATCTAATCCAACTTCTGGGCATTGGTAGTGTGGCCATCGGCTTCGCCTTCCACGACATCTTTCAGAACTTTCTGGCAGGCATCCTCTTGCTGCTGACTGCTCCCTTTAAGATTGGTGATCAGATCAGGGTCGAAAATTTTGAAGGGACCGTCGAAGACATCCAGACACGTGCTACAACAATTAGGACCTATGATGGATGCCGCATTGTGCTACCCAACACCAGTCTATTCACCAATTCGGTAACTGTCAACACCGCCTTTGGAAAACGTCGCCTGGAATACGAGGTGGAGATTGACTACAAAGAAGATCTTGATCAGGTAAAAAAAATCATCCTCGATGCGGTCAATAGCACTGATGGAGTGCTAGACTATCCAGCCGCCGAGGTACTTGTTGTAGCATTAGCAGAGTCCGGCATCAAGATCCGTATCTACTGGTGGACAATGACGCCCCGGCATATGGATGCCCTTCACCTGCAAGATAAAGTGCTTACGGCCCTTAAGAACTGTCTGGTCGAGAGCGGCATAGACCTACCCATGCCAACGCAGCAGATTGTCTTGCAGACGCTGCCAGAAATTGGCAACGGTAACCACTCTGATGGCCGCAAGGTCTTGGGGGACGGAAAGTCATAGAGCTATATACATTCAGAACTTCTCGCACCGATAAATGCTTCTTTACTGAACTTGTGAAAGGGAAATAACCTTTCAAGAGGGATGATTGTCCCTCCTTCTTCCTGTACAAGTAAGCTAACTTCTTCTATACTGGCTTTTGACAAAGCTTCGCAGGAACCGTTAGTTCAATCTTTCCCGAGTCTCCTGTAAGCACAAAAAACAGGGAATCAGCCATTTCCACGAAACAGAAAAGAGAAAGGCCACTTATGGATGAAATTTCAACAGTAAGAGAAGATGTAGAGCATACTACTGACAAGCAAACGAGCAAGAATAATCAAAGCACACTCCTGAAAGGACATTCTCCTTTCTTAGTACACTCTACTCGCAATAGACTTGTGTGGAAAGCTCTCTACTTTACTCTACCTCTTCTTATACTCACAGTCATTCCTATGGTGGCCTATTACATCAACTACCCATGGATAGAACGGAGTCCAGATACAATCTCATATCTCCTTGTGGTAGAGCGCTCCCAAGTTCGCCCCGATCTCTTAGTCAATCCGGTACGTGTACCAGGATACCCTCTCTTCATTAGATTTGTCTATATGCTTGAGGGACGCGGCAATTTGGCAGCTGTTAGTGATCTGCAAGCTATCCTCTTCATACTCATGGTATTAGAAATCTACTTGATAGCACTGCTCGTCTTCCGACGCGTTTGGCTGGCTTTCCTCGTTGGGCTGCTAGTTGGAACTAATTTGATCCTTGTTTCCTACATTAAACCTATCATGCCTGAAGGGTTGGCAGCCTTCCTCCTTACTACTCTTGCCCTGACAGTAGTCTGCTTCGTACTTACACCACGAGTCTGGAAGGTGTGGCCTATCACATTACTTCTACTGTTGCTGACATTTACACGGCCCGAATGGGTTTATCTGCCAAGCCTTTTACTTGGCTATCTGCTCTTCGTGGTAATCCGACGGAGAGGTCGTCGACAACTAGTCCAATATGGTATTCACGCTGTTCTCTCGCTTATACTTATCTACCTATGCGTAGGAGCTTATATCGAAAGAAATAGCATACAAAATCATTATCAAATCTTTACATCAGTAGTAAATTTTAACCTTATGGGAAAAGTATTGCAGTATGGGATGGAGAACGAGGTCCCTCCCAAAGAGAAGCCTATTAGCCGAGTACTTGATAAGTGTATAGCACGCATTGGTAGAAATCCCTATCATGTCTTGCCTTGTGTTCCTGCACTTTCCGGTCTCTATGGCGCGCCTGCTGGTGAATTCGCCAAGTCCATCATGCTTAACCACTCAGCAGAATTTTTCTTTAAGTCCTGGCCACTCTTCTTCTCATCATTGACCGATTACTTTGATGTTCCATATCATCAAGGTACTCCCCCTGGTCCATTTCATACTCCTCTGTCCTGGCTGAAGACCTTTCATCAGGTGCTCTACCTGCTAAACGCCTACTTTCCGACCTGCGTGCTCGTCTGGTTGTTCCTGCTCTGCCGGAGACAAACAGCATCCTGGCAGGAGGGTTTGGCAATGGGAGCTATTACTCTCGTAGTAGTCTATGGGATCATCATCACAACGCTAGGAGGCTACACAGCTTATGACTATATGCGATTCCATATAGTCTTTTACCCACTCTTGATTCTTGCGATCTGGGGAAGCTTTCTAAGAGTCTTGATTTATCTCTTCAGCACAAACAGTTCACAGGTGCGGCGTGAAACCAATTCATAATCCCGATAAGCCCATCCAAGCCCGCTCGTAAGAAAGCTGTTTTCCTGCTAACAGGAAAGCGGAGTACAGACACAAACCTCTAGCTTTTAACTATGGAGCTTCTAACTATTTGCTTGACGGTTTCTAAAAGCACGTTGAGATCAAACGGCTTGTCCAATATTGTCAACTTTCGCTCGCCCAGATCACGCTTATGGAGGGAAAAACTCGCACTGATGAGAATAGAAGGAACATCTTGTAAGGCTTTGCCCGCATGAAGCCTGTCATAGAGTTCGAGGCCATTCATGCCAGGAAGCAGGTAATCAATGATCCAGAGGTCTACTTTGACTGTATTAGCAAAATCTAACGCCTCATAAGGATCTGCAACCAGAAAGGTATGCAACGATAGTTCCTCCGTAAGTGTAAGTTGGATCACTTCACCCGTGGGCCTATCGTCTTCTACTACAAGGATTGTCCCTGCGTCAGGGGAGAGCGCATCTTGACTATCAAACATAGTATCTTCCATTCTAGGGGTAGAACACCTTTTGCCAAGGGTCAATGAAGAAGCACATGGAAGTTTAGGGACTCCTAACAATAATACGAATGCAAAACTAAAAACGGTTTCAGATACAGCATTATCCTGAGATCTCCTGCACCCTTTTCGTTAATCGACAAAGTACCGATAGTGTAACAAGGGAACAGAGTAATCCCATTAATGCAACTATTAGTGCAACTAAAGGAGAGAAGTACGATGACGCTATGTGGATTCGACTGGCCCGCTGGAAGGTCAAAACAAGTAGCCTACCTCGATGAACGCTACCACATTCAAGAAATGTTTGTAAAGGAAGGAGAATTCTGGCAAGAGCACGACTTGACCGCTATCACCCACGCCCCCAAGGCAAGTGATATGTCACCACTCGCAGGTTTCTCCTGGACCGCTGGAGGTACCAAACAGATCATCTACATGGATCGTAACCGCCACATTCAGGAACTACATACAGGCACCCACATCTGGTGGCAGTATACTGACTTAACTGCGCTCACTAATGCCCCCTTGGTTGACGGCACTGCCCTGACTGGCTTTGAGTGGACCGCAGGCTACACTAAACAAGTTGTCTACGTTGATCACAACTACCATATTCAAGAGATGCATGTCGGCCCAGGAGGCCAGTGGCAAGTCGTTGATCTTACCACACTCACCGGTGCACCCCTGGCTGAGGGAACACACATTGTCGGGTATGATTGGCCTGCCGGAAAAAGTAAGCAGGTCGCCTATATTGACAACCGAGGCCACATCATAGAGCTTTATGTTGGCATTGGAGGACAATGGCAGTTCGCAGACATCACTCAAATGATCGGTGCACCCCTGGCAGACCGAGGGAACCTTGGTCCTTCTCTTACTGCCTTCTCCTGGGAAGCTGGCAATTCCAAACAGATCATCTACCAGGACTGCAACGAGCATATCATGGAAATGTACGTCACCGTAGGTGGCCAATGGCAATTGGTTGATCTTACAATGGTTGCGCAAGCTCCTCTCGCCAATACTCTCGGCGGCATTGTGGGCTATGATTGGCCTACTGGAAGAAGCAAGCAAGTCGTCTATGTCGATTCCAATTACCATGTCCAGGAATTATACGTGAAAGAGAACGATTACTGGCATTGTGCCGACTTAATGGCAGCGACAGGCGCTCCTCGCGTCCAGAAAGGACCGATTGCAGGCTTTGCCTGGTCAGCGGCTAACACCAAAGAAGTTGTCTACGCTGGTCCCAGAAACAGCATTCAAGAACTATATGTGAGCCCAGGTGGTCATTGGCAAGTCGCTGATCTCACATTACTCACCAGTTTACTCATATTGGTCTAACATTTTTTCTACGTGTGACATTCACAAGAGAGTGGACTCTTCGCGATTACACGAAGCGTCCACTCTCTCACGTGAGCATGTATACCTTACCTTCGACCGCGCTCACTACGAGCCTAGCCGTTCGGCAAACCAAGCACACTTGCTACAGCAGAAACAAGATCCTGGTATGTAAAAGGCTTTTCGATAAAACAAGCATTGGGAGCAATACTGTGGGCTTTAGAAATTTCAGCCGTTGTTGCTGCGGTACAACAAATTAGAGGTAATGACTGCGTGGTAGGATGAGAACTCAATGAGCGCAAAACATCAAGACCAGTAATATCAGGTAGATGAAGATCTAAAATGAGCACATCAACAGGTGGGGAGCCAGGAACCACCTTCACCTGTTTATTACTACGTGACACTGGCGTAGGCAAAAGAGCGTCTAAACACGCTTGCGGATGTTCGTAAACAAACACCTGATGACCTGCATACTGCAGTATCGTCGCACATAGTTTTGCGATACGCGAATTATCTTCTAGCAGACCTACCTGGGCCATAACATTTTGATATTCCTTGCTTACTAATGTACTCTTTCTCAAATTGTAATGCTTCTAGATACGCTCTGTCAAGAAACACCACCATCATACCCCATCTCGGCTATCACACTGCTTTTTAAAAGTCGGTTACTATGCCATGATTAGTAGTGGCTATCATAAGGACCGCAGCTACTCGACGCTTGGCAAGACATGAGGTACAATCTAAAAAGCAATACTACACCCCTCTATTACGCAATATATGGAAACAGCATGAGCGAAAACGAAGCAAGCCAAAAATTTCCCATCAACGTCGTCCGTTTTGGACTGGGGAAAGAAATACAACTATACAAAGATGAATTGGTTATCACTGAGCAAGAAGAAGGTCAGACCATCTGCTTACCTCTCCATGAGATCAAATGTCTGACCTTGATACCCGGTGATCCCAATCCATCCAAATTAATCTTAATGGCCGACCTGGATGATGACTCAACTGTCATTCTGGCCGAAGGTATGACCAATGCACGAGGTTTCCGTGGCATGATCCCACAGATTCTTGAACTGCATCCAGACTTAGAGCTTGATCCTCCCGACATGGCCGAGCAGCTCTGGCAGGCCCTCAACAACCAGCGTGCCTGGAGACTGACCTGTTATGGCACGATCTTTCTCATCTGCGGCTTACTCTACATCCTTTATCTTATCGTAGCGTATTTTGGCTGGCAGCATCACTAGCCTTGTGAAGGCAGGTGCAAGTAAGATTTTGGCAAACGAGCATCTCCTCACCCCACCCACGTCGTGCAGCAGCACACTCAATCCTTCCCACGAACGACGCGGCTCATATAGACAACCGTTTCGTGAAGTTCATATCCCTTCGGCAGTTTCACCGACTTATCGGACTGCGAAAACAACATATCTTTCAACCCGCTGATAGTCATGGCAGGAAGGGAGTCTTTCTTCGTTCGCCTCAGCCGCAAGCGAGATAGCATATTTCGACGCAGCAGTTCAATCCCCATACCTAGAGCCAGCGCACCAACCCCAGCCGCTACACTACGTGGCACAGGAGATTGGTACAATACAGCAGGGAGCTTTGTCTGCAGAGTCACAAGACTCTTTGACGACGACGTCAGATCTGTTCCACACTCGTGGCAGTACGTCTCTCCCCCCATATTCTCGACACGACAGTTGTGACATCGCATAACCTTCCTCCTCATAACAAAAGAACAAAACATCAATAAGCTTACTTAAGCCTTCTTTTTCTGTTCCAATATCTCGGCAATTGCCTCGATGACGAGCGCATTCTCCTCAATTGTATTGTAGAAGTATGGAGAGATACGTAGTAAGCCTGGACGAGAGTCGACCACGATATTGCGTGCGATCAGCGCATTCACAATCTCTTGCGGCTCATCTAGCTCTATCATCACAATTGAACTGCGCAAATCCGGCTCCTGTGGTGCAAGTACCGTCCACCCACGTTCACGAGCACGCGCTATCAAGTCATTGGTAAGATAACGTGTACGCTCACAAATGCTTTTGACACTGGCTTCGAGCACAATATCCATTCCCCCATTAGCTGCATAGACTGCCGCCATGGCTGGAGTGCCCATTTCCACCTTGGTCGCCTCGGGGCGAAATATCAGTTCATCTACCCGAAACTGGAATTGGTCACGATGACCAAACCAGCCAGCAATTGTCGGAGCTAGGGATGGCAACAGACCTTCACGAATATAGACAAAGGCCAAACCAGGCCCCCCCATTAACCATTTCAGTGTACCGGACACAAGAAAATCAACGTCCAAAGTATTGACATTAATCGGAATCTGACCTGTGCCCTGGTAATCATCGACCAGCATATATGCACCGTTTTTATGCGCTATATCGGCCACAGACCGAATATCCTGAACATACCCGCTAGTATAGTAGACATGCGAGGTTGCTACTAATGCCGTCCGGCTGTCTATTTCAGTAGCAAACAAATCCGGTGGCATATAGATGCCATCGGGGCTCTTCACAAAACGGCACTCTACCCCCAGGCGCTCTTTCGCCAGCCACTGGTATGCTAGCGTCGGAAAATCCATGTTGCTCAAGACCACTTTTTTGCGCGTATTATAATCAAGAGCTGAGGCAATAGAACTCAACGCAGCAGAAACACTCGGGGCAATTGCCACCTCATGGACTTGTGCCCCGATCAAGGAGGCAAAGTTCTTGCGGGCCTGCGCAATCTCATCCATCCATACATGATACCATGCATGAGCCCCCCACTCGTTCCATACCTCCATAAAACGAGCCATACCTTGCATAGAACGCTGGGACAGCGCACCTAGGGAACAGCTATTCAAATAGGTCTTGCGTTGTAGCAGCGGAAACTCATTGCGATAGGTGAGAAGTTCGGGATGTTCAACGGCTAATGGCACTGAAAACTGCATCCTGAGTTCACCCAATAGCGGCGCAGACACTTCCACTAATAAGGGAAGAACAAGCACCGCTCCTTTCTTCTAACTGTATCCATCATCCTACCGATGGATAGGCACCCTGCTTTCCTTACCATTGTACCGCCTCTGCCGCAAAGAATCTACCGTTTGTGCAAGGAAGAAATGCCGTTGAGTACCGAATCGTCAAATAGGCTATGCCCTCGACCACTCCAATGGATGCGAAGAAAGCACATAAGCAATCTTGAACACAAAAAAGCTCCTGCTGTTATGGCAGGAGCAGTACTGGCCAAGCTACTTCACTAATGGAAGTTTCGCATCCAATTCGCGTGCAGTCGGCTCAATCAGAAACGAATCATCGGGAAAAATAATAGTCGGCACTCTGCCTATACCACCATTGACTTTCAGCATATACTCTGCAGCCTGCTCATCCTCTTCAACGTTAATATACTCATAGGGAATGCCATGAGTATCAAACCAGCGCTTGGCAGAGTGGCAATCACGGCACCAGTCTTTACCGTACATTACAATCTTTTTTTCTGTCTTGGATGTTTCTACAGTCGATTCAGCCATAAATTACTCCTTGGTATTTCCAGTATTCCTAAAAAGCTGCATGGATTGTCCATCTATACTCCTAAACACGCAGCATCAACTATTCTATTCCAACAATCCTGTGTCTGTTTCTTGTTTCCAACCAACCGCAGTCGTCCAATCCCGCATCCATCGGTGAAGGTGATATGTCTGCCATCATCATCGAGCTTCCATCCAGTCTTTTTGTATTCCACGGATCGATTGTTGTGTTGAAATTGGGGATAGCCCTTCTTTCCAGGTTTCTTGTTCTTGCAATTCTCATAGAATTTCGAGATCCCAAACCAAGCACGATCGCTACTTGCTTGACGGGCCTGAGAATAGAAGTAGCAAAATGCTCCTGTCGTTCGTATTAATAGTAGCTCTTGTGTACGTTCCATATTTATCGTATGGCCTCATCTAGACACGAGGAAATTCCCAACAAAGGCAGTTATTTGCATGCCAGACGATATATGTCATCAAAATCGTAGAAAGATGATCGATGTCTGTTGACGTTATCACTGCAAGCTGTTATGATGGGATCTATGGAGTGCTTTTATGGCAATTTTCAGCGACAAGGTAAATAATATGCAAGAGGCACGAACATGGCGTGAGTTGCTGGCGGATATTATTCGCGATGGAAAGGAGAAACAACGCCTGGTTGAGGAACTGGGCATTACTTCCATTACCTTAACACGCTGGGTGAATGGAGAGTCAGATCCACGTCCTCAAAACCTGCGCCGTTTGGTAAGTGTGTTACCACAATATCGTGAGCAACTGCGTGTTTTACTCAAAGAAGAAAACGATTTTAGCGAGGAAGCTGCTCCAGAGGCGCGTCAGCTGACTAAAGAAATTCCTTCCGAATTTTATGCACGCCTGCTCCAGGCTCGTGCAAGTACCAGTGAGAATTTGCGCTTCTGGTCAACCTGCCATCTGATTTTGCAGCAAGCATTGGAGCAGTTCGACCCGGAACGTCTAGGTATGTCCCTCTGGGTTGTACGCTGTATGGCGCCTTCTGGGCCATATAACAAAGTACGTAGCTTACGTGAGAGCGTTGGCTTGGGAACGCCTCCCTGGCCAAGCAATCTGGAGCAAACGGCAGTGTTCCTAGGCGCTGAGTCCCTGGCCTGTAATGTTGTCACACTGTGCCGACCAAGCATTGTCCAGGATATTGAAAAAGAGTGCCTGACTATGTCTACTGAATGGGTAGAATACGAGCGAAGCACTGCAGCTTATCCCATTTTATACGCTGGCCGTGTTGCTGGAGTATTGCTAGTTTCTAGCACACAAAAAAATTATTTTCTTTCGCAGGTGAATACGGATCTTATACAGCGTTACGCAGATCTGGTTGCGCTGGCCTTTGACTCACAAGAATTTTATGCGCTAGAGCAATTTGCGCTCTCTATCATGCCACCACCAGAAGAGCAAAAGGCCTCCTTTGCAAAGTTCCGTTACCTTGTCTCTCAGACGATGCGTGACGCTGCCCAAAAAAACCAGCTGTTAAGCAACACGCAAGCCGATCTACTGGTATGGCAAAGGTTAGAAGACGAGCTTTTGAAAATTCCGGTTCTCAGAAGCACATGTACATGTCTATAGTAGTACGAAGAGGCGAGGTACATAGATATCGCTGTATTTGACGATTTTTCCCAATCGATTGACCAACGTTGGACCCAGACCTGTCTTGGCCCTGGCAGGCTGGCTATAGTCGATTCAGCATTGCGCATGACTATTCCTTCTGTGCAGCAGGGAGAGTATGCCGATGCGCAAATTGACGACTATGGCAAACTGCCACGTGCCAATTTTCCATGGCGACCGCCACTACGTATGGAGGTACGTGCTCGCTCCTGTCTGCCTGCTGCAACAGTAGATAGCACAGTCGCAAGTCCAGGCATATTGCGTGGCACGGCAGGCTTCGGTTTCTGGAACTATCCCTTCTCTGTGCGCGGCGATATCCTTATGCTACCAGAAGCGATCTGGTTCTTTTATGCCTCTCCCCCTTCGGATATAGCCCTTGTTCCCGGCATTGCAGGCTGGGGATGGAAGGCCCAGGTAGTGCATGCAATGCGACCAGGTGCAGTATTAGCAATTGTCCCTACACTTCTCGCCACAGGCTGGGGTCACTTAACCAGCAATACTCACCCAGCTGCACGCTGGTTACAGAGGCTCAGTGGAGCACATGAAACGTTACTTCCCATCGAGATGACAGAGTGGCATACCTATAGGCTGGAATGGTACGCCAAAGAAGCCCATTTCTGGGTCGATGAAAGACATCTGTCGCGCGTCTCGCAGCCACCCTGTGGGCCACTGGGTTTTGTAGCCTGGTTGGACAATCAGTATGCGATTGCTACGCCGCGCGGTGTATTGCGTTTCGGCACAGTCTCATGTGAGCCCCAATGGTTTGAATTGGGCGGCGTGAGTATCGCTCCACTGTAGATGGCAGTTTATGAGAGAGTTCAGTCTTTAGGTGCCAGCGGTAGCAGTTCATCGACAATCCCGTATTCGACGGCTTCTTCTGCACTCAAGAAAAAGTCACGGTCGGTATCTCGCTTGATACGTTCAAGACTCTGCCCCGTATGGTGCTGAATAATCGAATTTATCACGTCACGCGTGTGCAAAAGCTCTTTTGCGTGAATGTCGATATCTGTTGCCTGTCCTCCAATTCCTCCATGAATAAGGGGTTGATGCAAATGGATACGGGCATTCGGCAGTGTCCGACGGCGTCCTTTATCTCCAGCCAGCAGCAGAATAGTCCCAAAACTAGCAGCGTATCCTATACAGGTAGTTGCTATAGGGCAGGACAGATAGCGCATCGTATCATATATCGCCAATCCTGCCGCGATCACACCACCAGGCGAGCTAATATACAGATTTATCTCACGCTCCTGACTTTCCGATGCTAAAAACAATAACTGTGCAACAATAAGGTTGGCCATGGTTTCCTCAATCTGGCCATTTACCATGATAATGCGCTCTCGTAATAAACGAGAATAGATGTCGTAGGCACGTTCTCCACGTCCGGTGCTTTCTAAAACAGTTGGTACAAGTAGACTCGAGGCCATCATAGATCCCCTTTCAAGTCAATGCAGTAGCATCCGGTTATTAGTCCTTCGCCTGTCGGACGAAGTAGTAGTGAATCAGTCTTCCTTTTCCTGTCATACGCTCGTCAAGTAAACCAGCAAGGACCCAACCTTCACGACCGAAGGCATTCAACTGCTCGGCGTCAGGCAAAGATGCTTCTTGTGGGTCAATAGTGAGCACATGATACTCCCAGCGCGGAGGTGCACTTGGTACTGGCTCATAGATCATGGGTATATGAGCTGATGACCGAACTTCCGAACTTGTTGACATATGAGTATAATAGGGTGGTGCGATAAGCATGGGTAATTTTCTCCTTTACTAGTTGATCATCTTCTCTCTTGACTATAGCATGCTTATGGCCTATATTTATAGAGATAAGATATGCTTTTAGCATAGGCATTTGACGAGCAATGCTCTAAGCATAGGAAGGAACTGAGAGATGGCAAATTTGCAGGAAATTATTGGCAGAGTGATACGACAAGAACGGCAAAACCGTCATCTGACTATCAAAGAACTGGGGGAGAAGGCTGGTATTTCCGAAATTTATATGGGCGAGATTGAACGGGGGCAGAAATATCCTTCTGCGAATGTACTTGAGAGTTTGGCTCGTGCATTAGACTTGGATCTGGCAGAGATGCTGGAATTAATGGCCGAAGAGATTCGCAAGGAACGAGAGCCGCAGCTCACAACAGTAATCGGCTTTACGACGCCAAATAGACCAGGACAAGGGCGGCGCACCGTCGTGAAACGAATTGTGAATATGCTGGACGATGGAGATGTGGAGAGTGTGGCCAGTTTCAGTGCCTTCCTGCTCTCTAAGCATCTCATACCTTGAATGTGATCAAATTTTCCAGAGCCTCGGGCAGGAAAGCCCCTGTGATTGATCCAGGGGATGAATCCTCAAAGAGGCACGGCTGGCCTACCTCCTTTGGGCATTTATGGTGGGAAGATCTCAGTCGCCATCCCTCCGGTAAGTTGCGTAAGCAACCGACGGAGCTTATGTGGAGGAAATGGTTTTTGCAGAAGAGGAACATCGTCAGGGAGAATATGGCGAAATTGCTTTAAGGTAGGTTCGTCAACAGCGGTGATGACGATAATTGGCAGTTCTTCTGCAGGAAACCGTTGGCGAATAGCGAAAAAGACATCAGCACCAGACTGTGCGCCCGGCAGCAGAAGATCGAGTATGACGAGGTCATAAGGAGGTAGCTCTTCGGCTTTTTGGGAGAACAGGACATCAAGCAGCGACGAGCCACTAGTATGCCTGGATACTATGTGATTATCCATAGTGAGCATAGTTTCGATCAGGCCAAGAATCGTTGGATTGTCATCAAGAACGCCAATCCTCAGTATGCCATCCCGCGGTGCATTAGAGGATGCAATTCGCCACTGCTTATCTTCCTCTTCTAAATAATCATTTTCTTGATGCTGGCCAGACTTGGCACGTTTTGAGCGCCATATGCGACTGATACTGTCTCTGCCTATATGATGGAACCAGTAAGAACGAGACTTACCCATACTGCTTGTGACCCTACTTGAGTTGACATTCTTCCCCATGGATTTATCCGTGGGACGCCCCACCCTCACAAGTGGGCTTTTCTATTTCACAAGATTATCATACCACAAAAATTGGTGATGGGGAAGAATATGACCAAAACGGCACTTATACAATAGTGATGCAAGGGCCACTTTGTGCTGTCAAAAGAGTGACGCACCACTGAGATCTCTCCGCCATAAATGACGGAGGTTCCGGTTCAGCTCATCCTCAATATAGAGGCAGCAAGAAAGGAGTATCTTGCTTTGACTCGACAAAAGTACTTCGATGCCTCAGCCCCAAAAAAGGTAGGCCCATTCATCCCCCGCTTAAACAGACGAGGGCTTCCTGGGCCAAGTGCCGCAATAAAACTCCACTGTTTTATCCCCGATGCATGAGAGCTCTACCTAGTTATCAGCTACAAGGTTTACTATATTCTGTGTAACCAATCGTAGAAGGAGAGAGAACCTTGCATATGATTACCATAAAGAAAAGTACCTTATATCGGACTGAGTGTCAAGTAGAAGCAGTCTATCCAAAAGAAGATTTTTTAATGAGTTTCTTATGTAAAATGAGTTGCACAAATGTACTAACGCTTGCTGAATGCCTCACGGCTCAGCGTCGCCACAAGAACAGCTAACACACCAACGATCAGAATCATCCCTGACATGATGCGCAGAGGTGCTAGCACACTAAGGCTGTTAATCAGGACGAGAATAACCACGACGAGAAGGACTCCCACCAAGATGATGATGTCTCCAACCATGAAGTTGTAGATGGCTTTAATGACATTCATGACGTATCTCCTGCTGCATCTGCGTGGCAAGTTCCCTCTTAAATCAAGACTTGCTGCTTCTATACAAGCGTTGCTCTTTTGCCTGTTTGAGCCATATGACCAAGATGAAGGATGCCAATAGGTAGAGAGCAACTAGCACTAGAAGAAACGCATCGCTTGATGGCCATACGATACCAAGTCCTTCGCCACTCCAGAAGGTTCCGAAAGTGGTCAACATGATACCCACGATAAATTTGAGCGTGTTCTCTGGTATCTGTTTAAGTGGCGTTCGCACTAGGGCTCCGATGAGAATCACAAGAAGACCAGCAACAGCTGCTCCAATGGCGGCAGAACCAATTCCCAATGCTTTGTTGGAGACCGCGCTGGTGCCGAAGGTGATCACAATGAAGGCAACTTCGAGCCCCTCTAACAGGACGGCTTTATAAGATAAGGCGACTCCAAATGGCTCGATGTGGGGTGTCACAGCTTCACCACGGGCCCGCACTCGGGCTATAGTCTCTTCAAAAATGGCCTCCTCATCATGCAATGCTTTGAGCCCACTGTAACGCAAAATGGCTTTCTTGAGCCACTTTAAGCCAAAGAGCATGAGGAGAATACCAACAACAAGGCGCAATACACCGAGTGGAACAAATTGAACAAGTGCGATACCAAATATTGCGACAATAATTGCCAGGGTCGCTGTGGCAGCAAATGCGCCAACAAGCGAACTACGCCAGTTGATAGTGACGCCAACCACCAGCACAATGGTGAAAGCCTCAACAAACTCAACGGCGGAGGCCAGAAACGCGCCCGTAAGGACCGCCCATGGCACGCGATATGCTCCTTTCTTATTGAGAGAGAACATTCTGCATATACTCGACCTGCAAGAAAACAGGAAAATATCTTATTTGAAGAGCAATGGTTCCCTGATTGTATTGTAGCACATCGCATGTTTACCTGTTATTAGCCCTTGGTAGCAACAATCTGCAACCAGATGCGAGGTACTTCTGTCATGCCCACTTCATTCCCTGCCTGATAGACAGCGGCTGCCAATGCAGCTGCTCCATGGACAAGTGGTATCCCCGGCAGTGCTCCTTCGATAAAGAGCCAGTACTGACCGAGATCTCGCCAGCCATCGAGGGAAATCGGGACATCGGTCTTATGTGTTTCAACATTGATAAAACCACTCTGCTTGAGGCTGTCAACATACTCTTCCGGTGTGAGCCACTGTCTAGCCATGGCCTTGGCTTCGCGCGACACGTGAACTTCTGGATGTTCCTGTCTTAGCCAGCCAATTGCACGACGTATCCACAAACGGTAGAAACGCTCTGTGCCTGGAACATAGGTTCCCTCGTAGAAGGCACTGTTGCATGCGAAGATACCTCTGGGAGCGAGAATAGATGCCATTTGTTGGAATGCAACGAGTTTGTCAGGCACGAGGTGGATCGCGTTGCAGAAGAAGGCGGCATCAACATTTTGGACAAGCTGAGGGAGATCTGCGGCATCTCCTTGGATAAACTCGGCATGTACTGGAATGTCTATCTCGTCCATTCCTTTTTCGGCCCGGCGCAGTGCCTCTGCTGATGGATCGACACCAATGAGGCGCGTATGTGCCAATTGTCCCTGCTGTGCTATCTCTTCGGCGATCAGTCGAGTGACTGCCCCTGTGCCACACGCCATATCAACGATGGTGAGTGACTCGCTATCTGATCGCGTCTTAAAATGTGCCAGTGCTTGCCGGACAAGCGCACGATTCACATCGGTATAAAAGGCGTATGCTGCAAATGGTTCAAATGTGTAAAGATTTGTTTCATCCGTTTCGATAAGACTCATAAAATAGTGCCCTCCTTAACCAGACTATGTGTTATATGATTAGAGAGGGTTTATCGCGAACTTGTTTCACGGATTTTTTAGATATGCATCGTCATTCCACCATCGATACTAAGAGTCTGGCCCGTGATATAACCAGCTTCTGGCAAACAGAGAAAACTGATGGCAGCTGCGACTTCATCGGTGGTACCAAAGCGTCCCAGTGGGGTGTTCTCGAGCATGAATTTGCGCTGCTGCTCTGTGACGCTGGAGGTGAGTTCCGTCGGTACAAAACCCGGAGCGACAGCATTGGCCGTGATATTGCGACTGGCCATTTCGCGGGCTGTGCTCAAAGTCAGAGCGATGATAGCTGCTTTCGATGCGCCGTAGTTAGCCTGTCCGGCGGGTCCCAGAAGCCCAGCTATCGATGCAATATTGACAATCCGTCCCCAACGTGCCTTCATCATACCGCGTAGGACTGCCTTGGTACAGAGAAACGCAGCACGCAAGTTAATATTCATGACGTATTCGAAGTCGGCAAGAGACATCTGGAGGATCAGTTTGTCTCGGGTAGTACCTGCGTTGTTGACGAGGATAGTAATCGGACCAAGTTCCTGGGCTGCTTCTGTAAAGAGTCGGCTGACGTCTGCTTCCTGGCTAACGTCGGCCTGTATTGCAATACAGCGTCTGCCAAGTGCTTCAATACTAGCCTGTGCCTCTGCCGCTGCACTGTTATTACTGCGATAATTGACGACGATATCTGCCCCCGCTTGGGCTAATCGCTGAGCTGTGGCGCGGCCAATACCTTGACTGCTGCCTGTGACTAATGCTACTTTCCCTGCCAGCGGTAGTTGTTGCTCATTTGCCATGCTACAAGATCCTCACAAAAAAGTTTTTATTTTCGTTCTGGCTCCTGACAGTATAGCACATTTGTATGCCCTTATCGTGGTCTACAGAAGCCAGAGTTGCTACAACTCGAAAATCGGTCGTTTCTACATCAGCTAAGTCTGGGCTCAAGCCTTTCTATTGAGAAACAAGCATCTCAGCTATATATATGGATGAGTATCGAAACTGGACTTTATCTCGTAATCCAAAGAGGACAGTTTTTCAAGCAAATGATAACATTGGCTCGAAGCCTGTACCTATGTTCTGAGAAGTTAGAAGCTGAAAAGCTAGAACAAGGAGAAAAATAATGGCAGAAAATCAGAAGCATCAGCATACAAATAAGGAGAAAGAACCTCAGAAGCATTCCCGTGAAGAAGCTGGTCATGCTGGTGGTGTAGCTGCTCAGCAAAGCGGTCATGCTCATCATTTAACTGACAAAGAGAGACGGGAAGGTGGCAAAACCGCTCAAGAGAGTGGTCATGCACATAAACTGACCAAGACTGATGCCCAAAAAGGTGGTAAGGCTGCTCACGAAGAATAACGGTCTGTAGACTAGTTATAGAGAGATGCAGGAGAATGCATGTTCTCCTGCATCTTCCCTTTTGAGATGCATTTCAATGATGGCTGCTATTATCACTAATTACAGCAGTATCCAGAGACACAATACCATCATTCTGGTTGAGCTGTACGTCACTGTCTATGATAGCAGTTTGCAACTGTTCCCTAGTAAGGTTTCGTGTATTGTGCAAGTTGGCTCCGGACAGGTTGGCATCGTTCAGATCGGCAACTAGCAGATTGGCCTCCTCCAGATTCGCATCGTGTAGATCTGCATGTGCCAGATTAGCAGCGGAAAGATTGGAGAGAGAGAGATCAGCTCCAGCCAGATTGGCACCGGAGAAATCGGTCATAAATAAATTGGCCCTGGCAAGACGTGCGTTCTGTAAGTTGGCGTGACTGAGATAGCGGTGAGAGAGATCGTGGCCAGAAAGGTCTACCCCTGGCAGAGACAGTGGTTGGCTCTTCTTCTCCGCTCCCTCTTGTAGTGCGTCTGTGCTCGCTGGCAATGGCATATCTTCAATGCGCGGAAGTTGTGCCAATGTATATTCTAGGTGCGCTTGCGAAACAGCTGCTTCGTATTGACGTTTTAGGTCGTCTATGCGCCTACTATCCTGGACTTCTTTGGTATGCACCTCTTCGAGAAGGGTGTGCATCTGTGCCATAAGACGTTGTTCTACCTGATTAAGGCGCTTCTCCTGCTGCGCTTTCCAATCTTGCTGATATGCCTCCTGGGCATGATCTCTGGCCTTCAGCTGCACTAGCAATTGCTCTCTTGTGCGCTGCTGGACTTTCACCATCATCCAGACACCAACGATTACTATTATGTTGAGTACAATCATCCAGATATACATGATAAGTAGTATAGCCTCCATCCTCTATTTTTTAGTATCTATGCTTATTGTACCATCATAAAATAGATGATGTGGTTGGCTTACTATAGACTCTCTTATCGACAACGATTATAATGGGTGGAGATGAGGACTATAGTAGTGTATGCCTTGCTCAATAGAGGAGTATTTTATGTCCCAATACAACCATCCCTCTCCCACTTCCTTTTTGCTGGATGAGGAGAATCGCAAGTTATATCTATCCTGGAGCGATGAGCATGAAAGTGTGCACGACTGGGAACAGTTGCGCTGGGCATGCCCCTGCGCTTGGTGTGCTGGTGAGGGAGGTCTGCCCGGTATGTTACAGAGTAAGAAGAGTTTGAGTGTTGAAGAGACAACACTTGTCAATATTCAGCCCGTCGGTCGCTATGGCCTGACTCCCGTGTGGGAAGATGGACATAAGACGGGCATCTACACCTATGAGAGACTGCGTGCATTGTGTGAATGCGGGGAGTGCAGCAAGAGAAGACCAAAAAAGTAGCATTCTGATCTATTATTGCACCATCCTACGATTGGATCGAAGAGAAAGAGAAAAACTAATGCTGCCCCCCACGCCTCCTGACGTGGGATCCTCCCAAAGGAACAATGCTTAATATGTCAAGTGGTTTTGCATTAGGGAATGTGCGTGCCACATTTTGTACAGAAGGTCGCATTTGACTTGACCTCAGCCTTGCACTCAGGGCATTGCTTTTTTGGTGAGGCCAAGGGTTTGCCACAGCGAGAGCAGTAGACATCCTCAGCATCATAGAACTCTCCACAGGTAGAACACTTTGAAGATGCAGCGCTAGATCTCGAACCATGTTGTGGCTCCTCCCCTGGTGCTGGACTTTCATAAGACGATGGTGGAGCTTGTTGTCGCGCTTGCGACTCGATATCAGGGGGGACAGGTCCAATGTTGACATCTGCCCTCTGCCGAAGGACGACTGTATCAAGCATACTAAACAACTGACTTTCAAGACTCGCCTGCCGGATCGCGCCAACGCCAGCAGTGACTGCCAGAGGCCATAAGAGTAGCATGCCAATTGCTCCTGCAGCTGCCTTATCTATCCACTGTTGTTGACCTACTGTGGCCACAACACCACGAGGAAAGCGCTGCAATGTTACGGTAAGTGCCGCCTGCATGCCAATGATTGCCTCAAAATCGCTACCCATTTTCAGTTGCACGACCATGTGGTCCTTATTCCCAAAATGCTGCACCTGATAGTCTTGCGAGAGATAGAGACCTTCCAAATCTCGTGCTATGCGTTCAATATCAAGACCCGGTGACCGATAAAAGCGAGTATCCATATGTTCTCCTTTCGGTTTTGTCGAGTTCAACGTAATCTTACCACAAGTTTCCTTTCTTGCGTGAATCGGGCTTGTCTGCCGATTTCATAAACGTTCATACAACTCTAAGCTAGTCTTCAAACTTGAGATACTACCCAAAGGCAAGCGGGTCATTCACCATAGCGACCAGATCAGGAACGGTTCCTGACGTTGGAAAGAACTATTGCCGAAAGCTCCAACGGGCAGACGGCTATGGGTATTCCCAAAGGGGTACATAATGGAGGATTTTCCAGCCTGCGGGCTGCTTTCTTTCCTCCCCATAGCTCAAGCAAGGGGTACCCAGAAAGGGACGAAGATGGCACCGCTGGAGTCGGTAGCGTCAAAGTTGATCCTTCCTGCTGTAAATACGTCCCCTGCCTCACTTTGATCATGATAAGCAAGCAGAAGAGACCCGCAAGGGCTATCTAGTTGCTGACTATAGAAGTAGGCAAGCAAATCCTCCGCGAGTTGTTGGCCAGTGACACTTTGGTCGATCGTCACCTCCCGTTTAGGCTGCGGGCAAACTCCCGTTTCTCCAGTGCTTTCACTGTGGAACTCATGTATCGCGCTCACATCCCCTTTTGCAGCCAATCCTCGCAGATCGACTAGCGTTTTCGGCGGATACTGTATTGCTTCAGGAGTAGGCATCATTGTCGGCGCTGTGGTCATTTGACGACGGATAACAAAGCAAACAAAAAGCCCCGCGAGTGACAATATCGACAATGCTATCTTGTGTAAGAATGCGCACGATGTACTTGCTGTGCTATACTATAGATAGAGTACAACAGAAAGGAGAGAAAATGTCAACGACCGACCACAAGATCAAGGTGCTCCGCGAGATTCTGCGCCCCAATGAGATCCAGATTGTTCAGTACATCATGATGCATAATGATGAGAGCGAGGGAATCAGTAAAGCGAAAATAGTAGCGCATCTAGATGACGTATTAGATGCAGAAGATGCACCATATCATATTATCAGACTGGAAAAGTTCAAAGTAGTGCAGGGCGTATTCAGAGAAGTCAATGGAGTATCAGAGACTTTTTATCGACTTCACCCTGAAATCGAAGATTTTGTTGTGGATTTTCTGAAAATACTGTTTCCTGGAGACGCAGAGGGTGGTAATGATGCATCCGCTCAAAGCAGCGCGTAAAGCACGGGGGATGTCTTTGCGCCAGGTTGCGATTCGTATTGGTATTCCAGGGCATGGGAAAAGTCAGATTTCCCAGGTTACCCGTTGGGAGGCAGGAAAGGCACTACCAGGAATAGAACGATCTGAGAAGCTTGCCAAACTCTTCGGATTTCAATCAGGAGAGGAAGTACGAAGACTTTGCCGCGAATGGCAGGATCAATATACTCCAAAAAAAGAAAGAAAGAAACCAAGAAACCCTCCAAGAAATATGGGAAAGAAAGAACCGCATCCTTTTGAGCGGAGGTGGAAAATGCATCCTCTCAAAGAGTATCGCAAAATTTGCGGATATTCTCTCCGAGAACTTGCCCTCAAATTAGGTTTCCAAGGAAAGAACGAGAAGTCCGGTGCCACAAGGATTGCGCATTGGGAGCGCGGAGAGTGCATTCCACGATATGATAGAGCAGAGAAACTGGCGTTTTTTCTTGGCTTCGAGTCCGGCGAGGAAGTGCAGCGTCTTTGCCGAGAGTGGCGCGATGCCAGCAATGCCGTCGGTGCATCGCGATGATGAACAGCAACAAAAACCCCCACGACACAAGGGAAGCATGAGAAAACTAGTCTTTGATGAGCTGGAGTGATATACTTGATTTAGAGTATTGAGCAAAGTAAATTTTACTCATAAGGGGTTTGTCTATGGAACCATATGCTGATATTGCAGGTATACGGGTTGGCGACCAATATCCTGTACGTCTTATGGGTACTATAAATGTCAGCCCAGAATCCTTTTTCAAAGGGTCAGTCTTCTGTTCGAGAGATGAAATAAGGTGTGTTGCTGAGCAGATGGTTACCGATGGCGCTGATATTCTCGATGTTGGAGCGCGTGGAACAGCTCCTTATCTGAAAACTGATATTTCAGTTGAAGAAGAACTTGACCGATTGGCTAAGGCAATACAAATGATCAGAGAGGTTACAGACAAACCGATCTCTGCTGATACACAGACAGCGAGCGTCGCGAAAGAGGCATTGAAAGTAGGCGCTTCTATTTTGAATGATGTGAGTGGTCTGGCACACGATCCTGACATGGCAAATATCACCACGGGATACAAGGGAGTCATTCTCATGGCAAATGCCAGCTATACTGATACCTTGGGAGATCCTGTTTCTGTTGTGAAGGCTTCACTTGAAGCAGCACTTCAGAGATCGAAACAGGCAGGAATTGCACCTGAGAAAATCGTGCTTGATCCTGGCATTGGTTTTTTTCGCCATCGTACAATCTCTTGGGATCAATGGGATCGCATAGTCCTACAACAGCTACCTGAATTTCGCTCATTTGATAGACCCTTAATGCTTAGTGTTTCCCGTAAATCTTTTATTGGTAGAGTACTTGGGCATACCGATCCTGCCGATCGGCTATATGGCTCTTTGAGTCTAGCCTCACTTGCTGTCCACAAGAGAATGCATATCATCCGTACCCATGATATAGGACCGACACGGGACGTAGTTCGAATGGCTGAGTGGCTCAGAGAACCTGTATATTGACTTGGGAGTTACGAAATGTCCTTGAACTATCGAGAGGCACTGGCTTATATTTACAGTTTTACTGACTACGAGCGTGGCGACAAATATACTCGCGATCGCAACGAGAACCTTTTGCGTGAGATCGCGTTGCTAGAACTTCTAGGCAATCCACACCATCAGTATACTAATACGCTTATCGCAGGAACGAAAGGCAAAGGATCGACAGCTGCATATATCGAGCGCGTCTTGCGTGAAGCTGGAGTGCGTACGGGCCTCTATACACAGCCGGATCTGCATACTTTTCGTGAGCGCACGCAGGTGAACGGTCGTCTCATTAGCGAAGAGGATGTAGGGGAATTGATCCCAGAAATTCGCGCAGCAGTGGAGCAGATTCAGACACAACAGCAATTCGAGTCCTTCATCACCTACGAAATCGGTACTGCCCTGGCATTTCTTCATTTTGCTCGCCAGAACGTCCAGCACGCAGTAATCGAGGTGGGTATAGGTGGACGCCTGGACGCTACCAATGTGACCCATCCTCTGGTCTCGGTGATTTCTTCGATTAGCTATGATCATACTCATATCCTGGGAAACACACTGGCAAAGATCGCAACGGAGAAGGCAGGCATTATCAAACTTGGTGGATGGGTAGTGACCTCGGCTCAGTCACCCGAAGCTCTGCTAGCAATTGCGGCTATAGCTCAGCAACGCGAGGCGCAACTGGTCCGTATTGGCTCTGCAGACGGTGACCCTGCTCAGGCAGAGGTTGATACAGGACAGCTTCCCTCGTTGAGTTATCGCTATCGTCCTAACTGGCAGAGGCCACATGGTCAGAGTTTTACCGTCTGGACTCCGAACCATGTCTACAAGGACCTGGAAACGCCCCTGCTCGGAATGTACCAGACTGAAAACGCAACGCTGGCCATGGCTACTCTTGAACTCTTACGCGAGCGTGGCTATGTCTGGGATGAAGAGACCTTGCGCAAAGGAATGAAAGCTGTACACTGGCCCGCCCGCATCCAGACCATCGGACACAATCCAACGATCATTGTGGACGGAGCTCACAATACCGATTCTATGTACAAGTTACTCCAAGCGCTCCGTTCGACATTTTCCTCTCACCGCCTGATTATCGTACTGAGCATGAACAGAGATAAAGATCTCACAGGCATTATACAGCTTCTGGCAGACATCGATAGTGTTGTGCTGACACGCATCAAGAACCCACGCGCCGCTCGCATTGAAGAGATGGAGTCACTCTTCGCCGAATATGCACCCAACGTCATGGTGCATCGTGCCGATACTACGGAGAAGGCCATGGATCTGGCCCTCGACCTTGCAGAGCGTAGTGACCTGATCTGTGCGACTGGATCTCTTTACCTGGCCGGGGAAGCACTGCGTTGGGGGGCTGCTCATGGGGATAAAACTGCTGCATTTGAGATTGAAGGTGTGGACCATTAGGTGTTTTCTCCTCTGAGTCTAAATCTATCTCCTACCCTCACCTTGGTGAGCGAAAACTTATATCAATTCCTAGCAATTGGGATGCTTGTTTTCTTAGGTTTTCTATACTTCTGTAATATTCGTTTAGAGAAATATTCCCAAGATATTCCATATGCATAGAAATAGTATTTTCTTTTAAGAACTTTCTTGTTTTTTCAAGACTATCTTTGGCATTTTTTGTATTTTTTATCAGCATTTGTCTTATATTTTTTCTTTTCTCAGAATTAACGTTTGTCATATTGTTTAAACGATTTTCGATGCTGGTAGAAACTTTGACATGATTATTACGTAGTACTTGAAGCTGTAAGTAAAGAGACATCTTCCTTTCCAACTCGCTGAGCTTATCAAATTTCTCTTTAAGAAACTCATATGTATTTTTATTATTTTTATCATTTTTATCATTTATTAAGAAATATTCTTTAATATCAGTAATAGCTTGGTCAAGCTTTTCCAGTTCCTGCTTCGTAACAATCGGGGACTTATCCGCATCTTCAAGAAGCTTGGCATAACTTTGATCTATCTTCTGGATCATAGGATCTTTCAAAAGCGGTATCATATCGATTTCTAGGGCTTCAGTTTTTTTAAGACACTTTTCAAGTATTTCTAATGCACTATACTTCTCTTGTTCCCTTATATCACTTCCTGAGAAATATGGCTCAAGCTTCGAATTAGCATCCTTGCGCTGGTCTTCAATGCCCTCCAAACGCTCTTTCAATCCACACCGTTTCTTTTCTTCTAAATTAATATATTTCTCGTTTTTATTAATATGATTAGATTTTTGCACAATTTCTGAGTTTATCTGGTTAGCCAATAAAATGTCCATTTCTCTTGCTATTTCTTCAATTACTCTAAATGATTCATATTTCTTCTCCTTATCCACATCAATTCCTACAAGATAGTTCTCAATAGCAGCTTTAGCTTGCTCATGTTTCCTATTCATATATTCCAAATTCTCTATAAAATCTTGTCGCTGCTGATTCGTAAGATACTGAGATTGATTAATATATTTAATAATGTTATTGTATGTTTGATTAATATTGTCATTCAGCTTATTGCGTAATAATATATCTATATACCTTGCCAATTCCTTGATTCCACCAAGACACTTCTCAATACCTTGTGATGCTCCAAGCTTGTTTACCTCATCTTTATTCTTTCCTGAGAGATATCTTTCAAGATAAGAAAGCGCACGCTTGTATTTTTCCATAATGTACTCTAAATCATTTCCAATCTTCTTTTGTTCTTTATCATCAAAAAAGAGAGATTGATCTGCATATCCACAAAGCCATGCATAACTTTGTTGAATTTCTATAGATATTTTATGCATATGCGATTTTATATCAAAGAGCGAAACTAAATTTTTCTCTATCTCTTTGATATCGCTGAGACTCTTTTCCAGCATTTTAAGTACTTGATCCTTCTTCCATTCACTGTTATCAGCTGCAGAGAGATAGTTTTCAATCTGAGAAATAGCAGCCTTGTGCCTATCTCTAATCCTCTCTAACTGCTTCTTAAATTCCTCCGGATCTTGACCTGTAAAACTGCGAGATTGCTGTGCATGTAGAAGAAGCTTGTTATAACTTTGATCAAATTCCTCCTGGATTTTATATGCAGACTCTGCTATCTTCGATAAGTACTTATTCAGAGCCCCTTTTAGTGATTTGAGAACATTATTAACTTCTTTAAGCGCTGTAAATGCATTATCCTTCACGCTTATATCAGCTTCTCCTGAGGAATATACTTCAAGTTGAGATTTAGCAACACGGAGATTATTTCTAACCTCCTTCAAGAAGGCCCTGAAGTCCTGCGGGTTCCTCGCATCAAAAGACTCAGATTTATCGGCATGTCGAAGAAGCAGAGAATACATTTCCTGACATTGCTGGTCCATTGGATGCAGCACTTGCCGATCTAGCAGCTTTTCTTGCTCCACAAACCAGTTATTTAGCGTTCTCATTTTATCAATTTCTTTTAATTTTCCAGCTTTCATAGTCTCTTCCACTTCATTCTTTATTTCTTTTATATTATTCTTAAATAATTCTACTGTCATGTTGGAAAATCTACAAAATATATTTGCATATTTATAAACAAAATCATTTTTCTCTATAATGCTTTGACATATCTCCTGTAAAATGCTTTTAGACATCTCCTGTATGTTTTGTCTTTCTCCCATATTTATGATAGAAAGATTACCTGTCTTGAAAAATCTACCAAATCCACTCCCAGACATCATCAAGTCTCCTTTCGTTACTTTACAGCACTCGGCCAGGAAAAACCCCTGTGATTGATCCAGGAGATGGAAGGGAGCTGAACCGGAACCTTCTGGATCTATTCACAGCGATGAGTAGCACAGGGCTACTCTTGCCAATTGCACTTAGCCATGACCTATTAATCAGCGATGCTACACAGCTTCTCAAATATCTCTACTTAATTAAGTATAACCAAAAGAGCTAGTAATTACCAAGGACAAAACAGGACAATTTGAAGGCTTCAATGGCCTTGTACAAAGTTGTCCTCTTTGTCCTATAGTCTGGTCTGCTTGTTCTAGCCTCAGCTCAAAAAATCACTCAAACTGACGGAGAGGCTGATCGAGAAGCAGAAGATCTACGAGCAGCAGATATCAACTGGCTCAAACGCTATGAGGGTAGCGCTCCCCCTAGTGGCTCACATCGTTAGGCATCTTCAACGTTTACGAGCTATACAAGATTGAAAAGCAGATACCCCCCCTGTGTTGTCTCTGACTCGCCGATCGCTCCTGGCATATGCTGGGTCTTGACTCCTCTGCATACAATGGTATCAACCTAGAGAGCTTCACCTCATCCCGTGCAGAGTGGGGATTTCCATGTGAGAGTAGGGAGCCGCATGGCGCGTACAAGGAGAGCTTTGTAGCGGCGATGAGGGACAAGGCAATGCATTCAATAATGAATTGAGGAATAAACGATGAAAAAGCCAATAAGTGTCCAATTTAAATTTTTCAAGGACTTGCAGTTTCTAACCGATCCTACTGAACCAAGGATATGCACAGTAGAAATCCCTGCTCAGGACCAGAAGAAATTGAGCAAGCGTGTGAAGAAACACCGAATACCTGCCCTGATACTGCTTCTTGTTTTTGCATGCGCTCTTGCCCTATGCGGGTGTCTTTTCTTGGCGATCCTCTATCAGCACCTTTAATGGTCTGTTAGGTCCGAGTGTGCAATGTACAACGTTAAGGATCCCCGACTTCAAGGGATGCTTCACTATGAGCGAGAAGGAGTTTTTCAAGTACCCTTTCTTCTCATTTATCAACGTTACGAGGCACCTCATTTTCAAGCTCTAAAGGGTAGTCTAAAGGGGGACACCGTTCGCAACCCTGTATACTACCCTGTTTCTCTCCAGCCATTACTTCCGGTGGATCACCGACGAATGTTTTTTATTACCCAACTTTGAGCCACTTTATAATTGAACTTGGCACCATGCAAGAGAGATATCATGACTCTGACCCAATCTGCTGAGATCCCTCTACACCTGGCCCGACGACTGAGTTGGTCGCTTCGAAGCGATCAACTCAGTCGTCGGGCCAATGATAAAAAGTGGCCCACATTTCAGTTATTAAAAACAGACGAAACCAAGGCGACGGCATTTTGAGACTAGACGACCTCATAGCTTGTCGGTAGAACTTTAGGTATTGGTGTCGGTGTTGGTGTCGGTATGGGTAGGAGTTGTGTAGTTGGAATACTCGTAGATTGTACAACTGGAATAGTGGTATCTTGAACAGAAGGGGGCACCTCTGGAGTCATCTTGACGGAGGCCAAGGTGGCTCCCTTTCCACAAGTTGTCTTCTCGATGTCATGGAAAAAACCTCTTGTATGCAGTATTCTTAACAGTGAAGAACTTTTCTGTGAAGAAAGATTCTCAACACTATTAGTAAAAACAGTTAAAAAAGGAAAATATGAAATGGCAAATATGGGATCACGTCAATCCATTAGAACATCTCAACAAGAAATAGGTTCAAGTTCATCTCATCACGAAATAGATGAGATGAGAAGAAGAAGAATTGTTGGGAGAGGCTTTGATCCTGCAAGGAGTCAAGTCACAGAGGCTGAGTTTAGGCAGCGACGAAGGCTTGACTATGAGGATGACAAGAGCTAAGCAACAATCATTGATCTATTGTTGCCTTACTCTGCTCACTGGTGGCTCCTTGTTGGCAGAGTAACACGACGAGGAGCCACCTTGCACTCAACTACTAGAATGAGACTGCGCTGGGCCTTGAGCTTTCGATTTCTAGAGACTTCTTCTTCTGCTTCTTCTGCTTCTTCAAGGCCCAGATATGCTGTTGCCAACTGAAGACAAGAAAGCACTTGTTTCGTTTCTACCACCAATCGAAACAACTATCCCCACTTGCTTTTCGAAGCTGTCCAATCTGTCCTCTAAGCTGTCTGGTTTGTCAGTAGAAAAAACCTCTCCCACCAGGTATTCTCAAGGCAGTAACGCATTAGCAGGAGCATTTTGAAGTTCAGAAGTGCCCTCATCGATACGGTCAAACGTCATACCAGTCACATCTTTTCTAAACTGGGAGTGAAGAACCGGGTTCAGGCGGTAAGGCAAGCACAGGCACTTGGCATACTCAGTGAGGAACTCTGAACTCTTTCCATTTCCGTTTGTGCATTCCTCTGCTACCCAAATATGATATACTGGTAGCGCAAGAGAATTGCACCTGAGTAAAAGATAGCTGTCAGAAAGGCTATTCTATGATTGATCGCTTACAAAATGTGTTGCCACACTTGGAACATCTGCCACCAGAAGCCCAAGAAGAGGCTGCAACTTATATTGCTGCACTGACTGAGGCACTTGAATTTGAGTCTTTGGTGTCTGGTCGCAAGAGGCCCATTCTACAGCAAATAGAATCAGTGGAGCAATGGGAGGACCCTGCTGGTGCTTGGCGTGACTTGCCGGACACATTACTTGAAGACCTTGACCAACTTCGACATTCCAGTCCCCCAACACCTCCAATAGACTTATGAAGCAATGCTTACTTGATGCTAACGTGCTTGGGGCCTATTTACAGAAGCGACCAGGGGCGCTTTCTCTTGCCCAAAATTGGGTCTATAACGACGAGGCAATTACCAGTATTGTCGTTTATGGAGAACTCATGGAGTATCTCAAAAGCTTCGCTGATTTTCCCAGACATCAGATAGCACTTCGTACGCTTCTTAGTACAGGCGGACACAAGTCAGTTCCGTGTTGATGCTCTGAGTATGAGGTCATTTGCCATCGCAAACTCGGATCATATTTCTGCCCGCGTGTACTTAGGAAGGTACATCCCTATCCTCTGACCTATGCGCTCCTTGAGCACTATGCAGACTTACGTCGTGCAATGCGTCCGCCTCATGGACCGGGACTTATTGGAGATATTGATACGATCATCGCTGCTACAGCGCTTCATTATGGACTTACCTTGGTAACAACAGATGGCGACTTTACGCGAGTGCCGGGTCTCTCTCTGATGCATATTCCGCTTCGTTCTCTCAAAGAGTAAAGCAAGGCTCTCCGTGTCTCCTATTCGGAATAAAGAGGTTTTCTTACCTCTGGTCTAGAGGATATTCTACTCTAGCCAGAAGATTTTAAGTCTCTTCGCTACCTAAATTGCCTTCTCAAGCTGGGCTTCATTATCTGTGCTAGCGACTTCAGGACTGGATCCTGCCTCAGGGGGACATGCAGAAATTGCCTCTCGATCCAGCACTACATGGGCTCAATTGGGAGGACATGAGTACTTCAAGGCTGTGTGTAAAGAGAAACTCGATCCACTCTCGAAGCTGGTTGATGTATGCTTCTCGATACTTCTCACACAGCCTCTTCCTACTGGTACTTTGTTGACTGCGGACAGTCATCTTTTAGCTCTTCTGCTCTCCCCTAGCCATTGCCAGATTGAGAGAAAGTGGCCCAATGTATCTGACCCGGTGAAAAGTCCCGAGTCAACAAAGTACCGCTACAGCGGTTCGTAAGAAGATTGAGCCCAATACCGTTCAAATAAGAAGAGCGATTTTGGGAAAGCGCTGAAGAGGGAGAGGACAGCGGTAGCGATGAGATTGCAGAAGCAGCACAATGACGTCAGAGAAGGATTTGTCAAGCTGAGGAACGAGTCGATGCTCAGGACGTCTGGCAGGAAACTTGGAGCATCGGCTTTTAACAACACGAGGATTGCAGCGTAAACGACGCTCGGGCAGCAAGGGGGTACGTATATCAACAAGCAAGCGCTCCATCAAGGCAGGACGCTGCTCTTGGCAGGTCTGTTGGACCTCAGAGAGGGCATTGGTGACCACAGTGATGGCATGTGTGAAACTGAGACGGTCGCAGTCCAGATCATAAGAGGCGGCTGATTGCACCATCAGGACTCGTACAGCATAGTATCCCAGCAGAATCCCATAGAGTTCTTGGAGAATGCCATCAGGGGTTTGACTGCGCAGAGTGCGCTGCAAGAGCCGCTGATGGGTGTCGATCTCATCAATGGAGAGTTCGATCTCCCAGCGTTCGTCATAGGTCTGGATCAAGAGATCTGCTGCAATGGTGCGGGGGTTGAGCAGGGTGGTCACCAAGCGATGAACTTCTTGATAACCAACTCGATTGGGATCATCGATGGTGTATTCAATGATCCGCACGAGCAGAGGTCTGCTCTGCTGTTTGCTTGGGGTGTCCTGTGCACAAAGGTAGGCCAAATAACTTCCATCGCAGAGCTGGCGCACATAGGTAGGGACCACACGGCTGTCCAGCCGCCCCAGCACATGGGCTCCCAGCGTTCGGATAGCCTGAAGCAGACGCGTATGAGAGAGACCACGATCAAGCAAGACAAGCATGCCAGGTCTGATCTTGCATAAGAGGGCAAAGGCCAAATGCTTCTCGCTGCGACAGTACCCACCAAAGGTCGCATCGACAATCAGGTGGGTTCCACACTCTTGCAGGTAGACGCCTCGCACTTGCGGCCAAGAGCCTGCGCCATGTTGGGAGCTAGGACGGCCAAAGGTCAGATCATTGACAAAGGTATCAGGGACATTCTCCAGGGTGCCATCGATGGCCATCAATCGCAAGCCAAAGCGAAAGGCTCCCGGTGTTTGCGGTGTAGCACATGGCTGGCAGATGTGCTGGAACAACTGACGCAGCGGCTCCACACCTAACTGCTCTCGACGGTAGGACAGGGCACTGGCTCCGGGCAAACGGATGTCAGGATCGGGCCAGACATAGCGCAGTCCTTGTGCCATCTTCTGCAGCACATGCGGGATCGACAAGCTGGGTAGCAGCCCCATGGCGATGATCACTGAGATCACTGCCACCATATTGAGGTCGCGTTCGCGTCTTTCCCAGGCGTCACATCTGCTGAGCACCTCGCTGATCACTGAGACGGGGATGATCTGGTCAAAGACATCCAGATGCAGGTCGTGGCAAAACTTGCTCTCGGGAGCAATCTGACGTAGGCTGTAAGACATGAGGAAACTCCTATCGACTCTCTGCGTTTTTCAATTCTACACAGAGTATGTCACATCGTTTCCTCTCTTCTTATTTGAATGGTATTGAGATTGAGCCCCTTCCCGCACAGGGCAAGGACGCTTCTTCTCGTTTCAGAGATAGGATCAAGACTCCTGCGAACCGCTGTAAGAGGCTGTGTGCAAAGGCTTCTGAGGCCGAACTATACTGATGAATTACTTCGGCCTGCTCAGCGCTTTTGGCAGCAAGCGATATACGTTTCCGTTAAG
>Ga0207416_1001243_pt1 | contig 35679 bp, 33 predicted proteins | sample PaiPotPPM11metaG_FD_184107 | JGI IMG/M metagenome (GOLD analysis project Ga0207416, IMG submission 184107) | Iron sulfur acid spring bacterial and archeal communities from Banff, Canada, to study Microbial Dark Matter (Phase II) - Paint Pots PPM... ...
TTAGTGTCCCGAATCAGTTTGTGAAAGGCGTTTTCCAGGGGCCGCCGCTGCGGCGCCGACCTTGAGCCTGCGCGGCGAGGAAGGGGACTGGCATGCGCGTATTGCTGATTGAAGACGATAGCGCCACGGCGCAATCGATCGAGCTTATGCTCAAGTCCGAGAGCTTCAACGTCTACACGACGGATCTCGGCGAAGAGGGCATCGATCTCGGCAAGATCTACGACTACGACATCATCCTGCTCGATCTAAACCTGCCGGACATGTCGGGCTTCGAAGTGCTCCGCAGCCTTCGGGTGTCGAAGGTCAAGACGCCGATCCTGATCCTTTCGGGCCTTGCCGGCATCGAGGACAAAGTCAGGGGTCTCGGCTTCGGCGCCGACGACTATATGACGAAGCCCTTCCACAAGGACGAGCTGGTGGCGCGTATCCACGCCATCGTGCGCCGCTCCAAGGGTCACGCCCAATCGGTCATCAACACCGGCGACCTCTGCGTCAACCTCGACACCAAGACGGTCGAGGTCAACGGCGCCCGCGTGCATCTGACCGGCAAGGAGTACCAGATGCTGGAACTCCTGAGCCTGCGCAAAGGCACCACGCTGACCAAGGAAATGTTCCTCAATCACCTCTATGGCGGCATGGACGAGCCGGAGCTGAAGATCATCGACGTCTTCATCTGCAAGCTCCGCAAGAAGCTCGCCAACGCCTCGAACGGCAAGAACTACATCGAAACGGTGTGGGGCCGCGGCTATGTGCTGCGCGAGCCGGCTGAGGACGAAGTCAAGATCCCAGCCTAAAGATCCTCGATAGCCTAGAATTAAAAACCCCGGCCGGTGGCCGGGGTTTTTTGTTGGACGATGAGGCCGTTCAGCGTCCGCCGCGGATCGCGACCAGGCGCGGGGGCGATTTCGCGCTATCGAGAATAGACGGACGCGGCGGGCTGGTGTTCGGCGCATAGAGCCCGCGCCGCTCGGCGACCATCTTGAAGCGATCGGTCAGGCCGACCACAGTTTCCGCAGCCCCAAGCACGAGATAGCCGTCCGGCGCGGTGACGCGCGCCAGGCGGTTGAGCACATTGGTCTTGGTCTCGGCGTCGAAATAAATCAGCACGTTGCGGCAGAACACGATATCGAACATCCCGAGCTGGGAAAAATCGGCGAGCAGGTTGAGCTGCCGGTAGCGCACCATGGCGCGAAGCTCCGGCGCGATCTGCCAGAACTCGCCGGACCGCGTGAAATGCTTCACCAGAAGCTGGATCGGCAGCCCGCGCTGCACTTCGAACTGGCTGTAGATACCCTGCCGCGCCTTCTCCAGCACTTCGCCGGAAAGATCGGTCGCCAGCATCTCGATGCGCCAGCCCAAAATCTCGCGCTCGATCTCTTTCAGACACATTGCGAGCGAATACGGCTCCTGGCCGGTGGACGCCGCGGCGCACCAGATACGAATGGACCGCGCTGTGCGCCGCGCCTCGATCAGCGCCGGCATGATCGTCGCGCGGAAGTGCTCAAACGGCGCCTTGTCGCGAAAGAAGAACGACTCGTTGGTCGTCATCGCTTCGACGACGGCGGTCATGAGGGCGGGATCGTGAGCGCCCCTGAGCGTGCCGACCAGTTCGCCGAGCGTAGCGAGACCCGCCTTGCGCGCCACCGGAAGGAGCCTGCTCTCGACCAAATATTGCTTGTCGGCCGACAGCACGAGGCCGGAGCGTTCCTTAAGACATTTGCGCAGGAAATCGTAATCGTTCGGGGTCACGAGCGATCTCCCAAAAACAGGCGGATGATTTTCGGCGCAATCTTGTCGAGCGGCAGCACGGCCGAGCACAAGCCGGCCTGAGCGACCGAACGGGGCATGCCCCATACCACGCTTGTTGCCTCGTCCTGCGCGATCACGCTGCCACCGGCCGCCACGATATCGGTCGAGCCGTGCGTGCCGTCCGCGCCCATTCCGGTCAGGACAAGCGCGAGACTCGCCGGGCCCCACACCACAGCCGCCGAGCTAAACAGCGCATCGACCGCGGGCTTGCAGAAATTGATCGGTTCATCGTCGCCGATAACGATCCTGATGCCGTCGGCATTGCGTGCGACGCGCATGTGGCGGCCACCCGGCGCGACGTAAATGCCGCCGGCCAGGACCGGCTCGCCGTCCTCGGCTTCGTGCGCGCCGCGGCCGCCGACGCGCGACAGATGTTCGGCCATGACCGTGGTGAAGGTCGGCGGCATGTGCTGCGTGATCAGGACTGGCGCCCGATCGATCGCGGCGGGAAGCTTTTCGATCAGCGCCGTCAGCGCCTGCGGACCACCGGTCGAGGAGCCGATCAAGAGGGCGCGCGGCGCAGTAAGAGCGAACGGCCGCAAGTGCAGCGAGCCGTGATCGGTCTCCTGCGTCGCGGCCTTATGGATTCGCGGCACCGGACGCGGTGCGTCGTGCGGCGTTGAAGCGGGCTCTGGCGGCGGCGCCGGCGCGTGGACGCGCGCCGACGGGCGGCCCCTACGGCCGAGCGCGCGGACCTTGTCAAGAAGCTCGCGGCGGAAGGAGATCGAGGTCGTGACTTCGCGGGTGCTCTCGGGCTTCGGGATATAGTCGGCCGCGCCCAGCGCCAGCGCGCGCAAGCTGATCTCGGCGCTGCGGCGGGTGAAGGTCGAGACCATGATGACCGCGAGATCGCGCTTCTTCTGCAGCAGCAGCGGCAGCGCCGAAATGCCGTCAAGCTCCGGCATCTCGATGTCGAGCATGACGACGTCGGCGTCGTTTTTCTCGAACCACGCCACCGCCTCGCGCCCGGTCGGCAGCGAGGCGACGACCCGCAAGTCGGGCTCGGCATCGATCCAGCGCGCCAATAAGCTGCGCACGACCACGGCGTCGTCCACGACCATGACGCGGATCGGCCTGTCGGCTGGGTGCGCCGGACCCGCGGAATGATTTACGGCAGGATTGCCGGTCGCGAGAACGGTACTCATGCTACTGAAACCTTCCGCACTCGAACTTCACCGACGCGATACACTCACGCGAAGCTGGGCTCAAATCAGCCCGACTTCCTGAAACTTGGCTTCGACAATGTCCTTGTCGAACGGTTTCATGATGTATTCGTTGGCGCCGGCATGCAGCGCGCGGGCGATGTGAGCGACGTCGTTCTCGGTGGTGCAGAACACCACTTTCGGCTTGTCGCCGCCGGGCAACCGGCGCAGCACCCGAAGGAAGTCATAGCCGTCCATTTTCGGCATGTTCCAATCGAGCAGGATCGCGTCCGGCAACTGGGTCTTGCAGGTCTCGATCGCCTCTTCGCCGTTTTCCGCTTCCGATATCTGGAAGTCGAGGCCTTCAAGAATGCGCCGCGCCACCTTGCGGATGACGCTGGAGTCGTCGACAACCAAACACGTTTTCATTTTGTCCTCACTCTCCCCGATGCGGGGCGAAGCAGCTTTAATTTCCACGTTAGATCCCTATCCAATTCAGTTCGCGTTCATGCCGCGGCCACCTCGGCGCTGAAATCGAGCACGCGATCGACGTCGAGCACGACGAGAAGTTGTCCATCGAGCCGGAACACGCCGTCCGACACGCGCGCCAGTTTGCGGTCGAGATTAATGGGATTGGCCTCGAGCTCGGATTCCGGCAGCTTGAGTACTTCGCCGACCGCGTCGACCAGAAGACCGAACGATTCCGCGCCGCATTCGATGCCGATCGCCATCGGCGGCCTTTTCTGCGAATCCTCTTGGGCGTTCGAATCCAGATCGAGCCGGTTGCTCAAGTGAATTGCCGTCACGATCCGTCCGCGCAGATTGAGGACGCCCGCGATCTCCGATCCGGCGAGCGGTACGCGCGTGATCCGTGACGGCTTGAAGACGTCCTGCACGCGCCCGATCGGCAGACCGAACAGCTGGCCGGCGGTGGTGAAGGTGACAAACTCGGTGAGCTTGGCGTTGTCGTTCATCACTGTCACGCTGCCTCATTGACGTCGGCGCTTTGTTCCTTGATCGCCGCGATCAGTCCGGTGCGATCGAACTTGGCAACAAAATCATGGAAGCCGGCAGCGCGGCCACGCTCGATCGTTTCGCTCGAAACCATGGCGGAGAGCGCAATGATCGGCAGTTCCGCGGTGCTCGGCATGCCCCGCACTGCTTGCGCCAGCGCAAAGCCGTCCATTTCCGGCATCTCGATGTCGGTGACGACGAGATCGAACCGCGTGCCGGACCTCAAGACATCGAGCGCTTCGGCGGCCGATCCGACGGCAACGACCTGATAGCCGGCCGCTTTGATCAGCGGCGCCAGCATGCCGCGGAAGAAAGCGGAATCGTCGACCAGAAGCACGGTGCGCGACGGCCGTCCCGTCGCCATGTCGCGGCGGCGGAACCAGTCCTCAAAGGCCTGCGGCAGGAAATGACCGACATCGATGATTTCGGTCGTGTTGCCTTTAACCACCGCGTAGCCGAGGACGCCGGGCCGATTGCCCGCAACTTCGATCTCAAGCTTGTCCTCCACGATGTCGACGATTTCGTCGACCGCGAGCCCCATCGAACGGCCGTTGTCGGAGAACACCAGGATCGGCTGCGAGCCTTCCTTTTTCAGGCCGGTCTCGCCGTCGACGCGCAGAAGCGGCATCAATTGGTCGCGATATTGCACGAGGCAGCGGCCGCCGGACATTTCGATACGGCGGCAATCGATTTCCTCGAGCCGTGTGACCAGTGACAGCGGCACCGCCTTCGGCTGATGCGAGCCGGCGCGGAACACCAAGAGCGAAACGGTATCCTCGTTCGCGGCGTCATCGTCTTCCCGGCGCGTGTTCGCTTCGGCATGCGACTGCACGGCGCGGCCGAGCGCTTGCGCGACGCCGTTCGGGTCGAGGATCATGATCACCGAGCCATCGCCAAGGATCGTGGTGCCCGAGAACATCGGAATATGCCGCAGCCTCGACGACATCGGCTTGATGACGATTTCTTCGGTGTGAAACACGCCGTCGACGACGGTGCCGAACACCTGATTGCCGACCTGCGTCACCACGACAAAACCATCTTCGCCGCCACCGTCGCCGATCCGCAAAATTTCCTTGAGATAGAGCAGCGGCAACAGCGCATTGCGCAGCCGCAGTACCGGGGTGTCCTTGATCCGCTCGATGCGGTGCTCGCCGCCGCCGGTGCGCACCAGTTCGAGCACGGAGAGTTGCGGAATGGCGAAGCGTTCGCCGCCCGATTCGACAATGAGCGCAGAGACGATCGCAAGCGTGAGCGGAATTTTGATAGTGAAGGTCGTGCCGCAGCCGGCAACCGATTTCAATTCGACCGTGCCGCCGATCTGCTCAATATTGCTGCGCACGACATCCATGCCGACGCCGCGGCCGGAAATACTCGTCACTTCTGCCGCGGTGGAGAAGCCGGGCGAGAAGATGTAATTGCAGACTTCGGCGTCGGACTTGGCCGCCACTTCCGCTTCGGTCGCAAGCCCGACCTCGATGGCCTTGGCCTTGATGCGCGCGATGTTGAGGCCGCGGCCATCATCGGCGATTTCGATAATAATGTGGCCGCCCTGATGACAGGCGGTGAGCCGGATCGTGCCGTTCTGCGACTTGCCGGCGGCAATTCGCTCGGCCGTGCGTTCGAGGCCGTGATCGGCGCAGTTGCGAACCAGATGCGTGAGCGGGTCCTTGACCAGTTCAAGCACTTGGCGGTCAAGTTCGGTCTCGGCGCCGTGCATTTCCAGTTCGATGGTCTTGCCGAGTTCGGCGGACAGATCGCGTACGACGCGGGGAAGCTTCTGCCACGCATTGCCAATCGGCTGCATGCGCGTCTTCATCACGCCTTCCTGAAGTTCGGCGGTGACGTTCGAGAGCCGCTGCAGCGGCACCTTGAAGTCGGAATCCTCGTTCCGACGCACGATCTCCAGAAGCTGATTGCGGGTCAGCACAAGCTCCGAAACGGTCGTCATCAAATAATCAAGCGTGTCGACGCTGACGCGGATCGAATGATTGGCGAGCCGATCGGCCGATTCTGTCGTGGATTTTTCCGGGGCTTCGACCCGCTTCTCGGCGGCCGCGGCCTCGGCCGCCGGCTCCTCGTTGCGCTCGCTCTCGGCCGGCGCGGCGACTTGCTGCGCTGGTTCGTCGCGCGGCGCAGGTGGTGGCGGCGCTTGTTCGCCCCGCGCCATGCGGCCAAGCCGCTCGATGAGCTCGGCATCGTCACCCTCGGGCTCGCGCTCCAAAGTTTCGATCCCGTTCAAGATCGACTTGATGCGATCGAGCGTGGAGAGAACGAGCGTTACGGCATCGGTGGTGACCGGCATGCCGTCGCGAAACTTGCCCATCAGGGTTTCGGCCGCGTGCGTCAGCCTTTCGAGCCGCGACAGGGCGAGGAAGCCGCAGGTGCCTTTGATGGTGTGAACGAGGCGAAAAATATTGCCGAGGATTTGGCCGTTATTCGGTTCTTGCTCGAAGCGCACGAGCTCGGCGTCGACGCGATCCAGACTCTCGCCGGTCTCGGTCAAGAAATCCCGCAACAACTCGTCCATACCACGCGCCTCGTCACCTCCGGCGCGTATCCCCGCCGGCGCACCCACAACGGTCTTCACTCGAACCTTCGCGCATTGGCGCGCACTGTCGCCGCCAGACGCGACACGCCTGATCGGACAGCCCCAGTGTGTTGCCAAAGGGTTTAATTTCGGTTGCGGAAAGCAGCCGATAATCGGGAGAAATGGGCCGGCGAGGTAACGATGAAACCCGCTTTAGCTTTAGCGGGCGGTTACGACTACGGTCTCGCCTTCAGGGGCCGCCGAGAGGGTCAATCCACAGTCCCGGGCCAAAATTCCCGTATAAACGGGCTGAATGGCGTGCGCATCCACGGCGTGCCCGGGCGCGCCGGCAATAAGCTCGGCTGTGGCCGCGGTGAGCCGGGCGTTAAGCCCGGAGGCGACGATCCGATAGCCGTTCTCGACGCTATCGACGGCGAGCGTACCACCGCGGGGGATGGTGCCGACGGCGACGACCAGCATGTTCAGCAGCAGTTTTACCCGGTTTTTCGCGACAAGTTCCCGCGGCAGGTTCCAGGCAATCGTGGTCTTGCCGTCTTCGATCAGACCGCGCGCCACCCGTTCGGCGTCGCCGGTTTCGATCTGCGCGCCGGCCGAACCTGCCGCGCCGAAGGCAAGCCGGCAGAATTGCAGCTTGGCGGACGCCTGGTGCGCGCTCTTCTTGATCAGATCCAGCGCAAACGTCTTGGTTTCCTCGTCCTTATCCTCTTCCAGAACCTCAAGCCCGTTGACGATGGCGCCGACCGGGCTGATCAAGTCGTGGCAGACGCGGGAACACAGGAGCGCCGCAAGATCGAGCGCTCCAAGGGTAATGGGACCAGATTCAGGGGCGGACATGAGTGTCTCCGCTGCGGCGCAATAGGGTCTCGTCCGTGTCACAGCGCACGCGATTCGGCAATCGTGCGCTTGTTGTGGGGCCGTGCTACATCCCGCCCCCTTTGCGCCCCTTGGTCGTTCCTTTGGGCCCTCCCTTAGGCAGTCCCGTTGTTCAGCCCGAAAGGGCTTGCTCAGGAGCCATGCTTGCCCACGCTCGACGCCGCCGCTTGCGCGGAAATGATGGATGCGCTCACGGAAATCGCCGCGCGTGCCAGCGAGGCAATCCTGCAAGTGGCCGGCAATGCCGAGGTCCGCAGTAAAGGCGATGGTTCGCCCGTCACCGCGGCCGATGAAGCCGCCGAGGCCGTGATCTGCGACGGCCTCAAGCGGCTCGCACCTTCCGTGCCGGTCATCTCGGAGGAGCAGGCGTCGCACGACAGGCCGCAGCCGGGCACGAGCAGCTATTTTCTGGTCGACCCGCTCGACGGGACCAAGGAGTTCATTTCCGGCCGCGACGAATACACCGTCAACATCGCGATCGTGACCGATGGCGTGCCGATTCTCGGCATCGTCACCGCACCGGCCACCGGGATTGCCTGGCGCGGCATCGTCGGCCGCGGCGCCGAACGCCTCGCGATCGGCGCCGGCAAGACACCAGCCGGCAAGACATCATCTGGGGCGATCCACACAAGACAGCGCCCGAGCCACGAGCTTCTGGTCATGGTCAGCCGGTCGCATCTCGAGGAGCGCACCAAAAGCTTTATCGCGCAATTTCCGCAGGCAAAGCTCGTGCAATGCGGCTCGTCGGTGAAATTCTGCCGCCTCGCCGAAGGCGCGGCCGATCTTTATGCGCGGCTTGCGCCGACCCACGACTGGGACATCGCGGCGGGTCACGCGGTCCTTGCGGCAGCCGGCGGCAACGTGACTGCGCCTGATGGATCGGCCGTCACCTATGGCAGCCGGGAGCTCTTGATTCCGGCGTTTCTCGCGTGGGGCGACCAGACTTGAAGCGACCAGATTACGGCGTGAGCGAGCGTTGCACTTCCGGCCATTTGCGATCGGCCGAGGCGGTCACGCGGCCAGGATCGACGGCAAATTTTTGCCGCCGCGCGCTGTCATAAAACAGAAACAGACGCTGGCGGGTGATCGTCCACACATTGGGATTGCCTGCGACCGCAACGCCGCGCGCGACGCCGACCGGGTCGTAGCCGCCATATTGCGGCATGTAGACGTCGGGCACCGCCACGAACGCCGCACGATTGCCGACATTGGTGAAGCGCCAGACCACGTCGCCTTTGCGGAGTTCGAGGTCCGGGCTGCCGAGCATCGGCTTGCCGTCGGTGAAAAAAGCGACCGGATCATAGCCGTCGATCGCAAGCCCCGTATGCCAATCGACCACGATCCGTTCGTCGGCTGATGCCAGCGACGTGCCTGGCCCCGCCGTCAGCACAAAAGCAAAGCCGGCATAGGCCAAAAGCCCGGCAAAGGCCGCAATACTGCAGCAGTATCGCTTTCTCTTCTGCCGTGCTGCCGTCATAGTCTGAGCCAAAGCTTGATTGATTCGGATCGATTCGTGCCTCAACTTAAATCGATCGCGTGAGTAAGGGGTTAAGTGGGGGAGCCGGCCATGAATCTCAGCCTAAATCTCAGCTTGAATCTCAGCTTGCGGGTCGCCGCTATAAGCATGCTTCTGGCGACCGGTTGGGCCCTGGCCGGGCCAGCCATGGCCCAGACCATGGCCCAGACCGTGGCGCAGAACGCGCCGCCTTTGCCACCGCCCACCCAAGTTCCGCCGCCGCAACCGCCGCCTGCCCAGAGCATGCCGCAAACGCCGCAGCAGCCGGCGCCATCGAACCAATATTCGCCGAACGAACTGGTCGACGCCGGCCATCGCTTCTTTGGCGGCGTCTCGCGCGGGCTCGCCATGGTTGTCGAGAAGGCGGTCAGCCAATGGGGCCAGCCGAACGGCTATGTGCTGGGCGAAGAAGCCGGCGGCGCCTTTGTCGGCGGGCTGCGCTACGGCGACGGCACGCTTTACACAAAGAACGCCGGTGATTTACGCGTGTTCTGGCAGGGCCCGAGCATCGGCTTCGACGCCGGCGCCGACGGCGCCCGGACCATGATGCTGGTCTACAATCTGCCGCGGACCGAAGCGATTTTCGACCGCTTCGGCGGCATCAACGGTTCGGCCTATTTCATCGGCGGTTTCGGCATGACCGCGCTGACCGCCAATAATATCGTGTTGGTGCCGATCCGCTCCGGCGTCGGTTTCCGGCTGGGCGCCAATCTCGGCTATCTCAAATTCACCGAACGCCCCACCTGGAATCCGTTCTGATCGCCGTTTTGCGGCCGCGCCGGCACCGGTCACGTGCAACTGACACCAAGAGCTCGTGCCATCAAGAGATTGGCGCGGCGGACAAAGTCGGTTTAGGTTAACAAGTTGTCAAAGTGGTGCAGCCCGTACCCGCATGGCATGGTCATGCTGCGGCGGCGGTGCGGCTGGAGGTGTTGAGTCATGATCGAACCGGTCATGTATTTTGGGATCGGATTCCTGGTTGCGGCTCTGCTTTGCCTGCTGTTCGTTCCCCTCGTTCATAATCGCGCCGTGCGCTTGACGATGAAGCGCCTCGAAGCGGCGACGCCGCTTTCGATTTCCGAGATCCGCGCCGACAAAGACCAGCTTCGCGCCGAATTCGCGATGTCGACCCGGCGTCTCGAAATGAGCGTCGAGAAGATGAAGACTAAGACGACGTCGCAACTTGCCGAGCTCGGCAAGAAGACCGACGCCATCAATCAGCTCAAAAAGGAACTCGGCGAAAAAACCGCGACGATCTTCGCGCTGGAAGCGCGCGACAAGACGCTGCGCGAGCAATTGCGCGCCACCGAGGAAGAATTCGAAATCAAATCCGGCTCGCTGCGCGAGGCCGAGCGCCATCTCTACGACAAAGAGGCCGAACTGACGAAGCTGCTCGGCGAGCTCGGCGAGCAATCTCTGATTGCCGATAGCCAGCGCACCGAAATCTCGGCCTTCCGCACCCAAATCGAAGCGATGAAAGTCAGCGTCGCCGATTACGAGCGCGCGGTGGCGGAAACCGAACATCGCCTGACGCGCGAACGCGCCGATGCCGAAGCGGTGGCAAGCGACTTGACCTCGGCGCGCGGCAAGCTCGGCGACCTCGGCTCGAGGACCACCGAGCTCGAACGGCAGCTTTTCGTGCAGACGACCGAAGCCGAATTACTCAGCCGCCGCGTGCAGGATCTTGAAACCCGGCTCAGCGATCAGGGCCGCATGCTCGCCGAACGCGATTATCAGCTCGACCGGATGCACCACGAGCTTGACGCCGCGCGCAAGACCGAGACCGATCTGCGCGCCGAGCTTTCGACCACAGGCAACCGCAGCAGCACCGCGGTCGACCGTTTCCGCACCGATATCACGCAGCTCGAAGCGCAGCTCGCCGCCGCGATCGAGGAACGCTCGAAACTGCAGCGCGAGATCGGCACCATGAAGCGCGACGCGGAATCCACATGGGCGGCCGAGCGCGTCGAGAACGCGCTGTTGCGCGAACGCATCAACGATGTCGCCGCCGAAGTCGCCCGCCTCACCGCGACGCTCGAAGGTCCGGGCTCCCCGATCGAATCCCTTCTGGCGGAAGCCGCAAGCGCCACCCGCGCCGCCGCCAGCCGCGGCGAGGCAACCACGGACAACGGCGACACCGGGGAAAACAAGAACACGCTGGCCGATCGCATCCGCGCGCTGCAATCGACCGCCTCGCGCGCCGCCTCGAACTGATCAAGCTTTCTTGACAGCCACTAGGCCCGCACCTTAAATCGCGGCCCGATCCGGACATTAGCTGATATATCCATCGGCACTATTCGCCGATATATTCGCTGATACGGGCGCTTAGCTCAGCGGGAGAGCGTTCCCTTCACACGGGAGAGGTCGTAGGTTCAATCCCTACAGCGCCCACCAGCCTTCGCTGTTTCGCAGCAACGGCCATCAAGCCGGCACTGAGACAGTGCGAAATCCAAGCTCTCTTGACTTTCATCATTCCGCGCCGCAGTTTTTGCGCGTCGGGCTTGATCGCAGTCGCCCGGCCGTTCAAAGGCCTTCCGCCCAAGCACTGCACTTTCCCGCTCGCCGGGTGAGGGCTCGTTTGCGGAATGGCAAAATCATCAACCGTTACATTGCTGTATCTCGCGCGCGGCGTTCGCGGCTTTGGCGACGGCTTCGCCACGATCATCTTGCCGGCTTATCTGATCGCTATCGGTTATGATCCGATTCACATCGGCGCCGTCCTGACGGCATCGCTGCTCGGCACCGCCATTTTCACGCTGGCGGTCGGCGCGATTGCGCCGCACCATGACATGCGCACGTTGATGCTGATCGGTGCGGCGCTGATGGCCGCCACGGGATTGGCGTTCCCCAATGTCCAGCACATCGCCCTCCTCGGATTTGTTGCCTTTGTCGGCACGATTAACCCGTCCACCGGCGACCTTGGCGTGCTCGTCCCGCTCGAGCACGCCATGATCGCGCGGAGCGTTGCCGACGAAGACCGGACGCGCGCTTTCAGTCACTACAGTCTCATTGGCGCGCTGGCGATGGCGTCCGGCACCTTGGCGGCGTCGCTGCCTGATTTTTTGCCGCACGAGATCATCGGCAGGTTGGATGCTTTCAAAATCATGTTCCACATCTATGCAGTGCTCGGCCTTGGCTGCGCGGTGCTCTACCGGCGCATGCCCCATGCCCGTATGGCAGAACCGGGCAATCACCAACCGCTGCGCCACTCGCGAAGTGTGGTCTACAAGCTCGCGGCGCTGTTCAGCCTCGACGCCTTCGCCGGCGGGTTTGCCGTTCAGTCGCTGCTGGCGCTTTGGCTGTTCGAGAGGTTCAACCTCTCGCTTTCCGAAACCGGATTGTTTTTCTTTTCGGCGGGTCTGCTCAGCGCGTTCTCCTACCCGGTTGCGGCCTGGCTGGCGCGCCGCATCGGTCTCGTCAACACCATGGTATTTACGCATATCCCCTCCAGCATATTTCTCATCCTCGCCGCGTATTCATCCAACCTGTACGTCACGCTCGGCTTGTTGCTGTTGCGGTCTTCGCTGTCGCAGATGGATGTGCCGACGCGGACGTCCTATGTCATGGCCGTCGTGACGCCTGAGGAGCGGGCCGCAGCCGCGAGCGTCACTGCCGTGCCGCGCAGCTTGGCCTCGGCGATAAGCCCGACAATCGCCGGAGCTTTATTCGCAATGGCGCTTCCGGGCCTGCCGCTGGTCATCTGTGGCACGCTCAAGATTTTCTACGATCTGGGTCTGCTCTATTCGTTCCGGCATCTTAAGCCGCCGGAAGAAATGATTAGCTCCGCCGCTCAGAAGAACATGACGTTTCCGCCAACGGCGCCGACGCGCCCGACCTGACGAAATGTGTGTGTCCCACCCCGCGTGACCGCAAAATGGCGGCGCGGATCAAGCGGCATTTTACGACAATTTCCGATGCATGGTTCTTCATCTGACGAAGTGTTACCGTGCCACGTTCTGCATTGATTCTCCGGGAGAAGCGCAATGCGACGTAATTCTTTTTTGAAACAATTTTCTTGTGTGGTGATAACGTCGATTGCGCTCGCTGGGGTGGCTCAAACAGCAAATGCCCAGGACCTACCCGACTACATGCGGCCGATTGCCGGGCACACCACGACGAGCCCCGCCGCAATCGCAACGCAGAGCATTCTCGCGCTCAACACCGCCATGTTCGATCTCTACGGCGATGCGGGCAAAATATTCCAGGGCAATATTCTTGCTCAGCATCCCGTCATCCTGGGTCTGTTCTCCGGCGCTGGTGGGCGGTTCATCCTTTATCGGCCCGGTCAAGCCCCGATTGAAGCGCCGTCGGTCCCGATTGTTTATCAGCTCCTGAAATCCGTCGGTCACAGCACGATGGCGCTGGCCGAAGTGGTGGGGCCTTATCTGAACAATCCCGGCGATCAGTCGTGGCGGGGCGCGATGCTTGCCTTTCGCAGCCGGATGAAGTCGGCGCTGGACGAGCTGAATGCGGCCCCGATGCCTCAGGAATGGCTCGCCAACAACCGGACGATCCTTGAGAACAACATTAGCTTCATGGACGAGTGCCTGGCCAAGGGCGCGATCTCGTTCGACGCGTTGAAAGCATTCTCGCAAAAGCAGGGTCCCTACTTGAAGTTGGATGTCGCTTGGGCGGCGCAGACACAGGTCGCGCACTGGATGACCGTCATCGGCGACTGGAAGAAAATGCTCGGCAGCGATTGGGACAAGACCTACGCCGCCAGCAATACCATCTATGTCGCGCGCCAGAACAACGTCCTGTTCAGCGTGTTGGCGCAGTTCTTCGGTCCGGACGCCGTCAATGACCGGCTGCTCCTGATCGAGACGATCTCGTTCACCACGACGCCAGCGGAGATGCTGGACTCGTTGACGCGCATCATCGCGGATCGCTCGGTCGGCTCGCTGTTCTTCGCCAACTATCATTTGATGGACTATGAATTGATGGGCGGCGACGCGCGCACCGCGATCATCGCGGAAGATGCCAAGCGTGGAATGGCGCCGTTCCTGCCGCCCGCCGTGCCGTTCGGCTCCAAACAATGGCCGACTTTAGTCACGCCCGGGACCGGACCGGCGTCGATTGCCGATCTTCATTAAATCGGCGGCACAACGGCAATATGTGCCGGCCGCCGATGAAAGGTGACGGGAAATGGAGATTTCTCGACGTCGGTTTGTCACATTGGCAACGTCAAGCGGCATCGCGCTGAGCCTGTCGCGCGCGGTGGCCGCTGAGTCTGAAACGCCTGGGTTCGATACGCGCGAGACGCTGCCGGGACGTCAGAATTGGAATCCGGCAGCGCGTGGCGCGGGACGCATCGACGGCCCGGCCAAAGTCACCGGCACCAAGCTCTACGCATCGGATTTTCGCGCGTCCGACATGCCCGGCTGGCCTGCAAATACTTCGCACGCCATGCTCATCCGGGCCACCGACGCGACACATGTCTTCACTGGAATCGATCTGTCGCGCTTGAGCGGCGATCTCAAACCGTCGCAGGTGGTCACGGCTGCCGATCTGACGCGCGCCGGCATCCGCGTGCCCGGGTTTTATGACGGCGATCTTTTCTGTCCTACCGGCAAAACGCCGCTGTATCTCGGCCAGCCGGTGGCGCTGCTGATCTTCGAGCAGTTCGACGCCTTCGATCAGGCGCGGCTCGCGCTGCGCGACGGAAAATTCCTGAAGTTCGGCGAGGAAACCGGTCCCGTGGCGGCGCCTAACTATGGCGCATTTCGTTTCACCCGTGTGGCCGGCCCAACCCCTGACGCGCCCGATATTTGCTCGGCGGTCAAGAACGGCTGGGTCAGTCCTGGACGTTTCCAGGACAGCGGGATCCCGATATGGACGCGGCTCCCGATTCCGACCGGGCGCTCCTACGCCGAAGCCGCGGCCCATGGCGAGAAGATCCGCGCGGAACTTGCAGCGAGCAATCCGGCCGTTCTGGTTCTGGATCGCAAGTTCGAGACCCAATCGGTCGACCCGATGTTTCTCGAGCCGGAGGGCGGCATCGCCTGGTACGACGTGGGCCGCAAATCCCTCGAACTCGTGGTCGGGGTGCAGTCTCCGTACGAGGCCGCGGAATCGGTCGCGTACCTCCTGGGTGAAGCCAGCGCCGGCTTCAAGCCAGCGCGCATCGACACTTATTTCGCCTATGTCGGCGGCGGCTTTGGCGGACGCGACCATACGCCGTTCCCGCTCTACGTCGCGCTGGCGGCGATGTTCCTGCCCGGCCGCCCGGTCCGCCTCGCTCAGGATCGCTATCAGCAGTTCCAAGGGGGCATCAAGCGGCACGCATTCAAGATGCAGACGCGGATCGGGGTCGATCGGACCAGCGGCAAGGTTGTCGCCTTCGCCGCCGACCACGTTCTGGATGGCGGCGGCCTCACCAATTTTTCCCCCAGCATAGCGACAGTCGGCGCCAATGGCGCGATCGGCATCTACGAGGTTCCGAAAGTCGACGTGACCACGGTCGCACTCCACTCGCGCGCCGTGACCGCAGGGTCGATGCGCGGCTATGGAACGCTGCAGACGATGACAGCACTAGAGACATTGATCGATGAAGTTTGCTCGGCCCTACCGCTCGACCCCATCGAATTCCGGCGACGCAACGCGCTCAAGACCGGCGGCCGGATCATGGCGGGAAACGCTTACAGCGTCCCGATCCGCGCGCCCGAAATCCTGGACAAGCTGGAGCAACATCCGATCTGGCAGCAGCGGGCCGCAGAGAAAGCCCGCGCCTCAGCGGGCACACTCGTAGGCACGGGCGTCGCTTGCGTCACCAAGAATTACGGCACCGGAGGCGATAGCTCGCTGTCGACTGTGGAGATCGATCCGGATGGCCGGATCGCCATCCATTGCGATGGCTGCGAGATGGGCAACGGCATCGCGACGGCGATCGCCAATCGGGTCGCGACCTGTCTGGGTGGCGTCGCCGATGAAGTCGCAGTCATGCAAGTCGGCACGTTCGGTCCGCTCGCACTCGTGACCTCCGGCAATTCCTTCACGATGGACCAGGCGACACAGAACGCCGCGCAACGCGATCCACGCTGGGTGCCGTCGGTCAGTTCGGCCACGGCTGCCTCGAGCGGCGCCCATGTCGGGACGCATGCGGCGGCCGAGGCCGCCCGCGTCATATTCCGGTTCGGATTGTGGCCGGCGGCGCTGGAGCTGTGGGGCCTCGCGCCAACCGATCCGAAGGCCAAGGAATGGCAGGCGGCGCGCTGGAAAGACGGGCAACTGGTAATGCCAGGACTGGCGCCGCTCGCATTGGCGGCGGTGGCGGCGAAGGCGCACGCACACAACGGCGTCACCGGTGCGATGGCGCACGCCTTTAACCGTTGGGCGTGGTCGCAAGCGACCTTCGCGATTTCCGGACAGCCATGGACGGGCGACATCGATGCGCTCGCCGTGCGCAAAGGCGCCGGCAAATTCGTTCGCCTCGACCGCACCAGCGTCAAATTTCCGCCCACGGACTTCAACCGGTTTGGCACCACCTACACGTCGCCGTGCGGCACGCTGGCCCGTATCGAGATCGAGCGCACGACCGGCGCGCTGCGCATCGCCAAGGCATACACCGTCCTCGAGTGCGGTCAGCCGCTGGCGCCGGAGGTCGTGCTCGGGCAGGCGCAGGGCGGCTTCGCCATGGGCGTCGGCTACGCCTTGCTGGAATCGCTGCCGCTCTATGAAGACGGTCCCGGCAACGGCAAATGGAATCTCGGCGACTATGTGATCGCTCGCGCGTCCGATCTGCCGCTGAACGATCTGGAAATCGAAGTGCTGCCCCCGCTCACAGCGAACGATCCGCCAAAGGGCATGGCGGAAGTCGTGATGATTCCAATCGTTGCGGCACTCCTCAACGCCATTCACGACGCCACAGGCCATCGCTTTCAATCCTTGCCGGTCACTCAGGCCATGATCAAAGGGGTGCTCCAATGAGCGCGATGAGCATCACGATCAATGGCAAGTCCTATGGACCGTTCGAGGTGCGCGACGAACTATCGATGAACGATTTCCTGCGCGAATATCTGGGATTGACCGGCACAAAATTCGGCTGCGGACGCGCGCAATGCCTAAGCTGCGCGGTGATCGTCGATAATCCCGATGGCACGAGCCAAACCAGTCCGACCTGTGTCGTCCCGGCGGCAAGCTTCGCCGGCAAGTCGATCCGCACCGTCGAAGGACACGCGCAGAACGGAGAACTCTCCGTGCTGCAGAAGGCGTTCATCGAACATTTTTCGTTTCAATGTGGCTACTGCACGGCCGGGTTTTTGAACGAAAGCCAAGTGCTGCTGGAGCGTCTGGCGAAAACACAAGTGCCGCGCGCCGACCTCGACAAGACGATCCTGGAAGCTCTTGACGGCCATCTCTGCCGCTGCACCGGCTATGTCAAATATCACGAGGCTGTGCGCGACGTGATTCTGTCTGATCCGAAACGCTATCTGAGCTAGAGCATGATCCGGAAAAGTGGAAACCGGTTTTCCGAAAAGATCATGCTCCGCCAAGACGCTTAAGTTGCGCGGCCGTTATTGCGCCATGCTTTGGCGTGGGGAGATTTCAGTTATGGACTCAGCCAAGCACGCGGCATTGTTTGCTTTGCTGACCGCGACTCTGACACTGGCACACACGACGGACGTAAATTCGGCCGCCGCGCCGACGACGCTGGCGGCGCCGGACAGCTTTGCCAATCTCAGCGACCCGGCAGCGCGGTCGGCGGCCTTGTTCATGGAAGCCGACAAGGTGCTGTCCTCTCCGCGCTGCGTGAACTGTCACCCGGCCGGCGATCGGCCGCTGCAGGGCGAAGCACATCGGCTGCATCAGCCGCCGGTCGCGCGCGGCAGCGACGGCTTCGGCACGGCGGCCATGCGTTGCTCGACATGCCACCAAGGCGCCAATTTCGATCCCGCCGGCGTGCCGGGCCACCCGCATTGGCACTTGGCGCCAAAAGAGATGGCTTGGCAGGACAAAACGGCAGGCGAGATCTGCGCACAAATCAAAGATCCGGCGCGGAACGGCGGCCGATCTCTGGAGGAGATAACGACGCACATTGCCACCGACTCGCTCGTCGGCTGGGCCTGGGCGCCCGGATTCGGCCGCACGCCAGCTCCCGGCTCGCAAAAGGAGTTAGGGGCACTCATCGAGGCGTGGGCGCAAACCGGCGCGGTTTGCCCGCAGTGAAAGTGCGGCGATCAGCGGCTATCAGCTCGCGCGATATTTAGTGAGAACAGTTTCATCCACCTCGATGCCAAGCCCCGGACCGTTCGGGACGCGCATGAATCCGCCGGGCGCTTCTACCAACGCGCCGAGCGGGCTCGCTTCCAGATCGAGATAGAAACGCTCGATCGTCGGCTTCTCGGGCAGACTTGCTGCAAAATGGATCGTCGCAATCAGACCGGGGCCGAAATACGGCGAATGCGGCGCAATCTTTGTTCCGGCGCGATGCGCCATCTCCGCTATCTTGAGCATGGCGCTGATGCCGCCGATCTTCGTGACGCTGGGCTGAATATAGTCGACGCCCGCGGTGCCGATGAGCTGCGCGATGTCGGCAAGCGTTCCGGCGTTCTCACCCGCCGCTATGGCAGTCCCGCCACCTTCGGTTTTGAGGCGCGCCATCCCTTCATAATCTTCCGGCGGCCACAGCGGCTCTTCCAGCCAAGTGAGATCATGCGGCTGTAGTTTCTTCGCCATGTCGATCGCTTGCGGCAAAGTCCACGCGCAACTGACGTCGACCGTCAGCACAATGTCCGCACCGATCGCCCCGCGCGCCGCCGCGATTTCCGCAACGCCGATTTCATGAAGCTTGACGTTCTTGTAGCCGCGCTCGACCGCCTTCGCGCTGTTGCGCCTGACCACATCGGCGTTGCCGTAGCGAAGCAGGCTCGCGTAAGTGGGCATGCGCTCGACCGTCTCGGTGCCGCCAAGCAGGCGATAAAGCGGTTTCCCCGCGCGCTTGCCGGCAATATCCCACAGCGCGATGTCGAGCGCCGACAGCGCAAACCCGACCGGCCCGTTGCGCGCGCAGTTACGTTGCTTGTAGGCGATATCGGCCGTCAGCCGCGCAATGTCGGTCGGGTCGCGTCCGACGGCCAAGGGTGCAACGGCCTTTTCCACCGCGACTTTGGTGATCCCGCAAGCCGCCAAACCAAAGCCCTCACCCCAGCCAACAACGCCGTCGTCGGTCGTCACTTTGACGAACAACGTCTCCATCTTCGGCCACTGTATCGCCGCTGCGTTCTGCGCGGAATTACCGAAGTCGTAAGGCACGCTGATGTGGAAAGGCTCGACGGCGGCGATTTTCATTGTCTGATTTTTGCAAGGAAAGTTGAATTGTAGAAACGTCGTAAAAGTGAGTCACCGAAATTGTCGGCAGCCGCAACGGTCGGTGCAATCTAAAGAAGGCCGGCGATCTTCGCTTTCTCCTTATAGTGATCCCAAACCTTCACGGCGCGGAAGTCGTTTTTCGCGAAGCTCGCCTTGAGAAGCTCGGCCTCTTGCGGCGTGATCGGCTTGAGCGGTCCGAGACTCGCGGCGTGAACGGTGCTGCGGGCGTTCTCCTCCATTTCCAGACTGTCGAGGAAAACTTCGGCGACACTGCTGGCGGCGACGACGCTGCCGTGGCCGCGCAAGAGGCAGCAATTGCATTTGCCGAGCGTACGCGCCACAGCGTCGCCCTGCTCCGTGGTGCGGATATGCGTCGGGTCCGGATGGACCGGCGTGCCGATGAAACGATAGCCGTAGTTGCGCATGGCAATCATCGGACGGTCGACCATCGTGAACAATGTCGACATCGGCGGGTGGCCATGGCCGACGACCTGGACATCATCCCGCGCCCGATAGACGCCGGCGTGAATTTGCGTCTCGGCCGGGCACGGTTCCGCACCTTCGAGAACCTTGCCGTCGAAATCGACGATCAGAATATCGTCGGCTCCGATGCCGGCGCGGCTGGCGTCACGCGCCGGGATTAGAAACCGGTCGGTGCCCGGCAGGCGCGCGCTGACGTGGCCGCTGTAATCGAGTAGCTCAGCCATAACCATCATGCGCGTGCAATCGACGAGTTGCTCGCGCAATTCTTCTTCACTCACGGACATTGATACTGAATTCCTTAGGCGATGCTTTCCGTTTGGCTCTTGGACTCTGACTTCGCCCAGTAGCCTGATTTGGATTTGGTCGCTTTGAGACTCTTGGCGTCCTCATAACCGGGAGCCATGGACGCCGAAGTCCCGGCCATCACTTCATGATGCTCGATATTGAGAAGCCGCAGCCAGCTCTGCTGGCCGAGCGTGAGCCCGATCATGCAGCCGAGCTCGACCAGTTCCGGTTCGGAGAACTGGCAGTGCATGCGGTCCCAGAACGCATCGTCGGTGTTGAGGTGCCACACGATAGCCTCGGCATAGGCGAGCGCCGCCTTCTGGCGGTCGTTGTAGCGCGTCGATTTCTCGAAGTTCAGAAGATCGAGGACGTGATCCTCGATCAGCGCGCCGCTCGCCGCCGCCTTCACCGAGCGCTGATTGCCGCAATATTCGCAAGTGACGGAGCGCGACACATAGAGCCGGCACAATTCCTTGATGGCATGATCGAGAACGCCGGTGCGGAAAATGTTGTGCCACGACTCGGCGAAGAACCAGAAACAGGACGGCACGTGCGCGCGGATCGCCGAGCTTTCCGGCCGCGGCGTGCCTTCGCGCTGGCACCGCTCCATCTCGGCACGCATCCTGGCATCCATTTTGTCGAGTGCGACGTAGCTGATCCTCTGCTTGGCCATCGTGGTTCCCTGCTTTTTACGTCCGATTAGCGAAGATAATATCTCTCGTTACGCCTGGACAGCAATAATTTCAGTGAACGAGAAACACGGTGCCGACATGACCTTTCAAATCAAACGTGTTTATGAACCCGCGAAGCCGTCGGACGGCATTCGCGTCCTCGTCGATCGCCTGTGGCCGCGCGGAGTCAAAAAGTCGAACGCTCGCCTTGACCACTGGATGAAAGACGTCGCGCCGAGCCCGCGGTTACGCGTGTGGTTCGGCCACAAGCCGGATCGATTTGTCGAGTTCGGCAAGCGTTACAAAAGGGAATTGGCCGGAAATCCCGAGGTTCCCGAGTTGCGGAAACTGAGCAAAGGCGGCGTCGTGACACTTCTCTACGGCGCGCGCAATCCCGAAGTGAATCACGCCGTGGTCTTGCAGTCCGTCCTTTGCAAAGGAACCGGCGCAAAGCGCGCGAAGAAGCCGGCATAGGGCGTTAATCCCCAATCGGGCGATTTTCGCCTTCAACTTCAAGATTTAAGCCCGGCCGGCCGCACGTGGTTACCGCCTATTAACGATCTTAGGTTCTTCTATTTGTCTCTCTCAGGCCCGGCGGAGCGCCTGACATGCCGCGGTACCGTACTGTGGAAGTAATGGTGCCCAGCGGCTGCCGCGAGCCGGCCTGGTGCATTCCGTACTTGGAAGTCCGGACCGTTTCCCGGTCGAAACGCCGTCTGCAAAGCAAAGCAATGCCGTTTCGCGGCCAGAGCCACTGTCATGGCCGCTGTGAATTTTCGAGCGGAGCCGCAGTCGCGTTATGACCGATCTCGCCGTCGCCCAAATCGCAATGAGCGAAAATATCTCGACGTTGCCGGCCAAGCCGCGGCTGCGCAAATTCAAGCCGCGGCTACGCAAATTCGTACCGCGCCTCGGCATTGTGCCGCGTCTTACACTGATCGGCGTTCTCAGCATCTTCGCGGCGGTCGCCGTGTCGATCTGGACCTCGGTGAAGATCACCGAAGGCGAAATGTATCGGCGCGCTCAGATCAATCTATCGATCAACATCAAGCTCCTCGATTCCATACTCACCGGCTACGGCGCGCCATCCCGCAAGGGCGACGAACTCTATTTCGGCTCGACGCTGATCAACGGCAATTTCGAGCCGGTGGATCGCGTTAAAGCGGTGGCGGGCGGCACGGCCACGATCTTTCTCGGCGACCGGCGCGTCACGACGAATGTGATGAAGCCCGACGGATCGCGCGCCGTCGGCACAAAGCTCGCCGCCGGGCCCGCTTATGACTCCGTTTTCACCCAGCGTCAGACCTATCGCGGCGAAGCCGATATTCTCGGCGAGGCCTATCTCACCATTTACGAGCCGATCGTCAGCGGCGACACCGTTGTCGGCATCGCCTATGTCGGCGTGAAGAAGGCGGATTTCTTCGACGTGCTGCAGAACCTGATGGTGACCAACCTCATACTGGGCGCCGCTACGATACTGGCTGGCGGTCTCATCATGTTCTTCCTGGTCAGACGCGTGTTCGCCCCCATCGGCGCCGTCAAGCGCGAGCTTGTTACGATGGCGGAGACAACGACCCAGCAGGAGCTCGACGCCAGAACGCTCGCCGATCTCGACAATCTTCTCGACGAGCTGCGCCGGACGCTCTACAGCCGCGGCGAGCCGCGGCGCGAAGGCAACACGCTGTTCTTCGGCGACATACCCGTCAACAACGACCTGGCGCTGGCTGACGGCATCGCCGCGCAAGAAGGCATGTTGGTAACGGTTTTCATGGGTGACGAGCGCGTCACCACGAATGTGCGCGCGGCGGATGGGTCGCGTGTGATCGGCACGAAGCTCGCGGCCGGTCCCGTGCGTGACCGCGTGCTCAAGCACGGCAAGACCTATCGCGGCGATGCTAAGATTTTCGACTTACCGCACTTCGCGATCTACGAGCCGGTCCACTCAAAGGGCGAGGTCATCGGCATCCTGTTCGTCGGCACCCGGCGCCTCGCTGCCGCGGAGAAGGCTGAACAGTCTTCTTTGGCGCGCTCCGGCGACGAGATCGGGCAGATGCGCGACGCCTTGCTTGAACTCGGCGAGGCCGCAAAGGCTAAGGAGATCGCCGAGAAGGAGGCGGCGGAGCATCGCCAGGAAGCCCGCGACGCGCAGCGCCACTTCGAGGCATCACAGCGCGAAACGCAGCGCCGCATGGAAGAAGAGCGCGCCAAGAATGCCGAGCAGCAAACTGGCGTCGTCCAAGCGCTTGCGCACGGTCTTGCGAAGCTTTCCGAAGGCGATCTCACGGTCCGCCTGCGCGAGGGCTTTACCGAATCCTCCCGGCAGATCAGGGATGATTTCAACGCCGCCGTCGAAAACCTGCGCGAGACTATCGGTTCGATCGTCGCCGCGACGCGGGGGATTACGAACGCTTCGGGAGAGATTTCCGGTAGCACGGCCGATTTGTCGCAGCGTACCGAGCAACAGGCGGCGAGCCTTCAGGAAACTTCTGCGGCAATGGAGGAAATCTCCGCCACCGCCAAGAAGAATGCGGAAAATGCCCAGCATGCCAGCCAATCCGCCGGTGGCGCGTGCGAACTGGCCGACCGTAGCGGCCAGGTGGTCGCCAGCACTGTCGAGGCCATGGCGCGGATCAAGGAATCGTCAGGCAAGATTTCCGACATCATCGGCTTGATCGATGAGATCGCACGGCAGACGAATCTGCTCGCGCTCAACGCGGCGGTCGAAGCCGCGCGCGCCGGCGAAGCAGGCCGCGGCTTCGCGGTGGTGGCGTCGGAGGTGCGCAGTCTGGCGCAACGCTCGTCGCAGGCCGCCAAGGACATTGCCGACCTGATCACCGCCAGCAATAGCCAGGTGAAGGAGGGCGTCGATCTCGTCCACAAAGCCGGCACGGCGCTGACGGACATCGTCCAGTCGATCAAGGAAGTAGCCGGCATTGTCTCCGAGATTGCGTCCGCCAGTTCCGAGCAGTCGAGCGGCATTGCGCAGATCAACAAAGCTCTCGCCGAGATGGATCAGATCACGCAGCAGAATTCGGCGCTCGTCGGGCAAAGCGCCGGCACCGCGAAGACGCTGGAGAGCCAGGCCGCGGCCATGAGCGCGCAGGTCGACATATTCCAGATCGATGCGAGCGACACTTCGGTCGCGGCCGATACCGCGCACGCCGCCGCGTGACGTCAAGCCGTCACCCGACGGCGATGATGATTTTGCCGAAATGCGCGCCCGAGGCCATGTGCTGATAGGCCGCCTTTGCCTCGGCGAAGGGAAAAACCTTGTCGATCACCGGTTTGATGGCGTTCGCTTCGATCGCGCGGTTCATGGCCTCGAACATCTGTGTCGAGCCGACTGAGATGCCCTGAACATTGGCGCGGCGCGAGAAGATCAGTCCCGGATTGAGCTCGGTTGCGCCGCCGCTCAAGCCGCCGATCATGGTGACTTTGCCGCCGACGCGGAGCGCGGTGAACGAGCGCGTCAGCGTTGCCGCGCCACCGACTTCGACCACGTGATCGACGCCGGCACCGCCGGTGAATTCCATCACCGCCTTGTCCCAATCCGGCGTCGTCTTGTAATTGATGCCGAACGCGGCGCCGAGCGACTTCGCGCGCTTCAATTTCTCGTCGCTCGACGACGTGATAACGGCACGAATACCCATCGCCTTTGCGAATTGCAGCCCGAAGATCGAGACGCCGCCGGTGCCCTGAAGCAAGATCGTGTCGCCGGCTTTGAGCTTGGCGTGCTCCATCATGGCGTGCCACACGGTAACGGCCGCGCACGGCAGCGTCGCGCCCTCCTCGAGCGACAAATGCGCCGGGATTCTCACGACGCCGTCTTCCTCCAGCACCACGTATTCGGACAGCATGCCGTCGATGCCGCCGCCGAGCGCGCTTTTATGCGCGTCGACTGTAGGCTCGCCACCGGACCAACGCTGGAAGAAATTGCCGGCAACACGCTCGCCTACCTTCACGCGGGTGACACCGGGTCCGATCTCGATCACCTCGCCCGCGCCATCGGAGAGCGGCACCACGTTTTCGCGTACCGGCATCCGATAAGAACCGCGCGCGATGGCAAGGTCACGAAAATTGAGCGAGCAGGCTTTGACTTTCACCAATACCTGGCGATGAGCGGGTTTCGGCTCGGGACGTTCGACCTGCGCCAGTGCATCGACGCCGGCGCCGCCCTTCGGCAATTGGTAGGCGCGCATGTGTTTCCTCTCTACGCCCGCGGACGCGGTCTATCATCGCGATGACGACGGCGCGTCAATTGGCGCGCAACCGCCGACGCTCCTGCAACATTACTTCCACGATTTCGCGCGCGGCCGCCCTCAGAGCAGGCAGATGAACGCTCGCGAATTCGTCGATTGGGAATGCCGTCTTGATCCATAGCAGATTGATCGCGCCATACACACGGCGACCTTTCATGACAGGCACCGCGATCGCGGCGAGACCGTCGACGGCGTTCGGCCCACCATAAGCGCCGCCGGTATGCGATGGCTCACGCGTTGCGTAGCCCTTCAAGCGGACCTCCGAAAGCATCTCTTGCAGAAATACCGGGTCGCGCGACGAACGATCGTCGCGAAGATTGGACTTGCGCAGCAAACCGATGACTTGCTGAAGCTCCTTCTCCGGACAGAAGGCGAGATAGGCCCTGCCGACAGCGGATACCAGCCACGGCACCGGGTGTCCGATCTGGTCACGGTTGATCAGGAAGGGACTGTGGCCACGGCTCGACTCGCGGATTTCCATGTGATCGCCGGCCGGCACCATGAGGTCCGACGGCCATGACAGGGTCCGGCAGAGCCGTCCAAGCACCGAACCCGCCGCTTCGGCGAGCGGATCATAACGGTCGCGCGTGCGGGCCACTTGGTCGAAATGGGTTCCGACGCGATAGCGGCCATCGGCCAGCCGGCGCGCGGCCCAGCCGGATTGCTCAAGGGTACGCAGAATACGCAACAGACTGGGTTTTGGGATGCGTGTGAGCAGGTTCAAGTCTTGCAGCGAGCAAGCGGGCTTGGCGTGCAAGGCCTGTAGAACGGCAAGGCCGCGCTCGAGGCCTCTGATCGTTTGCGAGTCCGACATCGACGTACCGTTGCAATTGCGCAGCTCTTTTCGAAGCCAGTTCTTCAAAGCCAGTTCTTCAAAGCTATGTTTTGGGAGCATAGACCGATTCCGCCAGGCGGAACGATCCATTCCGCCTAGCGAAATCCCAAGCTTTTTCCATGGCGGCTTTTGCGATGCTCGCCAAAATGCCGGCGGTCCGATTCGCACGACCAAGGGTTGAGCGTGCGCGGACGGGAAGCGGGCAAGCCTTCGGAAATGGGCCCGAACGGCCGCTTTCCAGTGCAACGCAAGGGGGAGAATCCAATATGACGTGCCGAACGCGGTGGGAGCAAATCGTCCCGCTGATGCTATTGCTCGTGCTGTTTCTTTTGGCTCCGCACGTCCTTGCGCAGGCTTTTTCGCCGAGTTCGATCCGGATCTTTGTCCCGAGCGCTCCAAGCACGCCACCCGACATCATAAGCCGCGTCATCGCCCAGCAGCTCGTCATCGACAAGGATTGGAATGTCGTGGTCGAGAACAAGCCCGGCGCCGTGATGACAATCGCCGGCAGCGAAGTTCTCAGGCAGCCGGCCGATGGATCGTCCATCTATGCCATGAGCTTGCCGGTGTCCGCCGCGCCGGCCTTTGTCCCGGACATGCCGTTCAATCTCGGCCGCGACTTCACCCCTCTGATCAAGGTCGTGGTTTCCTACAATGTGCTGGTGGTGAATCCGAGCCTGCCTGTCTATTCGGTGTCCGACCTCGTCGCGCTTCTCAAGAGCAAGCCTGACAAGCTGACATTCTCTTCCGGCGGCTACGGCACGCCGGCGCATCTGATCGGCGAGCTTTTCGAACTGCGAACCGGCACGCATGCCATCCACGTTCCCTATCAGCAATTCCCGCAGGCGATCGGCGACCTTCTGAGCGGCACCAACCAGTTCATGTTCGTGGCAATGCTGCCGGTGGTCGATCTCGTCAAATCGGGCAAGCTCCGCGCGCTCGCCGTGACGGCGCCGAAACGCGTCCCTACGTTGGCTGACGTTCCGAGCATCGTCGAAGAAGGCTATCCAGACCTCGTCGTCGAGGATTGGACCGGCTTTGACGTCAAGCAAGGCACGCCCGCCGACACCGTCAACACTCTGAACACCGCGATCAATGCGGCGCTGACCAAGCCCAATGTTCGCGCGGCGCTGGCCAATCTCGGAGCCACGCCCGCCGGCGGTACGCCGGATTCGTTTGGCGAATTCGTGAAATCGGAAATGTCTCATTGGGCCCAGGTTGTCAAAGACTCTGGAATGAAGATTCAACAATGAGCGAGAAGTGCGATTTTCGCGTCACCCTTCTCGGCACGGGCGTTCCTATTCCGAGTCCCGACCGCTTCGGCCCGGGCACGTTGATCGAAGCCGGAAATCAGAAACTGCTCATCGACGCCGGGCGCGGCATTACCATCAGGCTCTTTCAGCTCAAAATTCCCCTTGGGAAAATCGATCCTCTGTTCTTGACCCATTTTCATTCCGATCACACATCCGGTTTTCCCGATCTGTGGCTCACCGGCTGGCTTCAATCTTCATTCGGCACTCGGCGAACGCCGTTTCGCGTCATCGGCCCGACCGGCACCAAAACGTTGACGTCAAATCTCGAACGGGCTTATGCGGCCGACATCAAAATCCGCATCGAAGACGAGAAGCTGCAGCCGGAAGGCATTGCCATTCTTGCCGAGGAATTTGCCGCGGACGGCGTCGTTTACGATAAGGACGGCGTGCAGGTCATCGCGTTTCAGGTCGACCATGGTGACGTCATCAAGCCGGCCTACGGCTATCGGATCGAGTATGGCGGACGCTCCGTCGTCGTCTCAGGCGACACCCGGTACAATGAAAACGTGGTGAAGTATGGCACCGGCGCCGATCTCTTGATCCACGAAGTCGCCGCCGTGCGCCCGGCCCTGATGACGCAAGCTTACATGCAGCGCATCAGCGCCCATCACACGACGCCGCGCGAAGCCGGCCTGGTATTTTCGCGGACCAATCCGAAGCTCGCCGCCTACACCCATCTTGTGCTGCCGGCGAGCGATACCGTGCTGCCGGCGACAGTCGCCGACTTAATCGCCGAAACCCGCACGACCTATTCGGGTCCGCTGGAAATCGGCGAAGACCTGATGTCGTTTGAAATCGAGGCAACCGCGATCACCGTTCGGCGCGGCAAGAGCATCAGGGTCTATTAAAGCATGATCCAGAAAAAGCCTGCCCTCGGACTTGATCCGAGGGTCGAAACCGGTTTCCCGCCTTCGCGAAGCCCGCTTCGGCGGGCGAAGGAAGGTCCGAAAAGATCATGCTCCAAACGAAAAAACTGACGGCCGGCAACTATCGCCTTCGTCCGTTGTTCCCCGGCGCGCGCGGCCGCGGCTGTCCTGGCGTCCGCTGAAAGCGGTTGAACGGTTGCTGGCCGCCGCCGGGTCCGCGGCGGTTCTGCTGGTTACCCGGACGCTGATTGTTCTGCGGGTTACCTGGTCGCTGATTGTTCTGCCGCTGCCGGTTGAACGTACGGGTTTGCCGGCGCTGGATCGCGATCTGACGGCCGATGGCGTGCGAGGTGTTGAGGCGTTGCAATACGCCGCGGTCGCGCGCCGCCTCTTGCGGCGGGATATGATAGGGCACGGCGCTGATGCGACCATTCGCGCCCGGCCGGATCGAAAACGCGCTCGCGCCTTGCGTCAGCGCGCCGAGCCGCCCGCCCTGCCGGTCGAACACTTCGATCCGTCCGACATGGCCGTCCGGATCCGGATAGAGCTTGATCGTCGGCGCATTCGCGCCGCCCGGTGCCGGGACTTCGACAACGCCCGTTGTGCCGCGAATGCCGAGCGTCGCGTTGTCCGTCGATATTTTCATGTCGCCGGTCTTGGCGACAAGACTGGCGACAAAGGCTGCCGTCCCGGTCGCCACGTGAAACGCGGCGGCGTTGCCGCTGCCGCCCTCCTCATAGACGAACTTGTTGACGACGATGCGGGTATTCGCCGACAGACTGAAAGTCGTCTCGTCATCGAAGGTAATGCCGAGCGCCGAGTTCAAATCGGTGCGCAGCGTATCGTTCTCGAATACGTGGTCGGCGATCTTCAACGCGATCGCCGCGGCATTGGCGCGTGTCACGGTGGCGCGGCCGCTCAGCGTCGCGACCTGGCCAACCGACTTGTCGTCGGGCGCGGCTGCCGCGGTGCCCTGATTTGGCGCGTGGTTTGGTTGTGCCTGGCTTGGCTGCTGTTGATAAGGCGAAGTTTGATACGGCGGAACTTGATACGGCGACGTCGGATACGGCGGCGCGCCGTAGGGCTGCCCTGGATATTGCGCGCGCGCGGTGCACGGCCAGATCGCCGGCCAAATTGCACCCGACAGGAATTTCAGGAATTCGCGGCGCTTCATGCCCGGCTCAGGAAGGACCGTAAGGTAATAAGGTACGCCAAAACAGCAATCATCGTAGCGGCCCATTGCGGCATCGCAACGGCTTAATTCAGTCCACAAAATAACCGTCCGCAGCCGAGCTGCTACTGCTCAGCGCAAAGCCGCTGCCAAATCCTTGGCGCCTTGTTTCTTGGTCTCTTCGTCCATCCGCGCATCGGTTGCCGCGATCAGCTTGGCGACGACATTGTTGCGCTGCGCGACGGGGTTGTCGAAATATCCGCTCGGACGAAAGAAGTTCGACGTCGGCACCTGCTCGCGCCATTGCTGTGGCATCGTCACTATGTCGAAGCCGTTACCATCGCCGGTGAGATTCATCATTTCGAGCTCGGCGGCGGTCAGCGTCCGGGTCACTCCCTTCCGCCGCGCGAACACGACCGAATCCAGTAGCTTTTGCGTCTGCAGCAAAGGACCGACATCGATATCGAGATTGAGCGCGTGAACGCCGAGACCCTTTTCTGTGTTGGCGAGAATTTCGTGTTGGTTCCAGTCATCCGGCACACTGCGTGCGAATGCAACCATCTTGCGCAAGGCTTCAATCTTGCTCTCCAGCGCCTGCCGCTGACCGTCCTTAAGCGTGCTGGCTTCGGTTCGGAATTCGTCGATGAATTGCCTACCTTTCTCGGCGACGATTTCGACGGAGTTGGTCGCGAGAAGCTGATTGTAGCCGAGCGCCGTCGTGATCGCCCGGGCATGTTTGTTGTATTCGAGCCCCGCCTCGACGTCGTAGCTGCCGTTTCCGGTCGCCTCGAAACTGTAGATCCGCACCACTTGGTCCCTGGTCAGTCCGGCAGCCCGAGCCACCTGGGCATAGACCTGTTTGAACTGGATATCGTTTTGCGGTATCCGCGGAACGAAGTTGAATTGTTGCTGAGCGGCGACGACGAAATCGGCGACGACAGGGACAGTGGCTCGACGCCCCGGCGTTTCCGGCTTCAGAGGATTCCGCGGCTTGGGCGGCCCAGTATAAACCGGCGGCTGATCGAGCACGTAGTCGTCGATGGCAAGCGCCTCGCCGGCCGCGCGCTTTGAATTGCGCAATTTCCGCTTGTCGGTAATCGACGACCAATATGCGTTCGCAACGGCGGTGTATCTGTCATGCGACGCGTTATAGGCGTCGAGCGCATGGCGATATTGCTCCGTCGCCGCCGCAAGATTTCCCGGCGCTCCGGCTGTTTGATCGCTTTGACCCGAAGCGGATTGAACGTGAAGCAAGGCCGCCACCAGCAGAAGGCCGGCGAGCAAACAATGCAGATAGCGATGTCGCAGACCAACCCCCATTGTCCAGGCTCAAGCCGTCTCATGCGTCGACGAGCCTTCATATCCGATTCTTCGACGTAAAGAGGGCGGCATTGCTGCCGCCCTCCACACTGTTGCAACCCCGCGAAACGACGGCTGAGCCTTATTGGGTCTTGTTGACCGTACCGGCGGCAACCATACAGAGGGCCTCGTCCTGCGACCCGGTGCCGCCGGAGCAGCCAACCGCGCCGATGATCTTGCCGCCGTCGACTAACGGAATGCCGCCACGCGAGGCGATCGCGTCGTCAAGCGACAAGATATAATTGAAGCCGAATTTCTGCACCGCGTCCTCTAAAGCCCGCGTCGGACGCCGGTATCTTGCCGCGGTGCGCGCCTTGTGCTGGGCAATCGCAATCGACGCAAGCTGCGCGCCGTCCATGCGCACAAAGGCGACAAGATCGCCGTGGGTATCGACCACGGCGAAATCCTCCGGCCAGCCGCGCTTGGTCGCTTCGGCGGTGGCTGCTTGGAGTACACTCTGCGCCCGATCGGCCGAAATCGGCGTGCCAAACGGAACGTTGAACGGCATCTTATCGGGGATGGCGTTCAGATCCGGCGGTGCAATGGGTGCCGCTTGCTGGGCGTAAGCCGCGCTCCCGGCAAGCAAACCGGCTGCGAGCGCAATAGCTGTCATTGTACGCAACTTCATCACTTTCCTCCCTGAAACTGCAGCTTTGTTGTTGGCTGCTCGACCGAGCCTAGCATGTTCAAGGCCCGCGCAAGCGCCTTTTGCAGGCATGCTGCGCTGTCCGCGATCAGGCCAACGGCAGGCTATTCGCGCAAGTGTCGCAAAAGCGCCGGAACGCTCCGTCAACCATACTTGCAGATGACGGTGCGGTGGCTGCGCCTTTACCCGGTCCGTGTCGGCGGAAGCGGGTCAAAAGCCAAGACGCCATAAGACCGACTGCTCACCTGATCGGGCTCGAAATCGCAGCACCGACCGGCGGGTGGTCTTTATCTCAAGACATTGATGTCACGAACAAAAAACGGCTTTACGGCCAGCCGACGTCTGAAATGCGAACGGCCTCGGCCCCGAGGGAGATGGGCCAAGGCCGTTCTGATGTCGGCAGGTACCCCATCGATGCCCCACCCCGACACTGTCATGATCTTGCCGGATCGAAGTTGACCGATCGTTGATATGCCAAGCCGCGGCAAGGCGCCGCTAGTTCGGCCGGGTCGCAGCGTCCGTCCCGTCGAGGCTCGTTCCGAGCGCGGCTGCGGTCGCAATGATTGCGACCATTATCCCGACCGCGAGCAAGCCATATTCGATCGCGCTCGCGCCGCGCTCATCCGCCAGAAAATTCGAAAGCAATCTGCGCATGTCTGTAATCGCCCGCTTGCAAATACCTGTCCGAATGCGCGAACAACGCGCATGTAAGACTTTACAAACACGGATGCAGTGAGGTGTTAAGTAAACTGGGAAGATTCTCGGCAATTAAACCGGCAATCTCCCGCGACAGCTATGCACGGCAATGCTAACGCGCCGGCTCGCGCGACAAGCTCTTTTCCTTAAGCTCGCCAAGATATTCACCCCAATACTTTTCGCGATTGCGGCCGAGCTCGAAGAGATAATCCCAGCTGAAAATTCCGGTTGAGTGGGTGTCGTCGAAGACGAGCCGCACCGCGTAATTGCCGACCGGCAGCACCTCCAGAATCTGCACACTTTTCTTTTCGGAGACGGTACGCCGTTCGCTCGGCGAATGGCCTTGAACTTCAGCGCTCGGGCTGCGCACGCGCAAATATTCCGCGGCGAGATCAAAACTCTCGCCGCCCTCGAAAGCGACAGTCAAAGCCTTGCGATCCTTGTGCAGGCGCAATTCCGTCGGCCAAGGGTTTGCCATTGTAAATTCCTGCTCGGAATACTTAGTCGAGCGTAATGTGGCCGTCGTCGATGACTTTCTTCCATTTTCCATACTCGGATTTGGTGAAAGCAGCGCTGTCTTGCAGGCTCGTGGGCACCGGCGTGAGACCGAATTTTGCAAAGGCCGCCACAAGTTCGGGATCTTGCAGCGCCTTCTTGACCGAGCCGTTCAGTTTGGCGAGCACGTCCGGCGGCATGCCGGATTTGCCATAGAGCGTCAGCCACACGTCGACGTCATATCCCGGCAATCCGGATTCAGCTACCGTCGGCAGATTGGGATAGATTGGCGACCGCTTCGGACCCGTCGTCGCCAACGGCAGAACGCGATTGTCGCTGGTGAACGGCAGCGCACCGGGAATGCTGGAAAACGCCATCTGTACTTTGTTGCTCATCATATCGGTAAATGAGCCGCCAATGCCCTTATAGGGGACGTGTACCGCCTGAATGCCTGTCCTCAATGTCCACATCGCGGCCGCCAGATGCGGCGCGGTGCCGACCCCCGCCGAAGCGTAATTGAGCTTGCCGGGATTGGCTTTGCCATAGGCGACAAGCTCGGCATAGGACTTTACGCCAAGCTGCGGCGCGACCACCAAAACCTCAGGCGACGAACTGACACGCGAGACCGTCACGAGGTCCTTGAAAATGTCGTAGGGCAGCGACTTCTGCAGCGTCGGGTTGATGACGATCGCCGGATCCATCAGCACGACGTTGTAACCGTCGGGGTCCGAGTGCGCGACGTAATCGATGCCGACGATGCCGCCGGCACCGGGCCGGTTATCGGCAACAACCGGCTGGCCGATATTGTCGCTCATCTTTTGCGCCAGTTGCCGGCCGGCAAAATCGACAATGCCGCCCGGCCCATACGGAATGATCAAATGGATTGGCCGCGACGGGAAATCGTCGGCCCGCGCCGGCATGGCCAAGAAGACCAAGATGGCGGGGCACAACAGTGCCGACCAGAGCAGCAGGCCCCTGCCCGATTTAAAACACGTCATACTGGTTCTCCATTGTCGGCTTACGGCTGTCAGTGCAGTTTGGCCCGGCAAGGAAAGCACGTCAAAACGTTTATGATTTGGGCCCTTGCACGGACACTTGAGGAGCCTATCCGCACGCTCAGGCCGAACGGCTCAACAGATTACTCGCTCGAAATTGCCTTGATGGTCTTGGCGAGAACTGGACCGCATGGGTTCCTCACTGGTCAATCACTCCACGGCGTTGCAAGAATGATACCTAAATCGAACTTCCGCCGAACATCGCGAAGACTTCGATACCTCAGCCTCGCCTGCCTACGCCAACCATTTCCGGCGCGCCAATCTTCTGCCAAATCCAGCGCGCACAGGCGAGCAACCGGTCATCGTCGTAGCGTTGCCCAACCAATTGAATGCCGACCGGCAGACCGTTAGGCCCGCAATGGGTCGGCAGCGTCATCGACGGCGTGTGCAGCGCCGTCCAGATCGCCTGCAGGCTCGGATCGCCGGTCGCTGCGAGGCCTTTCGGCGCTTCGCCCTGCACACACGGGACCAGCAGCACATCGAAGTCTTCAAATACAGAGGCCAGCAGCACGCGGCATTCGTCGAGCCGCCGCAGGCCTGCGATATAGTCTTCGCGTGAAATCTTGTGGCCGTTCTCGATATAGCGTTGCATCTGCGGCGAGAGTTGTTCGCGCCGATGATCCCAAAAGAACGCCATGCACGCGGCGCGCTCATAAAAACTGATCGTGGAACGCGCGATGACGTGCAGGCCTAGGAAAGCATCGGGCATTCGAGCGTCGCGCACCTTCGCTCCGGCCTTGCCGAGCCGCGCAGCGGCGTCTTCGATAGCGGCTTTCGATTCATCCTGCGCGGTATCCCACAAATCGGTGCGCCAGACGCCGATCCGCGGCGGTGCGCTCGACGCGTGCGGCGGCGGCGGATTTTGCATGCGCAGCACCGCCGCGAGGAGCTCGATGTCGTCGAGCGCGCCGGCAAGCCAGCCGATTGTGTCGATCGAATCCGCCGCCGGCCAAACGCCCGCTTTGTTGAACATGTTGTAGGTCGGCTTGTAGCCGAATATTCCGCAAAACGACGACGGCCGCAGCACCGAACCTCCGGTCTGCGTGCCGAGCGCCGCCGGCACCATGCGGTCGGCGACCGCCGCCGCCGAACCGCTCGACGAGCCGCCCGGCGTGTGCGCGGCATTATGCGGGTTGGTCGTTTGCGGCGGCGCACTGCCGGCGAATTCGCAAGTCGCCGTCTTGCCGAGGATCACCGCGCCGGCGCGGCGCAGCAGCGCAACGCAGGCAGCGTCCGCACGCGGCCGATGACCGCGATAGATCGGCGAACCCAATTCTGTCGGCATGTCGAAAGTGTCGATGGTGTCTTTCAGACCAATCGGCACGCCGTGCAGCAGACCGCGGTGCGGCCCGTGGTCGAGTGCGCGCGCCTGGGCCAGCGCGTGGTCCGGATCGAAATTGACCCACGCTTTCACCACATCATCGCGCGCGGCGATGCGCGCGAGGCAATCACGCATGACCGCCTCGCAGGTCGTTTCGCCTGCCGCGATTTTCCTGGCGATTTCGGTCGCGGACAATTCATTGAGTGGGCGACCGGTTTTCACGTCCATGCTCACCTCCCGCTCAATTCTTCGTGCTTATCCGTTGCCCGCAGCCTTACGCGTCACTCCGCCGCCTGCGCGGCGCCGCCATGCGCTTTCGACCAGCCAGCCGGGTCCTTCATAAAGCTCTCGACTTCCTTGAGCTTGTCCTTGTCGAACTTGCCGCTCTTCTTGGCGACGGCCAGCACGTCCCACCAGGTGGCGAGCGAGTGCAGCGTGACGCCGAGATCGCCCAAGATCTTTTTACCCTCGGGAAAGATGTCGTAGAAGAAGAACACGAACACATGCTCGACCACGGCGCCCGCCTCGCGCAACGCCTGGCAGAAATTGACCTTGCTGCGGCCGTCCGTGGTCATGTCCTCGACCAGGAGAATGCGGTCGCCGGTCTTGAAGTGACCTTCGATCTGCGCGTTGCGGCCGAAGCCTTTCGGCTTCTTGCGCACATATTGCATCGGCAGCATCAGACGATCCGCCATCCAGGCCGCGAACGGAATGCCCGCGGTCTCGCCGCCGGCAACGCCGTCGAACTGCTCGAAGCCGGCATCGCGCATGATCGTCACCGCGCCGAAATCGATCAGCGTCTGACGCACGCGCGGAAACGAGATCAATCTTCGGCAATCGGTGTAAACCGGGCTCGCCCAGCCTGACGTATAGATGAACGGCTTGTCCGTCATGAAGCGAACGGCGTCGACCTCAAGCAGCATCTTTGCCGTCAGCTCGGCTATTACCTCTTTGCTGGGGAAGCTCGTCATTTGTTTCTCCTCTTCCCCTCCCCCTTGTGGGGAGGGGCAGGGA
>Ga0207416_1001244_pt1 | contig 35638 bp, 31 predicted proteins | sample PaiPotPPM11metaG_FD_184107 | JGI IMG/M metagenome (GOLD analysis project Ga0207416, IMG submission 184107) | Iron sulfur acid spring bacterial and archeal communities from Banff, Canada, to study Microbial Dark Matter (Phase II) - Paint Pots PPM... ...
CGACGCGACCGGGGTGGGCGCGCCCGGCGGGGGAAAGAACTTATGGCCCCAGTGCTCGCCGGACGTGATCTCGTAGGTGGGCTGCTCGCCGTCTACTTTCAGGCCGCCCCAGCCGAACTCGATCGCGTACAGCTCGGGTGAGTAGACGTAGAACGACGTCATCTCGTCGTTGGTGTGCTTGCCCAGGCTCATCATCATGTTGATGCCGTACTTCTCGACCCGGTCAAGCGCCCGTCCGACGTCGTCGAAGCTCTCCGCTTCGACCATGAGGTGGATCAGCTTGCCGCGCCCGGGGGCTGACGTGACGCCGAGCGAATGGTGCCGGTCGTTGGAGCTCATGAACCAGACCGTGCGTTCCCGGCCGCCCATCGTGTTGCGCTCGTAGAAGCCAAGCACGTCGATGTAGAAGTCCTTCAGCGCCTTGCCGTCCTCGGCGGTGACGATCACGTGGCCCATGCCCATGTCGCCGGTCACGAACGAGCTCACCGTGGGCAGCACGACCGGCTTGTGGTCCAGGATCGGGCCGTAGAACAACTCGATCGGGTTGCCGCCGGGGTCGTCGAACCGCGCGAAGCCGGTGACCCGCCGCTCGTCGGCCTCGGCGTCCGACCCCTCGGTCACCTTGATCCCGGCTTCCTCCACGGCGGCCACGGTGCGCTTGAGGTCCCGCTCGTTCAGCACCTCGAAGCCGATAGCGGTGGCCCGGCTCTCGGCGCCGGGCGAGACGACGAGACGGGGCGGGTAGTAGTCCATCCGGTACCGCAGCGACTCGTCGCCGTCGGCGTGAACCGGCATCATCCCGAGGAAGTCCCCGGCGAAGGTCTTCCACGCGCCGAGGTCGGTCGACTCCAGCCGCAGGTAGCCGAGCGAAAGAATGGGCACTTGTGATTCTCCTACCGACTGGTGATGAGAGCTCTGTTGGTTAGGGCTGGGGGAATTTCTTCGACCCGGTTTCTCGCCGCTTCCAGTGGCCGTCGTCGTGCCAGGTAGTCTCGATGAGGCCCAGCGGCTGAAGGTCCCAGCATTCGAGGTAGGTCACGCCCTCGGGTCCCGAGGTGATCGTGAACGGCACCCCGGCGTCGCCGGTCCAGAACTCGCCCGGGCCAAGCTTCCTGGTCTCCTCGCCGGTGGCGCCGTACTCGACGGTCAGCTGCCCGCCGACGACGATCATCAGCTGCGGGTGGTTCACGTGCCGCCTGGGCACGGTGAAGTCCGGGCGGATGCGCCGTCCCTGCCACCGGAAGGCGGACTCGACGTTGGTCGACCGCCACATCGCGCCGTCCAGGGTGGCGGCGATGTCCACCGGCGCATTCGCGATGAATCCGCCGTCATTCCAATAGAACGTCGGGTCGCCCTGAAAGAAGTCGAGCGGCTCCCAGCCTTCGTCGGCGAGGAGATCGAAAAAGGAAATAGGCACGTGCCCATGGTTGTCCAGCCGGCGGCACTGGTCAATACGCCCGTCCCACTGGGCGGGACGGGCCCTGACCTGCGATTCTGCGTTCCGAATAACAGGACGACGATAGTGACAGAAAAGGTCGCGGATCCTATATTGACCCCATGCCATTTTCTGTAGACAGCCTGGTGACCGACACCGACTGGATCCCCATGTCGTTGGCGGGCCAGCAGGAAAGCCCGACCTACTTCTGGGAGGACGGCGGCCTGCTCAAGGACGCGCCGGTGGACTTCGGCGCGACCTTCGCGGAAAACATGTGGGTCAGCACCAAGCCGATCGACTTCCTGACGTTCTACCGCAACCCGCTGAAGGTGGTGCCGAACTTCACCGTCCCCCGGCACCTGCACAACATCGACGAGACGACCATCGTCCTCAAGGGCGAGTACAAGATCCAGTTCGGCGACCCGGCCAGGGACGAGCACGTGATCGTGAAGCCCGGCTGCTTCTTCACCAGCCGGGCGGGCACTCCGTACACGATGACAGCGGGTCCCGAGGGCGTCACCTACATCGAGACCTGGGGCACGCCGGTGACCAGCCTCAAGACCGTCTGGTACGACTTCGGCTGGGTGCACCGCTGAAGGCTCTACCACCCTGATGAGAGGAACGGGGGCGGTCCGCAGCAGGCTGCCCCCGTTCCTCTCATTGATGCTTTTCGCCTTTCAGCGGTCCCGCGCCAGGTAGCCGAGCACCGTGCTCTCGAACTCGTCCTTGCGCTCGATCATCGCCCAGTGACCGCAGTCGTAGAACACGTGCAGCTCGCACTTGGGGATGAGCCGCATCGCGGCGAGCGAACCGTCCAGCGGGGTGACCCGGTCGTCGCGGCCGAACATGACCAGCGTCGGTGCCTGGATCTTGGTCAGCATCGCGACGCTGTCGGCGGCGCCGAACGCGCGGCCGCGGCGCATCCCCTCGAGCATCTGCCGGTTGTACAGCCTCTTGATGTCTGAGGAGGCCGCCGGGTCGGTCGCCGACTCCCACCGCATCTGCACGAACTCGTCGGTGAGGATGGCGGTGTCGTAGACCATCGACTCCATCCACTGGACGAGCCGGTCCCTGGTGGGGTTCTCGACGAACTCCACCAGCAGCTTGATGCCCTCGGGGGGCGACGGGCTGAGCAGCGACAGCCCCACCCCGCCGATGCACATCAGCCGACTAACCTTCTCGGGGTGCTCGGCCGCGATCCGCGCGGCGACGTTGCCGCCCATCGAGTTGCCGATGACCGGCAGCGGGCCGAGCCCCATCCCGTCGAGGAAGTCGAGCACCCCGGCCGGCCCCACGGCTAGGGGGTTGGCGTCGGGCGAGTAGCTCTTGCCGAACCCGGGGAAGTCGAGCACGTACGTGGTGTACTCCCGGGCGAAGACCGGCAGGTTGCCGCGGAAGTTGGCCCAGCCGCTGACCCCGGGTCCCGACCCGTGCAGCAGCAGCAGCGGCGGCCCGTCGCCGGCCACGTGGTAGTGCAGCTTCCCCTTCGGGGTGTCGAGGAACCGGCTCGTCTCGTCGAATGACAGCAGCTCGGTCACTGGCCCGCCCCCTTGCCCGAGGAAACAGTCCCGATATCCCGGGACTTCTTGCCCGCCAGGTGCAGGCCCGCCCGGTAGCCCATCGTCACGCTGGGGCCGATGCAGCTGCCGCCGCCAGGGTAGATCGACCCGAGCACCGAGGCGGAGGTGTTGCCCGCCGCGTACAGGCCGTCGATGACCGGCACCCGGTTCCCGAGCACGCGCGCGTCCTTGTCGATGCGCAGCCCGCCGTTGGTGCCGAGGGTGCCCGGCCACTGCTGGATGGCGCCGTAGGTCGGGCCGGTGATCGGCTTCCGGTTCACCGTGTCCGGCCCGGTCAGCACGTGGGTCTGCTCGGGGTCGCCCCAGTCCGGGTCCTCGCCCTTCTCGGCGTACTGGTTGTACCGCTCGACGGTCGCCTCCAGCGCGTCGGGGTCGATGCCGATCTTGCCCGCCAGCTCCCTGATCGAGCCGGCCAGCTGCACCCAGTCGGGCGCCGCCTGGCCTTCCGGTCCCTCCAGGCTCATCGTGATGCCCGGCTTGGAGCCCGAGATGCCCCGCTCGAGCACGTGGGAGCCGAAGATGTTCCAGGCCGGCGGCTTGTTGGTGAACCCCGGGTTGCGCTGGTCGAAGAAGTTGAACGGAGCGGAGAAGTCGTTGTAGGTGTAGCCGCCGTGCATGAACCGGTTGCCGTGGGAGTTGACGATGATGTTGCCCGGGCCGAGGCCCATCATCATCTGCGGCAGCGGGTTGCCGTCGCGGCCCTTCTCCCACAGCTCGTAGACGACGCCGTAGCTGAAGAAGGACCACATCGCGCCGAGCTTGGCCCCGACCTCCATCGCCATCAGGTGCCCGTCGCCGGTGTTCGACCACGGCGTGCACGGCTTCACCTCGTACCCGAGGAACGTCTTGACCATCTCCGGGTTCCACTCGAAGCCGCCGCAGGCGAGCACCACGCCGCGGCGGGCGCCAAGCCGACGGGTACTTGGCTGGCCACCACGGGCGGGGCCGTTGACCACGACACCGACGACCGCGCCCGCGTCGTCGGTGACCAGTTTGACCGCCGGGGTGGCGGTGCGCACCTCGACGCCCTGGTCGACCAGGCCCTTGAGCAGCGGCGCGATCAGGCCGCCGCCCTTGGCCCGCCACACCTCGCGCTCGCGCTTGGCCAGTTCCCCGGGGCCGACCTCGCCGCGGCGCTGCTCGGGGAAGCTGACTTCCGCGGGCGGCACCCAGGGGCCCCGGTTGATCTTCCGCGCCAGCTCAAGGCCGAGCTCGGCGCCGGCTGGGTAGGGCTTGACCGCGCAAGTACGCGGGAAGTGCCTGACCCCGGGGATGCGGTCGCCGATCACCGAGTAGTAGTCGTCGAGCTGAATGTGCGGCTCGGAGTCGTAGCCGGTGGTCTCCAGCAGGTACTCGAGCATCTCGGGCGCGGTGTCGACGTAGACTTCCTGCAACTCGGGGTCGGAAGCGCGCCCGTCCGACAGCCGGGTGATGTACGCCAGCGCGTCCGCGCGGCTGTCCCGGTCCTTGACGAAGCGGTTGTTCGGTATCCACATGTCGCCGCCGGAGACGGCGGTCGTGCCCCCGATGAACTCGTCCTTCTCGACCACCAGGGTGCTGGCGCCGCCGCGGGCGGCGAGCAGGGCCGAGGTCAGCGCTCCGCCGCCGCTGCCGACTACGACGACGTCGAAGATTTCGTCCCACTGGTCATCAGAAATTCCGGGCGCGGAATTCCCTGACACAGGGCTTGCGGACACAGGGCTTTCCGGCACTGGATGCCTCCATGCAGTTGGTAAGTTCCGCCAGCCTAGCCAGGGCGGGTATGCAGGCAAAGAGCCGCGTTCCAATGACCGGGACGTCCCACTCAGCGGGAAATGCCCATTTGCCGGCGCTGTCCCCCGGGCTAAATTGAAACTGCCAACACCGCGACAAATGAGACGGACTCCCCATGCTCGATAGCACCCAGCGCACGACGGCGGCCGAGCTGCTCTGGGCGGCGGAGCGGGACCTGGCGCCGATCGGCCCGCTGACCGAGACGTTTCCCGGCATCGACGTGGTGGACGCCTACGAGATCCAGCTCGCCAACATCCGGCGGAAGATCGCGGCCGGCGCCCGGGTGCGCGGTCATAAGGTCGGCCTCTCTTCCCCCGTTATGCAGCAGATGATGGGCGTCGACGAGCCCGACTACGGTCACCTGCTCGACTCGATGGTCCTCGCGCAGGACGCGCCGATCCCGGCGGCCGGCTACTGCTACCCGCGGATCGAGGTCGAGATCGGCTACGTGCTCGGGTCCGCCCTGCCTGGCGCGGGCTGCACCGAAGCCGACGTGCTGGCCGCGACCGAGTACGTCGTGCCGAGCCTGGAGCTGATCGACAGCCGCATCGCCGACTGGCGGATCAAGCTGGCCGACACGATCGCCGACAACGCTTCCTCGTCCGGCGTGATCCTCGGCGCCGAACGCAAGACGCCCGCCGAACTGGCGGCGGCCGGGGTCGACCTGGCCGACATCGAGGCCGTGCTCTACTCGGGCGGCCCATCTGACCTGGAAGGCACTGAGATCGCCCGGGGCAACACCAGCGCCGTGCTCGGCAACCCGACCGCCTGCGTCGCCTGGCTGGCGCGGAAGGTCGCCGACTTCGGGGTGAAGCTCGAGGCCGGGCACCTCATCCTTCCCGGTTCGTGCACCCGGGCGATCGACGCCCGCCCAGGCACGACGTTCCGCGCCGAGTTCGCCGGGCTCGGCACCGTGACCGCCTCCTTTGACTAGGGATGACACCGTGACTAAGGCGACCGCCGCGATCGTCGGCTCCGGCAACATCGGCACCGACCTGATGTACAAGCTGCTCCGCTCCGACGTGATCGAGCCGCGCTGGATGATCGGCATCGACCCGGAGAGCCCGGGGCTGAAGCGGGCGGCCGATCACGGCCTGACCGCCACCGCCGACGGAGTGGACTGGCTGCTCGCCAACGAGCGGCCTGACCTGGTGTTCGAGGCTACCTCCGCCTACGTGCACCGGGAAAATGCGCCCAAGTACAAGGAGCTCGGCATCCAGGCGGTCGACCTCACCCCGGCCGCGCTCGGCCCGGCCGTGGTCCCCGCGGTCAACCTCGGCGCGCACGTCGACGAGCCCAACGTCAGCCTGATCACCTGCGGCGGCCAGGCGACGATCCCGGTGGTCTACGCGGTCTCCCGGGTCGTCCCGGTGCAGTACGCGGAGATCGTCGCCAGCGTGGCGTCGCCGTCGGCCGGGCCGGGCACCCGGGCCAACATCGACGAGTTCACCAAGACCACTTCCAGGGGCGTGGAGACGATCGGCGGCGCGCAGCGCGGCAAGGCGATCATCATCCTCAACCCGGCCGAGCCGCCGATGCTCATGCAGGACACCATCTTCTGCGCGATTCCCGCCGACGCCGACCGCGACGCGGTCGCCGCGTCGATCAAGCAGATCGCCGTGGACGTCGCGGCCTACGTGCCCGGCTACCGGCTGCGGACCGAGCCGCAGTTCGACGACCCCACCCCGATGAGCGGCGACTCTGCCCGCTCCGGGGGGGACGACCCCCCCGAGCCCCCCCCGGAAAGGCGAGTGGGCCCGCGTCGCCGTGTTCGTCGAAGTAGAGGGCGCCGGGGACTTCCTGCCGCCGTACTCGGGCAACCTCGACATCATGACCGCCGCCGCCACCCGGGTCGGGGAAGGGTTCGCGCAGCGGATCCTCGCCGAGCGCGCTTAAGCCAAGCACAGGAGATCCCTTTCATGTCATACAGCGCCGACCTGGACGTCCGCGTGACCGACTCCTCGCTGCGCGACGGGTCGCACGCGATCAGGCACCAGTTCACCAAGGAAAACGTGCGGGACATCGTCGCCTCGCTCGACGAGGCCGGGGTGCCGGTCATCGAGGTAACGCACGGCGACGGCCTCGGCGGCTCGTCGTTCAACTACGGCTTCAGCGCCGTGCCCGACCAGGACCTGATCGCCACCGCGGTGGCGACCGCCAAGCAGGCGAAGATCGCCTTCCTGATGCTGCCCGGCCTTGGCATCACCGAAGACATCCGCCAGGCGGCCGACAACGGCGCCTCGGTCTGCCGGATCGCCACCCACTGCACCGAGGCGGACATCTCCATCCAGCACTTCAAGGTCGCCCGCAGCATCGGCCTGGAAACGGTGGGCTTCCTGATGATGGCGCACAGCCAGCCGCCCGAGGTCCTCGCCCGGCAGGCCCGGATCATGGCCGACGCCGGCGCCCAGTGCGTCTACGTGGTGGACTCGGCCGGCGCGCTGATCATGGACGGGGTCAGCGACCGGATCGCCGCGCTCGTCGCGGAACTCGGCGACGACGCGCAGGTCGGCTTCCACGGCCACGAGAACCTCGGACTCGGCGTGGCGAACTCGGTGCTGGCCGCCCGGGCGGGCGCCAAGCAGATCGACGGCTCCACCCGCCGCTTCGGCGCCGGCGCCGGCAATACCCCCGTCGAGGCGTTCGCCGCGGTCACCGAGCGGCTCGGGATCAAGACCGGCATCGACACCCTCAAGATCATCGACGCTGCCGAGGAGACCGTCGCCCCGGTGCTCGCGAGCAACCCGCCCGCGCTCGACCGGCTCTCGCTCACCATGGGCTACGCCGGCGTCTACTCCAGCTTCCTCCGGCACGCGGAGATCCAGGCGAAGAAGTACGGCGTGTCCGGCGCGGAGATCCTCATCGAGGCCGGCCGCCGCAATCTCGTCGGCGGCCAGGAAGACCAGCTCATCGAGATCGCGGTCGGACTCGCCCGAGCGCGAGCCGAAGGGCGCGCCCCTGTCCCCCGGACTGAGGAGGGAGGGAGCGACGAAGGAGCGGACGAGTGACGAGGGAGGAGGCAGGGGTCCTGAGCGCCCGGAGGCGAGCGCGGGAAACACAGCGCCAGCAGTAAGCCCTAGCGCGCGCTCATCAGCGGCTGGCGGAGTGGCACCACGTCCGGCGACCAGATGGCGAGGGCGGTGTTCCGTACCTCGTGCACCAGCGAGTGCGCCCGCACGCGCGCGATCGGCCCGGTCACCGAGACGGCGCCCATCACCCGGTCGCCGCTGCGAATGGGCGCAGCGACGCACCCCATCCCCCGGTAGGCCTCTTCCCGGTCATAGGCGATGCCGGTCTGGCGGATGTTCTCCAGGACGCCGTGCAGCGCCCGCGGCTCGGTGATCGTGAACTCGGTGCGGCGCCGCATGCTCGCCAGCACCAGCTCCAGGACGGGCGCCAGCCTCGCCTGGTCCTCGAACGCCAGCATGGCCTTGCCGAGCGCCGTGCAGTAGGCCGGCTCCCGGCCGCCCACCCGGGTGGGCAGCGCAATACGGGTCGTCGTGACCCGGTCGAGGTAGACCACCTCACCGTGGTCGAGTATGCCCAGGTGGACGACTAGCCCGGTGCGCAGGGCGAGCGAGTGGAGATGCCTGAACGCCACGTCGCGAAGGCCGGTGCGCTGCAGGGCGACGCTGCCGAGCTCGAGCAGCTTCAGGCCTACCCGGTAACCGCCGCTGTTCCGCTCCAGCCAGCCCACGGCGCACAGCTGGTTCGCCAGCCGGTGCACGGTCGACTTGGGCAGGCCGACCCGGTGGCTGATCTCGCTCAGGGCCAGGGCGTGGTCACAGCCGTCGAACGAGGCGAGAATGGCCTCAAGCCGGCCGACGACGGTACTCGCCTGGCCGTCATCCTCTTTCCCGGTGTCCGTGTCCGGTGCTGTCCCCGCGTCCGCTCGGCCGAGCGGGTGGACGTTGCCGTCCCGGACGGCGGACGGGCCAACGCGGTACTGAAGCGCTGCCACTACTTGGTCACCTCCGGTCTTCACTGACTGGTCAGTACATAGTAGGGACGGCCGACTGTGGACCGCAATGCATTGACAAGCGGGAAGACTGAGCTAGCGTTCGGCGTGACGCTACCGACCAGTCAGTTTTGCGCCGTCCCGCACAGCAGGACGGTGACCGTGACACGGACGACCGGCCACGATATTTTCTGCCCCAGGTCGAATATTTTCTGCCTGGCGGACGACGAGGGAAGAGCATGAGCGAAGTCACAGCAACTGAGCCGGGGCAAACGACGGTGCTTGACAACGTGCGGGCGCTGCTGCCGGAGATCAAGGCGCGCGCCGAGGAAATCGAGCAGGCGCGAGCCGTCCCGCGTGACCTCGCGGAGAAATTGCGCTCGGCGGGCGTCTTCCGCAGGTATGTGCCGCGTTCGCATGGCGGTGACGAGATGTGGCCGGACGAGGGCCTCACCGTGATCGAGGAGCTCGCGAGCGCCGACGCCTCGGTTGCCTGGGTTGCGGCGGTCGGGTCGGAAGGGCCAAGCTTTTACGCTTACCTGCCCTCGGATACCTACGACAAGATCTTCGCCGGCGGCCCCGATGTCATCCACACGGGCGTGATCAACCCGACCGGCAAGGCTGTGCGTGACGGGGATGGTTACCGCTTCAGCGGGCGCTGGTCGTTCGCCAGCGGCTCCAACAACGCCGACTACGTCTGCATCCACGGCATTCTCGACGACGGGACGGGCTCCCGGCTTGGCGTGGTTCCGGCCCGCCAGGTCCAGATCGAGGATGTCTGGCACGTGAGCGGGCTCAAGGGCACCGCCAGCAACGACATCGTGGTCAGCGACCTGTTCATACCGGACGAGTGGACCGGCACCTTCGCCGAGCTGCCCGAGATCGCCCGGCACCCGCTCGACCGGCGGCAGCTCGGAGCCCGCTTCGGCTCGGAGTTCGCCGCCGTCGCGATCGGGATCGCCCAGGCGGCCCTGGACGACATCACCGACATCGCCCGCAACAAGGTGCCGGCCACTTCGCGGAGCAAGCTGGCGGCCGACCCGGTCGCCCAGTACATGACCGGGCAGCTCGCCACCGACCTGTACATGGCGCGCACGCTGCTGCACCAGGTCGGCCGGGACGACCAGGCCAGCGTGCCCTTCGGCCCGCCGGACGACACGGCGACGGCCGTCCGTCGCGCCCGGCTGTCCCGGGCGGCCTCCGTGGCGGCATCCGTCGTCGAGGGCTGCTACAGCATCTCCGGCACCACCGGGCTGTTCGAGTCGTGCCCGCTGCAGCGCCGTCTCCGCGACGTGCGCGCCGTCACCCAGCACTACATGCTGTCCGCCCGAAGCGCCTTCGGCCCGGTCGGCACCGCCGTCCTGAGCGAGGAATCCGCGGGCTAAACGATGACGGGCAGCGAGCTCAGCACGGCCGCCGTGGAAGCGATGCGGCTGCAGAACGGGTACGCCCTCGCGATCGACGCCCGGGACTGGGATCTCTTCCGTACCTTGTTCACCCCCGACGTGCAGGCGGATTACCCGCACGGCACGTTTGACGGCATGGGCGAATGGCTCGGGAACTTTATCCCCTTCCATGACACCTGCGCGTGGACCGTGCATGAGATCACCAACCACGTCGTCGGCCGGGACAGCCAGGGCATCTGGGGCGCCTGCTACGGATGGATCCGGTGGACCATGAACGACAAGCCCGGTCACATCAACCGGGCGGAGGTGTTGTTCCGCGACCGGCTGCGCGAGGACGACGGAACCTGGCGCATCGCCCGGCGCAAGCTCCGGCTGCTATCGTCCCAGCCGTCAGCGCCGCTGCCCGACGGCTACAGCCTGGTCCAGTCCGTCCTCGACCTCGCCGACTGGACGTAGCACGGCGGGGTGCGCGACCAGCCCGGTCGTCCGCGAGTAAACGTCATGCGAACAGCTCCACGACCGGCTTGTCGCGGAGATCGTCCTTGAGCAGGAACTCCCCGGCCGATTCCATGTGGCTGCGCCACAGCAGCTCGGCGCCGTCGGCGTCGCGCTCCTCGACCAGCGAGACCAGCTTCTTGTACGACTTCACCGCCCGCCGGAACCGCTCGGGTGACTCCGTCTCGTCGAAGTTCCTCGATACGCGCAGCTCGATATGCGTCGCGACGATGTCATGGAGCACCGCGCTCTGCAGGGCGAGCGTCTTGTTCCCCGACCGCTCCATGATCAGCTCGTGGAAGCGGTGGGTGAGCCGTGACCACAAGACCGGGTCGGGAACCGAGCGGTCCTCTATCGCCGACTCGATCTCGGCGACCACGCCCGCCAGGTCGGCGATGTCGTGCTCGGTGCGGCGGAGGGCCAGCAGGCCGGCGCATACCGGCTCGGCCACCTTCCTGGCCTCGTACACGTCGTCGATCGTCGCGCCCCCGAGCTGCAGGAGCAGGCCGAAATAGCGAGCCGCCACCGTTACGTCGGGTGCCACCACCTGCGCTCCGCCCCGGCTTCCGGGCCTGACGACGATGAGGTGTTCCGTCTCCAGGATCCGGAATGCCTCGCGGATCGTCGGCCGGGAAACGCCAAACTGCGCCATCAGCTCGGTTTCCGGCGGCAGCTTCTCTCCCGCCTTTACCGAACCCCGCACGATCTGGCGGCGCAGCTCGGCGGCGATCAGCTCGGATGTCTTGGGCGCACGGACAATCTGGCCCACGTGGCCACTCGACACCCGCGCGTAATTCACCCGCAGTCTTTCGATGCTTGAGCGCATTCATGTGTATACGGTATAAGAGTTAGCTAAATTAGACAACCACGTCACGGAACCGACGGACCGCCCACCGGGCGCGCGGCGGGCGCCGAACGGCCGCCCTGACGGCCCGGTTCATCACCACGTCCCGGACCTGGCCCCCCTGGTGCCGTAGACGGCGATTATTTTGGTTTAGTAATATGAATGTACCTTATGATCTCATGGTAGGCCGGTGGCCGGACATCAGATCACGCACCCAGCTGCCTGGAGGACCAGACGGATGATCGACAACAGCTCGCGGGTGTCCGACTCGTTGCTGTCCCGCCGGATCCGCCAGATGATGGCGCTGGATCCAAGCGCGGCCGCGCTGTTCTTCGACGGCATGACGTTTCCCTGGTCGTTCTACTCGGATGCGGTCACCGACCTCCGGTCGCTGCTCGCCGAGCACCCCAGGGCCAGGCGGGTGGGGATCGTCCTGCGCAACCGGCCCGGCCCGCTCGCGGCCCTGATCGCCACCATCGGCACCGGGTGCGAGGTGGTGACGCTAAGCCCGCACCTCGGTGACATCGGCCTGGAAAAGGACATCGTCGACCTGGCCCCTGACGTGATCGTGGCCGAGGATGAGGACTGGGCCCGCGACGCGGTCCTGGCCTCGTCGAAGACGGCGGGCGCGGTCGCGCTGCGGACCGGCGCCGACCGGGCCCTGGCCGCCCTGCCCGTGCCCTGGTCACCCAGCCCGTCGCTGCGGGACCCCGGTGACATCGCCGTGCTGATGATGACGAGCGGCACGACCGGACGGCCGAAGCGGGTGGAGCTGACCTACGACCGCATGACCGCCGCGTTCGGCGCGGCCGGCCTGGTCTTCGACGAGACGCGGGAACCCCGCCTGCACAGCCGGACGGACATCTTGTGGGCGTCCCTCGCCCACATCAGCGGCCTGTACTTCGCGGTGGCGCACGTGGTCGAGGGCCGCAGCGTGGCCCTCCTGGAGAAGTTCGAGGTCGGCGCCTGGGTGGAACTGGTCAGGCGGCACCGCCCCGGCTACGTCCGGCTCGCGCCCACGGCCCTGCGGATGGTGCTGCAGGCCGAGGTCTCCCCCGAGACGTTCGCAAGCGTCCGCGCCGTCGGGTCCGGCACCGCGCCGCTGCCGCCGGAACTGGCGGAAGACTTCGAGGACCGCTACGGCATCCCCGTGCTCGGCACCTACGGCGCGACCGAGTTCGCCGGCGCGATCGCCGGCTGGACGCTGAAGGACAAGAAGCAGTGGGGGCCGCGCAAGCGTGGCAGCGTCGGGCGCGCTCACCACGGCATCGAGCTGCGCATCGTCGACCAGGAAACGGGCGCCGTCCTCCCGGCCGGGCAAGCCGGCCTGCTTGAGGCGCGCGGCGGCCAGTTGCCCGGGGAGGAGGGCGCCTGGCTGCGGACCACCGACCTCGCCGCGGTCGACGAGGACGGGTTCCTGTTCATCCGCGGCCGGGCGGACGACGCCATCAACCGGGGCGGGTTCAAGATCCCGCCCAGCGTGATCGAGGACGCGCTGCTCGCGCACCCGGCCGTGTACGAGGCATCGGCCGTCGGCCTGCCGGACCCGAGGCTGGGCCAGGTGCCCGCGGCGGCCGTGACGCTGGCCAGCCACGCCACGGAAGAAGAGCTCATGCAGTACCTCACGAGCAGGCTGACCAGGTACCAGCGGCCGGTGGCGATCAAGGTGGTCGATCAGCTGCCGCGGACGCCCTCGCTCAAGATCAGCCGCGCCCTGGTTCGCGAGCACTACTTCGACGGCCAGGGCACCGCGACGACAGGAGAGCCTCATGACCGCTGACCGGGACGGGTACGGCGTCCTCACCGACGAGTCGTTCGAGCGCTCGCGTAAGCGGATCGGCATCCCGCTGCGGATCAACCCCGCCCACATCACCGAGGTGAGCGCCGACGCCACCCGGCACTTCGCCTACGGGTACGGCGATGACAACCCGCTCTACTGCGACCCCGAGTACGGCAAGAACACCCGCTGGGGCGGTCTTATCGCGCCGCCGAACTTCACCTACTGCATGGGAGAGAACGCGGCGCCGCCGCTGACCCCGCGGCAGAAGGAGCTGCTCAAGGGCGACCCGTTCGCCGGCCTGGGCTCCTACCAGGCCGCGATGGAGTTCGAGTACTACCGCCCGTTGGCCGCGGGCGACCGCTGCCAGGTGGTACGCGCCCAGGTCGGCGTGGAGGACAAGCCGAGCCGCTTCGGCGGGCGCACCGCGCACGTGACGCACGACTTCCTGTACTCCAACGGGCACGGCCAGGTCGTCACCATCCAGCGCGGCACCTGGATCAACGCGGAAAGGCACACATCGAAGGACCGGCTGGGAGAAAGGGAGCCGGTCAGCTTCGACCCGTACACCGACGACCAGCTCGCCGAGATCGACGCCGCCTACGACGCCGAGACCCGTCGCGGCCCGCAGACCAGGTACTTCGAGGACGTCGAGGTGGGCGAGGAGATCCAGCCGCGGGTCAAGGGCCCGCTCGTGGTCACCGACCTGGTGGTGTGGCACCTCGGCTGGGGCATGCAGCTGACGCCGCCGGGCGCGTTCGGCATCGCGCGGAAGATCCGCCGGAAGGCGCCCGGCCTGTACCCGCCGAACGCGCGCAACATCCCGGACACGGTCCAGCGGCTGCACTGGGATCCGGCCCGCGCGCAGGAGCTCGGCATCCCGATGAGCTACGACTACGGTGCGATGCGCGAGACCTGGCTCACGCACGCGCTGACCGACTGGACCGGCGACGACGGGTGGCTGTGGCGGCTCCGCTGCCAGCACCGCAAGTTCAACTACCTCGGCGACACCACGTGGGTCCGCGGCAAGGTCACCGGCAAGGTCCAGGCCGACGGCCGCAACGAGGTCCATCTCGAGGTCGGCTGCTGGAACCAGCGCGGCGAGCAGACCACGCCGGGCACCGCGGTCGTGCTGCTGCCGACCAGGGAGCGCGCGGTCGAACTGCCCGCGCCCCCCGCCGACTCGCTGAGCGAGCTCCTCGCCGTTGAGATCACGCGCCACTCCTAGACTAGTTCGAACTTCTAACTGGAAGATGGGGCCGACGTGGACTTCGAGCTTACGGAGGAACAGGCCGCCCTGCGCGAGGTCTCCCGCAGCATGCTCGCCGTCAGCTGCCCGCCGCAGCTGGTGCGTTCGCTGGCGAGCGCCGGCCGGGACGTGGACGACAAGCTGTGGCAGCGCGGCGCGGAGCTCGGCTGGATCGGCCTCGCCGTGCCCGAGGAGCACGACGGCGCCGGCCAGGGACTGGTCGAGCTGTGCCTGGTGGCTGAGGAGCTTGGCCGTGCGGCCGCCCCCGGGGCGTTCCTCGACAGCGCGCTGGTCGCGCTTGCCCTCGCCCGGCGGGGCGACCCGGGCCTGGTGCGCGCGCTGGTCGCCGGTGACCTTAAGGCAAGCTGGGCCCACCACGGAACGGTGGCAGGCGCCCGCGACGGGGACGAGCTCGTGCTCAGCGGCCGCGCCACGGCGGTCCAGGCCGCGGTGGCGGCCGACCGGCTGCTGGTAACGGCGAGCTGCAACACGGGCAGCGACCAGGGCCGGCGCCTGGTGCTCGTGGACCGGGCCCGGGCGCTGGTCGAGCCCCGGCGGACGCTCGACGAGACCCGCCGCTGGTATGACGTGGTGCTGGACGGGGTGCGGGTCGGGGCCGCCGACGTAGTCACCGCGGACGAGGCGGAGATCCAGTGGCTGACGGACGCGGGTGGGGTGCTCATCGCGGCCGACTCGCTCGGGGTGGGCGAGCGCCTGCTCGACATGACCGTCGGTTACGTCAAGGTCCGCGAGCAGTTCGGACGGCCGCTTGGCAGCTTTCAGTCCGTGAAGCACAAGGCGGCCGACATGCTGACCACGCTCAAGGGTGCCCGCGCGGCTACGTACTACGCGGCCATGGCCCTCGACGCCCGGGTCGCCGACGCGACCGCGGCCGCGAGCGTCGCGAAGGCGTTCACCGGCGAGGGTGTCGCCGCGCTGGCCGGAGAGGCCCTGCAGGCCCACGGCGGCATCGGTTTCACCTGGGAGCACGACCTGCATCTGTACCTGAGGCGCGCGAAGGTGAACGAGATGCTGTACGGCGCGGCCGCGGAGCACTACGAGCGGCTCGTTGCGCTGCTGGATTGACATCCTCCCTCGCGTGAAGGCGGGGGATTCCAGCTCATCCCGGGAAGAGGACAAGTTGAGGTTCGCGGTTCACAGGCCCGGCAACCCGGTCGCCTCGCCGCGCTTTCACGGCGTGCCCCGCCGCGATGTTGAGTGCCGCGTTCACGTCGGCGTTGGCGGTGTGTCCGCAAGCGGTGCACAGGAACAGCGCTTGGCTCTCGCGGCTGCTCTTGTCCACGTGCCCGCACGCGCTGCAGCGCTGCGACGTGTACGCGGATGGTACTCGTTCGACCCGTCCGGGTGCCTTCTGCTCAAGGCGCGCGACGAGGATGCCCCATCCCGCTTTGCGGATCTCCCGGTTCAGTCCGGCCTTCTGGGCGACGTTCCGGCCCGGCTGTTCCCTGGTGCCTGCGGCCGAGCGGGTCATGCTCGCGATGTTGAGGTCTTCGACGCGGATCACGTCGAAGCGGCGCGCGAGATCGGTGCTGGTCTTCTCGGCCCAGTCCTTGCGCCGGTCGGCCTCGCGGGCCTTCACCTTGGCGATGGCCAGCTTGACCTTGCCGCGCCGGTTCGACCCGCGCTTGGCCCTGGCCAGCTTGCGTTCGAGTTTTAGGAGCCTGCGCCGCTCGCGGTCGCGCAGGCCGGGAACGGTCAGCATCTCCCCGGTGGACAGGGCTGCGGTCACCTTGATGCCCCGGTCGACCCCCGCAACCTCCCCGTTACCGGGAGCGGGGACGGGCTCGGGAACCGAGGCGAACGCGACGTGCCAGCGGCCTGCGCGGTCGCGGGTGACGCGGAACGACTTGACGCCGTCCGGCACGGGGCGCGACCAGCGGAACCGCACCCAGCCGGCCTTGGGGATGAAGACCTCCCCGGTTTTCCGGTTGAGGCGCCTGATACGGGACGGCTTGACGGCGATGATCCGGAATCCCTCGTGCTGCCCGGCTCTCCTCCAGGTCGGACGGCGGTGCGTGCCGCCGAAGAAGTTCCGCATGGCCTGGCCGTGGTCCTTGATCGCCTGCTGCTGCACGGTAACCGACCCGGCGGCAAGCCACGGGTTGTCCGCGCGTGCCTCCGTCAGCTGCCGGCAGCGCTCCGCGAACCCCGGCATGCGGCCCCTGCCGGGCCGGTACCCGCTCTCCTGCTCGACGCACAGGTTCCACACGTACCGGGCGTGCCCGCAGTGCCCGGACAGGATCTCAGCCTGTCCGGGGGTAGGTTCCAGCCGGTACCGGGACATGCGAACATTCTACCGAAAACAATCGATCAATATGGTCGTATGCCAAAGATTCAGCCCGGCTCCGCCAGGCTCCGGATTCCTCCCTGGCCTGAAGGCCGCGGCTTCCACCGGCAAAACCCGGTGAGACCCGCCAGGCCGAACCCAGACTAGGCGGTACTGTCGAGACCGATGAGTGCCGACGAGACCGGGGCTTACCGCGCTGCCGTCATCGCCGCACCGTCGCACCTGCTCGGCGCATGCGCGACGGCCCAGGTGACCGCCCGGTCGGCCACGTCGTTGGTGGTCGCGGCGAAGAAGTGATCGGCGGACGGCACGGTCTGCTGCTCGCAGGCAACCCACCCCGCGACGAGCGGATCGATCACGTCGGCACCGAACCACGCATCTCTTTCCGCGATCACGACCAGCTTCGGGCGGGGATCGGCGGCGACCGGCGGTTGCGCCGGGGGGCGCAGCGGCGACGCCGGCGAGACGAACTGCGGGACAACCAATGCCGGGGCGATCAACGCCCAGCCCACGACGGCCGGGTGGGTGATCGCGGCGGCCACGGCCGCGCCGAACGAGTAGCCGATCAGCAGGACGGGACCGTCGCACGCCTCGATCTGCGCCACGGTGTCCGCCTGGGCCGCGTGCTCCTCCACGGAGGAGAAGTCGAACCGGTGCGGCACGACCGCGGTGGCCAGCAACCGGTCGTACATCGCGCTGATGACGCGATTGTGCTGGCCTCCGCCGTGGGCGAAGTACGGAGGCAGTAGAACGGCATGAGTCATGGTGGTCACTCAGACGGAGACGGGCTGGCCGCTCGGGACGACGGGGGCGAACTTCTTCGACGCGTCGAAGCCGACGATCTTGGCGAGGGTGCCGCCGAGCATCTTGGCGCGGTCCGCTGCCGGAACATCGAACATCTGCTCGGAGATAACGGCCTGGCTGCCGAGGAAGGTGCCTTCGGCGTGCGGGTAGTCGTTGCCCCAGTAGATGGTGTCCACGCCGGTGATGTGGCGGGCCTGCACGGCCATCCGGTCGTCGGCGAACTGGACGCGGATGTTGCGCTTCACGTACTCGCTGGGCTTGAGGTCATAGGGCCAGCGCTCGTTGATCAGGAACAGCTGACCGAACAGGTCCTGCTCTTCCCAGGGCTTGCCTTCCTGCAGGAACCCCATCCACCAGTCCGGGTCCTGCCCGGTCCCGGTACGCCAGCCCTTGTCCATCATGGACATGAAGTGGGCCAGCCAGCCGGCGTTGTACTCGATCACGTTCCACATCAGGTTCGGGTGCCGGTCGCAGGCACCGGAGGCGATCAGCTCGGCGATGATCCGCATCGGGACCGCGCCGCTGGAGTTGCCGCCGCCCATCGTGCGGGCGGCCAGAGTCGCGTTGGTCAGCTCCTTGTTCTTGCCCATCGCCATCGCGGTGAGGATGCCCTTGACCGCGTCGCCGGTGATCGAGTTCCCCGTCTTGGTGTTCGCCCCGCCGGCCGCGAGGTGGAAGAAGATCGGCAGGCCGTTCGCCTCCGCACAGGCCCACAGCGGCTCGTACTCGTCCGCGTGGTACGGCAGCGGCTGCGGGTGCTCGGGCAGGAACAGGCCCCGCAGGCCCAGCCGCGCGCACCGCTCGACCTCCTTGACCGCGTCCCCGATGTCGGTCGTCGGGATCGCGGCCATCGGGCGCATCCGGTCCGCGTACGGCAGGTACGTCTCCGCGACCCAGTCGTTGTAGACGCGAGCGTGGGCCAGGGCCACCTCGTGATCGTCGGTGTAGGTCGCGAACAGCGCGAAGTTCGAGAACAGCACCGTCGCGTCTACGCCGTCGCGGTCCATGTCTCGCAGGATCTGGTCGGGGTACCAGTCCGGCGTCGGACCGGTGTTCTGCCGGTACCGGGACACCGTCCAGCCCTCGTAGCCGGGCGCGTGCACGGTCCGGAACACCGTGTGCCCGCCCGGCACCAGCGGCTCCTCGAGCTCGAACTCGGTCTGCGTGAGCGCCTTGTCCCGCAGGTTCTTCGGGAGCCGTTCGGTGAACAGGTCCATCGGCTCAATCACGTGACTATCGCCTGAAACAACGAACTCTTGGGTCATACCAGCTCCCACCGGTCTACCAGAACCACTGCGTTTGAACCTTCAGTATCGAAAGTGACACTGGAGTACCATCACGGTAGCTCGCTCGGTCGTTGCCGTCAACGCCCAGCCGGGCTAGAAGCCGAGCTTGGCGAGCAGTGCCTCTGACCTTGATGATGCGCTGCAGGCGCAGGCACGCCGCGAAGGCGCGGCGACGGACTTGAGACACCACGCACCCGTTCGGTGGCTGATTATTTTTCGTGGTGAGTGGCGGTCGGCTCGCCGCCCGGAGCGGCCACCGCGGCACCGCGACCGGTCGCGATCAGGCCGGGCACCTGGCGGCGCAGCAGCTTGCCGGTCTCGGTGCGCGGCAGGGCGTCGAGGAACCAGAAGCGGTCTGGGGTCTTGCTCGACCGGAGCGCCCGCATGGTGAACTCGCGCAGCTCGGCGGCGTCGATGGTGATTTCCGGGCGGGGGACGACGGCCGCCTCGATGCGCTGGCCCCACTCCTGGTCAGGGACGCCGAACACCACCGCGTCGAGCACCGCCGGGTGCCTCAGCAGAACGTCCTCGATCTCCGCGGGAGCGATGTTCTCCGCGCCCCGGATGATCGTGTCGTCGGTACGACCGCTGATGAACAGGTATCCCTCCTCGTCGAGGTAGCCGTCGTCCCTGGTGTCGAAGAAGCCGCGAGCGTCGACGGCGCGCCCCAAGCCCGCATACTCGGCGGACACCTGCTCGCCGCGCACGCAGATCCGGCCGGCCTGGCCGGCCCCGAGGACCTTGCCGCCTGGGCCGCGGATTTCGAGTTCGATACCCGGCAGCGGCCGGCCGACCGAGGACAGGCGCGCCCGCACGGCCGGCCGCGAGGATTCCAGCGCGGCGCGATGATCCTCCGGTCCGAGCAGCGCGACGGTCGAACTGGTCTCGGTGAGCCCGTACGCGTTGACGAAATCGACGTGCGCCCATTCCCGCAGCGCCCGCTCGATGAGCGCGGCCGGCATCGGGGCGCCGCCGTAGGAAAGCGCGCGCAGTGACGGCACGGACCGGTCCTCGTCGGAGTCGATGATCCTGGCGAGCATCGTCGGGACCACCATCGCGCTGGTGACCTCTTCCTCCCGCACGACCCGAAGCCACTGACCGGGGGTGAAAGCCTCGAGCACGAGGGCGCGGCGGCCGGCGTAGAGATTGGTGATCACGTTCGCGACGGCCGCAATGTGATACGGCGGAACGCTGACGAGGGTCGCTTCCTCTTCTCCGGCCGAGGCGAACTCCACCGAGCCCAGCACGTAGGAGACCAGGTTCTGGTGGCGGAGCAGCACTCCCTTGGGCTCCGACGTGGTGCCGCTGGTGTAGATGATGACGGCGGCCGTGTCCTCGCCGGCCACGTCGTTGCTCACCTCGCCGCGGTCCGCGGCCGTCTGCGCCAGCCATGCGTCGGTGGTCATCGCGTCGAGGCCGGCCCGCCGCAGGGGGGCGAGCGCACCGGGGCCGGCGATCCCGAGCGCCTTCGGATGCCTGGCGAGCAGCGCGTCCAGTTGCCGCTGGCCCAGCCGGTAGTTGAGGGGGACAAGCGGTACCCCCGCGCGCGCGGCGGCGAACAGCGCGACGGGGAAGGCGGGACCGTTCACGTCCAGGTAGACGATGGCCTCCGCGCCGCGCTCGCGCACCAGCCCGGCCCCCGAATGGGACCGTCCGGCGAGCTGGGCGGCGGTCATGCCGCCGGACTTGCGCCCGGCGAGTACCCGGTCACCGAATCCGTCGGCGGCCATGTCGAGCAGCAGCGTCAGGCGCACTGGGGGATCCTCGCTCAGTCAGAGGCCGGCAGGGGCTTGGCCGCCTGGATCACCAGCGGTGAGCCGTCGAGCGCGAGCGTGCCCTCGCCCGCCTTGGTGCACAGCACCTGAATGGTGTCCGCCTCGTCGACGTAGCGCTTGCCGATCTGGGTCCCGCCCATGAGCGACGGGTCGGGTTCCGCATGGGCGGCCTGCTCGTCGGCGCTCGCCATCGCCACGCCGCCGCACGTCAGCGTGCACTCACCCGCGGGCGCCCGGATAATGATCACAGCGGTACTGTCGACGGCGCTGACCAGCTTCTGCCCGGCACGAAACTTCACAGCCATTCGCTGCACTCCTGACCTGATGAACCTGCGAACGTTTAACTATATCAGTTGACTGATTCCCGTCATATGCCCCGCCACACGGGCGCCCGCTTCTCCGCGAAGGCGGCGGCGCCCTCCCTGGCGTCCTTGGAGTCGAAGACGGGCTTGTACAGCTCCGCCTGCCGCTGCCAGCCTTCCGAGAGCGTCCAGTCGGCCTGCGCATGGGCGATCTGCTTGGTGACGGCCACGGCGAGCGGCCCGTTGGCCGCGATTACATCGGCGAGCCGCAGCGCGCCGTCGAGCGCGGCGCCGTCCGGGACGAGCCGGTTGACCAGTCCGAGCGCCGCCGCCCGGTCGGCCGTGATCGGCTCGCCCGTCAGCAGCAGTTCCATCGCGGCGGCGTAGGGAATGCGCCTGGGCAAAAGGAGCGCGGCGCCGCCGCCCGCCACCAGCGCGCGCTTGACCTCCGGCACGCCGAACTTGCTGCCCTGCCCCGCGACGACCAGGTCACACGCCAGCATCAACTCGAACCCGCCGGCCAGCGACCAGCCCTCCACCGCGGCGATGAGCGGCTTGCGCGGCGGCGTCGTGGTGATGCCGCCGAAGCCCCGGCCCTCGATGTTGGGTTTGTCTCCGCGCAGGTACGCCTTGAGGTCCATCCCGGCGCAGAAGGTGCCGCCCGCCCCGGTCAGCACGCCGGCGCGCAGGCCGTCATCGGCGTCGAGCTCGTCGACGGCCGCCGCCAGGGCACGGGCCGCCGCGCCGTCGAGCGCGTTCCTGACCTCGGGCCGGTTGATGGTGATGACCTGGACGTAACCGCGCCGCTCAACCACTACTGACTCTGTCATTCCTGTCCTCCTGCTGAAAGGGCCGGCCGCCTGCCCAGCCGGCCGCGCCGGGCCCGTCCGTCAGGGCGCGACGCGAATGACCACCTTGCCCGTCGGGACCCGGTCGGAGACGCGCCGCAGCGCGGTCCCAACGTCCTCGAGCTCGTGCACCTCCGAGACGGCGGGCCGCATGCCCTGCGCGACCAGCTGGGTCAGCGCGTCCCTGGCGCCCGCCGTTTCCTCGGTCAGCCGCTCGGTCCACGTCCGCAGCTCAAGCCCCCGGACGGTGATGTTCTTGAGCAGGACGACGTTGAGCGGGATGCGCGGAATTTCCCCGCCGGCGTACCCCACCGTCACGAACCGCCCGCCCCACCGGATCGCCCGCAGCGCCGGCTCGGCCCAGCGGTCGCCAACCGGGTCGACAACTAGGTCGGCCCCGTCACCGGTGATTTCCCTGATCCGCTGCTTGAGGTCTTCCTTAGCGTAGTCAATGCCCGCCTCGGCGCCCAGCTTCTCGCCGACCGCGAGCCGCTCGGGTGAGGAGGCGGCCGCGATGACGCGGGCGCCGAGCCGGGCCGCGACGTCGACGGTCGCCGAGCCGACGCCTCCCGCGGCCCCCAGGACCACCACCCACTGCCCGGGACGCAGTCCGCCCGCCGTGACCAGCGCATGGTATGCGGTCAGGTAGGTCACGCGGAACGCGGCCGCCTCGATCAGCGACAAGCCCGCCGGGACCGGCGCGACCGCGTTCGCCTTGACCAGCACCTTGTCCGCCATCGCGCCAGTGAAGGTCGAACCGTAGACGAGATCCCCGGGCGCCAGCCCGGCCACTCCCTCGCCCACGGCCGCCACCCGGCCCGCGAACTCGCTGCCCAGGGTGAACGGGAGCGGCGCGGGCACCTGGTAGCGGTTGGCGATAAAGAGCAGGTCGGGGAAGTTCACGGCGGCCGCCGCCACGTCCACGACCACGTGACCCGGGGTGACCACCGGGTCCGGGATTTCGCGGATGACGACGTTGGCCGGGCCGCCGTACTCCTCGCAGCGAGCTGCCCTCATGCATCCTCCCTAAGCTTGCTGACCCGCCCGCAGGAGGCGATGACCGAGGCGGCGTCGGTCACCGTCGCCAGCAGCGGCAGGTGCATCGTGACCTGCATGTGGTGGGTCTCCGGGGTCGCGCCGGCGGTGCCGTCCTCGGCCAGCACGACGTTGTACCCGAGCGCGACCGCCTCGGTCGCCGCGCCGGGCAGCGCGATGTTAGTGGAGACCCCGCTGAGCACCACCGTGTCGATGTCGTAGCCGCGCAGGGTGGCGTCAAGGGTGGTGCCGGTGAACGGGGCCATGCCGTGCGCGCGGTGGCTCACGATGTCGGACGGCTCGACGACCAGGTCGTCGTGGATGGCGGCGCTGGCGGTGCCGAGAACCAGGTGCCCCTTGCGCCGGATGCCGGCCGCCAGGGCGCAGTTGACCCGAAAGCCGGCGAAGTCGGCGGTGCGCGCGGCGATCGTGCAGAAGATCACCGGCGCGCCGGCGGCACGGAACGCCGCCGTGAGCGTGTTGATCCGGGCGACGATGCCGCGCCCGGTCACTTGCCCGGCGAGCGGCGTGCCGATGTAGGCCGGGTTGGCGATGGCGTTCTGCATCTCGTTGACGACGAGCGCCGCCCGCTTCCCTGGTTCGAGCCCGCGGACCACGGCGCGGTCAGAGCCGCTCGATGATCGTGGCGTTGGCCATCCCGCCGCCTTCGCACATGGTCTGCAGCCCGTAGCGGCCGCCGGTGGCCTCCAGGTAGTTCAGCAGCGTGGCCATCAGCTTGGTGCCGGACCCGCCGAGCGGATGGCCGAGCGCGATCGCGCCGCCGCGCGGGTTGAGCCGCTCCTGGTCGGCGCCGAACTCCTGCGCCCAGGCGAGCGGAACCGGCGCGAACGCCTCGTTGACCTCGTAGGCGTCGATGGCTTCGAGAGCGAGGCCACTGCGCCGCAGCACCTTTTCCGTGGCCGGGATGACCCCCGTCAGCATCAGCAGCGGGTCACTGCCGGACACCGCGAAGGCGTGGAACCGGGCCCGGGGGCGCAGTCCGAGTGCCGACGCCTTCTCCTCGCTCATGATCAGCGCCGCGGAGGCGCCGTCGGTGAGCGGCGAGGAACTTCCGGCGGTGACGTGCCACACGATCTCGGGGAAGCGCTCGGCGTAGGCGGGGGTGTAGTAGGCGGGCTTGAGTCCGGCCAGCCCCTCGGCGGCGGTGGTGCCGGGGCGCACGGTCTCGTCGGTCGTGTGCCTGCCGCCGTCGGGAAGGCGGACAGGAATGATCTCGTTGTCGAAACCGCCCGTCGCGGCCGCCGTGGCGGCGCGGGCGTGGGACCGGGCCGAGTACGCGTCGAGCGCCTCGCGGTCGAGCTTCCAGCGGGCGGCGATCAGCTCCGCGCCGATCCCCTGGTTGGCCAGGCCTTCCGGGTAGCGCTCGGCGAGGGGCTCCACCGGGTTGCGGCCCGCGCGCGACGTCCCGATCGGTACCCGGCTCATCGACTCCACCCCGCAGGCGATGACGATGTCGTAGGCGCCGGCGATGACGCCCTGGGCCGCGAAGTGCGCCGCCTGCTGGCTGGACCCGCACTGCCGGTCGACGGTCGTCCCCGGCACGCTCTCCGGGAAGCCCGCCGTCAGCAGCGCGGTGCGCGCGATGTTCAGCGACTGGTCCCCGATCTGCCCGACGCAGCCGGCGATCACGTCGTCGACCAGCGCGGTGTCCAGGCCGTTGCGCTCGACCAGGGCCGTCAGCGTCTGCGCGAGCAGGGCGGCCGGGTGCACGCTCGACAAGGCGCCGCCGGGCTTGCCCTTGCCCGAGGGGGTACGGATGATGTCGACGATGACGGCTGTGGTCATGGCTCCTCGCGATCCACTGGCTGATTCACAGATATCAGTAATCTAATTCATCTAATAAGGGATTACCAGCGGTCAGCCGCCAGGCGGCGGCCAGCGGGGCGGGTCAGGCCCGGCCGTCGTGGCGCAGCGCCTCCGGCACCCAGTTCGGCGACCGCTTCTCGATGAAGGCGGCGAAGCCCTCCCTGGACTCGGGGCGCTGCAGGCTGTCGAAGAACGCGATCCGGTCCTGGAGCCCGACGTACTGATCGAGGACCCGCTTGATGTCGCGGCGGGCCGCGGGCGCGGTCTGCACGATCTGGACCAGCGCCTCGGTGGACGTCTTGAGCAGCTCGTCGTGGGGGACGACCCGGCTCACCAGGCCCCAGTCGAGCGCCTCGGCGGCGGTGAGGCGGCGGCCGGTGAACATGAGGTCACGCGTGCGCACCGGCCCGACGAGGCGCACCAGCAGCTGCGCGTAGTAGGTGTCGGAGATGCCGCGCAGCAGCTCGGGTACCCGGAAGGTCGCGCGCTCGCTCACCACCGCCAGGTCCGAGCACATCGCGATGAGCAGGCCGCCGCCCTGGCAGATCCCGTTAACGGCGGAGACGACCGGCTTGACGCTCTGCCGCAGGACGTCGAACGGCAGGACGTCGAACGCGCCCGGGGCCGCGTTGAAGTCGGCCCACTTGTCGCTGACCTTCTGCCCCAGGTCCCCGCCGGGAATGAAGACGTCGCCGGTGCCGGTGATCAGCAGGCCGGCCAGGTCCGGGTCCGCGTCCACCCGGCGGACCGCGTAGCGGACGCCGAAGTACATCGCCTGGGTCAGCGCGTTCCTGGCTTCCGGGCGGTCGACGGTGAGGTGAGCGAACGGTGGGTGCCGCTCGAACCTCAGGTAGGGCGTTCCGAGCCAGTCGCCCTCGGGCGGGCGCGGCGCCGGCTCGGAGGGGGCGGATCCGTTGACGGCATCGGACATGGAACCTCCAGCGTCTCTCGTGCCAGCGGGCACGGCCAAGCTTGAGTAAAATCGTATAACTAAATAATCTACTATGGACGGATGCTGGGCGCCCCGGGGCCGCGGCCCCGGGGGCCGGACGACAGGAGGCAGCGGTGAGTTCCTCACGGGTCGGGTTTGTCGGCGCCGGGCGCATGGGCCTGCCGATGGTGGAGCGGCTCGCCGCCGCCGGGCATGACCTGGTGGTGTACGCGCGCCGCCCGGAGCTGCGGGACGCCCTTACTGGACTGGGCGTGCGGCCCACGGCCGAGCTGGCCGAGGCCGCTGACGGCGTCGCCGTGCTGCTGCTGTGCGTGTTCAGCGACGCGCAGCTGGCCGAGGTCGCCGACCCGCTGGCGGCCGCCCTGCCCGACGGGGCCGTGCTCGCCTCGCACGTGACCGGCAGCCAGGCGACCCTGCAGGCGCTGGCCGGGCGCTTCCCCGGCCTCCGGGTGGTGGACGCACCGGTCAGCGGCGGCCCTGATGACATCCGCGCGGGCCGGCTGACCGTTCTGCTTGGCGGGGCGGCCGACGCCCGGGCGCGGGCGGCCGGGGTCGTCCGCGCGTACGCCGACCCGGTTATGGAGACCGGAGAGCTGGGCAGCGCGCTGGCGGTCAAGCTGGTCAACAACTTCCTGTTCGCCGCCAATACGCAGCTGGCGGCGGAGGCGGTGCGGCTCGGCGAGGCGCTCGGAGTCGCGCCCGGGCAGCTGCTGAGCGCGCTCGACCACATGAGCGGCGGCAGCCAGGCCAGCCGCCGCGCGGCCGCCGGGGGCGGCGACATGGCGGCCTTCGCCATCCGGATCGGCCCGTTCATGAAGAAGGACGTAGCGGTCTGCCTGGAGCAGGCGGCCGAGCGGGGCGTCGACCCGGGACTGCTCATCGACGTAGTGCGCCGCGGCCGGCTCGGGCTCATCTAAGGTAAGCCGAGGCGCCGGGTACCGCCCGATCACGCCCCCAGTTCCGCAAGCAGCTTGTCTAGCCAGTGGGCGGCCCTGGCGGCGGCCGTGTGGTGGCCGATGGCGTCGATCGCGGGCCCGTTGAGCTCGCAGTCGAACACCCCGGGGTACCCGGCGTCGAGCAGCCACTGGACGACGGCCGCGAGCGGTATGTTCCCGTCCCCGGGGACGGCCCGGCACGGCAGCGCCCGCGAGCCGGGCGTCATGTCACTCAGCTGCACGTGCGCGATGAGCCCGGCGTGCGCGCGTATCTCCTCGCGCAGCCCGGCCTCGGTCCACACGTGGAACGCGTCCAGGCAGATCCCCATCCCGGCCCGCGGCGCGACCAGCAGCGCGTCGTGGAACGTGTGGATGAACGTCAGGTCGGCGTACAGCCAGCTGGTCGGCTCGACGGCGAGCCTCACCCCGCGGCGGGCTGCGTAGCCGGCCAGTTCGCCGGCCGCGTTCACGTAGGCGTCCGCGCAGGCGTCCCAGCGGTCCGAGCGGCGCGGCCCGGTCAGCCCGTACATCACCCCCGCGCCCACCGCCGCCGCCAGGTCGATGTCCTGTTCGGCCGGCCGCCGCGACGCATCGCAGGCCTCGGCCGACGACAGGTCGAGTCCGAGCGCGCCGGTCGTGCTGACGACCTTGACCCCGTGCCGGCGCCCGGCCGCGACGACCGCCCCGGCCCCGGACGCGCGGGCCTTGCCCCGGTGATCGACGCGCTGGTGGCGCCGAGGCCGGCGATGGCCTCGATCGCGTCGGTGGCCGACAGTTCGGGAAAAGCACAGCCCGCTGACCGATACCCGTGGGTGCACAGGAGACGCGCCTTTCGCTGCTGAGTCATGTGACTTCGTTCGGGATGGCTCTGTGCATTCAAGCTTGGCGACCGTCAGCCGCCCACCAGGCGGACCGCCTCCTGCACCAGCCGGGGCAGTTCCGGCTGCATCCGGGCCATCGATTCCTTTACCGGCCGGCCGAGCTTCATCGCGCGCTTGAGCAGCAACCCGGTGACGCCGGCCTCCTTGTACCGGGTAAGCGCGTCGAACCAGCCGAGTTCGGGCACGGGCCGTCCGAGCGCGTCCTCGTAGGCGCCGACGATCTCGCGGCCCGCCGGGGTGCCCGCGACCGTCCCGGGCGCGACGGCGGGGTGACCGGCGTCGTCGGTGAAGAAGGTCAGCCAGGCCAGGTCGATGCGCGGGTCGCCCACCGACCAGATTTCCCAGTCGATGACCGCGTTGATCCGGTCCCCCGCGCACAGGGTGTTGCCGAGCCGGAAGTCGCCGTGGTTGACCGCCGGCGGCAGCGGCGCGGGCATGGTCGCCCGCAGCGCCTTGGCGGCCCGCTCGTAGTCGCCCGCCATCTCCCGCGGCAGGGTGGCGAACGCGCGGGTCCACCGCTCGACCTCGTCCGCGAGCCCGACCACGGGCTCGTCGCCTAGGCCCACCGCGGCCGGCCCGATCTGGTGCAACCGGGCCAGTACCTGCACGGCGTCGAAAAACCGGGCCCGCACGTGGGCGGCCGCGGGCCGCTCGGCGTCCTCGCTCAGCACCGGCTCCACGCACTCCCCCGGGACCAGGTTCATCGCCATGAACGGCGGAACCTCCGGCGGGTCGCCCGGGTCGGAGAAGAGCACATCCGGCGCCAGCGGACGCCCGGCCCCCTGAACCGCCTTCTGCAGCCTCGCCTGGCGCAGCACGTCGCGGTTGCGGACCGGGGCGAGCCCGGGCGGCGCGACCTTCAGCACCACCGGGGTCTCCCCCGGGGCAACCCCGGCCAGGTCGACCAGGAAGGTCAGGCTGGAAGTGCCGCCGGTCAGCGGGGACACGCCGACGACCCGCGCGCCCGGACGCCAGCCCGTCACCCGCTGCCCCACCCGGTCTCGCAGCTGAGCCAGCAGTCTCTCGTCCGCCTGGCTGGCGGCCATCACGCTCACCTCGATACCCTGGTCACCTAAACAACTATCTTCTAGTATTCAGTAATACTATTCAACGGATACCCGGGGCAGGAGCGGCGCATGTGGGAGTTTTTCACCGAGCCGGAGTTCGAGGAGAAGCTCGACTGGATGGCCGCGTTCGTACGCGACGAGTGCGAGCCGCTTGACCTGCTTTTCCCGCGCCCGGGCGACCCCTTCGACGTAAACCACAAGGCGTCGCGCGCCATCCTCGCCCCGCTGCGGGAGAAGGTCAAGGAGCAGGGCCTGTGGGCCTGCCACCTCGGCCCCGAACTGGGCGGCCAGGGCTACGGCCAGCTCAAGCTGGCGCTGATGAACGAGATACTCGGCCGCTCGACCTGGGCGCCCACGGTCTTCGGCACGGCCGCGCCCGACACCGGCAACGCCGAGATCCTCGCCCTGTACGGGACCGAGGAGCAGAAGGCGCGCTATCTCCAGCCGCTGCTCGAGGGGAACATCGTGTCCACCTTCTCGATGACCGAGCCGCAGGGGGGCTCCGACCCCAAGGAGTTCGTGTGCAAGGCCACCAGGGACGGCGACGAGTGGGTGATCGAGGGCGAGAAATGGTTCTCGTCCCACGCCCGCTACGCCTCGTTCCTCATCGTCATGGTGGTCACCGACCCCGACGCGAAGCCGTATGAGCGGATGTCGATGCTCATCGTGCCGGCCGAGACGCCCGGCGTGGAGATCATCCGCAACGTCGCGACCATGAACGAGCGCGACGACCTGGACGAGGGCACCGAGGGCTACATCCGCTACAACAAGGTCCGGGTACCGCTCGACGCGATGCTCGGGGCACCGGGCGAGGGATTCAAGGTCGCGCAGTCCCGGCTAGGCGGCGGGCGGGTGCACCACGCCATGCGGGTGGTGGGCAAGTGCCAGCGCGCCTTCGACATGATGTGCGAGCGGGCGCTGTCCCGCCGCACCCAGGGCAAGCTGCTGTCCGAGCATCAGTTCGTGCAGGGCTTCATCGCCGACTCGGCCATCCAGCTGCAGCAGTTCCGCCTGCTGGTGCTGCAGACCGCGTGGATCATCGACAACCAGCCGCCCGGCGCTGCCCGCACCCACATCGCCATGTGCAAGGTGGCGCTGGCCGCGGTGCTGCACGACGTCCTGCAGCGGGCGGTGCAGCTGCACGGGTCGCTCGGCACCACCCAGGAGACGCCGCTCGGCCCCTGGTGGGCCTACGCGCCGCAGCTGGCACTGGCCGACGGGCCGACCGAGGTGCACAAGGCGGCGGTAGCCAAGCAGATGCTGCGCGGCTACCAGCCGGCCCCTGGTCTGTTCCCGACCGAGCACATCCCCACCCGCCGGGCGCAGGCCCGCGCCCGCTATGCGGCCGTCCTCGAGGAGCACGGGGCATGACCGGCGCCAAGCCCGGCCCCGCGGCGCTGTTCGACCTGACCGGGAAGGTCGCCTTGGTCACCGGCGGCAGCCGCGGTCTTGGCCGGGAAATGGTCCTCGCCTTCGCCGCCGCGGGCGCCGACGTGGTCATCGCCAGCCGCAAGCTGGACAACTGCAAGGCCCTGGCGGAGGAGGTCGAGGCGACCGGGCGGCGGGCGCTGCCGGTCGCCTGTCACGTCGGGCACTGGAACGAGTGCGACGAGCTCGCCGACCGGGCCTACGAGCACTTCGGCCAGGTGGACATCCTGGTCAACAACGCGGGGATGTCACCGCTGGCACCCTCGTCGGCGGAGACGTCCGAGGAACTGTTCGACAAGGTGACCGGGGTGAACTTCAAGGGCCCGTTCCGGCTGACCGCGCTGATCGGTCAGCGGATGTACGACGGGGACGGCGGCTCCGTCATCAACGTCTCCTCGAGCGGCGCCCTGTTCCCCGCCCCCCGCTACGGGCCTTACGCGGGCGCCAAGGCGGCACTCAATGCGCTCACCACCGTCTTCGCCCGCGAGTTCGCGCCCAAGGTCCGGGTCAACACCCTGTCGGCCGGGCCGTTCCTCACCGACATCTCGAAGCACTGGCCGGAGGAGAGCAAGCGGACCTGGAGGAACGCGGCCGGGCGCGCGGGCGAGCCCGCGGAGGTGGTGACCACCGCGCTCTACCTCGCCTCGGCCGCCTCGAGTTACACGACCGGGTCACTGATCCGCGTCGACGGCGGCCTGTACTAGCCAGAGGTTGTGACAGCGAAGGGAACGAATCATGGCCCGACTCCGCGTCGTGCAGTGGGCAACCGGCAACATCGGCGGCCGCTCGCTGCGTCACATCATCGAGCACCCCGAACTGACGCTGGCCGGCGTGTACGTCACCTCGGCGGCCAAGGTCGGCCAGGACGCGGGCGACCTGTGCGGCCTGCCGCCAACTGGAGTGACAGCGACCTCCGATGCCGACGAGATTCTGGGCCTCGGCGCGGACTGCGTGCTCTACATGCCTGCAGCCTGCGATCTCGACCAGGTGTGCGCCCTCCTGGCCGCCGGCACGAACGTGGTCACGACCCGCGGCGAGTTCCACCACCCGGCCAGCATGCGGCCGGCCGACCGGGACCGGGTCGAGCGGGCGGGCGCCGAGGGCGGCGCCTCCATTCACAGCACCGGCTCGAGCCCCGGCTTCATCAGCGAGGCGGTCCCCCTGGTCCTGGCGTCGATCCAGCGCCGCCTGGACGCCCTGACGATCAACGAGTATGCCGACCTGTCCAGCCGTGACTCACCGGACATGCTCTTCAACCTGATGGGCTTCGGCCACTCGGCGGCCGAGTTCCCGGCGGAGCGGTTCGCCTACGGCGCCCATGCGTTCGGCCCGTCGATGCGCCTGGTGGCCGAGGCGGTCGGCCTGCCGCTCGACTCGGTCACCGCGACCGGCGCGGTGGCGCTGACGCCGGAGAAGCTCACCATCGCCGCGGGCACGCTGGACGCGGGCACGGTGGCGGGCCAGCGGATGATCATCACCGGGACGCACGCCGACCGTCCCCTGATGACCTTCACCGCGACCTGGTACTGCACGGAAGCCCTGGACCCGGTCTGGACCGTGCCCGGTTGGGACGGCTGGAACGTCCGGGTCGACGGCGACGCCCCGCTGGACGTCGACATCCGTTTCGCGATCCCGGAGGGGCGGATGGGCGAGATGACCCCCGGCTACACCGCCAACCGCGCCGTCAACGCCGTCCCGTACGTATGCGCCGCGCCGCCGGGCATCCGCACCACGGTCGACCTGCCGCAGATCATCCCGGCCCTGGGCGTCAGCCGGTAACTCACCGTCCGCTAGGTGACCCCGCGCGGCAGCGCTATGCGCCTGGCTCTGCGGTTAGCGTGTCTCGTCGGTGACCAGGAACTGGGTGGCGGCCAGTTCCGCGTACAGGGGGCTGGCCGCGATGAGTTCTGCGTGCGTTCCTGCGGCCTGGACGCGGCCGGAGTCCATTACGATGATCCGGTCGGCCGTGGTGACGGTGGACAGGCGGTGCGCGACTACCAGGACCGTGATCAGCTGGGCCACGTCCGCGACAGTCTCGCGCAGGGCGGCCTCGTTGATCGCGTCGAGCTGGGAGGTAGCCTCGTCAAGCAGCAGCAGTCGTGGTCTTCTCAGCAGAGCGCGCCCGATCGCGATCCGCTGGCGCTCGCCGCCTGACAGCCGCATCCCGCGGTGCCCGACGTGAGTCTCCAGACCGTCAGGCAGCCGTTCAACCAGGCCGCTGAGTCTCGTGGTGCGCAAGACGCCGGCCAGTTCTTCCTCGGTCGCTTCCGGGGTGCCGAATGTAAGGTTCTCCCGCAGCGTGCCGGACAGCACCGGGGCATCTTGCTCGACGTAGCCGATCGCGGCGCGCAACTCGCCGAGCGGCCACTGCCGGGTGTCGGTGCCGTCCACGCGGATCGTGCCGGAATCCGGCTCGTAGAACCGCTCGATGAGCGAGAAAACGGTGGTCTTGCCGGCGCCGGACGGGCCGACGAAGGCCGTCATACCCCCGGGCGGGATCACAAAGCTGACGCCGAGTTGCACCTCGGGAAGCTCGGCGCGGTACCTGAACCGCACATCGGCGAACTCCACGGAAGCCGGGCCGTCGCGGCGCACGGCCAGTACCGCGGGTCCGTCCGGGTCGGCTGGGAGCTGCGCGACCTCTTCGATCCGCGTGACCGCCGCCGCGCCTGCCTGGTACTGGGCGGCCGCGTTGACGAGCTGGCTGACCGGCTGAAGCATGGATATCACGTACATGAGGAACGCGACCATGGTTCCGACGCCGATCGTCCCCGAGGCGACCTGGGCCGCGCCAATACCGAGTACGGCGAGAAAGGCGAACTGGACCGCAAGCTCTGTGGTGTTGCCGACGACCGCCTGCCACCGGTCGGCGCGCAGGCCTGCACGCCACGCCGCGGCGGCGGCCTCGTGCAGCCGCGCACCTTCCCGTTCTTCCGCCCCTGATGCCTTCACCGTGCGGAACGCGCCAAGCACGCGTTCCAGCGCGGCACTCATCGCGCCCACCGCTTCCTGCGTCTCCCGGGTGGCGCGGCCGATCTTGGGCAGGATCACGGTTTCCATCACCGCGATGCCTGCGACCACGCCCATGGTGACGCCGAACAGGACAACATCCAAGAGCGCCATGAGCACCAGCGCGGCGAGTGCCGTCAGGGTGGCCGTGACCGCGGAAACCGCGGCGTTGCTGACGACTGCACGCAGCAGCGTGGTGTCTACGGTGGCGCGCGCCATCAGATCGCCGGGTTCGCTGCGGTCCAGCGCCCCGATGGTGATCCTGAGCAGCCGACTGATCAGGCTCTTGCGCGTGTGCAGCACGATGCTGTCCGCGGTCCTCAGCAGCAGGTAACCGCCGGCCGCGCCAAGTACCGCGTCGGCGAGCATCAGCAAGCTCATGATCACGATCAGGTGCGAGAGCCCGCGGTGGTCGGAAAGGTCGTTGATCAGCGCCCGCACGACCAGCGGCAGCACCAAGCCGGTCGCCCCGGTGGCCAGGCTCAGCAGCGCGCCGACCAGCAGGGCTAGCCGATGCGGCCGTATGTAGCCGTACATCACCCGCAGCGTGGCACGCTGGGCCGGCGGTCGGTTTCGCCCCAGCATCTGAGGTCCCATGACCATTCGGCACGACCTCCGCCCAGATCGCCTATAGACAGGATGCCAGAGCCCTGAGGTCTCCCACCCAACATGAATCAAAACCACTCAAACCCGAATGGGTGCCGTTCCTCGGGGGTCAGCGGTGGGGCTTCACGGTGCGGACCTTTTGAGCGCGCGGCCCGAGGCCGATGACCCGGATGACCCGCAATCCCCGACCGCTGGTACCGCGGTGCCAGCCGCACGCAGCCAGATCTCAGCACCGGTGGCCCGCTGGCGGGTCTGGCGCTAGTGGTACGTATCCGCGGCAGCACGTCGCGGCAGGAGCGGGAGCGCGGCGACGGACAGCGCGGTGATGACAAGGACGACCACCAGGCTGGCCGCGACCGCGTCGCGGCCCGTCCTCGTCGCTGCCACCGTTAGGTAGACAGCCGAAATGAGCGCGGCTCCGGCCGCGCTCGCGATCTGCTGAACCGCGTTGAGGGTTCCGCTGGCGCTTCCGACCTGGTCAGGCCGGACATTGCCGAGCGCGACAGCGAACACCGATCCGAAGCAGGCGCCCATGCCGAGGCCACAGCCCAGCAGCGGAAGCAGGAGCGCCCACGTCGCGCCGGGCGCGAGCAGGATCACGGTCAGGTAGCCGAGGGTACCGGCGCCCATCACCACGAGCCCGAGTGCCACCATCCGTCGCCCGAGCCGCTCGACGAGCCCGCGGGCGGAGAAGGAAGCCGCGATGATGCCGATCGACAGCGGCGCCATCAGCCCGGCCGTCGGGAGCGGCCCGAGGCCCCGGCCGAACTGGAGGTACAGCGACGTGGCGTACAGCAGCCCGGCGACGGCGGCGAAAAACACGAGGCCGACCGCCAGCCCCGCGACGAAGCTGCGGACGCGGAACAAGGACGGAGTGAGGAACGGGGCGGGACTGCGCCGCTGGCGCGCGGCGAACAGGATCGTGACGGCCAGGCCCGCCACGATCGCCGCGGCAGGCGGCCAGCCGTGCTCGTGCTGGCCGGCCATGATCAGGCCGCCGAGCGCGGCGGCCAGCCCGGTGATCAGCAGCATAGCTGCGACCGGATCCAGCCGGACCGACCGGTCACCGCCTGCCCGAGGGAGAACGCGCGCGCTGAGCGGATAGAGCACGACACCGAGGGCGACATTGATCAGGAACACCGCACGCCAGCCTAGGCCGAACGGGTCCAGCCACAGCAGGAAACCCGCCAGTACGGGCCCGCTGATCGAGCTGACGGCCATCAATGGACCGAACAGCCCGAAGACCCTACCGAGCTCCGCGCGGGGGAACGCGCGCAGCAGCAGGCTGAATCCCTGCGGGATGAGCAGGGCGCCGAACGTGCCCTGAACGACGCGGGCGATGACAATCATCGCCGGAGCCACCGACAGGGCACAGGCCAGCGAGGCGAGCGCGAAGCCAGCAAGGCCGACCAGGAACAGCCTCCGCGGCCCGTACTTGTCTCCCAGTCGCGCGCCAAGCACCAGCACCGACCCGAGGGCGAGCGCAGGCGGAGCCGAGCCAGGGAGAAAGCGATTCCGGTGCGTGTAGGTCACGAACTATCGAAGGCGCCGCGAGGTTGGTAACGGAAGTGCTCAGAAGATCCATCACGTCCGCAGCCAGCACCGCGGCGAAGATCAGCCAACGCGCAGGCAGCGAAGGAAAGGTGTTTTCGGGCATGCCAGGCAGCTCTCTGTCCGAGAGTCCTGGTGAACCTCAATTGGTTCACCGTGCCGGCCGGAAGTCCCGACGTGACCCGCTGAAGCACCGCGCGCCACTGCACCTTACGAATCACAGCTTAACATCGGCGGGACCCCGGTCACCCGCCCTGCGGCGCCTTGAGCGTGGCCCACCGGGGATCTCGGTGAACAGGTCTACCTTTGAATCGAAACGCGAGGCTAGTTAACGGGCTCTGGCTCAATAACGTGGCGATAACGGAACGTGGCGGGGTGGGCCTTTCCGTCCCGGTGAGCACGGGCCCGGCCGCCCGCCGGCCGACGGGCGGCCGGGATCGCGGGTCATCCGGGGCAGCGGCCCCGCGGCACCGTCCCGGTTACGGTGCTTTGCGGCGCTTTGCCCCG
>Ga0207416_1001247_pt1 | contig 35596 bp, 33 predicted proteins | sample PaiPotPPM11metaG_FD_184107 | JGI IMG/M metagenome (GOLD analysis project Ga0207416, IMG submission 184107) | Iron sulfur acid spring bacterial and archeal communities from Banff, Canada, to study Microbial Dark Matter (Phase II) - Paint Pots PPM... ...
CCCCTAACCCCCAAGCTGCTTCTTCACCAATCCTGGAATATCCTCGATGGTCTCGGCGACGGGCACGCCGGCGGCGGTGAACGCCGCCACTTTGGCCTTCGGGGTGCCGCGATTGCCGGAGATGATGGCGCCGGCGTGGCCCATGCGCTTGCCCTCCGGCGCGGTACGCCCGGAGATGAAGCTGACGACCGGCTTTTTGCCCTCGGCGGCGATCCACTCCGCCGCGCCCTCCTCGGCGGCCCCGCCGACTTCGCCCAGCAGGACAATGACGTTCGTCTCGGGGTCGTCGTTGAATAGCTGCAGCACATCCTTGAAGCTCGTGCCGACGATGGGGTCGCCGCCGATGCCCACGCAGGCGCTCTGCCCCAGGCCGGCACGGGTGAGCAGGTTGACCACTTCGTAAGTAAGGGTGCCGCTGCGCGAGATCAGACCCACCGAGCCGGGCCGGAAGATGTTGCCGGGCATGATGCCTGCCTTGCCGACGCCCGGCACAGTCACGCCGGGACAATTGGGGCCGATGAGGCGGCCACCGTGTTGCTTGACGTAGTGGTAGGCGCGCAGCGTGTCCAGCACCGGCATGCGGTCAGTGATGCAGACGATCAGCTCCAGACCTGCCGCGGCGGCCTCCATGATGCCGTCGGCCGCGCCCGGCGCTGGGATGAAGCCAACCGAGGCGTTGGCGCCGACCTGCTTGACCGCCTCCTCGATGGTGTTGAACACCGGTAGCCCATGCACCGACTGGCCGCCCCGACCTGGCGTGACCCCGCCGACCACGTTGGTGCCGTACTCGATCATCGTCTGAGTCTGGAAGGAGCCTTCCCGCCCGGTGATGGCCTGGACGATCAGGCGGGTGTCTTTGGTGAGCAAGATTCCCATGCCGGTTACGCGCCCTTCCCACCGATGAGTGCGATGATCTTCTCGGCCCCATCGGCGGCGCTATTAGCAGGCGTGAGCTTCGCTTCCTGGAGGATCGCCCGACCTTCTGCTTCGCGGGTACCGGCCATGCGGACCACGATGGGGAGCCTGACTCCCAGCATATTGACGCCCTCCACGATCCCCTTGGCGACCTCGTCGCCACGGGTGATACCGCCGAAGATGTTGATGAAGACTCCCTTGACGTTCTTATCCTGCAGAATGACGTCCAGGGCGTCGCGCACGGCTTCCGCCCGGGCGCCGCCGCTCACGTCGAGGAAGTTGGCCGGCTTGCCGCCGTGCGCGGCCACCACGTCCATGGTGTTCATGGCCAGGCCGGCGCCGTTGGCCATGATGCCGATGTCGCCGCCGAGGCGAACGTAGTTGAGGCCGCGCTTACGCGCCTCAGCCTCCAGAGGATCCTCTTCCACCAGTTCCTGAAACGGCTCCAGCTCCGGGTGCCGGTACAGCGCATTGTCGTCGGTCTCGAACTTGCCGTCGGCGGCGATCACCTCGCCCGAGCCGGTGACGACCAGCGGGTTGATCTCGACAAGGGAGGCGTCGTAACGCTGGAACAGTGACCAGACGCTGCGCGCCGCCGCCGTCACCGGCCGGAACACCCGCGTGTCGAGCCCGGCGCGGAAGACCATCTGCTGCAACTGAAAGTCCAACGGACCGGACCAGACATCCGGCGCCAGGCGGAGGAGCTGGTCGGGCGAGGTGGCGGCGACCTCCTCGATCTCCATACCACCCATTCTGCTGAGCATCAGGATGATCTGCTTGCCGTCGCGGTCCAGGATGGCGCCCAGGTAGTACTCGGCCGCGATGTCTAGCGCCTGCTCGACCAGCACCTGATGGACCGTGTAACCCTTCAGGCTGGCGCCCAGCATGGCCCGGGCGTGCTCGGCCGCTTGCGCGGGGGAGTCGGCCAGCTTGATGAAGCCAGCCTTGCCGCGGCCGCCGACGTGGACCTGGGCCTTGACGACGCAGCGGCCCATCCCTTCCGCCGCCGCGGCGGCTGCTTCCGGTGTTCTCGCTACCGCGCCCTTGGGGATGGCCAGCCCGGCTTCCTGGAAGAGCTGCTTGGCCTGGTACTCGAAAAGTCGCATCAGTGCTCCGTTGGCTTGTCCGGCCGTTTCCTCACCATCGCGCCACCGCAACACGCACCGGCACGACGGCGCCGCGCCAGTATGCCAGGAGTGGGGGAGCGTGTCAAAAGGCCCGGCGACTGCGTCTGGCGGAACGTGCGGCACGATCTGCCGCACCGCAAGCAGATGTGGGATGTGAGAGATTCCACTGCCATTGGTGCATCTACGAAGTCCGGTGGTATGAGTCCCGACGCTCCTATGTCCAGAAGCGGCCGGCGTTGATCGAGCATGTGGGAGAACGAGCGCTCGCCGCGGGGCAGCCGTCCCTGAGCACAGCTCAGGGACGGTGCGAGGCGCCGTGGGTGGCGACCCAGCGCGCGTCAAGGGTCCGCTCCGGCTCTTGCTTCCCGAAATGAGCACGATTCGCGACGTTTTTTCTGGTCAGAGTGGTACAGTGTTTCTCTCTGACGTCGAGAAACACCTCCGGCGAACGAGATGAGTAAGCCATGTACGAGTGCCTGAAACGTTTGCGAAAGCCGTTGATCAACGAACAAAAGGAGAATGGGCATGCGTAAAGTCATTGTCTACAACATCATCTCACTGGATGGGTATCACACAGGGCCGGGCAACGATGTCTCGGTCATGTTCCCAATGATGGGCAAAGTCTTCGATACCTATAATACCGAACTGCTGCGCGCGGCCGACTTGCATCTTGTGGGCCGTGTTTCCTTCGAGCTGTTCCAAGGTTTCTGGCCGAAGGTCGCCGAGCATCCCGACTCTGAGGAGTGGACCCCGAACAGAGGGAGCTGTCAAAAGCAAGTCAGTCCGTCAACACCATCGTCGTCTCAGATACGCTGACAGGAAACTGGCCCGATATCCGCATCATCAGGCGTGCGGACGCGTACCAGCAGCTTGCCGAGCTCAAACGCCAACCCGGCAAAGACATTCTGATGACAGGCAGCAGGACCCTCTGGAACGATCTGCTGGCGCATGATCTGATTGATGAGATCCATCTGATGATTGGCAACCTCCTCTTAGGTGAGGGAGTCCCTGTCTTCGTGGGCAAACCGGACGTGACGCTTCGGCTCATCGACATCCGCAGATGGGAGGACTCCGACAACGTCCTCCTCCGCTACGAAGTTCGCCACAAAAGCATTTAAGGGCCACTTTTTATCGCAATGAATACTTGCAATATGCGTCACCCATCATATGAGTCGGTCTGATCGTGGTCGTCGACGGGCGACGTGTCCGAGAGGTAGGGACGCACGAGCAGCTCCTGGTGCGCGACGGACTCTACGCCGAGCGGTATACCTTCCAGGCTCGAGCCTACACCTCGCGGGCCACCGACACGGAGGAGGGCCTGTAGACAATTCGGCCAGCCCGTAGGCCGGGGTCTAACGAGTCCAACCCACTCCTATGGGGTGCTCCCCACCTGTGGGGGTAACTTTTGAGTCGAGACTCGCCGCGCCCGCTACTGCGCCGGCGGGGGCGGGGCGGCCTGGGCCTGGCGGAAGGGGCTGGCGTCGAAGAGCAGCTTATTCGCCTGGATCTTCCCGTCCTTGATGACGAAGTAGTCGCAGGAGCGCACCCTGCCGAAGGGAGCGGTGGGGATGTCGTACAGCATAAGGACATGCTCGTCGTCGGCGAACTCGGCGATCACGTGCATGGGCCCAGTGACCCGCTCCGCGAACCTCGCCAGCGCTTGGATGAACTCCTCGCGCGAGCGCAGATGCTGGATCGGGCCGTCAAAGGTGACGTCCTCGGCCACGTAGCTGGCGGCCGTCGCCATATCGCGCCTGATCCAGGCGTCGTTGTAGGCGTGGACGAGAGTCAGGTTGGGATGCTCGCTCACGATGCTCTCCTTCTATGCTGGATTGATACTACAGCGATTAGGGCAGGCCGGCACTGCCGCGCCTGAGTCCGGCAACGACAGGCGGCTCTCGCTGCGGAGGGTCGCGAAGCGGGTCGGGGTCGCAGCAACAGAGGGCGCTCATCCGGCACATATACCAGCGCAGTACGGCGGCCGCCGCATTCCAGCGTCACAGCGTGGTCGGGCATGGCGCTCGCTTCCTCCCTACGTCCCGGGCAGGGGGACCTCAACCCACACGTCCCCCAACCTATCGGCGCGGTGGCCAGACCGCTCGTGGATAGCCCGTTGTCGTGCAGAGTGCCGTTTGCTTCTATTCGCTCGTCTTGCGTGCCCACTGTCGCGCTAGACGCCACCACTCCCCCTGGCTCTTGCCGGCGCTCGCGCGGACGAGGGTGGTCAGCGCGGCAGCCGTCACCAACGGCACGATGCTGCTCTGCGGCGCTGGATGATAGCCATCGCCTTCCAGCGTCATGATCTCCAGCGTCCCCTCGTCGTAGGTCAGGCGCGGCGCGCTGTGGGCTTCCAGATCGTGCCGGAGGCGCTCGTAGGTGTCCCAACTCACGCCGCGCAGCACGACGCGCTGCGCCGCCGCATGCTCCGTCGTGACCATTGGTGCTTCTCCTCGTGACGCTCGTCGCCATGATGCAGGCCTCATCATACGCTACTGCGCCGCTGCCCCCAGGCCGATTGCCGGTTCTGCGCGAGCAGGGATGAACTGGAAGCCCAGATTTAAGTAGTGTCCGGAGCACATAGAAGCTTTATGGCGACCACGGATGCGGCCATCCAGCCGATTAGCGTTGCAAGCCGCAGGAAGCGCGCCATGAGTGTAGTATCATTGATGCCACCGAAAAATAGCAGGAGTATTAGTACGGTGCTCGCCATGCAATAGAAAGCCCACCAACGCTCCTTCCGTGCGAGGAATAACCGGACAAATACCGCTAAAGCCGCTGCCAGTACAACGAAGATGAAGAGGCCCCCGAGGGCATGGAGAGCGCCGTGCCAGGAGGGGTGGGTCGGTGCGATAACGCCCGGCGGAAACCCATTGGCGGGGTCGGTTCGAAAAACACCGACCGAAATAAGGCCCAGGCCATACGCTCCGATCAAGAGCGGCCCCCATGTTCCGGCCCGGCCGGGGTGCAACCTCCTCCAGAGGCCACCAGCGTAGAGTAGGTTAAGCACTCCAGCCAGCACAAAGTTCACAATCTGAACCCACCCCCACGCACCCAGCTCCAGGAGGCTCAGCGGCTGGAGCCGCGGGTTGAAAGCAGGGCGGGTGTAGTCCTGAATGAGCACCGTCAGGATAAATAAGGGACCGGCGAAGGCTCCGCAGAGGAGCAATATCCTGGTTGGCGATAGTGTCTTTGTTTGCATTCTTCCTCCTCCCATCGCGGCATCTGGGTCAATCCGGGAAGTTGCCGCTCTTCGTGCCGATGATGTAGGGCGTCGTCACGCCCTCGTAGTCGACCATCGTGCTCAGGCCGAAGGCGGCGTGTACCAGCACGTGGCAGTGCAGCATCCACAGGCCGGGATTGTCGGCCAGGAAGGCGACCTCCCAGGTCTCGTGCGGCCCAACCAGAATGGAGTCCAGGTGGACCGGACTGCCGGTAATGGCCTTGCCATTCTTGCTGAGCACGGAGACGTAGTGGCCGTGCAGGTGCATGGGGTGGTACTCGTCCGTCTCGTTGATGAAGCGCAGCCGGACGTACTGCCCCTCGCGCACCATGATCGGCGCGGTGTCGGGGAAGGACTTGCCGTTGAGCGTGTGGATGAACTGCCGCTGGCCGTAGCGGAAGCCGAGCTGGTTGGCGATACGCAGGTCCTGGCTGACGTCGAAGGTCTGGTGCGACGCCACCGGATCGACGGCCGGCGCGCCGTAGCTGGTGAGGTCGAAGCGCGGGAGGCTGGCGGCGTTGGGCGCTTGCGGAGCGGCGCCATCGCCTATACTCACCCACTCCCGTCGCGGCTCGCGGCTGCCGGTCTTGGGGCGCTCGTCCAGGATCTGGACCTGGCCCGAGGTGGGCATGCGGAAGGCGATGTCGTAGCGTTGCCCCATGCCGATCGGCAGCAGTTCGGGGCCGAGCGTCTGCGGCTGGTTGAGGTCGTGCCCATCGAGGGCGACCACCTGATAGGGTGCGCCGATCGGCGCCAGGAGCTCCGGCGTGCCGGTCATGTCGCTGCCGAAGGCACTGATCAGGCGCAGCCGCACCAGCTGGTCGGGCTGGGCATCCAGGTGCATTGGGGGCTGCTGCTCGTTGGCGTCGCCGATCAGGACGGCGTAGTCGCGGTCGTAGCGGGGACCCTGCTTCGGCTCGACCACCAGCGCCCCGTACAGGCCGCGGGACACCTGGTCGAAGGCGTGCTGGTGGGAGTGATACCAGTAGGTGCCGGGGTCCTTCACCACGAACTCGTAGGTGTAGGTGGCGCCCGGCGGCACGGCGTCCTGGGTGACGCCCGAGACGCCGTCTTCAGCGTTGGGGAGGCGCAGCCCGTGCCAGTGGATGGCAGTGGGCTCGGGCAGGTGGTTGACGAGCGTGACCTTGAGGCGGTCCCCTTCGATGACGCGCAGCTCGGGACCGGGGACTTCGCCATTGTAGGTCCACGATTGGCGGCCGTCGACCGTCGCTGCCTGCGCGGTGAGGGTGAAGCTCTTGACGGGCTGAACGCCCGGCGGCTCGGTGAGGCTCGCCACCGGGATGACCGGCTGGCCGGGCATCGCCATGTTCATGCTGATCGCGTAAGGCAGGGGGTTGATGCCGGACAGGACCCCGACCAGCGTCAGCGCGGTCACGGGGACAGCTTCGAGCACCGCTCGAATCGGGTGGCGCCGGACAGGCGGGCGGGCACGCGGACCGCGCACCAGCAGCAGGGCGAGGAGCAGCACGGACACGGCTTCCAGCAATCCGGTGATCACGTCGGGGATGCCCGCGACCTCGGGCTGGCCGGGGTCGTGGCCGATAGGCAATCCGATCGTCCTGGAGACTGTCCAGACAACCAGGCAGCCCAGCGCGACCAGTATGGCCGTAGCGAACACCATTCGGCTGGGCCGGACCAGCATCAACGCGGCGAGGACCATCTGCAGACAGACCGTCAGCAAGAAGAGGATCCCGAAGGGCAAGTAATCCTGGAAATGGTCCGGCGCAACCGAGAAGTGGATAGCCGCGGCCCCCAAAGTCAGCATGGCCGCGGGATACAGCAGCCCGCCTCCGTACGCCGGACGAGCGGCGCCAGCTTCGGTTGGTTCTGACGGGGCCTGCAGTTGTGTCGTCATAGTGTTCCTTTCGGCGGTAAGTATAGCTCAAATGAGCTATATGATGAGGAAGGTGTCGCACCGCTGGGTGCGGCGCCACCCCAGGCAATCCCTGGTGGAACAGCGATGTCGCGCTATACCGTTTGGAAGGTCGTCATCATTGCGCAGTCTTCGTGCTGCAGGTTGTGGCAGTGCAGCAGATACTTGCCTTTATAGCCCTCGAAGCGCGTGATCACCCGCGCCTCCTCGCCCTCTGGGACGTTCAGGGTATCCTTCCAGCCGGTCTCGTAGGGCGCCGGCTTCTGCCCGTTGTTGCGGTCGAGGAGCTGGAAGTTGACCAGGTGCATGTGGATCGGGTGGGGCATGCCGTGGATGTTGAATAGCTTGGCGTTGACGAAGCGCCAGATCTCCACGTCGCCCAGTTTTGGCATGGCGTCGACTCGGTTCGGGTCGAACTCCTGGCCGTTGATCTTCCATATGTAGGGGGCGTGCGCCAGGCTGAGCAGCGGCGCGAACACAAAGGTGCGCGTCCGCACCGCTTGCTCAGGGCGTAGGGTTTCGATATCTGCAAGCTTGGCGGGGATAGCGCTGTCGTCTTGCTCCTTGCGCACCACGTCGAAGCGCATGACCTGGCTCATCTGGCCTTGCTTGTTGCCGTTCTGCAGCACCACCTGGCTGCCAACGGGGTAGTCGGCGAAGTCGATGACGACCTGGATGCGCTCGGCCGGGCTGAGCGGGATGCTGGCGCTCGGAGCCGGCGCCGCCATCAACCCGCCGTCGGTGGCGATCTGGACGAGCGGCTTGCCGGAGCTGAGCGCCAGGATGTACGGCCGCGAGTTAGAGGCGTTGAGGATGCGGAAGCGGTACTTGCGGGCGGCCACCTCGAAGTGTGGCCAGGGAGCGCCGTTGACCAGGATGGTGTTCTCATCCGCGAAGAACTGGTCGTTCTTGAGGAGGAACTGTCCGTCGGGCGTGAAGGAGCGATCCTGCAAGATGAGCGGAACGTCGTACGCCCCCTTGGGCAGCGGCAGCCGATCCTCTACGTCGTCGTGGACGATGTAGAGGCCGGCGAGGCCCATATAGTTGTGGTAGGCCGTCGTGTTCATGGCGTGGTCGTGGTAGAAGAGGGTCGTGGCACGCTGGTCGTTCGGGTACGTGTAGTCCTTGAAGCCGCCGGGCGGGATCAGGTCGGTGGGGAAGCCGTCGGACTCCGAGGGCGTCACGCCCCCGTGCAAGTGGACCACCGACGCACTTGCTAGATCGGCGGGAGACAGCACCGGAAGGCCCTGCGCCGTCGCATGCTGGCCGTCGCCGCACACGTAGGCGGCCTTCACGCCACCCAGTGACGGCAGGCGATTGGTCTGCCGGATGGCGACCTTGCGTCCGCGCCGGGTCTCGATGGTCGGGCCGGGAAACATCCCGTTGTAGCCCCAGATTGTCGTCTGGACGCCTGGCAGGATCTCCACTTTCGCTTCCTGCTGGGCGATCTCGTAGTAGTCGGTGTCAGCGTCGCTCCGCACCGGATTGAGCACCGGTGGGATGGGCAAGGGAGCCTGGAAGGACGCGATGACCGGGCCCTGGGAATGGCTGGCGTTCGCCGTGCCGACTATCCGAGTCGCCCCCGCAACCACCAGCGCCGCGCTGCCAACTCCCCCTACCGTGAGGAACCTTCGCCGGGTCCATCCGCGTTTGCTGCGCAAGGCTCTCTGTTCCCTTCGATGCGTGCGGCGAGGCAGTTGCGAGCCGATGTCGTGGCATGCCGCGGCTCCCTCGACATAGCTCGCCTAATATAGCTATGATGAGCTATGCTATCACAACGGAGATGGAGAAGCCGACACTCGGTGTTTCTCCTGATTGACCCGGCTCCACCAGCCGGCGGCATGTGAACGTTCAGTCTTTCTTGCGGCGTTGCCGGCGGGGGGTGTAGAGGCTGGCCTTGTGCCTGCCCTTTTGACCGCACAGACCGCGTCGACCTATGGCCGTCGGCGGTGGCGTCGCCTGCCGGAAGGCCCTTCCGACTGATAGGGGAACCAGGGCAGGCACAAGGCCAGCCCCTACACCCCCGCCGGCAACGCCGCGCTAATTCCTGAACCTCCGTCGCCCGCCGGGCAATTTCGCCCGGCCGTCGGCTCGCGCGCGCGGGGTCCTGGACGCAGGGCGCCCCGGCTGCTCCCGTTCCAGCGGCATGCGCCCGCTAGCGAGCCGGCGCACCAGTGGGTAGACGAGGAGCTCGACCGCAAGACCGAACAAGCGCCGGAGGCCCCAGATGATGGTCACCAGCGCCGCGCCCGCCAGCAGGGACCCCACCGCGCCGGCAAACCCGTGCTGATGCCAGGAGTTGACGAAGAGCGGCAAGACGATCAGTAGACCGATCAGCCCACCGAAGAGGATGGCGACTCGCTGCCGCATCCAGCCCTGAAACTCCACCGCGAACTGTTGGAACAGCTCGCCCAGGGCATCGTGCGCGAGCTCGTAGCGCCGCGCTTCGTCCGGCGCCGGGACGTTCGCCTCGGCGGCTGCGACCGTGCCGCTCTGCTGCTTCAAGAAGCCGAGGTCCGCGCCTTTCTTGAGGACTCGGTCGATGAGGGCGACGACATCGGCCGGCGGTTCGCCGCGCAGCTCAGGGCTGGCTCTGAGGTAGCCGCGGCTCCTTCGACCAACGCTGGCTGCCATGACTGCCGGGCCGGCTGCGCCGAGGTCACGCCACTGCAACCGCCGCGCCAGCGAATCCGCTCCGACGACCGCTTTGACGCCGGGCGCGGCCATGAGATAGCGAGTGAGGCCGACCCAGACCAGACGCTCAGCCGCCGTGAATATCCCGGCTGGCTGGCCGGCGCTGCCGAGGTCGCTCCAGATGAACTCCCGCTCGATCTGCTCGGACCGGCCGAGTCGCGTGTAGAGGGCAACATCCATAGCCCGCTCGGCGGATGCCGCTGCCTCGTCCCACAGGCGCCGACAGACCAGTTGCAGCAGGCCCGGCTCGACGTAGGCGCCGCCGAGGCCGTAGGCGCTCGGCCGCCGAAGATCGTCCAGCAGGAACGGCACGAGGTCCGCCGAGACGGCCACGGACCCTTCGACCTCGGCCGGACGCAGCACCGCTCGCCGTAGCTCGCCGTCGGTCAACGGGGATAGGCGCACCAGTGACGACAGCGCGTCGGGCAGGTAGTCGGTCGCCTCTTCCCAAGCGCCCAGCCACTCTTCGCGCATGCTGACGAGGACGCTGACGGGCGCGTCGTGGATGTTGACCAGCCCCGCCAGCGTGTCCCACAGGCCGTCGCGATTGGACGGCAGCTTGAAGAGGTCCTCGAACTGGTCGAGGATGAGCACGGGACGCTCGCTGAATTCGCCGTAGCCGCCTTGCAAGGAGCCCACCTCTTGCTCGATCATGACTTCCGGGGGCGTGGCGTCCCATTCGTTCAGATAGCGAACACGCGATGTCTCTGCGAGCAGTGGGATCAGCCGGCAGGTCAGGAAGGAGGACTTGCCCACGCCGCTGCGGGCGAACAGCAACGTGATCGGTGAGAGCCGGAGCCGGGTGGCGACCGTCTCCGCGACCATCTCGCGTCCGGTGAACAGCGCCGCCTCATCGGCACGGAATGGGCGCAGCCCGGGATAGGGGTTCATCGGGTCAGCGCCGTGATGGCCTCGCCAAGCCGGGCGAGGAAAACGTCGAGACTCTGGTGGTACAGATTGACGCCGCGCCGCTCCCAGAACCTGGTCTCCACCTCGTCGGCGTGTAGGATGCAGGCCCAATGCCGCTGCTGACCCGACTGCTCTTGCTGTTGCAGCATGGAGAGGCGACGGAGCAGCACACGGAAGTTCCAATCTTCCAGCGAGTAGCCGAGGAAGAGCAGGCGGCTCGTCCGCAAGGTCTTCAGCACCGCCAGCGGGATGCGCTGCAGCGTATCCCCGGCCAGGAACTCGATGTAGTCGTTCTCCGTCAGCACGACGGAGTCGAGCATGCCGGACTCGGCGAGTAGGCGCGCGGTGCCGTGCATCTTGTAGACGATGATCGGCGGCGGCGTGCGCGTGTTGAGCTCGGCCAGCTGCTCCTCGATCCGGCGCGGCGGCAGGATCGTCGTGCTATCCAGCGGTTGATCCAGGGCGTTGTAGACGATCAAGCGCCCAGCGTATTTCGACCCGCGCATCACGTGGGAGATGACGAGATAGGGGATGCCGCGCCGCTCGAAGATGCGCTCCACCAGGGTGTCGTAGTTAGTCGTCAAGATGAGCCGTGGCATGCCCTCGATGGGGAGCTGGGTCAGGAAGTCGGTGAAGGCGGTACGATAGTCGGGCGGGACGCCGTGGTCGAAGCGCTCCATCACCTCACCCAAGAGGAACGACCGGTCGGCAGGGATCTCTTCGAGAAACTGCGCTATCTTGGTGAGCGCGTCGGTGACGGGACCGGGATAGCCGGACTTCTCGGCCAGGAGCCGGGCAAAGGCCTTGCCGCTGGGGAGCGCCCCTTCGGCCGGCGCGCCGACGAAGGAAGCGGCGGAGCCAAGGAAGGGGACGACCGTGTGGGTGCGAAAGCAGTCGGCCATGATGCCGAATGGGATGGTAGGCGCCGTCGGGGGATCGGGCGAACTGGTCATACTGCTATGATACAGTTCAAGCAAGCGTAATGAATAGAGCTATATCACATGAGCTATCGCCGCCCCGCCTCCCGCAACCTCTGGGCGCTCACGGTCCTGTGTCTGCTCTGGAAGGGATCGATGCACCCCTACGAGATCCAGCGCCTCATGCACGAGCGGCGCAAGGACGAGCTGTTCGACCTGCGGCGCGGCTCGCTGTATCACGCCATCGAGCAACTGCAACGGGGCGGCCTGATCGAGGTGGTGGAGACGAGTCGGGAGGGCCGCCGTCCAGAGCGCACCATCTATCGGCTGACGGAGCAGGGCAGGCAGGAGACGGTAGCCTGGCTAAGCGAGCTGCTGGCGCAGCCGACACGGGAGCCCTCGCAGTTCCTGGCGGCCGTAGGCAACGTCGCTCGCCTCACTCCGGCGGTGGTCCTGGAGGCGCTCCAGGCGCGCGCGCACTCGCTGCAGGCAGAGCTCACCGGCATGGACGCGCACCTGCAGCGCCAGGTCCCCAGGCTCGACCGGGTGCTCGTGCTCGAGGCCGAGTACGCGCGCGCGATGATGCAGGCGGAGCTCGCCTGGGTCCGCTGCGTGATCGACGACTTGCGGAGCGGCCGCCTGGCCTGGGACTACTCCGAAATCGCTCGAAAGTACGACGACCGGACTGAAAGCGTGCCCCAGGTCGATGGGAGCGCGGCGTCGTAGGGGCGGCCGCGCCAACAACGCTAGTTCCATGGTCACGTTCCGAACGCATGTTCTTGACGAACTGGAACCAGTGTTCTATTGTTCCCCATGGGCAGCCGGCAGGCGGGGCTGACGACCGGGGCCGGCAGTGCGACGGCGAACGCCGCGCCGTCTCGCGGCAGAGTGGACAGGAGTGACGCGTTGGCTACACAGATCGTATTGCTCATCGGGACCACCAAGGGGATCTTCACCTTCCGTTCGAACGAAGGGCGAAGGGACTGGCAGATGACCGGTCCGCACCTGGGTGGGTGGGAAGTCTACAGCTTGTTGGGGGATAGCCGCGACGGTCCGCGCATCCTGGCCGGCACCCACCACCAGTCCGGCGGCGCGACGATCCAGGTGAGCGAGGATTTTGGCGCGAACTGGCGGCCCGTAGAAGAAGGGCCGCGCTTCCCGCCGCAGCGGGAATTTGACTTCCAGAAGTTCGCCTGGGTGCCGGGAGAGTCTGGCGAGCCGCGCCAATGGACCATGCGGCGGATCTGGCAGCTCGTCCCCGGCCATGCAAGCCAGCCGGACACCTTCTATGCCGGTTGCGAGGACGCCTCGCTATTCGTGAGCCACGATCGTGGCGAAACGTGGCGCGAGGTCGACGCCCTGACGAAGCACCCGACCAGGCCACAGTGGGGTCCGGGCGCCGGCGGCATGGGGCTGCACACCATACTGGTCGATCCGGACAACGCGCGGCGCATCTGGGTGGCGGCATCGTCGGTGGGCGTCTTCCGCACGGACAACGGCGGAGAGACCTGGGTGACGCGGAACAAGGGGCTGAATCGGGTGGCCACCGATGGCGATGACCGCGAAGTCGGCTTTTGCGCGCACAAGATCGCGCTGGATCCGAACGCCTCGAACGTGATGTATATGCAGGATCACGGAGGGGTCAACAAGTCCGTCGATGGCGGGGACACCTGGTTTCCGATCGAAGAAGGGCTGGGCGCCGAGGGGGACGGACGTTTCGGCTTCCCGATCTGCGTTTCCCAGTGCGGCGACCTGTACCTGATGCCGCTGAAGGACAGCGAGCAGCGGGTGATGCGCGGCGGCAAGATGCTGGTGTACCAATCCATTGACCGTGGGGAGAGCTGGCATCCCGTCGCCGGCGACTTCCTGCCGACCAGCAGCTACGTGAACGTCCTGCGCGACGGTATGGCCGTGGACTCGCTCGACCCGTATGGCGTGTACTTTGGCACCAGCTCCGGCGAGCTCTTCTACTCGTTGGACCGGGGCGATAGCTGGAGTAGCCTGCCCGGCCGCTTCCCGCGCATCACGACCGTCAAGACGTGGATGTTGGAGTCGTAGTATGCGCATCGACGTGAGCATCCCGTCGTTGTTGGAGGACTGCACCGGCGGACGGCGGCGTTTCTCCTTGGATGCCGCCACTCTCGATGAAGCGCTGGTACGCCTGAACACGACCTACCCGCTATTACGTCACCATCTCTACGATGAAGCGGAGCAGTTGCGCCAGCACGTGCTGCTCTTCTTCAACGACCAGAACGTGGCGCGATTGGAGCGTCTCGACCTGCCGCTGCGTTCGGGCGACCGCCTGGCAGTGCTGCAAAACGTCTCGGGCGGCTGACGTGGCCCGGCAAGTGGTCGTGCTCGCCGGCACGAACAAGGGCCTCTTCATATTCCGCTCCGATGTCCAGCGACGAAGCTGGCGCGTCAGCGGACCGCACATGAGCGGCTGGGAGGTCTTCAGCGTCCTCTGCTTGCCGCCGCGCGCCGCGGCGGGGCTGCGTTTGCTGGCCGGTACCAGCCACGCGGCCTACGGTCCCACGATACGCCTCAGCGATGATCTGGGGGCGACGTGGACGCAGATGCCGGCCAGCCCGCGCTTCACCATGGAGAGCGGGCTCCGGCTGAAGCGGATCTGGCAGCTCACCCCCGGGGCGCCCGACGAGCTGGAAACGGTGTACGCGGGCGTCGAAGAGGCCGGGCTGTTCGTGAGTCACGATCGCGGCGAGAGTTGGCTGCCTGTGGATGGCCTCAACGGTCAGCTCCGCGCCGGCGACCGGCAGACGGCAAGTAGCGGCCGTTGCCTGCACAGTGTGCTGGTCGCCCCGACCCGTTCTTCTCGAATGTGGGTTGGCGTCAGCGGCGCCGGTGTCCTGCGCACGGACGACGGAGGCGAGCAATGGGTGACCTGCAACGCCTGCTTGCCCGCGCCGGAGGCTGTGCATGCAAAAACGGGCACGGGGCAGTATGTGCAGAAGCTGGCGCTGGACCCCCGAGACGGACGAACGCTGTATCTGCAACATCGGTGCGGCGTGTTCAAGTCAATTGACGGCGCGGACTCCTGGCAGCCGACCGATCAAGGGTTGCCGGGCAGCTTCGGCTTCCCCGTGTGCGTCGCCCACACCGGCGAGGTCTTCGTCGCGCCGCTGGCCGGTGAAGACGAGCGCTACATGCCGGACGGGCGGCTGCGCCTGTACCGGTCTGGAGACGGTGGAGACACCTGGGCGCCTTGCGACAACGGACTGCCCGCGTACCCTAGCTACGTCAGCGTCTTGCGCGATGCGCTCGCCGTGGATTCGCTCGACCCCTTGGGCGTGTACGTCGGCACGACCGCTGGCGAGCTATTCTGCTCGTCCGATGGCGGCGATACCTGGCAGGCATTGCCCGGCCAGTATTCGCGCATCACCGTCGTAAAGGCCTGGGCGAACGCCTAGAACACCGGTCCACTAAACCCAACGCCCAGAGGAGCGCTACTCCGGCCAGACATGCCGCTCCAGAGGCGGCGGCGAATAGTGGTCCGGTGTTCTAATGGGTCGATTGTATCGTCGGACGCCATTCGCCCCATGAACGCGCAGCATCGACTGGCCGGGTAGGGGCAGGTCTCTGTGCCTGCCCTGGTCGCCGTCCTCAACGGCAGCACCGGCTGGGGCGGGAATCAGGGCAGGCACAGAGACCTGCCCCTACCCGGACGGCTCGGAATGGCATGCCGCACGACAACTGGCCCGCTAGCTTTGGGCTGCCGCCTCGTCCACGATCAACACGAGCTTGCCGGTGCTGTCGCGCTGCTCCATGCGCCGGTGCGCTCCGGCGACCTCACCGCCGGGGATGAACGGCATGGACGGCGGCTGGCGGTAGGAGCCGCGACGCTGCAGGGTCTCGTAGAAGTTCACTCCCACCGCCGCTACTTTGATGAGCACCTGCCCCGGCCCGGGCGACGGCTTGGGCGCGTCGCCGAGGCGCAGCACTTCCGGCCCGCCCGTCGCATGTATCTGGATGGCTCGCATGGTTCCGCTCCTCGTGATGTTCAGTGGGTGGTCGATGTGCCCCTCAGCGCCCTCGTCCGGCGCGGGCAGCGCACCGCCGCGTTGTTGCGCATCGAGTGTGCCGGTCCCGCGGCGACACAGCCCAAGGCCGCGGATCACATGTCCACGATGGACCCGTCCTCGCCGATGCCGCTGATGCCCTCATCCGTGTGCAGCCGGACATACACGTACACGCGCCTCCCGAGCGCCGACGGGAGTGTCTCGACCTTGGTGATACGCATCGCATCATCTCCCCGCTACGTCGCGCCATCGTCCAATGGGTGACGGTCGTCCGCCCACCGATTCGCTGCCCGTTTGTCGTCGTGTGGAGTGTAGCAGACGCCAACAGTTCGTCTTTACCTTTGACAAACGTATCGCCGCTGTCTATACTCGGCACGTTACGACATGGCGCGCCGGACCCTGGCTGCGACGCTCAGGTCAGGCTGTGCCCAGTCCGAGTCTGGGTCTCTAATGAACTTCTTTGGGAAAGGAAGGAAACGCATGGCGAGAGACGTGACCATCGCTTCGAAGCCCGCCTCACGGCGCAGTTTTCTCATCCTGGCCCTTGCCGCCGCCGGCTCGACGGGCTTGCTCGCCGCCTGCGGCGGCTCGTCCGCGGCCGCGCCCACCGCGGCTGCGAGCGCGACGGGGTCGAGCGTGGCCCCGGCGACCAGCGCGGCAGCGCCCGCCACGACAGTCAGCAGCGCGTCGGTAACGGCGTCCAGCAGCGCCTCGGCGGCGGCAGCCGTTAGCTCGACGGTTGCCAGCAGCGCGCCAGCGTCCAGCTCCGTGGCGAGCTCTTCGTCGTCCAGCTCCGCGGCCGTGAGTACCTCGGCCTCCAGCAGCGCGGCCGCGTCTGCGGCGCCTGCCGCTCCTTCCGGCGCCAAGGTGACCCTCGTCTTCGAGTGGCCGCAGTACACGCCGGAGAAGACGCGCTACGGCCAGTACATCATCGACTCCTACCAGAAGCTGCACCCCAACATCACCGTCGAGCCGATGTTCAATACCAATCCCACCGAGAAGCTCACCGCGACCATCGCGGCTAATTCCCCCCCTGATGTCGGCTGGTTCGGCGCCGGCTGGCCGCAGTTGTACCAGGCCTTCTTGCCGCTCGACTCCTTCGTGCAGCAGACCAAGGTCGACTCCAGCAAGTACTTCCAGAAGCTCTGGGAATCGTGCCACTGGCAGAGCAAGCTGTACACGATGCCCAACGGTTTCACCACCACGCTCATGTACTTCAACAAGGACCTGCTCACCAACGTCGGCGCGGCGGCGCCCACGGACACCTCCACCTGGGACGACATCATCGCTTCCGCCAACAAGGTGCTCAAGCCGGACAAGAATCTCTACGGCGTCGCCCTGGACATGGGCAGTTACTACGCGGAGCTGTACTACGGGGGACCGTTCTGGAACAGCGATGCCACCAAGGCCACGATTAGTAACCCGGTGGCGACGGACCTGCTTCAGCTCTACAATGACCTAGATACTCGCTACAAGCTGGTCCCGTCGGCCGACGTGGTCAAAAGCTATGGCGCCAACACGGAGGAGATGTTCTTCAAGGGCGGCCTCGCCTTTTTTGCCGGCGGCGCCTGGGCGCTGGAGCCGGTGCGCACCGCGGCGAAGTTCGATTGGGACATCGTGCCGCTGCCTGTCCGCAACGTCAGCGGCAAGGACTATCAGGGCACCGGCATGTGGACCGAGGAGTTCTTCATCGAGAAGGACACCAAGCACCAGCCGGAAGCGTGGGAATTCCTGCAGTACGTGACAGGCCCTGAACTGGTGAGTTGGGCCGCTCAGCAAGGCCACATCGTGCCCGGCCGTACCGATATCGCCAACTCACCGACGTTCCTGCAAGCCTTCCCGCAGCCGAAGAATATCAAGGCCTTCTTCAAGGCCGCCGACCTGGCGGTGCCCACCTCTGTCCACCCGGAGGCCACCAAGCTGGGCACCGCCATCGGCAACGGCGTTGGCCTGTTCCTGGCGAATCCGCAGAAGGCCAGCGCGGCGGAAGCGCTCGCAGAGTCCAACAAGCAGATCCAGAACGTCCTGGATACCTTTAACGCGGGCAAGAAATAGCGAGTTCGTTAGTAAGCGGGCAGCCGACGAGCGCGGACCGGTAGGTGATCCGGTACAATTGAGGACAGCAGCGCTCCTGCGCGCGCTTCGGGAGGATCGCTTCGCATTCATGCCGCCGCGCATCCGGCGCCGGTACGGGCGTCCGGAGGGGTTAGCGTCCCGGGTGTACTCCTAGCCGCGGTCGCCGTCTCTTTGATCCTTTGGGCAGTGCCCGGCGCCAGCATCGTCCTGCTCCCCATTCACCCGTATCTGACCTTTGTCCATGAGGGCTGGCATGCCCTCGTCGCGGTGCTGACTGGGGGGCACGTGGGCGCGGTGCATATCTTCGGCGCTAACGGCGGTGGAGTGACGCAGCTCGCGGGCGGGGCCACGCTCTTGATTGCCAGCGCCGGGTACGTGGGCAGCGCCATCACCGGCGCAATCTTTTTGGCCCTGTTGCCGAATCCGCGAGCGCTGCGGCTGGCCATCTCGCTGCAGTATCTCTGGCTGGTCGTGGTTGGCGTGCGGTGGGACCACGATCTCAACTCCTGGCTCTATCTGCTCGTGTTCGGCGCCGCGCTCTACGGCCTGGCGACCCGCCTACCGGAGCGCTGGTTCGCCCTGGCAATGGGCTTCCTGGCGCTGCAGTTGGCGCTGGCAGTGTTGGGCGATCTGCGCACGTTGCTGTTCCTGAGCGCCTTTACCGGCGCCCACAGCGACGCATACCTGGCGGCATCAGTGACCGGTCTTCCTCCATTGGTGTGGGCCTTCCTGTGGAGTGCCGTCGCCGGTGTCCTTCTCCTGCTGTCGCTCCAGTCGGTCCTGTCCTTTGGCGGGCAGGTCTGGCCGGCGCGCTGGGCGGCCAGACGCTAGGGCCTCTTGTGAGCCGGACGCCTACGAAGTTTGAGTATCTACTCCGGCGTTCCGGCGGGGGCGTGTAGGGGCTGGCCTTGTGCCTGCCCTGGTTACCGACCCCGTGAAGGCGCCCTAACAATGGGTCATACGGTCCGTAACAAGGAAACCCGGATGGTGACGGCGACCAGGGCAGGCACAAGGCCAGCCCCTACACGCCCGGTTGCGAGGCATACCCCGCATTGATAGCTGAACATTCATTAGCGTCGGGTCGCCCGGCGTCGCATGCGCTATTGCCATGCCGCGGTGTAGCCTGATGGAGTCGTCCTGTGTACCATATGCGGTGTACCATCCCCACTACTGAAAGTAAGAAATCAAGGAGCCGCCGATATGCCGTCGTTTAGCCGCAGTCTTTCCCTTTGGGAGCAGGCCCGCCAGCTTATCCCGGGGGGATCGCAGACCAACTCCAAGCGTCCCTCCGGCTTTGCCATGGGCGAGTACCCGATCTTCGCGTCCCACGGCAAGGGCTCGCACATTTGGGACGTCGACGGCAATGAGTATGTCGACTATGTCCTGGGCCTCGGGCCGATCTCCCTGGGATACGCCTATCCGGCGGTGGATCAGGCGATTCGGGAACAGCTCGACGCCGGCATCGTCTACGGCCTGCTCTCGCCGTTGGAAGTAGCAGTGGCGCAGGCGCTGGTCGAGGTCGTCCCCTGCGCCGAGATGGTGCGCTTCCTCAAATCCGGGGCGGAGGTGACGAGCGCGGCGCTGCGCATCGCCCGCGCGGTGACCGGTCGCGAGCGCGTGGTGAGCCAGGGCTACCACGGCTGGCACGACAACTGGACCGCCACCCGCAACGACGGCGGAGTGCCGCGGGCGTTGGAGCAGGTCATCGAATCCTTCCGCTTCAACGACCTCAGCTCGCTGGAGCAGGCGCTTACAGGCCATCCCGGCGAGGTGGCCGCCGTCATCCTGTGCCCCACTCAGGACGTCGACCCGGCGCCCGGGTTCCTGCAGGGCGTGGTCGACCTCTCCCATCGGCACGGGGCGCTGGTCATCTTCGACGAGATCGTGACCGGCTTTCGGATGGCCCTCGGCGGCGCCCAGGCCTACTATGGCGTAACGCCGGACCTGGCCTGCTTCGCCAAGGCCATCGCCAACGGCATGCCGCTGGCGGCCGTCTGTGGCCGCCGCGACGTGATGGCGGCCGCGGAGCGACTGGTGATCAGCGTGACCTACGGGGGAGAGGCCCTGTCGCTCGCCGCGGCCAAGGCCTGCCTCAATGTTTACCGAGAACGCGACGTCATCGGCCAGATCTGGCAGACCGGTCGCGCCTTGATGGATGGTATGAATGCCGCGGCGAAGGAGCTCGACGTGCCGTTCCGCGCTTACGGTCAGGCGCCAATGTCGGCCATGGAGTTCACCGGCCTCGATCCGGCGCGCTCCGGCGCGGTGTGGCAGCGCTTCCTGGCCGAGATGGCGCGGCGGGGCGTGCTGCTGCGCCGCGGCGGATTGAACTTCGTCACCTACTCGCACACGGCGGCTGACGTCGCCGCGACCGTCGAGGCGTGCCGCGAGAGCTTCGCCGCGCTGCGCGAGGTGATCGGTACGCCGCTTGCCGCGGGCGTCTGAGGGGCGCCCTGCTCTGCACGGTGCCCTTCCTTTTCCATATGGGGATGTCAAGTCGGGACCTGGGGGTGGAAGACGAGGCAGCGCCCAGACGGCACGCGGACCGATGTCGTCGAGACGGCGAAGGCCGCCCCCGTGGAGCGGGTTACCCTGGCCTGCTGCGAACCGATGAGACGGCCTCTTGCATCTGCCGCGCCAGCGTTTGGTCGGCGTGCCGCCCCGCGATTGCCTCGGAGTCCGCGAGCAGGCTATCCAACGCCTCATCACGGAGATGCGGACCTACCAGCTCCGCGATCGCTTCCATTGCCAGACCCGTTTCCGCCGCCAAGTCGAGAGGCTGAAATCGCCACGCCGAAAACGGTCCGCGGCCTCGTGAATCAACGCCTGCTCGAACGCCTGCTCGGCAGTCTGCTCCAGGAAAGCGCTGCTCGACACCTTTTCTCGACGCGCTGCCCACTCCACGCGGCGAGCTGTCGCAGAGTCCAATCGTATCGTTACTGACTTGGCTGACATGCTACGAGCCTCTCTGTTCCGCACGAAGAGTCGCTAGCCCATCCAAGCCTAACCGCATAAGGCGTGGACTGATGGTACCTCGTGCTGCTAGGTCGGCTAGCAACCTGACAGCCAGCGAGCTATCTAGGATTCCGTCTCGAAGCAAGCTGACTACCAGGAGCGGACTGCAAAGGACGCGCAGCCCCTGCCGAGCCGCTTCCTCGTACGGACGCCAGTCATCCAGAAGTAATGCCCAATCCCTATGTTCAAGTGCCACATTGATCGCGGCCCGTTCGCCAGGATTGAATAGGGCCAACCGCTCGCGACGACCGTAACCCCGGTTGGGCGAAGCTGGTAGCGATCGTGGTGTCCGTCGGCCTTCGCTCACACCGTCCATGAACGCCGGCCATGGTGTACTCTGTGCCGAACGAGGTAGACGGCGGAGGTAGATGTGGCTGGGGCGATCCTACGGGAGGGCCTTGCGGAAATGCTGCAACGGGGAATGGTCATCCCTGCTCACCCGTTGGCGCTTACCCCCGATCGGAAGCTGGACGAGCGGCGGCAGCGGGCGCTGACCCGCTATTATCTGGATGCCGGCGCTGGTGGCGTCGCCGTGGGCGTCCACTCCACCCAGTTCGCGATTCACGATCCTAAGGTCGGCCTCTACGCCCCGGTCCTGAAACTGGCCGCGGAGGTAGCACGCGAGTGCGAATGGAAGGCTGGGGTCCGGCCGGTGATGGTCGCCGGTCTGATTGGGCAGACAGCGCAAGCGGTGGCGGAGGCTGAGCTGGCGGTGTCGCTCGGCTACGACGTGGGACTGCTGGGCCTGGGAGCACTGGCAGGCGCTAGCGAGGATGCGCTGCTGCTGCATTGTGCGGAAGTCGCCAAGGTCATGCCGCTCTTCGGCTTCTATCTCCAGCCGGCCGTGGGTGGTCGAACGCTGTCGCGCAGCTTCTGGCGCCGGTTCTCCGAGATCGAGCAGGTCGTCGCGATCAAGGTGGCGCCCTTCAACCGGTACTGGACGCTGGATGTCGTGCGCGGTGTTGCGGAGTCCTGGCGCGCCGGCGACATTGCCCTCTACACCGGCAACGACGACCACATCGTCGGCGACCTGCTGGAGCCGTACCGGCTCCGCAGGGGCCAACGATGCGTCGAGCTGCGCTTTGTCGGCGGTCTGCTGGGCCAGTGGGCGGTCTGGACCAGGCGGGCGGTGGAGCTGCTCGAGCAGGCCCACGCCGTCGCCGTCCAAGGTAGCGTCCCATTGGAGCTCCTGCGGCTCGGGACGGAGCTCACCGACGCCAACGCCGCGCTGTTCGACGCCGCTAACGACTTCGCCGGCTGCATCGCCGGACTGCACGAGATCTTGCGACGGCAAGGGCTGTTACAAGGCCGATGGTGCCTCGACCCGCGCGAGGAGCTGTCGGCCGGGCAGATGGAGGAGATCGATCGCGTCTGCATTGCCTACCCAGAGTTGAGCGACGATGCCTTTGTAGCGGAGCACCTGGACGAATGGCTAGCCAAGTGAACGCGGATGTCGAGCAGGCGAAGGCGGAGGCGCGAGACGCGTCTCGCAGAACGGCGGTAGCTGAGGGGCGCGGAACGCCGCTCCCCGACGTTATCGTGGACGAGGCCGAACTGGACGACCTCATGACGTCCCCAACACCGGAGGTGATCGCCGCCCTGGCTGCCTGCGATGGTGACCTGGCGATTCTGGGCGTGGGCGGCAAAATGGGCCCGACGCTCGCCCGGCTGGCGCGCCGGGCGGTGGAGGCGGGTGGGCTTCGTGCCCGAGTGATGGGCGTCTCGCGTTTTTCCGATGCCGGGCTGGAGCGGACGCTGCATGCTCACGGAGTGGAGACGCTTCCCTGTGACCTGCTCGACCAGGACGCCGTGCAGAGGCTGCCCGACGCGGCCAACGTGATCTTCATGGCGGGGCGCAAGTTCGGCTCGACCGGCGCGGAGGCGCTGACGTGGGCTATGAATACCGTCGTGCCCGCACACGTCGCCCGGCGCTACAAGGACTCGCGCATCGTCGTTTTCTCCACCGGCAACGTCTATCCGCTGACCGCCGTAACCTCAGGGGGCGCCACCGAGCAAACGCCTGCCGCCCCCATTGGTGACTATGCCCAGTCCTGCCTGGGACGCGAGCGCACCTTCGAGTATTTCTCATTGCGCAATGGCACGCCGGTCACCCTCTTTCGATTGAACTACGCCATTGACCTGCGCTACGGCATTCTGCTCGACGTGGCCACACGCGTCAGGGACGGCCAGCCGGTGGACTTGACCATGGGCAACGTCAACGTCATCTGGCAGGGCGACGCCAATGCCGCCGCCCTGCGCGCGCTCACCCTCTGCGCCTCGCCGCCGGAAGCGCTCAACGTTACCGGCCCGGAAACCGTGTCGATCCGCTACCTGGCACAGCGCTTCGCCGAGCTGCTGAACACCGCGCCGCCGGAGTTCGCCGGCGCCGAAGCGCCCACGGCGCTCCTCAGCAACGCCGCGCGCGCCCATGGCCTGCTGGGCTACCCGCGGATCCCGCTCGACCAGATGATCCGCTGGGTAGCGCACTGGGTACAAGGGACGGGCCGCACCCTCGACAAGCCCACGCACTTCGAAGCGCGCGATGGACGATTCTGAGCGTTCGGCCATCGTCCAGATGTCGCCCAAATCTCGACATCGGCGCTAGCTCGCCGTGCGGTGCAGGTGTGCCGCGGAAGCATAGGCGCGATCAGCAACGAGAGGGATAGGTGATGCACTGGCTGGTCCTGGTCTACCGTGTCCCATCCGAACCCGCAAGCAAGCGCGTGGCCATCTGGCGTGAGCTCAAGCGGCTCGGCGGACTGTACCTGCAGCAGTGCGTCTGTATCCTGCCACGCCAGGGGCACGTGGCCACTGATCTCGAGCGCATCGCCGCCCGCATTCCCGTCATGGACGGCGAGTACACCCTGTTCGACGTGCCCAAGCTGCGTCCGGCCGACGAAGCGAGGACGATCGAGGCCTTTCGCGCGCTGCGCAACAAGGAGTATGCCGAGATCATCGAAGAGTGCGAGACCAAGTTCATCAAAGAGGTGGAGTTCGAGCACTTCCGGCAGAACTACACGTTCGAGGAAGCAGAAGAGATCCGCCAGGACCTGGAGAAGGTCCGACGCTGGTTCGATCAGGTCCAGGAACGCGACTGGTTCAAGGCAGACGGGCGAAGCGGGGTGGAAGCCTGGTTAGAACGGTGCCAGGACGCCTTGGCCGGCTTCGAGGAGGAGGTCTACCGCCGCACCTCGAGCGACGAGGACATGGACACGTCGAAAGGCGCTGCGCCCGCTTCAAGCACCGCGACGGAACCGCTGCAATTGGCTGCCGCTAAGACAGCGCGCCGCTCGCGTCAGGCACGGGGCGCAACCGAAGCGTAATTCGAGCTTCGTTTTCTTGACACCGGCGGCGCGTCGGCCTATAGTGACGTGCAGATGTGCTGTTGAAGCAGGTGTACACCGCCAAGACGGGAGACAACCATGATTACGACCGGAATCGTGTCCCTGGTGGTCGCGTCATTCCTCGCCTCCAGTGTGGAGATGGTCGAGGCATTGACGATCGTCCTTGCGCTCGGTGTAACTCGTGGTTGGCGATCGACCAACATCGGTGTGGTAGCCGCGCTCGCGCTGCTGGCTGTGGTTGTGGCGATTCTGGGGCCTGCTGTGACTCGGTTTCCGCTTCCCGTTCTGCAGATTGTCGTGGGTACGCTGCTGCTTATCTTTGGGCTGCAATGGCTGCGGAAGGCCGTTCTGCGCGCTGGCGGCTTCAAAGCGTTGCACGACGAGGACGCAACGTACCAGAAGGAGATCGCCGCCGCTCGTGCCGCGGGCATGGAGGTGCGCGCGGGCTTGGATTGGTACGCCTTTACCCTCTCATTCAAAGGCGTGTTCCTGGAAGGCCTGGAGGTTGCGTTTATCGTGATCACCTTCGGCAGTACCGCAACGACCGATAAAGCGATTGGGGCAATGGGCATACCTCTCGCGGCCGGTGGCGCCCTGGCGGCCATCACATTGGTCGGATTGGCCGGTGTCCTTGTTCACGAACCGCTTAGCCGCGTACCCGAAAATGCGCTGAAGTACGCGGTTGGCGCGTTGCTGTCGACCTTTGGTACGTTCTGGGGCGCCGAGGGGGTCGCCGCAAAGGTCCAACCCGGTGTAGCCGCCGGCCCGTGGCCGGGCGAGGATCTCGCCCTCCTACCCATCCTGGTGTTCTACCTCCTCTGCTCGTTTGCCATGGTTGCTCTGCTTCGGCGCCGACACGCGTTGCCGATGGCTGCCGCTGCGCCGTCACATTGAACTGAGAAGGAAAGAGGAGGACTCCGTTGCGTTTCGTTGTTGGCTTCTTCGCCTTTTGGTACGACTTCATTGTGGGCGACGACTGGACCGTGGCGGTGGGCGTAGTGATTGCCCTAGCCGCTACAGCCCTGCTCGCCTACCTCAAAATTCCAGTCTGGTGGTTGCTGCCATTGGCAGTCGTCTTCCTCTTAGGAGCATCAGTTCAACGGGTCGCTCGTAGTTCTCAGTGATCATTTGAGAACTGGCTGGTTCGGCGTGGTGATAAACAGGCTGTGAGCGTTCACCTCGAGCAACGTCGCCAACAACTGTATGCCTTGCTTGGCGACCTCCCGGAGCGGTCTCGCCCACTACACGTGGCAAAGGTGGCAGAGGAGGACCGCGAGGGCTACATCCTGGAGAGGCTGCTCCTCGACCTGAACGGCATCGAGCCGGTTCCCGCGTATTTCGTGCGGCCACGGTCGCCGACGGGGCGCCTGCCGGTCGTGCTCTACCACCACGCGCACGGGGGGGACTACGTGCTCGGCAAGGATGAGCTCCTAACCGGACGGTCGGCCCTGCAACGGACGGCGTATGCCGATGCGCTCACCGCTCGTGGCTACGCGGCGCTTGCGCTCGACTTCTGGCTGTTTGGGGAGCGACGCGGACGGACGGAATCCGAGCTCTTCAAGCACATGCTCTGGAACGGGCAGGTGCTCTGGGGCATGATGGTCTACGACAGCCTGCGCGCCGTCGACTATCTGGTGACCCGCGAGGATGTCGACGCGGCCCGCATCGCCACCCTTGGCCTCTCTATGGGGAGTACCATGGCCTGGTGGCTGGCCGCGCTCGACGAGCGCGTGAAGGTCTGTATCGACCTCTGCTGCCTGACCGATTTTCAGGCGCTGATCGACTCGCGCGGCCTGGACGGCCACGGCATCTACTACTACGTGCCGGGGCTGTTGAAGCACTTTTCCACGTCCGACATCAACGCCCTCATTGCCCCTCGTCCGCATCTCTCGCTGGCCGGCATCTACGACCGCCTGACGCCGCCGGCCGGGCTCGACCGCATCGACGCGGCGCTCCGACAGGTCTATGCGCAGCAAGGCGCGCCGGAGTCCTGGACGCTACTGCGGTACGACACGGGCCACTTCGAGACGGCCGCCATGCGCGCCGAGGTCATGGCGTTCCTGGCGCGCCGGCTGTAACAGCGAACTCCTGCGCGAGCGGGTGGCGACACTGGAAGCGCGGCTGACGCAGAGTTCCTCTCGCACGCCGTAGCCCTGGAGGTCGCCCGACCGCGCATGGATGATCTCCTCCAGGACATCCGATTGCGATACTCGCATTCGGGGGAATCGTGCCAGTGCATAGACCGCGTTCCCGAGGGAGAGCCATGTCGGATCCGGCCTGCCACTGCCGCCGATCCGTCCTCCCCGCATATACCAATGGCAGATGGCTAGCCGCCGGCCGCTCCAGTCACAGTACACCACAATCTCGCTATGAGTACAGTACTGCTGCTCTGCGCGGTGGGCCGCCGCCCGAGAGAGGTGGCTACTTCTGGTAACATCTTCGATAAGCTCACCAGCGGTGGCGCGCTCGAGAATGTGCGCATCGTTGAACATGCGCCGGAGTTCGGAGGCGGAGACGTAGATGGGGGACGTCACGTACGGCCAGTCCAACCTGGACCGGTCACTGCGCGATCAGCTGCTGGCCTACGCGGATGGTCAGTGCTCGCTCGTGGACTTCGATCATTGGTTCACGGCGCACGTACTCACTCCACTCGACGAGCTCACCGTAGACCAGGAGAGCCGCCGACGAGTGTACAGCATCGTCGGCGAGTTGGCGGAGTACGATGACGGGGTCTGGACCGAGAAGCAACTTCGTGCCCATCTTCGACGGCTAGCTCGTACTCCCGTGCTCCTGGCCGCATCGTAGGACGGTCAGTTCCGGTCCGGCCGCTCGATCTCGACCGTGCCGGCTTCGCCGTCGACCACAACCCAGGCTCCGTCGGGGATGCGGCGGGTCGCGCCACGTGCGTGAATAACCGCGGGCACGCCATACTCCCGCGCGCTGGTGGCGGCGTGCTGCGTGAAGGCGCCTTCATCGAGCACCAGCCCTCCCAGCGTCGGGAAGATCGGCGTCCAGGCCGGCCCGGCGTTGACGGCGACCAGGACGTCGCCCGGCTCGACGAGCGGGACCGCCGTCGTCACCGGCACGACGCGGGCACGACCGCGATGGCGTCCGGCGCTCGCGCCGGTGCCGCTCACGATCGTTCCGCCTTCGGGGTTCCCCGGCGTCACCTCGTCTTTGAGCGGTGGCCGCGGGTCGAGCTGAGCCCGCGGCGTGCCCAGCAGCGGAGGCGGCGTTTGACCCTGGCGCGCTTCGGCCTCGGCCTTGCGCTCGGAGATCAGCGCGACCTGCGATTCCGGGGTCGGGGATCGCAACGCCTCCCCAATTTCGGTCATGTGCAGCCAGAAGATGTCATTCACCTCAGTGACACTACCCTGGTTGACGAGCCAGCGACCTGCCGTATCGATCGCGGTCCGGAGCTGGCCGTAGGCGACCTGGTCGATCCAGTAGTTGTGCTCCTCGAGCGCCCTGGCCTCCCAGCGGGCGACCGGCAGCCAGCGGCGGAACTCGGCCACCTTGGCCGAATCGTCGCAGGCCGCGCAGAACCGCTCGACGCGGGCCTCCCGCTCCGCTCTGGCGCGCGAGCGCGCCGAAGTTGGCGACTCGGCGCCCGGCTGCATATAGGGCGCAGTCATCGCCAGCACCTGCGCCGGATCTTGACGCCAGGTCGGTCGCTTCAGCGTCGACGACGAGCCGTAGCCCATGCCCATATGGTCGCCAAACTGCTCCAGGAAGGCGGCCATCTGCTCCCGAAAGCCGGCCGCCTCCCGCATCTGCTCGATCTGCGACCAGACGCCCGACGGCCTCTCAGTTACGAGCGCGGCCAGCTCCGGCACAGCGGCCGCGCTGTGCGCCAAAGCGTCGAGGCCATCGATCATGCGGGTGAGGATCGTCTCTTCGCCGTCGATGAGCTTGGCGAACGCTTGCTCGGCGTCTCGTCCCTCCAGACCCGTCATGGCTGCGAATGCCCGTCTTGCCGGGTGTGCATCCCCCTCGTCGGCCCAGCTACACCAGTGGATGGTCCAGTGGCGCTGGAAAGCGCCCATGGCGTCCTCCAGGTGGTCCGCCAGCTTGGCGCCGTCGTCCGCGGCATCGAAGGCATGCAGGCGCGCAATAGCCGTCCTGATCTCCGGCGCCCAGTGGTCCCAGATGGTCTTCTCCTCGGCGCGCAGCCGGATGGCGAGATCGCGCTGCGCCTGCTGGCACACGCGCCTCTGGCCGGCGGGCGACTGGCTCGGTACCCAACTGACGTAGCGCCGGCCGTTGATCACGCGCTCGAGCAGGGAGCCGCCCCAGCCGGAAAGGACGATGGCGTCGCCCTGCGTCTGGGCAAACACGGCCGAGACATCGATCTCTAGTGGCGTCGGCGGCGCGTCACGGTCCTCATCGTGCAGCCACCAAACGGTCTGGCGATCCGCGTCGTGCTCCCACGTCACTGGAAAGTCCCAGGTGCGAGCGTACTTGGCGGGCAGCGTCGTGATCGGCCGGCTCTGCAGGATCCAGACCTGTCCACCGGCGATCGCCCACTCGACATCCTGCGGCCGGCCGAGGAGCAGCTCGGCGGCGATACCGAACTCGGCAATACGCTGCAGCCACGGCTCCGGCAGGCAGGCGGCACGCTGCCGATCCTCGGCTACGGCCTCTCGCCGCTGGCCTCCGAGAGGGTCGAGTCCGATGCGTTCGGTCTTCTCCACGATGCGGCGGTCCTCGATCCGGCGCGGCTGGTCGCGGATCAGCCAGGCAGTATCGGTGGCGACGGAGCCATCGACCGTTCCGGCGCCCAGCCCCCATGCCGCCTCGACGACGATGGCGTCTCGTTCCGGCCGGACCGGATCCTGTGTGAAGCAAACACCGGCGCACTCGGCGTCGATCAGCGGCTGGATCAGCAGGGCCATCGCGCCGTCCGTTCCGTCGTCAACGCCGCGGCCGGCCATGGCCCGCGCGGCCAGCGCGTTGGCGCTGAAGCGCGAGCGCCAGCACGTCGACACCGCCGCGATGATCGCCGCCTCGCCGCGCACACCCGGGACCGTCTCGTACTGCCCCGCGAAGCTCACCTCGGAGCCATCCTCGTCGGTGGCCGAGGAGCGGACGGCGACCGGCGCATCGTCGCTCGCCACGTTAGGCAACCCAACACGCAGCGCCTCGACGACCGGCTCCGGCACGGCGAGGCTCCCCAATAGGGCGTCGATGGCATCGGCTGCGTCGTTGGCCTGCGCAGGATCGCGGAGGTCGCGATCCTGAATGGCGTGCGCAATTTGGTCCCGGTACGGTGCGAGCGCCAGGACAAACGCGTCGGTGGTCAGGCACAGTCCGGGCGGCACCGGAAAGCCCTCCGCCTTCAGGGTACCCAAGACGGCTGCCTTGCCACCTACGGAGGCAGCGTCGCTGCGCCTGACGGCATCAAGGGGTTGGACGAACGCGGTCAAATTTCTACCTCTTCAATGTGTCGTCGGGTGCGGCCGCCGCCTCAGTTGCCAGAGCGTCCGCCAGCAACGGTGCAGACTAACATGCTTCGCTTAACCCCAATTTGACGTACGGCGTCGACACTGTCCCCAAAAGCGCCGAGAGCGTCGTTCATCATCTGGGACGGTAGTTGCAACGGACGGAGTGGCGAAGCGCAATGCTTGTACCGGAGTATCCGCGGCTTTCTCGAATGGTGCTGCTTGGCCTTCCCGTCTCGGCCGGCGTGTGCGGGTTCTCTGCTCTCCGACTGACGCCCAATGGCTGGAACAGGGGGAAGTCCTCGTCATCCCGACGGCCGACCCGGCATGGGCGCCGTGGCTGGGCCGCGCGTTGGCCGTGGTGAGTGGCCAGGGCGGCGCCTTGTGTGCTCTCGCCGGGGCCGCGCGCGGCCGCGAAATCCCCGCGGTGTTCGGGACGGGTGACGGCACTACGCGTCTCCTCGATGGCGAATGGGTAGAGGTAGACGGCGCGAGCGGAGCTGTCCGCATCCAACCGCCCTGTTGCTAACGCGATCGCAAGTGGGGTCCTACCCGAGGCTGCCTGGCTAAACGCGCCACGAAATGACCACGCGGCCTTGGCCGCCGCCCTTCGCCAGAACCGCTGCTGTGGCGACGGACACCGGTGGTATCCTGAGCCACTGTGCCATCGTGGCGCGCGAGTACCGTATCCTCGCCCTCGTCGGCGCCGGCTCGGCGACGGTAGCGATCCGGGACGGGCAACCGGTGGAGGTCGATGGCGACGCCCGCGTTGTCCGTATCCTCGCCACAAGCAGACGGGCAGGCCACCGCCGCACGACCGGGTGCTGAGCGCGGGATCCTAATCACGGTTGCGCTCAGCACCACCCTGGCCCCGCTCAACTCGACGATGATCGCGACGGCACTGCCGGAGATCATGCGCTCCTTTCGGGCTGACCTCGGTACGGCCGGCTGGCTGATCACCTCCTATCTCGTGACCATGGCTGCGCTCCAGCCGGTTGCCGGCAAGCTCGGCGACCGGCTGGGGCGCCGGCCGTTGCTGCTGGGCGGCCTCGTCTACTTCGCCCTGGCGTCCTTGGGTGCTGCGCTGGCGCCCAACCTGCCGGTGTTACTGCTCTGTCGCTTCCAGCAGGCCGTCGCCGGCGCCATCGCCCTCCCCAACGGCTCCGCGCTCATCCGCGAAGTGCTGCCGGCCGAGCGACGGGCTGGAGGGTATGGCATGGTGGGGGCGATCGTGAGCCTCGCCGCCGCGGCCGGTCCGCCGCTGGGCGGGCTCCTGGTGAGCACGGCCGGCTGGCAAGCGATCTTCTGGGTCAACGTCCCGGTCGTCCTCGCGGCGCTGCTGGCCGGCTGGCGGACACTGCCCAGCGTGCCGCCTCGCGCCAAGACCTCCTCATTCGATGGCCTCGGCGCCGTGCTGATGTTCGCCATCGTCGCGGGACTCGCGCTCCTGCTCCGGCAGAGCGGCGCCGGCCTATCGTCCACCTGGCTGGTGGGAGCGGCAGTCCTCATCGGCGCGCTCGTCGTCTTCGGCTGGCAGGAAGTCCGGCACCCGGACCCAGTGTTCCGCCCGCGCTTCTTCCGGCATCCCGCCTTCGCGTCAGCGTCCGCCGCGGTGGCCCTCAGCAATCTAGCGATGTACACAACCCTCCTGGCCTTGCCCATCATTCTCGCCCAGGACGAGGTGTGGCCCGCCGCCCGGATCGGGTTGGTGCTCACGGCGCTCTCCGCCACCAACGTCGTCGCCGGGCCGCTCGGAGGGAGACTTGCCGATCGCTACGGCCGCCGCTGGCCGGCAGTTGCCGGATTGACGCTCCTGACCCTTGGCCTCATTCCTCTTGCCGTCGAGTCCGGCATTCTGCCCGTTCCTGAGCTGGTCGGCGCCCTGGGGGTGGCGGGGATCGGGCTCGGCCTATCGTCCGCCGGGATGCAAACGGCCGCCGTCGAAGCGGTTTCGCCCCGGGACGCGGGGGCCGCCTCGGGCATCTACTCCACCTGTCGCTACCTCGGGAGCATCGCCGGGGCGAGCCTCCTGCCCGGCTTGCTGAGCGGTACTTCTGGGAGTCCGATGCCGGCGGGGGTACACGCGGTATTCGTGCTGGTCGTCCTGGCGGCGGCGTTGGCGGCGGCTTCCAGTCTGGGTCTGCGCACGTCGACGCCGTCGTGACGTTCTCCTTCCGGGAAGGTGGCATAATGCGCCTTGGGAGACTCATTGGCGCCTGACGTCCAACCAAAGGCGGCGCCAATAAGCGAAATGACGGTGGAAGGGAGACGGACGGTGCAAATCAAGGAAGAGCTGCACGGCCTCGTGGACGAATTGCACGGCGATCGAGCGACGGTGGCGCTCGTCTACCTCCATTGGCTCCGCGATACAGGCGAGGGGTCAAACGACGTATCCGCCACTCAGGACGACCGGAACTTGGGACCGAGCGCGGTTTCGGGCCGGGCCTTCTTTGCTCAAGGCAAGACGGACTTGAGGACACTCGCGACGCAACAGGGAGTCCAACCGGTCGAGAACTTTGACCGCCTGCTCGGCAACTTCTGGCCGGAGGACGAGACCGCGGACGACCTCATCGCCGCCGTTCGTCGATGGCGACGCGAGGACACGCATGGCTGAGGGCCGCGTCGTCGACACCGGCGTCATCTCCTATTTGTTTCGTGGTGACACCCGCGCCGAGATCTATCGCCCTCACCTAGAGGGCAAGCTCCTGGCTGACTCGTTTATGACCGTCGCCGAGTTAGACCGTTGGGCATTGGAGCGAAACTGGGGGTTGGAGCGCCAGGCGCGAATGGCAACCATGCTTGAGCAGTTCGTGATCGTTCTGGCTGATCGCACACTCTGTCACACCTGGGCGAAGGTCGGTGATCAGGCTCGCCGGCGTGGGCGGCCAATCCAGGTCGCCGACGCATGGATCGCAGCGACGGCGATTGCGCTCGGGGTTCCGCTTGTCACCAACAATCGCGACGACTATGCCGGGGTCGGCGATCTGGCCCTCTTACCCGCGGACGCCGCGCCAACATAGGGATAGAGTTTGGCAACCTGCGCGATTGCGACGAATTCGGCCGCTATCGCACGACGGACGAAGCTCATCCTTGGGACGGTGCTCCGGGCTGCGCCTGCCCTGGCACATCAATCACGTCGACGCGGGTGGCCTGCCCTTGTTTGCTTGCTTTCAGAGCTTGGATGTTCGCGTCGGTCGCATCGATGCAGGTCATGTCGCCGTAGATGTTCGTTCGTGTGACGACCTGCGTCGTCACCTCGATGAGAGCGGTCGTCGAATCGTTGTCGTACACCTGTAGGCCATTCACCTTCGCGTCCCCGGAGCACGCATATCCGGCCGGCACTGTGGTCGGTTGACCTTGCGGAACGAGGACGGGGGGCTTTGTTGCCGGGGCCGGTACCGACGTAACGGTCGTGCTTCCCTGCGCCGAAGGGAGCGCTAGGCTCGCGCCGCCCTGCGTCTCTCCGGGAACATGGATTGTGTCCACTCGCTGGACCCCGGTCATGTGCGATATTGCGCTCACGTTGGCATCGGTGGCTTCGAGACACGTGACGGCGCTGTCAGGGAAGGTGTGCAGCAGGGTCACGGGCTGAGTGGTAATCTCTACGAGGCCTGTCGCCGGATTGTCGTCGAACACTTTGGCATTGTTGATGTAGTTGTCGCCCGGGCAGACGTACCCGGCAGGGACCTGCGTTGGTTGGCCTATCGGGGCCACCACGCGATTCTGCAGTTCGCTTCCAGGGACGTCGATGAGGTCAATCTTCCGCAGGTTCGTGGGCATGCTTGCTCTTAGGATGTCCATATTCACGGGCGTGAACGGGATACACGTCACACCGTTGGGATCGTAGATGTTCTGTACCGTGACGGTCTGTGTTGTTACCTGGATCAGGGCGGTCGTTGAATCATCGTCGTAGTACTTGACTCCGTTGACCGGATTATCCCACGGGCAGGCGAAATTCGGAGGGACCTGCGCGGTTTGCTGATACGGCACGACCACAACCTGCTGGACCGGTCGAGGTAGCGTAACCACGGTCGAAGCGGTCGGTTCGAGAGTGAGTGCTCGTCGCACCATGTAGTGCGGCTCGATACCTTGGATGCCGGTGGCATAGTAGAGATAGTCATTTGACCCGGTCACTTGATCGCTCGCGGCGGTAGGATCAAGCAATGAAGGATAGGAGTACCAGGTCGCACCCATCTGGGCCGGATACTGCGGCGACTCGAAGCGAGCAAAGAGCCGCACGGGCGACCAGGTGATGCCGTCGGGGCTAGTCGCGTAGCCGAAGCCATCATTGACCTCGACCGTAGCCAGGTATTCACCGAGGGCGCTATTGAGGGACACCCCGACGTTCGCCGCGTAGAGCGGACTGTCGGATGGTGGGCTGATGACGGGCGAGCTAGCCCCGCCGACGCCGAGCGTCCACTGCCCGGAGTCGTATTTCTGGTAGGCTCCAGGATCGGTCGCCTGATTGAGCGGCGCGCGGGCTAAGTAAATTTCGGCCGGCACGTCCGTCACGCCCGGCGAGCTCGGCCAGTCCGTGTAGTAGACATAGACATAGTTGCCGACAATCAGCGCCGCGGGTTGGCCTGCCCCGGTGACTTGCTGGCACCGGGGGGCGAGTCTCTGCCCAGTGATAGCCTGGCCGGCTACGCTCCACGCTTGGCCGTCGTTTGTAGAGATCGCCAAGCCAACCGACGCCGTGTAGTTGTTCCGGTCGCATTGCTCGGCGTGGAAGAAGCCGAGACGGAAATGCGGGTCATGGCCCGGGAGGGTCAGGACGCTCCCGAGGCCGGTGTAATCGCTGTCGAAGCCGGATCCGGTCGGGCTGAGCACGGGAACTGCCTTGCTGCCTGAGGAGGGCGATGGATGCAGATCGTCGAACGATGTGCCGACAAAGCGGTACGACTCGACCCGCGATGTGATGTAGACCTCGACGCCGTTGCCTGTTCTTAGAAAACTCATGTGGGTGTCCGGGAGCCATTGCAGCCCGAAGGTCCCCAATATGAGCGCTGTTTCCTGCTCCGAACTGAGCACGGGTACCAGCTTGGAAGGCACACGGACTTGCGTAGCTTGATATATTGCCGCACCAATACGCTGCACCGCAGTCTGGTCGAACAGGATCACCTCATGGTTACAGTACAGTACCTCGCTCGAGAGCTTGACGTAGGATGGCCCCGGGCAGGTGAGCGACATTACATCATCGGATTTCCCGTCATAGGTCTGGCGCAGCGCTACGTCCGACTCTCCATACATTGGTTTGTTCCAGGGCGCGGAGGGCCACATCAACGTATCAAGGTGGTTACCAAACGTCTTGACGACGCCACCGTGATCGGTGAGTGCGACTGCCGCCTGTTTGAGCCCACTGCGTACTGCGCCGGTGGTTAGACTACTCCGATATCGGTCATTGAGGTCATTAATTGCCTGGCCCGAGCCGGCGGCCTGACGGATTCCCTGGTGATCGACGCACGGTGGGTAGATCGATTCCGTATATCCATAGATGGTGGCGTTCCATGGGGTGCCACCGAGTTGGCTATCCAGTGTGATCACCCCGTCGACGTAGCTGACGGTGGGATCGTTGGCATAGTTCATGAGATATTGAAATGCAACGTCACCTCCGAGGCTGTGACCGACGAGGATATAGCGCCAGTCGGGATGGGCATGCAGGCTGGCTCGAAGCATGTTGCGCAGCACAGCCGCACTGCTATCCAGGGAATCGTGAGACGGGTCGAAGCACTCATAGGGGGCTGGTTTGCCGCTGTCCGGACGGACTCCGTTATAGCTGAAGTCAATGAAATCGTCATCGGAGAACTGGTACTTCTTCTGCAGGGTACCCGTTCACGGCCTGTGGGCGGCAGGGGCGCGGCGGGAGTTGCCAGGAGCGGTCGTCGGGACCAGACGGTCGCGGATGGACACCGAGCCGCTGCTGGCGGGGACGTGGGCCGCGGCGCCTGCCGGCAGCCGCGCGTGGTGGGCGGCCCGGGCGCGGGGGCGGCGGGAGCAGGCGGCGGTG
>Ga0207416_1001250_pt1 | contig 35556 bp, 36 predicted proteins | sample PaiPotPPM11metaG_FD_184107 | JGI IMG/M metagenome (GOLD analysis project Ga0207416, IMG submission 184107) | Iron sulfur acid spring bacterial and archeal communities from Banff, Canada, to study Microbial Dark Matter (Phase II) - Paint Pots PPM... ...
AGCGGGGACGAAGGGATGCGGCATATTCGCGCACACTGTGCGGGCCCACGTTGCCTCCTTGCCGTCGGTAACCGGCATTTTGAGGCAACACTTCGCTGTTCGGTAACAATAATTTTGAGGCACTTCGCTCCCTTGACACCGCCGCCGCGCACCAATAGACTGAGGCTTGCCGGTTTTTAGCCTGCACTAAATTAATTTAATGTGGATGTGGAGGGCGACCGCCGTGCCCGGGATCACCGGCGTGATGCAAGACTACCTGAAGGCGATCTACAAGCTGCAGCAGGGCCGCGACGCGGTCTCCACCTCCGAGATCGCAGAGCGCCTGGACGTATCCGCGGCCTCCGCGACCAACATGGTCAAGCGTCTTGCGCGCCTCCGGCTGGTCGCGTACTCGCGGTACCAGGGGTTTGTGCTCACGCCGGCGGGCGAACGGATCGCGCTCGAGATCATCCGCCACCACCGGCTCATCGAGCTCTACTTGGCGCAGCACCTCGGCGTGCCCCTCGAGCACGTGCACGACGAGGCCGAGCGGATGGAGCACGTGCTCTCCGAGGAAGTGGAAGCGCGAATAGCGACGGCCCTCGGCGACCCCCGGCAGGATCCGCATGGGGACCCGATTCCGTCGACGGACGGCTCGATGCGCGACATCCGGTACCCGAAGCTCGGGACGCTGCCGCCGGGGGCGCAGGGAATCGTCGCGCATGTCAGCGACGAGCGCCCCGCGCTGCTGCGCCGGTTGGCGCGTCTCGGCGTGCTGCCCGGCGTCATGCTCAAGATGCGCGCGCGCCGGCGGGACGGCTGCGAGGTTGAGATCGAGGGGCGCCGGTTGGTCCTATCGCACTCGCTCAGCGAAAGCGTGCGCGTGGAGTAGAATTGCCAGGAGGTCCACGATGGGAGGACGGGCTGAAGATCTCCGGGCGCGGGGTGCGCCCGCGGGCCCCGCGCACGCGGTAGGCCGCGGCGCCGGCCTACCCGAGGGAGACGGTTCGCGCGAGATCACCCACGAGGACCTGGACCGGGCTCGGGACCGCCTTGCGGTCGAACGTGCCCGGCGGGCCGGCGGTGCCCGAACGTCTCTCGTCCGCCGGTTGTGGCCGCTCTGGCTTCTTGTCGGGCCGGGCATCCTGGTGTTCCTGGGCGAGAACGATGCGCCCAGCATGTTGTCCTACGCGGCGACGGGAGCGCAGTACGGTATCGGGTTCTTTGTGCCGTTCATCCTGGTCACGTTTCTCATGGCCTTCGTGGTCCAGGAGATGACGGTGCGGCTCGGCGCGGTGACGCACCGCGGGCACGCCGAGCTGATCTTCGACCGCTTCGGAACGTTCTGGGGCCGCTTTGCGATGGGCGATCTGGTCGTCGGCAACTTCCTCACGCTGGTGACGGAGTTCATCGGAATCCGCGCGGGACTCAGCTTCTTCGGCGTTCCCCCGGTGGTGGCCGTCGGCGGCTCAATGCTCCTCGTGTTCGGCGTGATTCTCACGCACCGCTATTGGACCTGGGAGCGTATCGCGCTGGGGCTCGCGGTGTTCAACGCGCTGTTCATACCGGCCGCCCTCTACGCCCATCCACAGTGGGGCGCGCTCGGTCACGCATTTCTGACGTGGTCCCCGTTTCCCCAAGGGGGGCTGCTCAAGCCGGACGTGATGCTGCTCCTCATGTCCAATATCGGCGCCACCGTGACGCCGTGGATGCTCTTCTTTCAGCAGAGCGCCGTCGTCGACAAAGGTCTGCAGCCGCGCGACATTCGGGCCGGGCGGACGGACACGATGATCGGGACGCTCCTCGCCGCGGCGTTTGGGATCGCCGCCCTGGTGGCCACCGCGCCGCTGCTCGCGCACGGCATCAAAACGGAAGATTACCAGGCGGCGCAGTTCGCCCAGGCGCTGCGCCCCTGGATCGGGCGGGCCGGCGCCACGTGTTTTGCGCTGGGGATCTTCGAGGCGGGCCTGCTCGCGGCCATGACCATCTCGACCTCCTCCGCCTACGCCTTTGGCGAAGTCTTTCATCATCCGCACAGCCTCAACCGGCCGCTGTGGGAGGGATGGTCGTTCTACGGCATCCTGCTCGCCTCCGCGTTTGCCGCCGGGGCGCTGGTGCTGCTGCCCAACGCACCCCTCACCTACATCGTGCTCATCGTCAATGTCATCGCGGTTCTCGCGATGCCGCCGGCGCTGCTCTTCCTAGTGCTCCTGTGCAATGACCGCGAGATCATGGGTGCGCACGCCAGCGGGCGGTGGGCGAGCATTGCCATCGTCACCGTGACGATCCTGCTGATCCTGGCCGGGTTGGGCTACGGACTGGTCACGGTGTTTCCCAAGATTTTGGGCGGCGGATAGGCGGCGGAGGGCCGTGCGGATGCCATATGCACGCGACGACAGGCGGAGGTGACGGCGATGAAACGCGAACACGATACCACAACGGCCGCCCCCGGGCGTGGTGGGGCGGCGGGTCCGGCCGAAGGATCCGATGTCGACCTGGAGCGCCCCGAGGCGGTGCTGTCGGTGCTGGAGGCCGATCAACTGGTGGCCGCCAAGGAACAGGCGCACTTCGGCCGGATGCGGCTGTCGGGGGGCGTTCGGCTCCTTTTGAGCGGTCTCCGTCTGTACGTGATCGCCATGATGATCATCGTGCTGTTCCAGGTGCTGCAGGCGGTGCACGGGGGGCATTGACGGGCGGATTTTTGATGTTGTAGGCCAGTGACTCTGTCACCCTAAACTAGTTCGCCATGAAAAACGCGACGTAGGTATCGCCTCTGGTGCGGATCGGGTGGCGGGCTGATGGGATGAGTGAGTCTTTTCCTCGGAGACTACCGCGTCGCACCGATCACCACCATTCGGTCCAGATTGTAGGTAAGGATCCCGAATCCGATCCAGGTATCCGCGCCATCGCGGCCGCGCACGCGACTGTGACGCCACTGGTACTTGCGACTGCCCAAGCTGATCGTCGCTTCCTGCCCACTGCGCCAGCGTTGATGTCGTCGGAACCACCGCTGACGTTCGTGCGCCGCTCGTTCCGCCCCAGGTCTTCCTTTATAGGGCAAGCTGATCCGCTTGACCCCGGCCGCGCGCAGGAGCGCTTCATTGTCCTTGCTGCCAAAGCCGCGATCGGTGGCGACGATGTCCGGGGTGCGCGAAACGGCCTGCGCATGGCCCGCCATCGCGGCGGGCAACAGGCCGCCATCGGCCGGGTTCCCCTCGTGTACCTCGTAATGCGTGATCACTCGATCCTCGGTCTCGGTGAGCAGGGCCTTGTAGCCAAACTCGGTCTTTGCGCCCAACTTCCCGCGCCGAATTGGCCGGGCCTCTGGATCAAAGATGCTCACGATCCGATCCGGGATCGTCGTCTCGCCGCTGATGCGGAGGCGGGCTTGCGCCATCACCCGCGTCGTCAACTCCAACTGCCGCCGCAGGCGCACGCGAGTGCGCTGAATCAGGGCGACCCGTCGTCCCTCGACCTGTCGCCCGAGGTGGCGACTGTTGCGCAGGACACGCTGCGCGTGCCGGCTGATCTGCCGCGTGCACCGCAGCACGCGCGCCGTTTGCGTCAGCACCGCGGTCTTCGCCTCGTCCGTGCGCATGCGAAGACTGCGCCCCACGGTGGCGAGCGCGCGCTTGATGCTGCGCGCCCGCGAGCGAAAGGCGGTGCGGACCGCCGCGCCGGCGGCCTGGAGCTGGCGGACCGTCCGCGTCACGACCCGCGCACTATCGGCCAGCAGGCCGATATCCGTGGGATAGTCGATGGGCGCCTGCACCACCGTCGTGTCGACGCGCAGCTTTCGGCTCCGCAGCAGTTTGTGCTCGGTGGCGCGCTGGACCAGGAGGCGGTTTAACTCGTGCACGACGTCGGGGCCGTACTTGTGGGTCAGCTTGCTGAGCGTCGTCGGGTGCGGGACCGGGGCATTCAGCGCCAGATGGCAGAAGCGCCGCCAGTGCAGGCTGTCCGTCACTTCCCGCACCAGCATCTCATAGCCCAACCGGTACCGATGCTTCAGGTACATCAGCCGCAGATAGGTCTCGACGGGCACGGTGGGCCGGCCGATCCGCGTGCGGAAGCGCTGCAGGTACGGATCGAAGAACCGCTCATCCGCCAAGCACGCATCCACGGCGGTCAACTCGACGCTGAGGGTGCGGGCTTGGGGCGGCAGCAACTCATCCCACAGCGAGCCTTGCGGATCCCTCAGCCGCAACATGGCCGGCCTCGGGAGCAGGAGCGGGGAACCGGAGCACGAAGGAGCGGCATTGGGATTCCCTCCCCGGTGCGTCGGACGGGTGTGACTTGGCCGTTGCATCAGTTCGCCGATCGGGTCGGGAATCCTATCATTTTGACGCTCGCGTCGCGCAGAAATCCTGATTTCATGCGGGTTTGCGCTTTCGTTTTTCATGGCGAACTAAACTAACGGGTCTGTGAAAATGTCACCCCGAGGGCTCGGAGTTCTTTGCGCCGTGCCGATTCCGCGTACTGCCGCCACGGATGGTTAGCTGCCGGCGGGATCGGACCTGTCGCGGGCGAGGACGGTGCCGGTGGACGCGTGATTTTGTCGCGCGCACTATAGGGCGGGATCGGTCGACGGAGCCGCTCAGGAAGCCGACGGGGCGAGGGCCGTCCGCGATTGCCGTGGGCCATGGCAGCGGGGCCGTGCTGCCGCCAGCGGCCGAGCAGCCGCCGGAGGTGGCGCAGTGAGAGGCCCAGGAGCCGCGCCGCCTCCCTGGCGCGCAGAACCCCGTCGTGGACGCGAGACAAGACATGCAAGCGCTGGTGCTCCCTCTTGGTCAAGGTGACTGTCTCCCTATTCATCCTCCCAGGGCGACAGATTCACTGACCCGTTATGGGGTGACAAAATCATTGACCTATTACACCGGGCGGATTTTTGATTGACACCTCTACCTGAGGCCGTTATACTCGGTTAAAAGTTCATACAGCACTGCCGTTGTAATCGACGCAGCTCGCACATCGCAGCGCCGCCCCCGAAGCCGGCGACAGAGGGGGCGGCCGTGACGGAGCGGACATCGGCCAAACGGCGTGGCAGTGCGCGACCGCACGGAAACCAAAACCCGGACGAGGAGTCTCCGGTCTCCTCGCACCGGGTTTCTCTCATTTTTGCGGCCTTCGACCGTATTCCGTGGTAGGCGGTCTCCGTCTAAACGGCAGCCGGAACGGGTACCAGTCGGGCATGCGATGATCGGAGCGAACACCCATTCAGCATTCGTCGTACGTGGGTATACAAAGGGCAGAATGCCGACGCCGGTCCGGGCAGTTGAAGGGCGGCCCGGTATAAAAAAGCAGGTGACTCTTATATGGAACCGATGGCAACCGTAGCAGACTACGTCGCAGAGAGCAAGACGAACCGGCGCCTTGGACGCACCACGCTGCACTACATCTCGGACATGATCGACTATTTCGGCAAGGCCAAGGTCTTCGAAGGCATCTACGGCATGGACAAGCAGATCGACGACATCGTCGCGTTCTTTAAAGGATACGCGATGAGCATGGAGCGGCGTCTCCTGCTGCTGGTCGGTCCGCAGGGCTCCGGCAAGTCGATGACGGTGGACAAGATCAAGCGGCGGCTCGAGGAGTACTCGCAGACGCCCGACGGCGCCCTGTACGCCGTGGACGGCTGCCCCTTCCACCAGCATCCGTTTGACCTGGTCCCCATCGACGTGCGGCAGACGGAGGACCTCCAGTGGCACGAGGAGGCCGTTCCGTGCCCGGTGTGCGAGCAGCTGATCGCCCGCGCCGGCGGGTGGGAGAAGGTCCCGGTGCTCCGGATCAACATCTCGGCCCGCGACAAGGTCGGCGTGGCCAAGCACACCCCGACCGACCTCCGCCGCGAAGACATCACGAACTTCGTCGGCAACATCAACTTCGCGATGCTGAAGGAGCGCGGCTCGACGTACGACCCGGACGCCTACGACTTCGAAGGCAAGGTCATCTGGGCCAACCGCGGGATCCTGGACTGGACGGAGGTCTTCAAGAGCCGCCGGCAGCTGCTGTCGTTGCTGCTCGAGCTGATCCAGTCGAAGCGGATCGACCTCGCGAACTTCCCGACCGTCCACGTCGATATGGTGGTCATCGGACACACCAACTACCCGGAGTACAACGTGTTCCTGTCCGAGGACATCATGGAGCCGCTGCGGGGCCGGATCCACAAGGTCGACTATCCGTACAACGTCGACGCCCCCGGCGAGATGCAGATCTACCGCGACCTCGTCGAGCAGGCCAACCGCGTCCGCCGCGAGAACAAGCACGTGCCCCAGGACGTCTACGAGCTGGCGGCGACCTACGCGATCAAGACGCGCACCGAGTCGCAGGGCCTGCGCGGGCTGTCGCCGCGGTTCTTCGAGGACGCCTTCTCGCTGGGGTACACCGCGGCCCGCAGCTGCATTGACCTCGAGGTGATCACCGAGGCGGTGGAGTCCACCTTCGCCCACCAGTCGATCAAGGACCTGAACCAGAAAGACCTGCTCAAGGTCTTCGAGGAGACGAAGGTCGAGTTCATCAACCGCAAGGTCGAGCTGCTGGTCGAGAACATCGTGCCGACGCACTTCTACGACTACGGCCAGAACCTGTACCTCAACTACCTCGACGCCGCCTCGCGCAGCGTGCTCGGCGAGACCCTCGCCGACAGCGACAAGGAGCTGCTCGACGAGGTGGAGGGCATCCTCGTCCAAAAACGGCAGATCAGCCGCCAGGGCCGGGTCGCCTTCGAGAACGTGCTGCTGGAGCGCCGCGACGAGCTGCGCAAGATGAGCTACAAGGACAACGAGCACCTGCGCGGCGCCATCAACGAGATCGTCTTCAACAAGATCAAGAACTGCCTGCGCCTCTACGAGAAGACCGAGGAGATGGACGCGAAGAGCCGCGAGCTGCTCGACGTGCTGCAGCACAGCGCGATCGAGGAGCACGGCTATTGCGAGTCCTGCGCGCGCTCCCTCTTCCGGACCATCGGCCGGAGCTTCTAGCCGGCGGCCGGGCCGAGGCGCCCCATGCGCATTCACCGTGGACGGATCGCGCAGTACAAGCACGATCAGCTGCTGCGGGAGTATCTCAAGCAGAACCTGAACGAGCTGATCCAGCAGAAAGAGCTGATCCTCGACGGCAAGGTCAAGACGCAGATCGCCACGCTCGACCTGCCGACGCTGAAGTTCGGCGAAGAGAGCCAGTTCCTGGCGCAGGGCAGCGGCTCCGGCGGGGCCGGCGGCCAGGGCGCCGGCGCGGGGGCGGGCGGCGATCAGGTCCAGGCCCTCGGCGGGCTCCTCGGCGGAGATCACCACGGCAAGGAGCTCCAGGTGGAGCTCGACTTCGACGAGTTCGTGCGCCTCGCGCAGGAGGTGCTGCTCGACGACCTGCGCCTGCCGGCGTTCCACGACCCGGGCCGCGCCGGGGAGGTCGAGGCGCAGGAGCAGGTCGAGCTCGACGACCTCGACCGGATTGGCCTCCGTGCCGATCTGAACCTCGAGGAGACGATGCTGCAGAGCCTGGTGCGCAACACGCGCGAGTCGGGCAGGCTCGACTACGACGTCGACGTGCAGCAGGACGGCTGGTACTTTACCGAGGACCCGACGACCTTCCAGAACAACCGGTCGGTCGAAGTGTACGTGCTCGACATCTCCGGCTCGATGCGCGGCGAGTACCTGGCGCTGGTCCGCAAGACGATCTTCATCCTCTGGCACTACCTGGAGCGCCGCTATCCCACGAACCTGCGGCGGTACGTCGTCTTCCAGGACGTCGCCGAGGAGAAGACCCGGGACGAGTTCTTCTGCGTCGAGTCGAGCGGCGGCACGCACATCAGCACCGGCTTCGAGAAGGCGATCAGCCTGCTCGACGGCGTGACGGAGTACGACAAGTTCCTGTTCATGTTCACGGACGGCGAGACGAGCTCCGGCGACTTCGACCTGGCGAAGAAGCGGTTCGACGAGGCGCTCGGCGGGTTCGACCTGGTGTGCTACGGCCACGTGAACCCGGGCGGCCGCGGCATCGGCGGGTTCAGCGAGTTCGTCCAGGAGGCGGTGCGCACCCGCGAGGGCGCGATGTTCGCCAACCTGGTCGATCTCGAGACGATCCGGACGGCGATGCGGGACTTCCTCGGGTTCTTCGAGACGCGCGCCGCGCGCCGGCCGGCGGCCGCCGCGATGCGGAGGGACTGACACCGTGCTGAGCGGACCGATGGTCGAGTACGAGAACGTGATCGGGCGGCTCGAGACGCTCGCCCGCGACCGGGGCCTCGCGTTCGATCCGGTCGTCTTCCAGCTCACGGACAGCGACGAGATCGCCGAAGTCGCCAGCATGGGGCTGCCGAACCGGTTCGTGCACTGGTACTGGGGCGGGGTCTACAAGGAGCTCGTCACCCAGCAGAACAAGGAAGTGTTCAACATCCTCGAGCTGGTGCTCAACACCGTGCCGTCGCACGCCTTTCTGCGCAGCACCAACACCTACCTCGAAAACGTGCTGGTGATCGCGCACGTCTTCGGGCACGCCGACTTCTTCGCGAACAACCACTGGTACCAGAAGTCGAACAAGAACATGCTGAACGAAGCGGAGCGCCACGCGCGGACGATCCGCACGTACGAGCGGCAGTACGGCCGCGAGCGCGTCGAGAAACTGCTCGACGCGCTGCTCACCGTGGCGACCTCCGTCAACGCGTTCGAGCGCAGCCCCAAAGAGAAGCGCCGCCGCCTCATGTACTACCTCGAGGAGAAGGCCCCGCTCGAGGACTTCGAGCGCACCATCCTCGAGGCGATCCGGGAAGAGGCCGAGTACTTCGACCTCATCCAGCGCACGCACATCATCAACGAGGGCTGGGCGACCTTCGTGGAGGCCGAGCTGCTGACGCGCCTGCTGAGCGCGCAGGAGTGGGCCAGCATCTCCGTCCACCTCTGCAACCGCCCGGCACCGTACACGATCGGCTACACGCTCTTCAAGTCGATCCGCGACGACGACGGCTTCGACCGCGCGCTCGAGATACGCCGCTACCACGAGGACGTGAGCCTCATCGATGAGACGCTGACGGAAGACCTCGTGCGGCGCCTCGACATCTTCGTCTACGACCCGAAGGAGAAGCAGAAGAGCTACGATCTCGTGAAGGTCAAGGAGATGCTGATCAACCAGAAGCTGCACAAGGGCGACCCGCGGATCGAGGTCGATCCCTCTTCGTGCGGCCGGGACCTGCTGCTCGTGCACCAGGACGAGGACCGCAAGCTCGAGCCCAAGCGCGTCGGATTGTTCCTGAAAGCCGTCTACGCCCTGTGGCGCAACCCCGTGAAGCTCCGCGCGAACGGGAAAGTCTACACCTACGACCGGCGGGGGCTGTCCTCCACGTAGGTCACCGCTTCACAAACGCCGTATAGAATGGCGTGTTCACGGAGCGAGGCCCAAAGAACTCGCTGACCGACGTCGGCCCGATACGCGTCGGCCATGTCACGCTGGTGTCCGGCGACGGACCGCTCGTCCCCGGTCGGGGCCCGGTGCGCACCGGCGTCACGGTGATCGTCCCCCACGAGGACGTGTACCGGCACAAATGCGGCGCCGGGGTCCACGTGATCAACGGCTTTGGCAAGATGCTCGGATCTGCTACGGCTTCAAGGGTGGCATCGGGTCTTCGTCGCGCCGGTGCCGGTCCGCCGTGCTGAACCGGAGCATGACGCTCGGCGGTCTCGTGCTGGCCAACTTCGGCCGGCAGGAGTTCTTGCGGATTCACGGCTGCCCCACGGGGACGCTCCTCGCGGAAGCCGCGCCGCCCGGCTCCCGCGACCCGGCCCATGACGGCGGCGCAGGGCGCGGCGGGTCTGTTATCGTCATCCTCGCGACGGATGCGCCGCTCACCTCGCGACAACTGACCCGGGTGGCGCGGCGGGCCGCGGCCGGGCTCGCGCGCACCGGATCCGTGTACCACCATCAGAGCGGGGATTTCGTACTCGCCTTCAGTACCGCGCATGCCTACCCGCCGTATCTCGCGGACGAGGGAGACCTGCTGAACCCGCTGTTCGAGGCGGCCGCGGACGTGACCGAGGAAGCGGTGATTCGCGCGCTCCTCTGCGCGCGGCCGATGACGGGCCGGGACGGCCATCACGTGACATCCCTCGACCGGACCAGGCTGCGTGAAATCTGGGAGCGGTGGCACGGTCCGCGAGGGCTCGACATCGAGGCGATGGTCGGCCCGCGCGTGCCGGAGATCGGCCCGTGAACGTGCTCGAGGTCAAGCACCGGCTCGACGGCAGCGCGCGCACCTACCCGTGTGAGGCCGCGGAGATCGCCGAGGATCGCGCCGTGCTGCTGTACCGCCTGCCGGGCCAGGGCCGCGTCGCCGACCTGGTGCTCCCCGCCGGGACCCTGACCGTCGCCTACTACTGGGCCGACCGGCCCTACAACGTCTACCACTGGCTGGCCCCGTCCGGCGAGACGCTGGCGTACTACTTCAACCTCAGCGGCCCGGTGCGGATTTACCGGGATCGCCTGGAGTGGGAGGATCTCGAGGTCGACGTGCTCGTTACGCCGGACGGGCGGGTGCAGATCCTGGACGAGGACGCCGTGCCGGCGTCCTCCGCGGCGCGGCTGCCCGAGATCGCCCGCGCGCGGGAGCGCGTGCTGGTGGACTGGCCGGCGGCGGTCGCGGAGGTCGAGCGCGCGTCGCGGGCGCATCGCTCCGGCTCGGGGGGCACGCCCGCATGAACCGGCTGCGCGGGCGGGTCGCCCTCGTCACCGGCTCGAGCCGGGGCATCGGCCGCGCGATCGCCCAGGCGTTCGCGCGCGAGGGGGCCGCGGTCGTGCTGAACGCCGCGCGCTCGATCGGCGACGCCCGCACCGCGGCCCAGGCGATCGGCGCCGGCGGCGGCAAGGCCGTCGCGATTCAGGCCGACGTGACGCGCCCGGCGGAGGCGCGGCGGCTCGTGGCCGAGGCCGTTCGCGCCTTTGGGCGCCTCGACGTCCTCGTGAACAACGCCGGCATCAACGACCGCACGCCGTTTCGCGAGATCGACGACGATGCGTGGCGGCGTATGATGGACGTCCACGTGACCGGCCCGTTCTTCGCGGCCCAGGCGGCGGCCGAGGCGATGGCGCAGGACGGCGGGGTGATCATCAACATCGCGTCGATGCGCGGGATCGAGCCCGGCACCGGCGCCGTGCACTACAACGTGAGCAAGGCCGCGGTCTTGATGCTGACGCGCTGTCTCGCCCGCGACCTCGCGCCGGGGGTGCGGGTGAACGCGATCGCGCCGGGCTACACGGAGACCGCCTTCCACGCGAAGCGCACGATCGCCGACCGCCAGGCGATCGCGGCGCGGATCCCGCTGGGGCGGTTCGCGCAGCCGGAGGAGGTCGCGAAGGCCGCGGTGTTCCTCGCGTCGGACGACGCGGCGTACGTCACCGGAGACACCCTGATCGTCTCCGGGGGCGTGGTGACGCGCTGAGTTAGGATTCCTTGAGCTTCTTTGCGAAGTCCGCGGGCTTGACGTTTTCGATGAACCGCTTGAACTCTTCCACCTCGTGCTCGTCGAACGCTTTCTTCAGCTGGATCGCCGTGGCCGCGACCTTGTCCTCCACGAAGATCGGCGCGGACGTGCGGAGCGCGATCGCGATCGCGTCGCTCGGACGGGAATCGACCACGACGTCCGTCCCGTTCCGCTGAAGGTGGATCTCCGCGAAGTAGGTGCCGTTCTGGATGTCGGTGACCACGATGCGGTTGATGCTGACGGTGAGATGCGCCAGCATCTGCTTGATGAGGTCGTGGGTCATGGGGCGCGGCATCTGCACGCCCTGGAGCTGAAACGCGATCGATTGAGCCTCCGACCCGCCGATCCAGATCGGCAGCGCGAGCGTCTCAGCCTGATCGACCAGCAGGACGACGGGATTCATCTGCTGGTCCATCGCGACGGTCTTGACCTTCATCGTGATCATCAGGTACCTCCGCTCGCGACCCTGCTCCCCGCTGATTCTACTCGTCCTGTGGCGTGCCCTTCAAGTGGCGCGCGAAGACGCGGCGCTATTTTTGTTATTCCCCTGTGGTCTCCGTTCGAGTCCGCGCGTTTCGCCGCCGCCGCGGCGCACGGCGACCGTCCGGAGCGTCTCCGCGTTCGCCGTGCAGGGGGGCGGCGCGCATGACCCGAATAGGGCGGCGTGATGCGGGCGGTGATGTCTGGTTCCTGCGCATTCTTCCTATTGATGTGTGTCCCGGTGCTGGGAATCCCCGCCGCGGCGTCCGCGGGCGTGCCGATTCCCGCCGCGATCACGGCCGGCGCGCCGGCGGACGCCGCGGTCTGGGGCGCGCGCCCGGCGCCGTGGATCCGCACGCTGCCGTCGCGCGGCGCCGTGTTTACGACGGGCATCGTGCGGCTCGCGCGGCGCTACCTCGGCCGGCCGTACCAGTGGTCCGGCATCGGGCAGCGCGGGTTCGACTGCTCGGGGCTGGTGTTCCGTGTCTTCAACGCGCTCGGCATGGCGCTGCCGCACTCGTCGTCCGGCCAGTATCAGGCCGGCACCCCTGTGCCGGCCGCGCTGCTGGGTCCGGGCGATCTCGTGTTTTTCCACACCTACACGAGCGGTCCGTCGCACGTCGGCATCTACCTCGGCGCGGGCCGTTTCATCCACGCGTCGGTCAGCCGCGGCGTCATCGTCTCGTCGATGAACGAGCCCTATTACCGCAGCAGATACCTGGGGGCGCGCCGGTACTAAGCGCCGCTCTTCGTGTCGCTCAACGTACGTCTCAGCACCGCGATCGCGCTCGGTAAGACCGCCGCGACGCTGAGCCGCGTGCTGCGCCGCGGCGGCGGCACGACGATGCCCGGGCGGGTCGCCCGCGCCGTCGAGCCGAATGTCGTGGGCCTGCTCGCCCGGCGGCTGCGGGGGGGGACGGTCCTCGTCGCCGGCACCAACGGCAAGACCACGACGGCCCACCTGATCGCCCACATCATGCGCGCGGAGGGCCGCCGCGTCGTGCACAACCGCGCCGGCGCGAACCTCGCCGCCGGCATCGCCTCCGCGCTCGTGGAACACGCCGATCTCCGCGGCGAACCGGCCGGCGATTTGGGCATCTTCGAAGTGGATGAAGCGACCGTGCCGCGCGTCGTCCCCGCGCTCGCGCCGCGGGTCGCCGTGTTCACCAATTTGTTCCGCGACCAGCTCGACCGGTACGGGGAGATCGACTACATCTCCGGGCTCTGGCGCGCCGCGGGCGCGCGGCTGCCCGCGGGATTTGTGCGCGTGGCGAACGCCGACGACCCCCTGGTCTACGACGCGGTGCGGGAGATGCCGGGCACGCTCGTGACGTACGGTCTCGACGACGGCCGCCACGCGCTGCCCGCGCTCGAGCACACCGCGGAGGCGCGGTACTGCTACCGCTGCGGCACGCCGTACGAGTACGCGGTGACGTACTTCGGCCACATGGGCCGGTACCGCTGTCCGACGTGCGGGGTCGCGCGGCCCGATCCCGACCTCGTGGCCCGTGAGATCGAGCTCGCCGGTCCGGACGGCGCCGCCTTCACGGTGGACGCGGGGCCCGCGGGACGCGCGCGCGTGACCACGCGGCTGCCCGGCCTGTACAACGTCTACAATATCCTGGCCGCGGTCGGCGCGGCGCTGCAGCTCGGGGCGCCGCTCGCCCGCGCGGCGGACGCGGTCGGTTCGTTCCTGCCCGCGTTCGGCCGCGCCGAGCGCATGACGCTGGACGGGCGCGAGGTGCAGATCCTGCTCGTCAAAAACCCGGCCGGGTTCAACGAGGTGCTCCGGACGATACTGGCGGGCGGCCCGCTGCCCGTCGTGCTGATCGCGATCAACGACCTGATCGCCGACGGCCGCGACGTCTCGTGGCTGTGGGACGTCGACTTCGAGATGCTGGCCGGCCGCGCGGCGCGGGTCGTCGCCGGCGGACTGCGCGCGGAGGATCTCGCGGTGCGGCTCGAGTACGCCGGGATCCCCGCGGCTGCGATCGAGGTCGAGCGGTCCTACGGCGCGGCGCTCGACCGCGCGCTCGCGCACACGACGTCGCGGCTGTTCATCCTGCCGACGTATACCGCGATGCTGGCGATCCGCGCCGTGCTCGAGCGGCGCGGCGTCGTGGGAAGGTTCTGGGAATGATGCCGGCGGACCGCCCGGCGGCGGACTCGCCGGCCACCATGAAATCAAACCCGGTGCTGCGGATCTGCCATCTCTATCCGGACCTGCTCAACCTGTACGGGGACCGCGGCAACATCATGGTCCTCGCCGGCCGGGCGCGCCGCCGCGGCATCGAGGTGACCGTCACGGAGGCCGGACTGGACGACGAGATCCGGCCCGACGGGGCCGACCTCTTCTTCGTCGGCGGCGGCGAGGACCGCCAGCAGCGGATCGCGGTCGGCGATCTCGTCGGCCGGAAGCGCGGGCCGCTCGAGGCCGCGGTCGCGGACGGCGCGGTGGTCCTCGCGGTGTGCGGCGGCTACCAGCTGCTCGGGAAATTTTACCGGCCCGCCGAGGGCGACGATCTGCCGGGGCTCGCGCTGCTCGATCTGTGGACCGAGCACGCCGGGCCGTCGGCGCCGCGCCTCATCGGGAATCTCGTCATCCAGCCGGACGGCGGCGAGCCGCCGCTCGTCGGGTTCGAAAATCACGGCGGCCGGACGTTCCTCGGCCCCGGCGCCCGCCCGCTGGGCCGCGTGGTCGTGGGATTCGGCAACAACGGCACGGACCACACCGAGGGCGCGGTGGCCGGCCGCGTCTACGGGACCTATCTGCACGGTCCGCTGCTGCCGAAGAATCCGGCGTTTGCGGACCGCCTGATCCGCGAGGCGCTGAGCCGGCGGTACCCGGAGACGGCGCTGGCGCCGCTCCCCGACACCTTCGAGGCCCAGGCCCGCGAGGCGATGCTCACCCGATTGGGCGCCCGGATCCCTTGAGCCCGCGGTAAGGCTTCGCCACCGTCGTTTCGCTGCTGACGCTCGGATGATCTTCTCCGGCTGATTTTTCTACGGTAAGAGCGAGGCGACGTTGATCTTTGCGTCGGTCTTTGCTGTGGGGCTGATCGTGTCGCCCGCCTGGAGCGCGACGCGCCGTTCGTATCCCGCGGCGCCAGGGCCTAGAGCCTCGCCTTGCGGCGGCGGTCGAGCTCGATGGACGTGTCAGACACTTCTACCGCCAAGACGACGTCCGAAGCCGCCGGGTGTGCATCGCGATAGTCCGGTCGTTGCCCTTTGACGACGGCAACGTCGGGCTCGGGCACTGAATGATCGCCGATGAGTATGGGTTGTTGCACGCGCACATGGAACGCGGTGCCCTGGAAGATCGCGTGCAAGGCATCTTGGACGTGACCAGCGGCGGTCGAGTGCGGCGCGCCCGGAGGGGCCATCTGGAGGATCTCTCCGTCGATGAGCTGCACGTGGCTCTCGGGCGCAAGGAGGCCGAGCTCGACCATTCGCTCGTACTCTGCTCGGGTCCAGCGCTTCGTCTGTACGCTCATCGGATGTCCCTTCGCCCGCCAGCATATCGTCGCCCGGGAAACTGCGCAAGAGGCGAACGCGTGGCCTTAGTGAGGGGAGGGTCGGGGCGCGCTAGCGTGGTAGGTTGCTCGTGTGGAAGTCGTCAATCCGATCGTCAGACGGTGGCAGCGGGAGGCGCTCGAGGATACGGAGCGCTTCTGGGACCGCGCCGCCCGCGCCCTGCCGTGGATCCGGACGTGGGACCGGGTCTTCGAATGGAAGTATCCGAACTTCCGCTGGTTCATCGGCGGGCAGATGAACCTCGCCGCCAGCTGTCTCGACCATCACGTCGCGAACGGACGCGGCGGGGTGGCGGCGCTCGTCTACGTCAACGAGCGGGGCGACCGCCGGGTCTTCACCTACGCGCAGTTGCTGCACGAAGTCGAGCGCGCGGCCGCGGCCCTACGCGGCATGGGCATCAAGAAGGGTGACCGCCTTACCATATATATGCCGACGTGCCCCGAGGCGATCATTACCATGCTCGCCTCGGTGCGGATCGGCGCGATCCACTCGGTCGTCTACGCCGGATTCGGCGCGGGCGCGCTGGCCGATCGTATCAAGGCGAGCGGCTCCCGTCTCGTCGTCGCGGCCGACGTCGCCTTCCGAAAGGGGCGCGAAGTCCCGCTCAAGGTGATCGTCGACGCGGCGGTTGACGCCGGCTGCGACTCCGTCGAGCACGTCGTCGTGCTGCGGCGGGGCAGCGCGCCGGCGCGCACGGCGGTCCGCGACGTGGAGTGGCCGGACTTTCTCGATCGCGGGCGCGGCCATTCCGGCGAGCCGGTCGCGATGGAAGCCAACGAGCCGGCCTACATCCTGGCGACCTCCGGGACGACCGCGACGCCCAAACTGTCGGTCCACATGCACGGGCCGTATGCTGTCCACGTCCACAGCATGGCGCGCTGGGTCTACGATCTTCGGCCCGAGGACGTCTGGTGGTCGACGTCCGACATCGGCTGGGTGGTGGGACACAGCTACATCGTGTACGCGCCGCTGCTCGTCGGGTGCACGACGATTGCCTACGAGGGCGCGCTCGACCATCCGGGTCCGGACGTCTTCTGGAAGGTGATCGACGAGTTCGGGGTCACGAGTGTTTTCACGTCGCCCACCGCGGTGCGCCTCTTGATGCGCTATGGGGAAGAGCCCGTGAAGGGATACCGCCTCGCGTCGCTCGAGCGGCTCTTCTGCGCCGGCGAACCCTTGAACGCGCCCGCGTGGGAGTGGCTGCAGAAGAAGGTGCTCGGCGACCGGATTCCGGTGATCGATCACATGTGGCAGACCGAGACCGCGGGCCCGATCGTCGGCAATCCCTTCGGGCTCGGCCTCCTCCCGATCAAGCCGGGCTCCGGCGGGATCCCGCTGCCCGGCATCGACGCGTCGGTGGTGACCCCGGACGGCCAGGCGTGCGCGCCGGGCGACAAGGGGATCCTCGTGATCGCGCGGCCGTTCCCCGGCCTGATCCAGACGCTCTGGGGGGATCCGGCCCGCTACGCCCGCGACTACTGGGAGCGCATTCCCGGCCGGCGTGTCTACTACACCGGCGACTCGGCGCACATCGATGAGGACGGCTACGTCTGGTTCGCCGGCCGCGCCGACGAGATCATCAAGATCGCGGCGCACCGGATCGGGACGATCGAAGTCGAGACGGCGCTGCTGAAGCACTCCTCCGTGGCGGAGGCGGCGGTCACCGGCCGGCCGGACGAGTTGCGGGGCGAGGTGATCAGCGCGTTCGTCGTCCTCAAGCTGGGCCAGGAGCCGTCGGGCCGCCTCAAGGATGACCTGATCGCGACGGCCCGCCGGGAGCTAGGTCCCATCGCCGTGATCGGGGAACTGAACTTCGTGAGCATGGTCCCCAAGACGCGGAGCGGCAAGATCATGCGCCGGGTGCTCAAAGCGGTCATCCTCGGCCGGGACCCGGGCGACGTCTCCACGATCGAAGACGAAGGATCGATCGACGAGGCCCGCGAGGCGTGGCGCGCGATCCAGGCGGAGATTACAGCCGGCCGCTGAGCGGCCGGCCGCACGATCCGGGGGGTGTTCGGAACGATGTCGAACGTGGCCCGCGCCGTCAACATTGCCGATCTGCGGCTCATGGCGCAGCGGCGGCTGCCGAAGCCGATCTTCGACTACGTGGACGGCGGCGCCGAGGACGAGGTAACGCTCCGCGAGAACCGCCGCGCGTTCGAAGAAGTGACCTTCCGGCCGCGGCACGGCGTGGCCGTCCCGGAGGTGGACCTCCGGGTCCGCGTGCTCGGTCAGGATCTCGCGCTGCCCGTCCTGCTCGCGCCGGTCGGCTACTGCCGGATGTTCCATCCGAAGGGCGAGGTCGCCGCGGCCCGCGCCGCGGGCCAGGCCGGCACCGCGTACGTCCTCTCCACGGCGTCCGGGCATCGCCTCGAGGACGTGAAGGCCGCCACCCGGGGTCCCGCGTGGTTCCAGCTGTACCTGACCGGCGGCCGCGAGGCGGCCACCGACGCGCTGACCCGGGCCCGCGCGGCGGGTTTCTCGGTGCTCGTCATTACGATCGATACGTACGTGATCGGCATGCGCGAGCGCGACCATCACAACCGCACGTCGGTGCTGCTTGGGGACAACCCGTTCGCGAAGATTCCGTATCTCCCCGGCATCCTGTCCCATCCGGGATGGCTCGTCGACTTTCTGCTCGACGGCGGGGTGCACACGCTGCCCAACATCGTCACGCCCGGCGTGGGGCCGATGAAGCTGCGCGACGTCGGCAGTCTCATCCGGACGTCGTTTACCTGGGACGATCTCGGGTGGATCCGCGAGGTCTGGCCCGGGCCGATCGTCTTCAAGGGCGTGCTGACCGGGGAGGATGCCCGGCGCGCCGTCGACGCCGGTGCGGTGGGCGTCGTCGTCTCGAACCACGGCGGCCGGCAGCTCGAGTCGTCGCCGGCGACGCTGCGCGCGCTGCCCGAGGTCGTGGCCGCGGTCAACGGCCGGGCGGAGGTGCTGCTCGACGGGGGCATCCGCCGCGGCACGGACGTGATCAAGGCGAGGTGCCTCGGCGCGAGCGCGGTGCTGATCGGCCGCGCCTACGCTTACGGCCTCGGCGCGGCGGGGGAGGCGGGCGTGGCGCGGGCGATTGAGATCCTCAAGGCGGATCTTCTGCGGAACCTGAAGCTGCTGGGATGTTCGTCGGTCTCCGCGCTGGACCGCACCTACGTCAACACGCCGGCGTGGGCGACGCCCGCCGCGGAACGGGTGATGACGGCCGGCCGCGCGTTCTGAGGCTACGCGGGCGGCGCCGCGGGCCCGCCCCGGGGGCTGAGGCTGAAGGCCTCGGCCAGCAGCTCGTACGACCGTACGCGCGCGCGGTGGTCGTGGACGATCGTGAGGATCATCAACTCGTCCACCGCCAGCGCGTCCGCGATGGCCGTGAGTTGCTCGCGTACCTGCGCGGGCGATCCGACGACGTACCGCGGCCACTCGCTTCGTTCCGGCGGCATCGGATCCGGGCCGGGACCCAACTGCGCGAGCGCCTCCTCGGGCGTCGGGATGGTCCCGGGCTCGACGCCCTGGGCGCGTAGGTAGCGCCGCAGCCGGATCGCGGACGCCTGCCGCACCGCCTCCGCTTCCGTCTCCGCGCAGATGACCCCGAGAGCGAGAATCGTCCGGCGGACCTTTTCGTGGACGCGCGCCCGATAGTACTCGAGCGCCTCGCGCGTGGGCTCCGGGTTGATGAAGTGGGCGAAGGCATAGGGCAGCCCGATTTCCGCCGCTGCCTTGGCGCTCCACATGCTCGAGCCGAGCAGCCACACGTCGGGGCCTCCGGGCATGTCCGGCGTGACCAGGATGCGGCCGAACGGGTGCGCCGGGGGAAACTCGCGGCGGAGAAAGGTGAGTAGTTCCAGGAGTTGGTCGGGAAAATCGTCGACCCACTCTTGACGGCTCCGATCGCGGCGCAGGGCGTAGGCCTCGAGCGGCGCGCTCCCGGGCGCCCGGCCGATGCCGAGATCGATCCGGCCGGGGGACAGCGCGTGCAGCACCCGGAAGACCTCGGCGATTTTCAAAGGGCTGTAGTGGGGCAGGAGGACGCCGCCGGACCCGACCCGAATGCCGGACGTCTCCGCCGCGACGCGCGCGATCAGGACCTCCGGCGCCGGACTCGCAAAGCCGGGCGTCGCATGGTGCTCGGCGATCCAATACCGTGTGTAGCCGAGCGCGTCGGCGCGCTTCGCCAGGTCGATCGTGTTGCGCAGCGCGTCCGCCGGCGTCGAGCCGGAGGAGACCGGGGACTGATCGATGATGGAAAGTCTCATCGGTTGAACCTAACGACGTGTGCCGCCGGAGAATTTCCGGCATTCCGATCCGAACGCCGGGCGACTAGGGGGAATTTGGGATGGCTGACACCAACGGCCTGTTGCGGGCCGCCGCCGAACGGTCGCTGCGCTACCTGGATGGGATCCGCGACCGGCGCGTGGCGCCGACCCCCGAGCAGATCGATGGGCTGAAGGCGCTCGGCGGCTCGTTCCCGCAAGGTCCGGCCGACCCGGAGGCCGTGCTTGCACTCCTGGACGATGCAGGGTCGCCCGCAACGGTGGCGTCAGCGGGCGGCCGGTATTTTGGCTTCGTAATCGGCGGCTCGCTGCCCGTGACGCTTGCCGCCAACTGGCTCGCCGGAGCGTGGGATCAAAACGGCGGACTGGTGGTGTCCTCCCCGGTCGCGGCGGCTCTGGAGGAGACGGCGCTGCGGTGGCTCATCGACGCGCTGTCTCTGCCGCCCGGAACGGGTGCCGGCTTTGTCACCGGGGCGACCATGGCGAACTTCACGGCGCTGGCCGCGGCGCGCCACGCCGTGCTCGTCCGCGGCGGCTGGGACGTGGAGGCGTCGGGGCTCTTCGGCGCGCCGCCGATCACGGTGATCGTCGGCGACGAGGTTCACGTCAGTCTGCTGAAAGCGTTGTCGATGCTGGGACTCGGCCGCGACCGGGTCGTGCGTGTGCCGGTGGACGGGCAGGGCCGCATGCAGGCCGGCGCGCTCCCTGCGATCGCCGGCCCAACCATCGTGTGCGCGCAGGCCGGAAACGTGAACAGCGGCGCGTTCGACCCGATGGAGCGGATCTGCGCGGCCGCGCACGCGGCCGGCGCCTGGGTGCACGTGGACGGGGCGTTCGGTCTATGGGCCGCGGCGGCGCCGGAGCGATCGTATCTGACCCGGGGCGTCGAGCGGGCGGACTCCTGGGCGCTCGACGCGCACAAGTGGCTCAACGTGCCCTACGACAGCGGCGTGGCGTTCGTCCGCCGCCCGGAAGAGCTGCGCGCGGCCATGTCCGCGTCCGCCGCGTATCTCGCCGAAACGGGCCAGCGCGAGCCGTATCATTATGCGCCGGAGATGTCGCGGCGCGCCCGCGGCGTAGAGATTTGGGCCGCGCTGCGCGCGCTCGGCCGGACCGGCCTCGCGGAGCTTATCGAGCGTAACTGCCGGCAGGCGGCCCGCTTCGCCGCGGGGCTGCGCGACGCGGGACACGACGTCTTGAACGACGTCGTGCTGAATCAGGTGCTGGTCGCGTTCGGAGACGACGAGACGACGCGCCGCGTCATCGCCGGCGTGCAGGCGGACGGCTCGTGCTGGTGCGGCGGGACGGTGTGGCACGGCCGCGCAGCCATGCGCATCAGCACGTCCTCATGGGCGACGACGGATGAGGACGTCGACCGAAGCCTGGCCGCGATGCTTCGGGTGGCGCGAGAGACGCGCCCCTGACGCCGGTCACCTCGGGGGCGGTCTGGCGATGATCGCCGCGGTGCTCCACGCGCTCAGCGTGGCCTTCGCGATGCTCTGGGAGATCCTGTGGCCCCTGATTCTCGGCTTCGCCCTGTCCGCCGGGGTGCAGGCGTTTGTCTCCAAGCGGCAGATGGTCCGGCTGCTCGGCGATGATTCGCCCCGATCCATTGCGCTCGCGAGCCTGTTCGGGTTCGCGTCGTCGTCGTGCTCCTACGCGGCGGTCGCGCTGGCCCGGTCGCTCTTCCGGCGCGGCGCAAATTTCACCGCCGCGATTGTGTTCCAGTTTGCGTCGACCAACCTGGTCATCGAGTTGGGCATTATCATGGCGGTCCTGCTCGGCTGGCAGTTTACCGCCGCGGAGTTCGTCGGCGGACCGATCATGATCGTTTTGCTGTGGTGGCTCTTCCGAACCACCCTCCGCCGCCCACTCGTCGAGGAGGCGCGCCGCCAGGCCGACGCCGGGCTCACCGGGCGGATGGAGGGACACGCCCAGATGGACATGGCCGTGGTGGACGACCGGCCGCTGCTCGCCAGGCTGACGTCCCCGGAAGGCTTCACTGCCGTCAGTCACTACTTCGTCATGGATTGGGCGGCGGTCTGGATGGACGTCGCCGGGGGCCTTCTGATCGCGGGAGCGATCGCGGCGTGGGTGCCGGACGCCTTCTGGCGGACGTTCTTCCTGACCGGCCATCCGCTCGGAAATCTATTGTGGAGCCCGCTCATCGCGCCCTTCGTGGCCATTCTCTCGTTCGTCTGCTCGGTGGGGAACGTCCCGCTGGCGGCGGTCCTCTGGAACGGCGGGGTCAGTTTCGGCGGGGTGGTCGCGTTCATCTTCTCCGACCTGATCGTCCTGCCGATCCTCGACATCTACCGGAAGTATTACGGCCGCCGCATGGCACTGTACTTGCTGGTTACGTCCTACGCCGTCATGGCGGCCGCCGGCCTGCTGGTCGATCTGCTCTTCCGGGCCGCCGGGCTGGTGCCGAGAGTTCACCACGCCATCCTCCCCGAGGCACGCCTGATGTGGAACTATACCTCGGTCCTGAACATCGTGTTTCTCGCGCTGGCCGCCGTGCTGGTCTGGCGTTTTGTCCGCAGCGGCGGCCCGGAGATGCTGCGGATGATGAATGCGCCGGCCGAGGCGAAAGAGCCGTAAGGCGGGCAGGAGCCGGTGCAGGTTAGGCCCAGTAAACCTGACGGCTAAGTTGACAGCGGGCTGGGACCGAGGCATACTGCAGCGTAGGGGATGATTGAGAGGGCCGGATGACCTGGACGTTCTCCGTCCGCACCCAGACCGATCCTGAGACACTGCGAATCGTCCGCCGCATGGTCCGGGACATCGTCGAGGGGGAGGGCGGCTCCGAGGACGATGCTTGGAGCCTCGAACTCGCCCTCGGCGAGGCGCTGTTCAACGCCCACTGCCACGCCTACCCGGACGCGGCGGGACCCATCGAGGTATCCGTGTCGTTCGACGAGGGCACCTTTACGGTGACCGTGCGCGATCGCGGCGAGCCGGTATCGGTACCGCAGGTCCCCAGCGATCTCCCTGCCGATCGAAAGCGTCTTGGCCTGTTCTTGATGTCCGCGGTCGTCGACCGCCTCGACGTGAGTCAGAACGAGGATGAGACAGGCCGAGGGCTCAGCGTGACGATGGTGAAACGGCTCCAGTCCGGCAACGGCCCCATGAGTGAGACAGCGCAGTAACGAGGGTACCCTCCCCGCGTTGACCGGTCCCCGTCTCGCTTCCTATACTTAAGTGACGCCAGTATCCACGATCCATATCCCCGGAGGTGCTGCATGGAACTCAACGGCAAGCGGGTCGCCGTCCTCGCCGAGAACTATTACGAGAATCTCGAGTTGTGGTACCCGGTCATGCGCTTTCGCGAGGCCGGAGCGACCGTGACGATCGTCGGCCCCAAGGCCGGCGAGGCGTACAAGAGCAAGGAAGGGTATCCTGCCAAGGCCGACATCTCCATGGACGACGCGAAGGCGTCCGACTTCGACGCGGTGATCGTGCCGGGCGGCTACGCGCCGGACCACATGCGCCGCCACCAGGCGATGCTGCGGCTCGTGCGCGAGGCGTTCCAGCAGGGCAAGGTCGTCGCCTCGATCTGCCACGCCGGGTGGGTGCCGATCTCGGCCGGGATCCTGAAGGGTAAGACGATGACCTGCGTCAGCGCGATCAAGGACGACGTTATCAACGCCGGCGCCACCTACGTCGACAAGGAAGTCGTCGTTGACGGCAACCTGATCTCATCGCGGACGCCCGCGGACCTGCCGGCGTTCTGCCGCGAGATCATCAAGGCGCTCAGCGTCGCCAAGGTCGGGGCGCGGGCGTAACGGAAGACGGACACGACACGGCGGGCCGGCCGGAAGCCGCGATGATCATCGAGGGGTTTCCGGCCGGCCCGGTCGGTGCAAACTGCTACATCTTCGGGGACGACGCGACCCGAGAGGTGTTCGTGATCGACCCCGGGGACGAGGCGGAGCGCATTCTGGCCACGCTGCGGCGCCTGAACGCGCGCCCCGTGGCGATCGTGAACACGCACGGCCACTTCGATCACGTGCAGGCCGTGGAAGCCGTGCGCCGCGCGACGCACGTGCCGTTCTGGATCCACGAGGCGGAGCGGCCGGTGCTGGAGAGCGGGCCCGCGCGGGCGAAGGTGCTGTTCGGGATCGACCTGCCGCCGTCGCCGGTGCCGGACCGCTGGCTCATCGAGGGCGACGTGCTGCCGGTCGGCAGTCTGCGGTTGACGGTCCGCCACACGCCCGGCCACAGCCCCGGCGGCGTGTGTCTCGTCGGCGACGGTCTGGTGTTTACCGGCGACACGCTGTTCGCCGGCAGCGTCGGCCGGACCGATCTCCCCGGGGCCAGTCAGGACCAGTTGTTCGCGTCGATCGCGCGGGTACTGCTGCCTCTGCCGGACGACACGGTCTGTTATCCCGGCCACGGTCCCGAGACGACGATCGGCGAAGAGAAGCGCAGCAACCCGTTCGTCGAGCCGCTCGTCCGGGCGTCGCAGCGGCCGCCCCGCGCCTGACGGCCGCGCCGAGCGGAAGGACCGTGGCGGAGGCCCGAGAAATACGCGCGCGATGAGCACCCGCGTCGAAACACCCCAGGATCTCAGTCCGCGAGAGCTGCGCGCGCGCATCCGGCGCGGCGAGTGGCGGAAGCCCACCGCGGGAGTCGCCGCGGGGTACGCGCAGGCGAATCTGGTTGTGCTGCCGCGCGACGCGGCGTATGACTTCCTCGTCTTCTGCCAGCGGAACCCGAAGCCGTGCACGCTCCTCGAGGTGACGGACCCCGGCAACCCGGAGCCGGCCGTCACGGCGCCGGGCGCCGATCTGCGGGTGGACGTGCCCAAGTACCGGGTGCACCGCCGCGGCCGGCCGGTGACCGAAGAGGACGACATCCGCTCGTACTGGCGCGACGATCTCGTCGCCTTCTTGCTGGGCTGCTCGTTCACGTTCGAGGGCGCGATGCAGCGGGCGGGCATTCCCGTGCGGCACATCGACTGCGGCCGCAACGTGCCGATGTACGTGACCTCCACGCCGTGCCGGCCCGCCGGCGCGTTTCACGGGCCCATGGTCGTGAGCATGCGCCCGCTGCCGGCGCTGCACGTCCCGCGCGCCGTGCTGATCACCGGCCGGTACACCCGGGCGCACGGCGCCCCGGTGCACATCGGTGATCCCGCGGCGATCGGGATCAAGGATCTCAGCCGTCCGGACTACGGCGAGCCGCCGGTGATCGAACCCGGCGAGGTGCCGGTGTTCTGGGCCTGCGGCGTCACGCCGCAGGCGGTGGCGGTGGCGGCGGGTGTCGAGTTCATGATCACGCACGCTCCGGGCCACATGTTCGTGACCGATCTCCTCGACGAGGACCTCGCCGGCGGATAGCGTCCGCGTCCCCACAGACGGCGTGGAACTGGACGGCGATCTTGCCGCCCCGGCCGGCGGCCGGGGTGTCGTGCTGTTCGCGCACGGCAGCGGCAGCAGCCGCCTGAGCCCCCGCAACCGGCGCGTCGCCGCCGCTTTGCAATCGCTCGGCACCGGCACCCTGCTGATCGACCTGCTCACGCGCGACGAGGAGGCCGTGGACCAGCGGACCGGGGAGCTGCGGTTCGACATCGGCCTGCTGGCCCGCCGCCTCGGCGGCATCGTGGAGTGGCTGGCGGCCCGGCAGGAGGGACGCGGGGGCGCGATCGGGATCTTCGGGGCGAGCACGGGCGCGGCGGCCGCGGCGATCGCCGCGGCGGCGCATCCGGATCTGGTCGCCGCCGTCGTCTCCCGGGGCGGGCGCATCGACCTGGCGGGCGACGGCGTGCTGGAGCGTCTGCGGGTCCCCACGCTGTTGATCGTCGGCGACCGGGACGTGCAGGTGCTCAGGCTGAACGAGGCGGTACTCGGCCGGATCCGCGGCGTGCGCGCGCTCGCGATCGTGCCCGGCGCCTCACACCTCTTCGAGGAGCCCGGGACACTCGACGAAGTCGTTCGTCTCGCCGGCATGTGGTTCGGGCAGTATCTCGGCGGAAGGAGTCGTGCGCCGGAAAGCCAATCGTAGCGTCTACATCATGGCCCGAGGGGGTACCGGATGAAGATTTCTCGCATTGCGCTCGTCGCACTCATCGTGCTGGCCGCGGGAGGCGCGATCGTGTCTTACGCCGCCGGGCCCGGCCCCGTCTTCGTCGGCACGGCCAAGTCCCCGATCGCCGTGAAGGCGGGTGACTACGATCTCATCGCGCAGGTTATCGATGTGCCGCCCGGCGGCATGGTGCCGAAGCACACCCACCCCGGCCCGGTGGTCGTGCAGGTGGTCACGGGCGAGATCACGCTCATCGACGCGACCGGCTCGAAGACCGTGAAGGCCGGCGGGATGTTCACGGAAAACCCGGGCGTCCCGCACTCGGCGGTGAACAACGGGCGGGTAACGACGCGGCTGTCGGCCAGTTACCTGATCCCGAGGGGCGCGGACCTGTTCACGATGGTGAAGTAGCGGCGCGCGGTTGAGGCCGCGGCCGCGCAGACGATCGACCGGGCCGGGGGCTCGGCGGGACGCCGGCCCCCGGCCCGCGATGTTTCCGGTCCGTCCCGACCATGAGCATGAGGAGGAGATGCGGCAGAGGGCCATGCCGGCCGGCCTCCGTCACGACGGCACGCCCGCGAGCTCGTGAAGCGTCCGGATCACCGCGGAGAAATCTTCCTCGCGGCCGCCGGACCGGCCCTGCGCGATGAGATCCATCTGTCGCGCTGCGGCGGCGGCCGGCATCGCGACCGAGAGCGACTCGGCCAGCCGAAGCACCAATCCCAAATCCTTCGACATCAAGCGCAGCGCGAACGTCGCCGGGTACTCGCCGCGTTTCACGTTCTCGAACTTGCTCTTCTGGGACGGCGACACCACGCTGGTCTCCGCCAGCGCGCCGAGCATGACCGCGGTGTCCAGGCCGGCCTTTCGTCCGAGCGCGGTCGCCTCGGCCAGCGCCTCCATGCCCAGGCCCAGCAGCGTGTTGGTGACCAGCTTCATCGTGGTCCCGGCGCCGCCGCCGCCCATGTAGATATGGTGACCGAGCACATCCAGGATGGCCGTCTGCCCCGCGTAAACGTCCCGGTCGCCGCCGGCGAAGACCACCAGCGTGCCCTGTTCCGCCTGCGGCGTGCTGCCCGACACCGGCGCGTCAAGCACGGCCACGCCCTTGGACTCGGCGGCCGCTGCCATTGCCCGCGACGTTTCCGGAAGCACCGTGCTGAGATCGATGAAGACGGTCCCCGCCCGCGCGCCCGCCAGCAACCCGCCCGGACCGACGACCACCTCGCTCACCGCCGCATCGTCCGCGAGCGAATACAGCACTACGTCGGACCGCTCGGCCGCGGCCGCGGGAGTCTCGCGAAGCGACGCGCCGGCGCTTGTCAGCGGCGCGGCCTTCGACGGCGTCCGGTTGTACACGGTCACAGGATAGCCCCGGTCGAGCAGCCGCCGCGCCATGCGCGACCCCATGGAGCCCAGCCCGACAAATCCGATGCGGGGATGTCTTTCTCCCGGCATGATCGCGCCTCCATGACCGTCGATTCCTGAGGGCGGCGGTGCGTGGTGTGACCGGCGCTTAGTCCCGCTCGTCAGGGATCATCGACGAACGGCCCACCGAGCGCGGGTCGCGCGACGGCCACCGCCCAGACTCGGCAAGCGTGAGAAACTCCAGCACCGCGGCGTTGAACGCCGCGGGCTCCTCGAGATTGATGACGTGGCCGGTATTCGGCACGACGAGCAGGCCGGCCGTCTTGATCTGCCGCTTCATGAACACGCCGGGCTCGAGGCACGGCTCGTCCTCGTCGCCGGTCACGATCAGGGTGGGGACCGTCAACCGCGCGAGGCGGTCCTGCAGCGAATAAACCGTCGGCCGCCGTCCCTGCACGCCCCGCAGCGTCATGGCGCTGCCGGTCGTGGAGTGCCGCGCGAGCGCGTCGGCGAACGCGCGCCAGCCCTGCGGGTCTTTGCGCTGAAACTGGACCCGCATCGGGCCTTCCGCGTACAACGGCGCCACCGCGGCCATGCCATTCTGCTGGATCCGCTCGCTGAGCGCGTCCGCGTCCCGCTGGAACGCCTCGGGGCCGTCGGAGCCGTAGCCGCACCCGGCCACGACCAGCGAGCGCGCCAGGTCCGGGTACCGCAGGCCGAAGTGGAGCGTCGCATAGCCGCCCATCGACAGCCCGCAGATGTGCGCCGGCCCGCCGGCGGCCTGCTCGACGACGCCGCGGAGGTCGTCGACGGCGATGTCCTGCGAGTACGCGTCGAGGGCCTCCGGCACATCCGACGGCGGATACCCCCGCGCGTTGTAGGTGATCACGCGGTACCGCCGGGCGAAGTGGGCGACCTGCGGGTCCCAGCTGCGGCAGTCGCCGGCGAACTCGTGCGCGAAGACGAGCGGGGTGCCCTGACCGGTCACCTCATAGTAGAGCCGGATGCCGTTGACGGATACGTGCGGCATGCTGCGCCTCCGATCAGGCCGGTCGCCGCGGCGGCGCGCCGCCGCGCACCTCGACGCCGAGCGCGCGCTCCCAGACCTTGACGAGCGCGATCGTGTCTTCGCCGTCGAGGCCGAGGCCCCGCGCGAGCGCGTAGGTCAAAAGCGCCCCGGACGTCATCGGCTGCGCGTGGTTGACTTCCTCGGCGAGCTCGCGGCCGAGCCGCAGATCCTTGTGCCCGAGTTCCAGCCGGAACGACGGCGCGAAGTCGTTCTTGAGGATGCGCGCGCCGCGGCCGGGGATGGCGAACGTGGCCCCCGAGCCGGCGCTGAGGGCGTCGAGCATCTGCTGCGGGTCGAGCCCGAGCCGCACGCCGAGCGGCAGCACCTCGGCGAGCAGCGCCATCGACCCCTGCGAGAGCATCTGGTTCAGGAGCTTGGTGACGTGCCCCGTGCCCGGCGGCCCCATGTGCATGACGGTGCGGCCCATCGCCTCGAGCGCGGGACGTACCCGCCCGACCGGTTCCGGTTCCCCGCCGACGTAGATCGTGAGGGTCCCCTCGGTCGCGCCGCGCACGCCCCCGGTGATCGGCGCGTCGACCATCGCCACGCGCCGTTCCGCGAGGCGGGCCGCGAGCACCCGCGTAGACGCCGGGCGGCTCGTGCCCATGTCGACGAAGACCGCGCCGTCGCGCGCCGACTCCAGCACGCCTCCGGGACCGAGCACGACCTCTTCGACCTCCGTCGAGGTCGGCACGCAGGCGATGACGATCGTGGCGTCCGCGATGAGGTCGCGGCGCGACGCGGCGATGCGGGCGCCCTGCGCTTCGAGGGTCCGCGCGGGCTCGTCGCGCCGGTGCACGGCCGTCGTCACGGAGAACCCGCGGCGCAGGAGGTTGGCGGCCATGGGCTGTCCCATGGCGCCGATGCCGATGAAGCCGATGCGTTCGCTCATGCCCGGATGGTTCGGGGCGGCCCAAAGCGCCTCCTCGGGCAGGGCTTCCTCCCGGCCGGGCCGTACAAATCGTGCAGCAGACGGGAGGGATCCCGCGTGTCCCGCACGATCGACCTCAACAGCGACTTGGGCGAGAGCTTCGGCGCCTACACGATCGGCAGCGACGAGGCGATGATGCCGGAGATCACCTCCGCGAACATCGCCTGCGGCCTGCACGGCGGCGACCCCCTCGTGATGGAGCGCACGGTGCGCCTGGCGCGCGAGCACGGCGTCGGCATCGGCGCGCACCCGGGCTTTCCGGATCTCGTGGGCTTCGGCCGGCGCGACATGCGCCTGTCGGTCGCCGAGCTGCGGGCGACGGTCGTCTACCAGATCGGCGCTTTGTGGGCGTTCGCGCACGCGCAGGGCGCCGCGCTGCAGCACGTGAAGGGCCACGGCGCCCTCTACAACATGGCGGTGAATGACGAGGCGCAGTCGCGCGCGATCGCCGAGGCCGTGCGCAGCGTCGATCCCGGCCTCATCCTCGTCGTCCTGCACGGCAGCGTGATGGAGCGGGTCTCGCGTGAGTCGGGGCTCCGGATCGCGCGCGAGGCGTTCGCCGACCGCGGCTATACGCCGGCCGGGACGCTGGTGAGCCGGTCGCAGCCGCAGGCCCTCATCACGGACCCCGGCGCCGTCGCGCGCCGCGTCGTGCGCATGGTCACCGAAGGCGTCGTCGAGGCGGCGGACGGCGGTGAAATCCGCATGACGCCGGACACGATCTGCTTCCACGGCGACACGCCGGGGGCGCCGCGGCTCGTGCACGCCGCGCGGGAGGCGCTGCGGCACGCGGGCGTGGACGTCGCACCGATGGGCAGATGGCTCACGTAACCACGGCATGATGCACGAGATTCCGGTGATCCCCTACGACTGGCGGCTGACGATCGCCGGCATCGACCAGAACGGCACGGAGATGGAGCGCGCCCGCCTGCGCGGCATCCTCGGGCGGCCGCGGCCGGACACGAAGATTGTCCGGGCGATCGAGGCGCGCCAGAACGAAGACGGCGGCTTCCCGCACCAGATGGCGTCCGGGCGCCTGTCGACGATCGACGCGACCACGACGACGCTCGAGTGGCTGTGGGATCTCGGGCTGGCGGAGAGCCCGTACGCCGAGCGCGCGTGTACCTACCTGCTCTCAGCCCAGCGGCCGGACGGCGCCTGGGACGAGCCGCCGGGCTTGCTGCGGTTTTCGCCGCCGCCGCGCCTGCTGCCGGGCGACCCGCGCGTGCGCTGCCGGGCCACCGCGCTCGTGGCGTTCTGGCTGGCCCGGGCGGGATACCGCGACGACGTGACGCGGCGCGCCGTCGACTACGTGGCGGCCCGCCAGGCCCCGGACGGGCGCGTGCTGGGGTTTCGCGAAACGACGTGGCTGCTGGCCGCCGCCTCGGCGCTGCTCGAAGGGCCCGCGCCGGCCGTGACCGCGCGCGCGCTGGAATCCCTGGCCGCGGTGCCGGACGACCGCTGGAGCGCGGCGGCGTTCGCGGGGATGCTGGACTGCCTCGGCGCGGCGGGATTGTCCCGGTCGGTCGCGTTGATCGCCCGCGGCGTCGACCGGCTTCGCGCGCTCGTCCGGCCCGACGGCACGTGGCTGTCGGACGAGGGCGAAGCATATCAGACGGACGTGACGCTCGCCGCGCTGCGGGCACTCGTATTTCACGGCGCGGTCGAGCCGGCCGACCCGCGACCGGCCACCATGACATCACAGCCGGCTACCGGGGCGGAGGGATCGACGGCATGAGCGAGCAGGTGATCAAGTCGCTGCAGACGATGTTCAGCGAAGCGATCGAGGAGCGCCGGGGCATCGTCGTCTATTCGCGGCTCGAGCCGGCGGAGATGGACCGCATGGCGAGGCGTGTCGAGCGCGAAACGTTGGAGAAGTTCCGCGGCGCGCTGCCGGACGAGACGATCGATCAGCGCGTGCTCGACCTGCGGAAACGCCTGACGCGCATGGAAGGGGACCTGGCCGAACTGGGCGAGGCCGGCGACATCCGTGAGGCCAGCCGGCAGCTGCAGACCGACGAGATCATCTGGCAGGCGTTCGAGGACATCGCGTGGATGCTCGGCTTCAACGAGGCGCGGCACGAATAACGCGGCCGCCGGGCGCGCGGAGTCCGGGGTTACACGCGCTGGCGGAAAGCGTCGCGCGGGTGGCGGGCTGGGTCGCGGGAGGGACTTAGCGGCGGCGGCCGCCGCGCTTCGCTTCGGTGTTGCGCTTGAGGTCGAGGAGCCGCTCCTCGCTCTCTTTCATGAACTTCGTTAGCTTCTCTTCGAACGAGGCTTTCGATCGCACTCTCGCCTGGCGCTCCGACGGGTCGAGCGCCTGCTTGACGGACAGGTCTAGCTTCCCCTTGTCGTTGTAGCCGAGGACCTTGACCTTGACGCGTTCTTGTTCCTTGAGATAGTCGCGGACGTCTTTGACGTAGGTGTCGGCGATTTCTGAAATGTGGACGAGGCCGCTCTTGCCCTCCCCGAGTTCTACGAACGCGCCGTAATGGGTGATCTTGACGACTATGCCTTCGAGAACACTGCCTGCCTCAAGACTCATTCCGGGCCGGCGCCCTCCTCCAGAATGGAAAATGCGGAGCGATTATAGCCTACCCCTTGGGGGGTGTCAAGAAAAACCCCTTGTTTTGTAATAGGTCAATGATTTTGTCACCCCATAACGGGTCAGTGAATCTGTCACCCTGGGAGGATGAATAGGGAGACAGTCACCTTGACCAAGAGGGAGCACCAGCGCTTGGATGTCTTGTCTCGCGTCCACGACGGGGTTCTGCGCGCCAGGGAGGCGGCGCGGCTCCTGGGCCTCTCACTGCGCCACCTCCGGCGGCTGCTCGGCCGCTGGCGGCAGCACGGCCCCGCTGCCATGGCCCACGGCAATCGCGGACGGCCCTCCCGGCGCCGGGTGGCTGAAACCGTCCGAGCTCGGATTCTGACCCTGGCTCGCACGACCTACGCCGGCGTGAACGATCACCACTTCACCGAGTTGCTGGCCGAGCGAGAAGACCTCCACGTGTCGCGGAAAACTGTACAACGGCTCCTCCGGACCGCTGGCATCGGCAGTCCGCGCAAGCGCCGCCCACCCAAGCATCGCCGCCGGCGGGAGCGCATGCCCCAAGCCGGGCTGCTCGTCCAGATGGACGGCAGCGACCATCCCTGGCTCGAGGATCGCGGCCCGCGCCTCATCCTCCTCGCGGCCATCGATGATGCCACGGGTGAGGTCCTCGCTGGCGTCTTTCGCCCCGAGGAGGATACCCACGGCTACTTCCTGCTGCTGCGCCAGCTCATTCGCCGCTATGGCCTGCCCGTGGCAGCCTACACCGATCGCCATGGCATCTTTCATCGCGATCCGCGGACGCCACAAGGCTTGGCGGAGCAGCTCGACGGCGATGTCGCCTCGACCCAGGTCGGGCGTGCGCTTCAGGAACTCGGGATCCGCTGGATCCCCGCCGCCTCGCCGCAAGGCAAGGGCCGCGTGGAGCGGCTCTTTGGCACCTTCCAGGATCGCCTGGTCGTCGAACTCCGCCTCGCGCAAGCGACGACACTCACCGAGGCCCAGCGCGTCTTTGACCGTTTCCGCCCCCGCTACAACGCGCGCTTCGCCCACGCCCCGGCCACGCCTGAGCCCGCGTGGCGGCCGGCACCCGCTGACCTCACGCGCATCTGCTGCTTCAAGTATCGTCGCACCGTCGCCCACGACAACACCGTGCAGCTCAATGGTGCCCTCCTTCAGATCTATCCCGGTCCAGGCGGGCGCAGCTACACTGGAGCGCGCGTCGACGTCCACGCCTTCCTCGACGGCGCGCTCGCCATCTTCTATCGGGGCCAGCGTCTCAGTGCCAAGCGGCTTCCGCACGGCCACCGGCCCTCCAGAATGCCCCAGGATCGATGCTCTGAGCCCGCGCCGTCCCCGAATACCCTCTTGCCGACCACCAATGGGCAGCCGTCCCGAACGCCGAGCATCCCCGCGCCAGATCACCCGTGGCGACGGACGCTCCTCCCCGGCGCTCGGCGCAAACAGCTTCAGACCCCAGGGCATGACATTTTCATTGATCCGTTAAGGTGACAGGATCACTGACCTACGACAGAAAAACCCCTTGTTTTCGCATAAATTGGTGCCCGCGGCCTCCCGCCGTACATATCAAGATGACGTCAAACAAGACGGGTTCAGCGATGCGGGGTGCGGATCAGCCGGAGCACCGCGTCGCGCACGCCGGTCGCCCACAGCGCGAGGCCGCGGCGAGGCCGCGACGGCGTGGAAGACGAGGCGGGGACCGGCGAACCCGCCGGGCCGGCCGCACCGGTCCTCGGCGCAGCGGCGGCGGGCCGGCCGGCACTCGTTCGAGTGGCCGCGGCGCCGCGCGGGGTTGCGCCGGGCGCCGACACCGTTCCATCGTAGGGAACGACGAGCAGCTCCACTTCGCCCGGCCGCACGAGACCGAGTTGCTGCCGTGCGATCTGCTCGATGTACCGGTCGTCCGTCCGCAGGCGTTCGATCTCGTCGCGCAGGCGCGCGTTGTCCGTGATCAGCTCGCGGCGGCGCTGTTCCAGCCGCGCTGCGCTGCGCGCGAGTGTATAGGTTTTCCTGTATTGATTGAACAGCGCGGTAAGCGCGACCGCCAGCACGATCGCCGCGCCGATCGTCATCAGCCGGCGGCGGCCCGCGAGGGCTTCCGCGCGGCTCGGTACGGCGCGCATCCGCCGCTTCGCGGCCTCCTGCCGGCGCGGCGTCATCGCGAGGCCCCCGTCAGCGCCACGCCGCCGGTTTCGGGCCGGTGGAGCGGGAGGAGCCACGGCAGCGTCATGACGGCGAGGACGACGACGAACGCGCCGCGGACGCGGTGCCACAGATCGAACCGGCGGATCACCCCCCACCAGAACCGGGTGAGGGTTCCGGACGACTGCAGATGGTACCAGGCGAGCGCGACCTGCCGCATGTAGCGCGTCGTCTCGGGATACGGCGGCACGCCGTGATACCGCACCACCGGGACCGTCCCCGCGTTGTAGGCCGCGACCGCGAGGACCATGTTGCCGTTGAAGCGATCGGCCAGGCGGCGCAGGTAGGCGGCGCCCACGGCGAGGTTCGCGCCCGGCTCGTCGATGCACGGCGGCAACGCGCCGCCCGCGGTCGCCGGCCGGCATCCCGCGGTCCCGCCGATCTCCCGCCACGTGCCGGGCATCACCTGCATGAGCCCGTACGCGCCGCGCGCGGAGCGGGCATGCGCGTCGAACCCGCTCTCCGCGCTGATCATCGCGGCCAGCAGCGCCGGATTCAGCCGGGTCGCGGTCGCGGTGCGATTGATCAGATCGGCGTAGGGGATGCCGTGCACGAGCCGGGGGATGGCGGCGTCACGCGCAAAGCGAGCTTCGGCGGTCCGGACGTGGACCGTCGTCAGGTAGACGAGCGCGAGTGTGAGTAGGAGGGTCGCCGCATACGCGCCGGCGTAGATCGAAAGCCACCACGGCGCCCCTCCCCTGCGGCGACCGTTGGGCATGGCGCTCGTCAGGTTCTGGGCTCGGCCCGGGATTCCTGCCAGAACCGGTACTTACCGGCGAAATGCCCCCGTTCCCGGGTAGCGCGCCGCGGCGCCGAGCGCCTCGTTGATCCGCAGTAGCCGGTTGTACTTGCCGACACGCTCCGAGCGCGCCGGCGCGCCGGTCTTGATCTGGCCCGCGCCTGTCGCGACGGCGAGGTCCGCGATCGTCGTGTCCTCGGTCTCGCCGGACCGGTGCGAGATCACCGCGGCCCACCGCTGCCGCTGCGTCAGGCGGATCGCCTCGAGCGTTTCCGTAAGCGTGCCGATCTGGTTCAGCTTGATCAGCACCGCGTTGCCGGCGCCCCGCGCGATGCCCTCGTCGATCCGCCGCAGATTCGTGACGTAGAGATCGTCGCCGACGAGCTGCAGACGGTCGCCGAGCCGTCGGGTGAGCGCGACCCAGCCGTCCCAATCGTCCTCGGCGAGGCCGTCCTCGATCGAGACGATCGGAAACCGGTCCGCGAGCCGCGCGTAGTACTCGACGAGCTCCGGCGACGAATAGGCGGTGCCGCCGATCCGGTAGCGCGCGCCGTCGAAGAAGTTGCTGGACGCCGGATCGAGCGCCAGGGCGGCGTCCCGGCCGGGCTCGTAGCCGGCGCTCCGGATCGCGTCGATCAGCAGCTCGAGCGCCTGCTCGTTGCCCGCGAGCCGCGGCGCGAATCCGCCCTCGTCGCCGACGCCGGTCGCGAGCCCCCGTTCGAGCAGGACGCGGTGGAGCGCATGATAGATCTCCGCGCCCATCCGCAGCGCCTCCGGGAAGCTCGGCGCGCCGAGCGGCACGACCATGAACTCCTGAAACTCGAGGCCGTTGTCCGCGTGCTTGCCGCCGTTGAGGACGTTCATGAGCGGCACCGGCAGGGTGGACGCCTCGGCGGCGCCGAGGCGTCCACCC
>Ga0207416_1001251_pt1 | contig 35547 bp, 32 predicted proteins | sample PaiPotPPM11metaG_FD_184107 | JGI IMG/M metagenome (GOLD analysis project Ga0207416, IMG submission 184107) | Iron sulfur acid spring bacterial and archeal communities from Banff, Canada, to study Microbial Dark Matter (Phase II) - Paint Pots PPM... ...
GTTGGGGGCGGCGTTGATTTCTGGGCGACAGATTCGATCGCCATTCGCACCGGTGTGGACTATATGAGAACCACGTACTTCGACCCTTCGCTGACGCTTCGGGGCCAGAACAATATCAGGACAACCGCGGCGGTGGTCTACTATTTCCAAAGGCGGTCGCACAGACGGCGGTGAGCGTCACCGGCAGAGACCGGACGCAAATTCCCAATTGTGCGAAATGGAACTGCGCGGCTTTCACTTCGAGGTAATGATGGAAGCATGCTGCATAAGAAAACCAAGAAGGTCAAGAAAGCCATGGAAGAACCGGGCGACTCGGCACGTGCCAGCGTCAAGAACGAAATGGCGAAGCCGCGCATGGCGAGGTCCGCAAGAATAGCGGAACGGAATCTAGATATGACGCGGGTTCCAGAACCGCCAAGTACCACCATGCCTGGAACCGTAGACAGAATCATTACGTCTCCACGTCTGAACCAGCCAGAAAAGGCGCAGATTGCCGTTGGCAGGGCCGGCGGCCGGTATGGGGCTCTCCGTATTGAAAATTCGTTAACCGACGAAAATGGCGATGTGGTTCGGCTCAAAAAGGGCGCTCGCGTCGATGTTACCGTCGCAGCCGAAGCAAAGAAGTCAGCCGCCGCGATGGAAAAAGACAGTTAACCAGGTCGGCGTGAGACAGAAGACCTTAGCCCGGCTTGTGGCAGTCCAGGCGCTGCAACGGTTGATACGGGGTGGTAAGCGCGTCTAGCCAAGCAGGGCCAGGGTGAGTTCATTTCTTCTCGGTGGCTTCCATAGCAGCAAACTTCCGGTTTATATGCGGGTTTGACCGTGGGACACCGGTATTCAACACGCAACGTTCACCGGCAGGGACACCACACGTTGGACAAGGGACGGAGGATACTTGTTCGGCTGTGAGCTCCTTCTTTTTCATTCGTCCAGAATGGGCCGACATCCAGCCGTGCGACCTTTCCATTCAGAATCCTGTGGGTCTCAACCACGCGGCGAATCGTAACTTGGATAGTTCCTACGAGTCGGTACCTTAGCGTACATACGCCAGATTTCGGAAGTTTCCATACTGCCGGGCCTTGGCAGCAGCGCAAAGCAAGGTCCGCGGAGACAAGTCGATGCGCTCGTTGGATCAGGACGCGGGTCCTCGGACTGGGAATAGGCCTGGAAGAATGGATTGTTAGGGGAGACATGCGTCTGCCGCCAATAGCGTATTTCCTTACGCCAGAATGGAATACGGGGTATAATGGGGTGTCTAACTAGCATCCACCTGCCAACCTTAAGCCCTTGGGCAGTTCCTTGCGAAATCTGACAAATCCTTCGCAAAGGAACGCCTTATGGATCGTAGCTCTGCTACCGGTCTCAAGAAATCCATCGCCAGTCCTGCCGCCAATGGCGTCAACGGGCGGCAGATTCACAACAAAATCCTGCTTGCACTCCCGGATTATGAGCGTACCGCGGTCTTCGCTAATTTAGAGTTTGTTTCATTGCCAACCTCGACGGTGTTGAACGAGGTAGAAGAGCCCATAGAGTTTGCCTTTTTTCTGAATGAAGGCTTGGCATCCATTCTGAGTATTACCTCCGATGGAAAAAGCGTGGAAGTTGGGCTGTCCGGAAGAGAAGGTTTCGTTGGGATCCCGCTTACCGCAGGATTTCATAGCAGTCCTACCCGGGTGATTATGCAGGTAGAAGGCAACGGTTTCCGACTGGCTGCTAGGGATCTTATCGTCGCTCTGCGGGGTTGTCCGAAACTCGCGACTGGCCTGCAACGTTTTGCGCAAGAGGTGGCTTTGCAGTCTTCCCAAGTGGCCGCCTGCAATCGGCTGCATGAGGTTGACGAGCGGCTGGCGAGATGGCTCCTTATGTCGCAAGACCGCTTGGGCGGCGACGTCGTACCGCTGACGCAGGAATTTCTCGCCCACATGTTAGGCACACGCAGGGCCAGTGTTACCGTGGCTGCGGGTATGCTGCAAAAAGCCGGAATCATTACCCACACGCGAGGAGCGGTTAAGATCGAGAGCCGAACTCATCTGGAAGACGCGGCTTGTGAATGCTACGGAATAATGACGAAGCAAATTGAAAAATGGCACGCCGAAGCGAGCTAGGCGGGACGAAGGTTCCTCGCAGGAAGAGTGTGCCAGCCGCTTACGAATTCCCGATCCGCAATTTCTAGCGCCGCACAACATCTGCTTGCGGCACATCCTGGTCTCGACTGAAGAGGTACGAAAAAATGCCCGACCAAGAGTGGATTAAGAAGCTCGAAGACGGCCGAGCAGTGAAATTCATCTATCAAGAACTGCCGGGGGATGGGGCGTTTCTCACCGCGCAGATTGCAGGGAATAAGGTCGTCTATTCGGTAGTATTGACCAAAGCGGGGAATCCGCTGAGCCGTGAGGATGTTGAAAGCCATTTCAAGGGCGAGTTTTCGAAGAAGTAGCGGCAATCCACTTGCGACGCTGCGGGCGAAGCAGCCGATGTAAAGCGAGGCTGTACCACTAAATCAATCTATCCATACTTTCTATTTTGCTCGAAAAGAACTTCTTGGCTGAAATGCTGGCGTTGCGCTATGAGCGACCAGGTAGTGTCTATATGCGGGCATCCACAACTTCCCGGAAGACGAATTCCAATATAAAACCCCAGCAGAAACTCGCTTCTGAGGCCCAAACTTTTCTCGATTCCGCCGGTGTGGCGAAAAAAGTCAAGGAGCTGAAGAGAGCGGAGCTCGCGCACGCACAAGGTGAAGCCGCGGATAGCGTAATGTACTTGTAAAGAGGCGGCGTGAAGCTGACTGTCATTACTGAAGGCGGTAAAGAGGCGGTGGGTGCCATTCTGGGACCGGGCGACTTCTTTGGTGAAGGAAGTCTGGCGGGTCAGCCCGTGCGCATGGGAACCGCTACCGCGATAACGCCCGCCACTGTGCTCGTCATTGAAAAGAATGAAATGTTTAAGGTGCTTCACGCGGAGGATGACCTCTCCGACCGGTTCATCAAGTTCATGCTGGCACGGAATATTCGAATCGAAGAGGACTTGGTCGATTAGCTATTCAATTCGAGCGAGAAGCGGCTGGCCCGCACTCTTCTATTGCTTGCCCGTTATGGCAAAGAGGACCAACCCCACAGAGTAATCCCCAAGATGTCGCAAGAAACGCTGGCGGAGATGATTGGAACGACGTGCTCACGGGTGAATTGTTTCATGAACAAGTTTCGAAAATTGGGGTTCATCAAGTACAACTGCGGCCTGCAGAATCACTGTTGGTAACGGGGTTTCCAGCGAAATAGCCCGAACTCCTCGGGCGTACGCGCTTAGTGCGGTTTCGGGATCAGGCACCAAGAGCGGCGAATGGCGATGCTAAACCAGCAGAAAAGGGAGCGCTTTTAGTTGGCAGGATTGGGCCCTGCTAAGAATCCGCCGTCGAGAACCAGGGACTGGCCGGTCATGAAGGAGGCGCGGTCCGAGCACATCCAGACGACGGCTTCGGCGACTTCCATCGGCTTTCCAAAGCGGCCTATAGGGTGGAGACTAAGCGCGAACTTCCTGATTTCCCCCTCGCCAAAGAGACGATTTCCCATGGGAGTTTCGATCACCGCAGGGCAGACCACGTTGATTCGAATGCCACTTCGGGCGTTTTCCAGCGCTGCGCTCTTTGTCAGCCCGATCACGCCGTGCTTGCTCGCAACGTACGTGGCTGCTCCCGCGGAGCCCATCAGACCCGCGACGGACGACATGTTGACGATCGCTCCGCCACCGCCCTGCTTGAGCATCTGTCGAATTTCGTACTTCAAGCAGAGCCAGGTGCCTTTGAGATTGATGTCGATGGTGCGGTCCCAGTCTTCTTCGGATTGTTCGATGATCGGTACCCAGTTTCCCTCGATGCCGGCATTGTTAAACGCGACATCCAAGCGGCCAAATTTCTCGACGGTTTTTTGCACTAGCGCCTGAACTTCGGCGGCGCGTGACACGTCTGTTTTGACAAACAGGCCCTGGCTACCAGCGGCGCGGATCAGCTCGACGGTCTCGTTTCCTTCGGCTTCGCGCCGGCCGGCGACAACTACTTTGGCGCCAGCTTTTGCGAAGAGCACGGAGGCGTCGCGGCCGATGCCTGAGGTTCCGCCAGTGACAAGCGCAACTTTGTTTTGCAACTCTGCCGTCATGAAGTCTCCTTGAAAGCCAGTCTGGGAAGAAAGTGGGGCCGTATGGGACCACGCGATGCGAGTAACAATAAACAGCCGCGTGCGCGGGCGTTAGAGTTTGGTGATGTCCACCGGAGCCAGTCCACCCTTCGTGCAGCGATCGCGATAACGCTCGAGAAAAGCTTGGATTAGTCGTCTTCGCCGATCAGGATGGCGGCGCCGAGGACGGTGGTCCACAGGCCGCGCTTATCGCCGACGGCGGATTGCGTGACGTTCATGGTGCGGACGATTTTGTTGGAGATGCGATAAACCTCTTTTTTTTCGTCGAAGCTGAGATCCGGGTCGAATTCCACGTTAAGAGTGGTGGCGAGCATTTCCGCGGCGAGCTCTTCGGCGTATTCGCCGGCGACTTCCTCGGTTTCGCCGAAGGAGTGATGCTCGGAGAGATAGCCGTACATCAATTTATCGCTGGGAAGCGCGAGGCCGATGCTGGCGGCGATCAGGCGGTGAGCTTCCTTGGTGGAATTTTCGCTGATAACGGTGAAAGCCACCTGGCCTGGCTTGATGTGCTTTAAGCCTTCGCTGCGGGAAATGAGTTTGCAGTTGGGCGGGAAAATCGAGGAAACGCGCACGATGTTGCACGCGGCGATGCCCGCATTGCGCAGGGCGAGCTCAAAGCTCGAAAGTCTTTCGCGATGTTTACCGACGCCTTTGGTGAGAAAAATCTTCTTAGCGACGAACGCCATGGTGCCGGGTTGTGGTGCCTCCGTGAGTGGGCTAACCGCGAAAAATTTTCTGCTGTGGAAAAATAACAAGAAGGTATTGCAGTGTCAAACTAATTCGGGGCTATTTTGGCGGGAGCGGGCAGAAAGATGAACGAATTGTGACAAGAACGCAGGACGCTCTCACTCTTCTCCGGAGACGTGCCGGAGCAATTTGCCAAGGGGCTTGCAAAGCGCGAGGATTTTGCCCAAATCATCGGCGCTGAAGTCCGGGCCGGCTTCCTTGGGGGTGGGTCCTTTGCGGCTGACCTGGATGACGCCTACGACCTTGTCGCCGGAAAGAATCGGAGCGCTGATCAATTTTTGGATGAGCTCAGAGGTTTCACCGCCGATTTTGACGCCTTCGAAGACGGTGGCGTGGCGGACGCTCGCAAAATTGTTAATGATTTCTGGGCGGCTTTCGCGGGCGGTGCGCGCGGAGATGGCGGAGTTGCTGGAAAGCGGGATAAATCCGACCTGTTTGAGGGATTCGGGGACAAGGAAGTGAAGGTGGCGCCAGCGAGTGGAGACGCCCATGAGGGCAATCTCGTCGGTTTTCACACCGAGATTTTTGGCGATACGTTCCGCGATAGCGGTGAGGGAAATTTGGGACGTAGCGGTGGCGTCCGATTCGAGGGCGCTGGCAATCCGTTCGAGTTCCGAAGCGAGGCTCAAACTTGTGGTCATAGGATATCCGTAGGGCACGCAAAGGCTGCCAGGCGGGAGGGGCCGGGCGGATGCCATCCGTCGTCTATTGATTTAAGCGAGAAAGTGCGCAGTGCGCAACGAAATTTCTGGTGGCCCGTGTCTGAGGAAGGAATAGGCCGGGTTGCATGGCACTTTTCAGCTGGACACGCGGAAATGAACCGGCAAGCGTGGAATCAAGCGCCGGTTGGCTGGCTAATAGGGTAGAATCTCGCCGCACCCTTTCACTCGGAGGAATACATGCGTCAGGTCCGCATCACGCTGCTAGCTTGTTTGCTCGCTGCTGGTTTTCTGATGACTCAGGTTGCCACCGGCGACGAAATCGCCGACCGCGCGCGGAAACTCCATTTTTCCTCCATCGTTTTGGATACCCACGACGACACCACGCAGCGCTTCTTCTCAAAGAATTTCGATCTTGGCAAGCGCAATCCGGATGGCGCCATCGACATTCCGCGGATGCGCGAAGGCGGCATGAACGCGATTTTCTTTTCCATCTGGATCGATGGACGCACCATGGGGCCGCCGGCGGTGCAAAAGGCGCTGGATCAGATTGATGCGGTCCACCAAAACGTCATCAAGTATTCGAAAGACCTGACTTTTTGCCGGACGGCCGAAGAAGTGCGGCGCGCCCACGCACAAGGCAAAATCGCGGTGTTGATGGGGCTCGAGGGCGGCCACATGATTGGGAACGACCTCCGCGTGTTGCGCATGTTCGGTGATCTGGGCGTGCGCTATGTGACGCTGACGCACTTTTATAATGATGAATGGGCGGATTCCTCGACCGCCAAGCCGGAGCACAACGGGTTGACGGACTTTGGCAAACAAGTGGTACGCGAGATGAACCGGCAGGGAATCATGGTGGACATCTCGCACGTATCCGACAAAACGTTCTATGACGCGCTGGAAGTCAGCAAGGCGCCGCTGATTGCGTCGCACTCTTCCTGCCGCGCGTTGTGCAACCACGTGCGCGACATGTCCGACGACATGATCAAGGCGCTGGCCGCGAAGGGCGGAGTCATTCAAATCAATTATGAAAAGAGTTTTATCGATCAGGCCTATAAAGACGCACAGGACAAGCTGTCCGGCGGCGTGGTGGGCAAGATGGACCAAATCATGAAGGAATGCGGTGACGATCAGGAATGCGCCGAGCGGAAAATGGCGGAGATGGAGAAGCAAGCCATCGCGGAAGGCAAGCTCCCGCACGTGAGCTGGGAAAGGATTATCGACCACATCGATCACGTCGTTAAACTTGTCGGTCCGGACCACGTTGGACTGGGTTCGGATTTTGACGGCGCGGACATGCCCGAAGGCATGGAAGATTGCACCCATCTGCCGCAGATTACCGAAGCTCTGATGCGCAAGGGCTACAGTGACGACAACATTCGGAAGATTCTGGGCGGCAACCTGCTGCGCGTGATGGAAGCAAACGAGCGCGTGAGCCGCGAGATGCAAGCCGCGCAATAACATAAAATATAGCTGACGGGACTGTCGAAAACGCTTCTCGAGGCCGGGATGTGTCTTTTGGCGGGCATGGTGCTGGCGGGGGCGATGGCGGGGAACGGAATTTCAGACCGGGCGAAGCGTCTGCATTTCTCTTCGCTGGTCATTGATACGCATGCCGATACGGCGCAGCGCTTTCTGGACAGCGGCTTTGATTTGGGAGCGCGCGATGCGCTGGGGAGTATCGACATCCCGCGCATGAAGGAAGGCGGCCTCGGAGCGATCTTTTTTGCGATTTGGATTCCCAGCAAGATTACCGGGGCGGAAGCGGTGAAGCGCGCGCTGGACCAAATCGATGCGGTGCGGGAGCAGGTTCGCAAATACCCGAACGATCTAGTGCTGGTGACAACGGCCGAGGCCATTCGCCAAGCTCACAAGCAACGCAAAATCGCTGCGCTCATCGGCGTCGAGGGCGGGCACATGATTGCAAGCGACCTGAGCGTGCTGCGAGCGTATGCGGCGCTTGGCGCCAGGTACATGACGTTGACGCATACGGGAAACGTGGAATGGGCGGACGCCGCGACGGACAAACCGGCACACAACGGGCTGAGTGAGTTCGGCAAGGACGTCGTGCGGGAGATGAACCGGCTTGGGATGATTGTGGATGTCTCGCACGTCAGCGACATGACGTTTGCCGATGTTTTGGAAATGAGCAAAGCTCCCGTATTCGCCTCGCATTCCTCGTGCCGCGCCATTTGCGATTCGCCGAGGAACATGACTGACGGCATGATGAGGGCGTTGGCCGCGAAAGGCGGCCTGATTCAAATCAATTATCACGTGGGCTTCTTGAGCCAGGAGTTTCGGAATGCGGAGAAAACGCATCCGGAGTGGGACAAGGAGATTGCTCTGGAAGTTCGAAGGCGATGCGGCGACAGAGAGGGCTGCCAATTGATTGAGGGCGACCGCATCACCAGGGAGTACGTAATGCGCGGCGATCTACCGAAGGTCGAGTGGACCAAAATCATCGAGCATATCGATCATGCCGTAAAGGTAGCCGGGGTTGAGCACGTCGGGCTTGGCTCTGACTTCGATGGAGCGAACATGCCTTTTGGAATGGAAGATGCAGCTAAGCTGCCGCAAATCACGCAAGCTTTGTTGGAAAAAGGCTACTGGGAAGGTGACGTAAAGAAGATTCTCGGCGAGAATACTCTAAGGGTGATGGCGGACGTTGAGCAAGTTGGCCGCGAGCTGAATGCTTCGAAGTGAGCGCCAGCCGCCATGTAGAACTAACGTGATGAACGCAACATGGAGAGGGACGTGCTATGCATAAATGTAGATGGATGATGGTTGCGGCGCTGGTATTCGTTGCAGCGGCGCCAAACAACGAGGCGCAAGCAAAGGCACAAACGCCTACGAAGCCGAAATCGGCCACGGGAAGCACGGCGGCTCACAAATCGACCGCGCATGCCTCGCCCTACGAGCGAGTGCTGCTCCGTCCGGCGCTTCTCAAGGCCAGAGCGCCCGGCACGTACAAGGTGAAATTTGTTACGACGAAGGGCGATTTCGTTATTGAGGTGACGCGCGCGTGGGCCCCGCTGGGCGCGGATCGCTTTTACAATCTTGTGCGCCATCATTTTTATGACGATACGAGTTTTTTTCGCGTGCTGAAGGGATTTGTCGTGCAGTGGGGTATCAGCGCCTATCCTCCTGTTACAGCAGCATGGGAGCATGCTCCGATAAAGGATGACCCTGTTGTGCAGAGCAATCTGCGTGGGTACATCACCTACGCGATGGGCGGACCGAATACTCGAACAACGCAAGTGTTTATCAACCTCGTGGATAATAAGCGGCTCGACGGCATGGGATTCTCGGCATTTGGCCAAGTGACCGAAGGAATGGACGTGGTGGATTCGCTGTATTCGGGGTATGGCGAGGGCGCGCCTGATGGACATGGTCCTATGCAGGATGCGATTGAAAAATCTGGAAAGTCTTATCTCGACAAGGACTTCCCGCAGCTCGATTCCATTAAGACGACGGAGCTGATTCTCCCGCCCGTGGCAGCGCACCCAAGGGCCGCGTCTGCGCCGAAGGCAAAACCCGCATCGAAGAAGCAATAGTTCGCGAGTCCTTAGCGCGAATTACATTTTTGAATGTTACGCATCTAAACTTTGTGACGGTCTTCTTTTGACATGGAGAAGGCCGCGAGGTATTCTCTATTTTCATGATGACTTCTTGCCAGATGATGTGTTGCTGCTGCGCGCGCAAGGCTGCGTGTCGCATGACATCCATCTCTGGCCAGGGGAGTTTCCGGACTTAGCACTGAGCTAAGATTCAAAGTTCCGAAGCCCACGTTGCCAGAGGTTCAGGCCACGTGGGTTTTTTGTTTTTAGGACACGTTTTTGGGGACAGGTGGTGAAGCGATGAGCGAAATCAAAGAGACCAAAGCCCAGCGCGTCGAGCGCTTTAAGCGGAACAAGAATGCCTGGGAGCATTTCGACGAAATCCGCGAATTTGCCCGCAAGGGCTATGCCTCGATTCCGCCGGAATGGTTCAGCGCGTATTTCCGGACCTGGGGCGTGTACACGCAAGGGGACGGCGCGGGAGTTCTCGGAGGCACGGGCGGGGAAGGCAAGACCACGCCGTACTTCATGGTGCGCATTCGAATCCCGAACGGACTGCTGCGCAGCGCACAGGTTCGCGCGGTTGCGGAAATTGCAGAGCGGCACGCGCGCAGCGTCGCGGATATCACCGTGCGGCAAAACTTTCAGTTGCATTGGGTGACGCTGGAATCATTGCCTGAGGTGCTCGAGACATTGTGGGCCGCGGGCTTGACGACGACCGGGGCTTGCGGAGACGTCGCGCGCAACATTACCGGCTGTCCGGTTGCGGGGCTGGACGCGGAAGAGATTGTGGATGCCTCGCCGCTGGCGTTGGCCATCGACCGGGAGTTAGGAGGCGCAGCGGAATTCTACAATTTGCCGAGGAAATTCAAGATTTCCGTGACGGGGTGCAGGAGTTGGTGCTCGTATCCGGAGATCAACGATGTCGCACTGACGGCCACGACGCGAAAGCGCGGCGGCGGCGCGAACGAGACGGGCTTTTCGCTGAGAGTTGGCGGCGGCCTTTCGACCGATCCGCACATCGCCTTGCGGCTGAATGCGTTCATCCAATGGGAGCAAGTGGTGCCGGTGGCGCGAGGTGTTGCGGAGATTTTTCGCGCAAGCGAAACGCTGCGGCAGAGCAGGGAAAAGGCCCGGCTGAAATTTCTCTTCTTGCAGCAAGGCTGGACTGCGGAGAGTTTCCTTGAGGAGTTGCAAAGGCAAATTGGTTTTTCCCTCGATCCGGCCGAGCCTGAAGAAGTCTCCGCTGATATTCGTCGCGACCACGTCGGGATTCACGCGCAAAAACAGGACGGACTTGTCTATGTGGGCGCTTCGGTGCTTCGCGGCCGCATCACGCCGCAACAATTGCGCACCGCGGCGGACCTGGCGGATCGCTATGCCGACGGCCACATTCGAACCACCACCATGCAGAACTTGCTGATTGTCAACGTGCCACAGCGCGACGCGGCTGTGGTGGCCCAAGAGCTTGAAGTTGCTGCCCTGCCGGTGCAGGCTTCGGTGTTCGCACGCGGAACCGTGGCCTGCACGGGCTCTGAATTTTGCAAGCTCGCGCTAACGGAAACCAAGGGTTTTGCTCGCTGGCTTACGCACGAACTCGAGGAGCGGCTGCCCGATTTTCAGGAGCAGCTGCGGCTCAATGTGACTGGCTGCCCGAATAGTTGCGGGCAGCATTGGATCGCCGATATCGGGATCGAAGGCAAGAAAATCAAAGTGGATGGACGGATGCTGGACGCGTATTACTTCTGCGTTGGAGGAAGCGTCGGCCAATTTGCGACGATTGCGCGGCCGGTCGGGTATCGCTGCGCTGCGACCGATGTTCCCGATGCGATCGAGAGGCTGCTCGCGGAATTTAACTCGCGACGCGAACCGGACGAGAACCTGCGGCGATTTCTTGCGCGCCAATCGAACGAAGAGATTCGGTCAATTCTGGCGGGGAGTTACGTCGAAGCCGTTGAGCGCGACGTGGCGCTTGGAACGGTACCGCAGGGAGTGGAGGGCTGACGCATGAGCCTCTTTCCCATTTTCGTGAAACTGGAAGGGCGGCTAATCGCCGTCGTTGGTGGCGGAAACATCGCGGAAGCGAAGATTCCCGGCGTTTTGCACGCTGGCGCGCGCATCCGGTTGATCGCGCCGACTATCACCGCGCAGGTTGCCGAATGGGTGCGTCTGGGGAATATAGACTGGCTGCCAAGGGAATTTGAAGCGGCGGATTTGGATGGAGCGTTTCTGGTAATTGCGGCGACTTCGGCGCCGGGCGTGAATGAAGCTGTTTTTCGCGAAGCGGAAACGCGCGGCATCTTGTGCAACGCCGTCGACGACATCGAGCATTGCCATTTTTATTATGGAGCCGTGGTACAGCGCGGCGATTTGCAGATTGCGATCTCCACGAACGGCAAGAGTCCGGCGCTCGCTCAGCGTCTGCGGCAGGAGTTCGAAGCACATTTCGGCCCGGAGTATGAAGTGTGGCTGCAATGGCTTGGGGCGGCGCGCGAAGCGTTGCGTGCGAGCGGGCCGAGTTCGGATACCACGAAAAGATTGCTGCATGAGTTGGCGAGCCGCCCGATGTTCGAGCAATTTGTCCGCGAAGTCCAGCGGCGGCCGGGGCGTCGAGGAGCCGCGTGATGGGCAAGGTTTATCTCGTCGGAGCGGGGCCCGGAGATCCGGAGTTGCTGACGCTCAAGGCCGCGCGGCTTTTGGCATGCGCCAACGTCGTGCTGCATGACTCGCTGGTAAGCCACGAGGTGTTGGGCAGAATTTCGACCGACGCGGAAATGATCGACGTCGGCAAACGCTGTGGCCGGAAGTTACTTACGCAAGATGAGATCAACGCGCTTCTTGTTAGCTACGCCGCTTCACATGAAGTGGTGGTGCGCTTGAAAGGCGGCGACCCTTCGATTTTCGGGCGCGCGGGCGAGGAGCTGGAAGCGCTTCGCAGAGCGGATGTCGAGTTCGAGGTCGTCCCCGGCGTGACGTCGGCTTTGGGGGCTGCGGCCGCCGCGGGAATCTCGCTTACGGATCGCAGACTCGCCTCGCAGGTTTTGCTCACGACTTTCTCGCGCGGGCCGGAAGCAGATGCGATGGATTGGGGCTGCCTCACGCCCGCGACGACGCTGGTTCTCTACATGCCAGGGCCAGATTACGCGGAGATCGCACGGCGCCTCGCCGACGCTGGACTCCCAGGCGATTTGCCGTGCGTCATCGTTTCAAGCGCTTCGGGTTCGCGACAGCAGATTCGATGGAGCAATGTCGGCGCGCTTGCGGCCGAGGAAAAGCTGCCTGCTCCAGCGCTCATGATTGTTGGGCGCATCGGTTCGCGGAGGATTCGCGAGATTGGCTCCGAATTCTGGCGCGGTCAGAGGAATGAGTCCACAGGTCGGAGAGTTTCCATTAGTTAGTAAAGGCTTGGTCAGAAGAGAACCGAATGAACGCCGAAGAGCGCGTACTGCTGTCGAAGAAGCCGTGGCGTTGCCACTTATGAATTTTGGCTGAAAGCCGGCGTCGTCCTGCTCGGCTCGTGATTCTTGCTTGGCGATATTCCGAAACTGGGCGGGGTCAGCCTGGGCACGAATTTGCGCGACATGCGCGAACATGGCCTACGACCATTCGTCGTAGGAACCATCGGCGAAGGCTTAATTGCCATCTCTACTTTGGGTTTGTTGGTAGGAACCGACAAGCTTTTCTGTTTCTAATTTACCGGAGCACAACACAAGTGGGGCCCGGATGGTCATTCCGAATTCCGAACAACACCCGCACCCCAGATTGTGTTGCGGATTTTCTTACAATCCAAGAACGTTCACCAATTCCCGCACTGATGACGACGATTTTTGCAGCGCCGCGTTTTCGTCCGCAGTCAGCTTGATCTGAATTATTTCTTCGGCTCCGCCAGCGCCCAGCTTCACAGGGACACCGACAAATAGCCCTTTTATACCGTACTCACCATCTAGGTACACGGCGCAGGGCAGGATTTTCTTTTTGTCTTTCAAAATGGCTTCGACCATCTCGACAGCGGCCGCTGATGGCGCATAGTAGGCCGAGCCGGTTTTCAGCAGGTTCACGATTTCCGCACCGCCCTTGCGGGTGCGTTCCACGATGGCATCGATCCGAGCTTTCGGCAGCAAATCGGGGAGGGGAATTCCCGCAACGGTTGAATAGCGCGGCAGCGGGACCATGTCGTCGCCGTGTCCGCCAAGCACAAACGAGTGCACGTTTTCCACGCTGACTTTGCATTCCGTCGCCACAAACGAACTCATTCGCGCTGAGTCCAGAACGCCTGCCATTCCCAGCACGCGATTTTTCGGAAAGCCGCTCACCTTGAATGCAGCCTGCGCCATGGCGTCCAGCGGATTTGTCACCACTATGATGATGCATTTCGGCGAATGCTTGACGATTTGCTCGACGACTGCCTTTACTACGTCGTAGTTCGCTTTCAGCAGATCGTCGCGGCTCATTCCCGGCTTGCGCGGAAAACCCGCAGTGATCACCACGATGTCGCTGCCTGCCGTAGCGCTGTAGTCGCCCGTCGCCGTCGAAACGCCCGTAGCGCGCGAATCCGTCCGCGTGATCGGGCCAGACTCCAGCATGTCCAGCGCCTTTCCCGCCGGGGGCCCATCCAAAATATCCGTCAACACCACATCGGCCAGTTCCAAATCAAAAATCCGTTGCGCCGTAGTCGAGCCCACAAAACCGCCGCCCACAACAGTGACTTTTTTTCTGCTCATCCGTCTCCTCGTTTTTGTTGGAATCTCTCTGCGCTGACTCAGCGCACTCTGCGTCTCTGCGTTATCTTCTCTTTGTTTCTTCTCGCCACAATTAGCGCGCGACTGCGGCAGCCTGCATGTTTTCAATAATCGCCGTCGCAAATGCCGCCGTGCCAACCTTCGTCGCGCCCGGCATAAGCCGCTCGAGATCATACGTCACGCGTTTCTGTTGAATTGTCCGCGCAATGCCATCCTCGATCAGTTGAGCGGCTTCCTTCCAGCCCAAAAATTCAAACATCATCGCGCCAGATAGAATCACGGAACTCGGGTTGATCACATCCTTGTCCGCGTATTTCGGAGCCGTGCCATGCGTAGCCTCGAACACGCCGAAGCCATCGCCGATGTTCGATCCGGGCGCCATTCCCAGCCCGCCCACCTGCGCAGCACACGCGTCCGAAAGATAATCGCCGTTGAGATTCGGCGTGGCCAGAACGCTATATTCATCGGCGCGCAATAGCACTTGCTGAAAAACGGAATCCGCGATGCGGTCGTTAATCATCAGTTTTTTCTTCCATTGGCCGTTGCCATGCGTCGCGCCGATGGAATCGAGCGTTTGCTTCACTTCGTCGCACACCGCCTTCACAAACGCTGCAGTAGCCTGCTCCAGCCCTGGCTCAATCATCGCGGCATTCTTCTCGACGCTCAGTCCCTGATTCTTGTCCAGGTTGTCGAGGATCCAGCTCTCGCGCTCCGTAACCGTCTCTGCACGAAATTCCTCGCGCGCCAGGTCGTAGCCCCAATCCCGGAACGCGCCTTCCGTGAATTTCTGAATGTTTCCCTTGTGTACGAGCGTCACACTTTTTCTGCCATGTTTCAGTGCGTACTTGATCGCCCGCCGCACCAACCGCTTTGTGCCCGTCGGCGAGATCGGCTTAATCCCTACGCCGGAATCCCAGCGAATCTGCTTTTTTCCATCCTTCAGCATTTCGTGATTTAAGAACTCGAGCAGCTTCTTCACTTCCGGTGTGCCGGATTTCCACTCGATCCCGATATAGACGTCTTCCGTATTCTCGCGGAAGATTACGATGTCCATCTTCTCGGGGTGTTTCACGGGAGAGGGAACTCCCGCGAAATACCGCACCGGCCGCTCGCAAGAATACAAATCCAGAAGCTGGCGCAGCGCAACGTTCAGCGAGCGAATCCCTCCGCCCACCGGCGTCGTCAGCGGCCCTTTAATGGCCACACGAAAATCGCGAATGGCGTCGACGGTCTCATTCGGCAGCCATTCTTTGTATGCATTGAACGCTTTCTCTCCGGCAAAGACCTCGAACCACGCGACGCTGCGCTTGCCGCCGTAAGCTTGCTCCACAGCTGCGTCAAAAACGCGCCGCGAAGCCTTCCAGATGTCGCGGCCCGTGCCGTCGCCCTCGATGAACGGAATGATCGGCGTGTCCGGAACCTGCAATTCGCCCCCGCTGTAGCCGATCCCCTTGCCTCCAACAGGAATAGCCTGTCCGTTGTACGAACTCTTCATGAATGCAAGTCCTCCCTGGATTTTCGAGTGCTTCCTGTTGAAATGCCGCGCGGCGTTTCGCCGAATTCGCTAGTCTGAGTGCCTCTCAAGCGGACCAGAAAACATACCACAACGCGCTGGAACTCCGAAATCGGATACCGAAGACGAGAGTGTGACCCAGCGGCCGGGAAATAGCGCGTGTGCCATCTTGAAACGCCGGTGCGTTATATACTGACCCAAGCACGCTGCCTTGATTCAAAAATCCAAACGGAGGAGACACGTTGATGATGATTGACTGGAATGAGTATTACAAAGAGCTTGGCGCCAGGATGGGCGATCTCGCAAAACTGACTCCGGACACAGTCCATGGATATCAGACGTTGAGCGCAGCCAACGCCAAGGCCAGCAAGCTCGGCGAGAAGACTCGCCAGCTGATCTCGCTGGCTGTCGCGGTCACGACGCGTTGCGATGGTTGCATCGTCTTCCACTCGGAAGCCGCGCTCAAAGCCGGAGCCACAAAAGAAGAGATTTCCGAAGCGCTGGGCGTCGCGGTGGCTATGAACGCCGGCGCTGCTCTTGTTTTCTCGAGCCGCGTGTTGGACGCCGTTGCCGCGCGAACCGCGCAAGCGCAAGGCGCCTGATCTCCGCGCCACGCACATTACGAAGCTTTATTTCTTGTGAGTGCAAACATAGCCTGCGGGCCGCGTGCGAATCGACAAAGAGAGTATTGACACGCTTCAACGACGGAAATTCGGCATGACTTGGTGTGGACAAACTCCTCTAAGCCGAGCGACGCGAATGCTACCGCTGTCGATAGGCGTGATGGGTGTGTGGATCAGCGGCTGCGGAACAGCGCAAGCCGGAGTTGCCATCGCGGCCGAGCCGATTCCAGTTTTAAGCGTAAAAATCGTCAAGACCTTCCCGCACGATCCCCAGGCTTTCACGCAGGGCCTCGAATATTACGGCGGTTTCTTGTATGAGAGCACGGGCCTGAAGGGCAAATCGTCGCTCCGCAGAGTGGCCATCGATACGGGGCGGGTTCTGCGAAGCATTTCATTGTCTCCCGAAGATTTCGGGGAGGGCCTGACCATCTTTCAAGGGAAAATATATCAGCTAACCTGGCTATCCAAGACCGGTTTCATCTACGACCTGCAATCCTTTCGAAAGATGGGAGAGTTCCATTACGAATCCGAAGGCTGGGGCCTAACGCACGACGAGAAATCACTGATACTGAGTGATGGAACGAATCAAATTCAATTTATCGACCCGGCCACGTTTCAAGTTCGGCGAAGGCTCGAAGTGTACGCGGGGCGGGAAGCAGTCGTGAATCTGAATGAACTGGAATACATTAACGGGCAGATTTATGCGAACGTCTGGCATTCGCCGCGCATCGCGCGAATCGACCCGCATACCGGCCAAGTCCTGGCTTGGATTGATTTGGGAATGATTTCTGCCAAAGAGCAGCGCGAGCCCGAGGGCGTTCTGAACGGAATTGCCTACGACCACGAAGGCGACCGGCTGTTCGTCACAGGGAAGGACTGGCCAGAGTTGTTGCAGATAAAGATTGAAGAAAAATAGGAAGCGGAACGCGAGCATGCACGAGCCAGCACGCTCCGCTTCGCGAATTCGCCTCTAGAACATGTTCCAGAGATACTGGTTATAAACTTCGTGGTGGTACTGCACCTCCGGCACTTTCACGAACGTGCCCAGCAAACGTGAACACCGATCCGCCGAGGCCTGCTTCAAGTCTCCGTACCGGCCTTTCACATCGGCGCCGAGCATCTTGGAAGTCCACTCCGATTTCGTGAAGTCGTCGAGGGCCGTGTAGATGTTGTCCGGCAGATAACGCTGCGCTTGCCGCAGGTTCTTAATCTTCGCCGTCTCTCCGTCGAGGCCCGTCTTGAAAATCGAGTACATCACCAAGTAGGGATTCGCGTCTGGCGCCACGGAGCGAACTTCGACGCGCATGCTCTTTTCGTTGCCGATGGGAATACGAATCATCGAGCCGCGGTCCACCGGCGACGCTTTGATTTGATTGGGCGCCTCAAAGTGCGGGTCCAGGCGGCGGTATGCGTTGACGCTGGCATTCAACAACAGGCAGTTGTCGTTGCCGTGCGTCAGGATGCGGTCCACGAAAGCCCAGCCCATCTTGCTGAGCTTTTCTTCGCCCTTGGGATCCCAGAAAAGGTTTTTGCCGTTTTCGCTGATCGAGACGTTGGTGTGCATGCCGTTGCCGTTTACGCCGACCACCGGTTTGGGCAAAAAGCACGCCGTGGACCCCATGTTCGTCGCCGCCTGGCGGCAGATTAATTTGTAAAGTTGGATCTGGTCCGCGGCTTGCACCACTTCGCCGTAGCCGTAATTGATCTCGAACTGCGAGGGCGCGACTTCCGGGTGATCCTTCTCGTTCTGAAATCCCATCGCGCGCTGCACTTCCGCCGTGGTGTCGATAAACGTGCGCAGCGGGTCGCCGGGAAGGGAATGGTAGTAGCCGCCGGTATTCACGTACTCAAATTTTCCCGTCTCGTGGTAATGCCGTTCCGCGTTCTCTCCCTTAAAAAGAAAGCCTTCGATCTCGTTTGCAGCGTTGAGCGTGTAACCCTTCTTTTTGTGCAGTTCGCCGGCAAATCCTTTCAGCACCCCGCGAATGTCCGCACTGTAGGGCGAACCGTCCTTGTCGATGACTTCGCCGAATACGAGCACCTTGCCGGAGCCAAAAACATCGGATGGCCCCCAATAGAACGCGCCCCAATCCATGGCCAGCCGCAAATCGCTTTCGCGCTGCGCCGTGAAGCCGCGGATCGAGGAGCCGTCGAACGTCAAGTTGTCCCAGCTTTTGATCAGGAATTTCTTGTCGTAATCCAGCATGTGCAAGCGGCCTTCGAGGTCGCTGAAGAGCACGGTCACAGCCTTGATGCGCTTCTCGTCCGTCAGGTACTTGATCCGCTCTTCCTGGACTTTGTGCGCGGCAATGCGGTTTTTGCGCTGCTCTTTGGCCTTCAGGTTCAGCTCTTCGAGCTCGTCATAGGATAGAGCAAGGAAATTACGCAGTTCGTTCGACATGAATCTCCTCGAAACAAGATGAATTAGGGTCTGGCGATAAAAAGTGGGGTATAGAGGCTCCAGCCATCGGCCCGTAGCGTATCGCGGCGGTCTTGCGAGCGTCAAATCGAAAAATCATTTCGCACCATCGAAAAAATGAATCGAAAGTGGGACAATTTGTCTTGTGAATACGACGCAGGATTTCCCTAATCGTAGTATTCCTGCCCCAGGTGCGTGATCAAGTCCTCGCCCATCATCCAGCGCAGCGTGTTTTTTAGCTTCATCGACTGAATAAACAAGTCGTGCTCGGGATAAAGTCCTGGAGCAGTCATCGGCGACTTGAAATAAAAACTCAGCCACTCCTGAATACCCTTCATCCCAGCGCGTTGCGCGAGGTCCAGGAAGAGAACCAGGTCCAGAACGATAGGCGCGGCCAGGATGGAGTCGCGGCAGAGAAAATCCACCTTAATCTGCATCGGATAGCCGAGCCAGCCGAAAATGTCGATGTTGTCCCAGCCTTCTTTATTGTCGCCGCGGGGTGGGTAGTAATTGATGCGCACCTTGTGATACATCTTGCTGTAAAGCATCGGGTAAAGTTGCGGCTGAAGAATATATTCGAGCACGCTCAGCTTGGACTCTTCCTTGGTTTTGAACGAGCCAGGATCTTCGAGAACCTCGCCGTCGCGGTTGCCGAGAATGTTTGTCGAGAACCATCCGTCGAGCCCCAGCATACGGGCCTTGAAACCGGGAGCGAGAATAGTTTTCATCAGCGTCTGCCCGGTCTTGAAATCCTTGCCGCAGATAGGAACGCCATGCTCCATCGCTAGCTTCTGGATGGCGGGAATATCCACAGTAAGATTCGGCGCGCCATTGGCAAACGGAATTCCGCTAGTCACCGAAGCCCAAGCGTAAAGCATCGAAGGAGCGATAGCCGGATGATTGGACTTCATGCCCTCGACAAATTTCTCAGGTGTCGAGTGCACATCTTCCGGAGTGATGAAGATTTCCGTTGAGCCGCACCAGCAAGTGACTATGCGCGAAACACGCTTGGCCTTGCGGAAATTCTCCATGTCTTCCTTGATCTTGAGCGCCAGTTCGTATTTGTTCTTGGCTTTTTTGACATTCGGGCCATCGATCTTTTTCACATATTCATGGTCGAAAGCAGCCTTCATCGGCTTGATTCCGGAAAGAAAGGTTTTCACCTTCTCGAGGTCCTGCGGATTCAGAACGCCCGCATTCGCCGCGGACTCGTACGCATTGTCGCGAAAAATATCCCAACCCCCAAAAACAATGTCATCCAGCTCGCCGAGCGGAACGAATTTTTTGATCAGCGGCGAGCGGCCCTCGGTCCGCTTGCCAAGGCGGATGGTCCCAAGCTGCGTCAGCGAACCGACAGGTTGCGATTTGCCCTTGCGGACCAATTCCACTCCGGCCATAAAGGTGGTGCTCACGGCGCCCATGCCAGGTGTCAATATGCCGAGCTTTCCCTTCGGCGGCGCGATTTTCGCTGGCTTTTCCATTCCACTCCTCGATCACAGAGATGTAAATGCAAGATAGGTTCCAGCAGATGCTCGGCCACTGCCAGAACAAACCAGTAATAATGAGCGATGAGAGCGGGATTTGCAAATCGGAGCGTCGCGAGCCAGCGGTGTTCTTGCCGAAAAAGCCCTAACGCGCTCCAGGCGCAGGAACGCTATCCGTCCTGAGCAAGAGGAAGAACTCTTGGCCTGGGCGCGCGACACGCGTAGCCAAAGTTCAATAGAAAGCAAACACCCTATTCGATGGAAATCATTTGCAAGAGAAATTCCTGAAATCTCGCGCTCTCCTCGACTGTCAGCCGAGCCAGATGCCTCATTTCCGGCGAAAGTTCGATTCCGTCCGGCGATCCCATGTGCAGGTCAAAAAGCACCATGTCGAATTTGCCTTCTTCGAGGAAACCCGTAGCCTGCCCGGTTCGAGTTAGCGTCAGAGCGTCCACACCGGCCGCGTACAATACTCTCTGGATCAGTTCGCAGGTATCCTGTTCATCGTCTACGACAAGCGCTCGTCTTTGCATCTCACCCTCCGGGTCCCGCCTAGCGGCCGCTGTGCGATTTGAAACTTCGCTTGCCAGGAAGCTTCTTGCCGCTCACTCGGCTGCGGAGTGTCAGACAGCCGGTGATATCGCCGCTCGCGACACTTCGTGGCCATCGAACTGCACGCCCACCCCGATCTTCCCGCGCGACGAATCGATCTTCTCGACGCGCACGACGTGGCCCGTGCATCTCCATTCGTTGGTCGGTTCGGCGGTGATTTCCTCGGGCATCTTCAGGAGGATTTCCACCGTTGCTCCTTCGCGCATGGGCGAGTCCGTCGCGAAGAAAACCCCGTTCTGAGAGAGATTAAGCGATTCCGTTCTCTGTTCAGGTGCTGGGGAGTTCCAAACGTGCACGCACAATGGAGTCTTAAAGCTAAGCCGGCGATACAGACGGCGCTCTGAGCTGGCTATTTTCATACTTGGCCACACGCACCAGGGAGAGGGGTGGCACAAACCGGAATTACAAAACAAAGGGGATCTTAAGTATATCTATCGGCGTAGACCGCCGGAGGATTAATGGGGGCCCGTTGCGAAATACGTACTACCACTATCCAGTGGTGCTACAACGGGTGAATGGGCTCACACCACGTTAGCCGCGCCCCCGTCCTCGCAACAGCCGACGTTCATCTTACCTGCTTCCATCCATGCCAGAACGAAATCACCAGCGCAATTTTTCCGCGTTCGGAACGAACACCGTTGCCATGTGGACTTTTTGGGCAAAGCTCGGGAATCGGAAGAGTCCGAACCTTTCGAACGCGTTACAGTTAACCAAATCGCGGCACAAAGCCGCAGCGGAGGAACTATTCATGAAGGTCACGATTCATTCGGCAAAGTTTCTAGCGTTGCTGCTCGTTTTTTCCACCGGCGTCATACTCTTCACGGCAGGCGTCGTTGCTCAGGACGAAGGCTGGGCGATTCAGCGAGCCGACTATGGTTTCAAATCCCAGCGCACCGATGTCACAGATATATTACGAGACTTGATTTCGCGCGGCGGCGTGAACGGCCGCGTTGCCGTGAACAATCAAACCATGGGCGGTGACCCGGCCGTTGGCAGAGACAAGTCTTTGCGTATTTTCGCGCGGAACAGGAGAAACGAGGAACGCGAGTTCGACTTCAAAGAAGGCGGGTTCATCGACGTGAGTTTGTTTCCCGTTCGCCATGACGAGCTGGATGATCGCGGTCCAGGCTACGACGGCTATGACCGAGGCGGCCGCGGTCGCAATGATTCGCGGGACCTCGTGATCCTCCGCGGTTTTTACGGCGTGCAGGGACAAACCGTCAACGTCACCGAACGATTGCAGTCGATGGTGCGCGAGGGTGGCCTGGCGGTGAGGGTGAATAACGAAAATTTGGGCGGCGATCCCGCCATCGGCGCCGACAAGATACTGATCGTCATCTACAGGTTCCACGGCCAGGAACAGGCCACGGCCGTGCCTGAAGGGAATCGGCTCGTAATACCGTAAAAAGTTTTTTGTGGTGCAAGACGAACCGGCGACGATCAGACAACAATCTGGTGGGTGTGCTACGGATTAGAACCAGTCGCTGCGATAAGCCACCCACCAGCTCGCATAGGCGATGGGAATGGTCGCAAAGACGGCCCACCAAAAGGGCAGCGCCAAGTCCGCCACCAACCCGAATGCGCTAAATACGAGCCAAAAAATCTTTCGTTCCACAATTGTATTTTAACCGGAATACGATCCGCATAGGCCTGCCTTGGCTGCGAAGGTGCCATAACTGCAAATCCCGGCCTCTCAACTTTTCCGCTGTTCGAGCTCCGCCCACCGCGCATAGAGCTGCTCGACGTTCTTTCGTGCGTCGTCGAGCTGCAGGGAAGCGCTGTGCAGCCGCGGGCCATCGTTTACGATCGCGGAATCCTGCAGAGCCGCTTGCCGCTCGTGAAGTTCCTGTTCCGCCTCCGCGATGCGCTGTTCCATGCTCTCCAGTTCGCGAGACTCTTTGTAGGAGAGTTTCTTTTTCGCCGCGGCGGACAGCGTCGCCTCTACGCCCGTTCGTATGCTTGCGATTGCTCCGGCGATTTTTGGCTTGTCCCGCTCCTCCTGTTGCGACTCCTGCCAAGCCTCCCACTGCGAATAATCCGCAAAACGCTCGATCCCGCCCCATCCATCGAAACCAAGCACAATGGTTGAAACACGATCCAGCATGTATCGATCGTGCGTCACCAGCACCAGCGCGCCGCGAAACTCGAGCAAACTCTCTTCCAGGATTTCGAGTGTTGGAATGTCCAGATCGTTCGTCGGCTCGTCCAGCAGCAAAACGTCTGCCGGCTGCAACATAAGTTGGGCGATCAACACGCGAGCGCGCTCGCCGCCAGATAGTTTTCCGACGCGGCGATTCAAATCTTCCCCGGTGAAAAGAAATCTTGCCGCCCACGAAGCCACATGAATCACCCGGTCCTGATAAATAACGGCATCGCTGTCGGGCGCCAGCGCTCGCCGCAAAAGTAGGTCCGGATCAAGCTCGCGGTTCTGATCGAAATAAACCATGCGCAGCGGCTCCGCTTTGCGAATTGTGCCCGCCGACGGTTGCAGGTTGCCTCGCAGCAGCCGAAGCAGCGTGGTTTTGCCGCTGCCGTTCGGCCCCACAAGCCCAACCCGCATTCCCGAAGTCACCCGGAAGTGCAGCTTCTCGAACAGCACGCGATCGCCGATCTCGCAAGTCACTGCCTCAAGCTCAATCAGTTGCTTGGTTTGGCGGTTGGTCGCTGAAAAATCAATCTGCGTTGTGTTGACGTTGCTCCTGGCTTTCATTTCTGCCAGTTCGCCGATCATTTTGTGAGCTTTGTCGATGCGCGCTTTCGCTTTGGTCGCGCGCGCTTTGGGCCCGCGGCGCAGCCATTCGATCTCCGTGTGCACGCGGTTCTCGAGAGCCTCCTGCCGGTTTCTTTGCGCGTGGAGATGCTCTTCCTTGGCTTCCAGGAATGTGCTGTAGTTTCCCTTTACTCGTAGCGCGCCATCCTCATACGCCCCGTCGATCTCCACCATCTCGTTCGTAACGCTTTCCAGAAAATAGCGGTCGTGGCTCACTACCACGCTCGCGAAGCTCGCTCTTTGCAAAAGTTTTTCGAGCCATTCGATTCCTGCGAGATCCAAATGATTGGTCGGCTCGTCCAGCAGCAAAATGTCCGGGTTCTGCACCAGCGCCTCGGCGATGGCCAGTCGCTTTCGCCACCCGCCGGACAAACTCGCGGCAGGCGCCTCAAGCTCCTCAAAGCCCGCCCGTCCAAGAGTCTCCGCGAAGCGCGCCGCTCTTTCCGATTGCGGCACGGCCGCTCGCTCCAATGCACTTTCAATCACCGCTCGAATCGCGATGCCGGGAGCAAATTCAGAGATCTGTTTTACGTAGCTGAGCCTCGTGCCTTTGCGCACCGCGACGTCGCCGCTGTCTGGTTTTATTTTTCCGCAAAGCATTTCGAGCAGCGTTGATTTGCCCGATCCGTTCGGGCCAATCACGCCGATGCGGTCCCCTTCGGACACGGCGAACGAGATATTCTTAAATAGCGGAGCGGCCCCGTATCTTTTCGATAGTCCCTGGGCGCTGATGATCGGAGGCAATTCGCTCGGTCTTCTCCTGCTCTTAGTTTACCCTGAGGAACGACGTGGGGACAGTTTCCAGCCGCAAGGCGGACTTAAAGCTTGGTGCTTTTGACGCGCAATTTTGACGCTCTCATTCTCGGCGCCGGAGCCGCGGGACTCCTCTGCGCGGCCGAAGCCGGCAAGCGCGGACGCCGCGTCGCCGTTCTTGAACTCGCCGATCGCATCGGCAAGAAAATCCTCATCTCCGGCGGCGGCCGCTGCAATTTCACGAACATTCATTGCCGCCCCGAACATTTCCTCAGCGCAAACGAACACTTCGCGAAATCCGCGCTCGCCCGCTACACCCCGTCGGACTTTCTCGCGCTGCTCGAAAAGCATCACATTCCGTACCACGAGAAAACGCTCGGGCAGCTTTTCTGCGACCGTTCCGCGCAAGACATCACGAATATGCTGGAAGCCGAGTGCCGCGACGCCGGCGTTGAAATATTTTTGAATACCAAAACTCAGGCAGTTAAACATACCACCGAGTTCGTGTTGCGCGCCGAGTCCGGTGAGTTTCGCGCCCCTGTGCTGGTTGTTGCAACCGGGGGGCTTTCCATTCCCAAAATCGGCGCAACCGCGCTGGGCTACGATCTCGCGCGCCAATTCGGACTGAATATAGTGAAGACGCGGCCCGCCCTCGTGGCTCTCACGCTAGCCAAAAAGGACCAGCGTCTCTACTGTGACCTGGCCGGCGTTTCGGCAGCGGCGGCTGTCTCAACCGATCATCAGTCCTTTCGCGAAAAAATGCTTTTTACGCACCGCGGCCTCAGTGGCCCCGTCATCCTGCAAATCTCTTCCTATTGGGAAAAAGGCCAGCCGCTGCGCATCGATCTCGCGCCAGATCACGAAGTGATTGCATCGCTTCGCGAGGCCAAGACCAGGAATCTGGCCGCTGCCCGCGCCGCATTCCTCGGCGTTCTGCCAAAACGATTTGCCGAGCGCTGGCTTGAACTCCATGCGCCGCAGTCTTGGAGCAACCAAGACTTAGAGAAACTCGAGCGCAACGTGCACGAGTGGACGCTAGTCCCGGCCGACACCGAAGGCTACGAGAAAGCCGAAGTCACCGCTGGCGGCGTCGACACGGATGAACTTTCAAGCAAGACCATGGAGAGCCGCAAAGTTCGCGGCCTTTTTTTCATCGGCGAAGTCGTCGACGTAACTGGCCACTTAGGCGGCTTCAATTTTCAGTGGGCCTGGGCGTCGGGCGCAGCTGCGGGACGCGCTTTGTGATCTCGCTCAAACGCTAATTCCGTCGGCGCTGTCACGTCTTGCCGTTACGTCTTCGGATACCGGCGAAGCTCTCTCACCAAATAAACGACCACCGCAAGGTTGATTAGCAGCGCCACGCCCTTCGCGACTGTCGCGTGGCGGAAGAGTTCGTACACTTCCAGCGGAAGGAACGACGCAGTCGTAATGGTCGTAAAATATTCCGCCCAGCGTTTGTGGAACGCCAGCCCCGTGCCCTCGGTCAGGAAAATCGCGGAATAGATGAACGTGCCCACGCTGAGTTCCTTCAACTTCCGGTCATCAACCATCGGCAATTTTGCAAGCAACCAGTGGATGTAACGATTGTGAGGATCGACTCGAAACGCGTTGACCCAGTGGTCCACCAGGCCGGCCACGTCTTTGTGCAGCAGTCTCAGCGCGCCGATGCCGACAGCAAGCAATACCGCGCCCTTCAAGAGCTTAAAGGCCGCAATCAGCATCAAGCCGCGAGAATGTGAATTGTCGTTAGGCATTTGGCAGGCCGAGTTCTACTTGACTGTGCGTGTCTCCGTCAAAACAAGCACCGTCCGCCTAGGGTGAAAATCATTTGTGCGCAGGCAATAAATCCCAAATCGCGGGGTCTTCCGTGCCCAGCACCCAGGAGCAAAATCCCTGAAGGCCGCGTTCCTTCACCAGCGTGTAGCGCTCCCGAAATGTGCGCGCATCCGTATAGAAGATCCACTCGCGCATGTCCGCGCGATAAAAATAAAACCACGCCGTGCGATCCGTGGAATCCCACTCGATATGCCCGCCGTAGGCTTGGGCGAGGTCCACTGCGTCGCCAGCGCTGATGGATTCAGCCGAAGGGTTGGGCTTAACGCTGGATTTGTCATCCGATTTGATAGGCGTGCCTGCGAACCAGTGGTAGCCGTAAAGCGGAATACCCAGCGAAAGTTTTTGCGGCGGCACAAATTTGAGCGCGTACTCTAAATTGCCAGTGGTCCACGCCCACCCGGCCACCGGTCCGGGCGCCGTCCACCGCGTGTGCTGGTCGTAAGTCATCAAACAGATTAAGTCCACGGACTGTGCTAGCGCCTTGAGGTCATACGCCCCGCGCCAGTTCTCATAAATCCAGGCGGAAAATCCCCCTTCGCCGGGCTCGCCCGGAGCGTTGGGCACGGTCGCAATCGTAAGCTGCAATCCCTCCTTGTGAAACGCCGCGGCGGCTTCGCGCACCAGATCCGAAAGCGCATCGCGGTCCGTCCAATGCACGTCTTCAAAATCAAATTGGAAGCCCGTGTAGCCGTTCTCTTTGCAGTCGCGAATGAGCTGCGCAATCATGCTTTCCTTCGCCACCGGATTCTTCAGCAGTTTGTGAAACTCTTCCTGCGCAAAATCGCCGTTTGCCACGATAGGCATCACCGGAACGTGGTGCTGCCGCGCCGTTTCCAGCACCATCGGATTCGGTCCCCCGAAAACAAGACCGTCCGCATCCACGCCGTACCACGCGGGAACCAGTATGTCGATTTTATCGGCATGCGCCAGAAAGGACCGAACGGAATTCGGTTCTCGCGTCATGTAAAAAAGCGATTTAGGCTGCTGCGCTCGCCCGGCTGGCGCGGCGAGAAAAAATGCCAATGCGAAAACAAACGTGGTAACGGTGCGGTTCATGATGCGTGCAGTTTATCCGCCCCGAACGCTCGAACGCAACGCTGAACGACGCGAGCGCCGCCCACGGAGAGGGGCCCAAGGCCCGCGTTGTCGGTAACCGGAGGCGCGCTGTCTTCCACCTATTGCGGCAACACGCGTTGAGATAGACTCCGTATCAACGCCACTTCTTCAGCTGCGGCCACACTTTTTCCAACGTCCCAAACTTTGCGCCCCGGCAAATATAAACCGGGATCTCGCGCTCCAACGCATAAGGATTGTCCGCGGAAGTTCCCACGTATTCCACGCTGTCGAACAGTTCCTCCAGCCTTTTCCGGCTGTCATCCAGCACAATCAGGCAATTCCCAGAATATCCGTGCGGGCCCCAAAGCCAGTAAGTCTGGTGCCCGCTCAGCGCCGGTGGCAAACCGTATCGCGGCCCGAAAAAATCTATGGCGCCCGCCTGTCCATAATCCTGCGCAAAAATCCCGCAGCCCGGCCGTTCTGCTGGCGAAAGCTGGTTATAGGCCTTCGCGGTTTCGGCCACAATCTCTTCCCACCCAAATTGGTCGGCGTAGTGCTGCGGCAGCGCCGCCCGCATATGGCTGTGCTCGCTCGCGGGAACCTTGAACGGGAGCTTGCGCAAGTAAGAAATGAATCCGTCGATGGGCAGCACCGGGACTACAAGTGGCGCTAACCACGCGCCGCTTGCGAGGAGAACCGTCAGCGTGACCGGTTTCAGCCACTTTTGCCGCGATTTCTCGATGCCGCTCTCAATAACCACCGCTCCAGCCGCCAGCAGCATGGGATAAATAGGCGCGAGATAATAATTCTTCCCCTTCAACACCACGAACACCGTGAACGCGACCAGAAAACACCAGCCGAGAGCGCGATACGCCTTCAGGCGGGAAGAGAAGAGCAACGCGCAGAGTCCTGCAATCCAAATCGGCGCCGTGAAGGGATGCAACAACAGAACCTCCTGCGCGAAATATTGCGCCGCGGAGAGTTGCACATCGCGCCCCTCCGCTCTGATGTTGTGCATCAATTGCACAAACGGCCAGTGATTTTCCACGTTCCAGATCACATTCGGAAGAAAAATCAAAAAGGCCGCGAGGCCGCCGAGCCAGATCCATTTGAAGGCGAAAACGCGGCGCTGTTCCGTTAGCAGCAGCCCAATCACCATCCCGAAACCAAACACGGCGATGGAATATTTCTCCTGCAATCCAATTCCAGCGACTATGCCAAACCACAGCCAATATCGCGGGTCATTTCGATGGATGGCCAAAATCGCGAAATACGCGCAACCCATCCACAGGATCGGCTCCAGGCAGTTCGTTGTCAGCAAGCTGCCATCCGACAAATAAATCGGCGCGATCAAAATCGCCACCGCCGAAAGCACAAGCGCGAATCGCCGCCCGCCAAACTCCCTCGCAATCATCGCCGTTAGCACCACTAGCGCCGACGAGGCCAGCGCCGGAATGAAGCGAATGCTGCGCAGCGAATCTCCCAGCACGAAGCGGCAAATCCGGATCAGCACCGGCACAAGCGGAGGCTGATCCACGTAGCCCCAGGCCAGATGATTGCCGCAAGCCATGTAATCGAATTCGTCGCGGAAATAGTCGTAGCGGTTATTGAAATAGAAGTGCAGCAAGAATTTTCCCAACGCAATGGCAACAACAATCAGCATGCCATTCGCCAGGAAAGACTGATCTTTAGATTCAGGCGCGGGTGCTTGAAAGGAGGGCGCGCTCATCCGCATTTCTGAAAGCGCATCGCTGAAATGTTATTCATTCGTTTCTCCGAGCTCCTAAGGCAGCGTCAGCGCAAGGACGCAATCGCCCAGCTTTGTCCCCAGCTTGGCATGCCCGCCTGCAGCAAGCTCCACGTACTGCTTGCCGCCGATACTATACGTCATCGGCCTGGCCTCCAACGCCGCGCTTTTATCGAGTTCCTGCGAGATGGAGAGTCGGAAGGCTATAACTCTGTGACGGAACGAGTTCACGGTAAAGCGCGGCCCTCCTGCGCTCGATTATGCCCCACAACGCACTGCCGTCCAAAGGCTGCAACGGAGATACGCGCGAACGAAAAAATGAGTCGTTGGAGAATTACAGAAGCAACGTTTCAGAAAGTTGATCTCGGCAAACCTAGCATCCCCACGAGGGATCAGGAACGCCGGCGTCGCGTCATCGAACTAATCGAGCTGGCTATCGTAAGCGAGACCAGAGCCACCATCGCAAATGTGAGAATTACTACGACCACGCAATACCCCCTTCTGGGACGAGAAATAGAAGGGCAAGTCAACTGCCAAATTCAAGTGCTCTATTTTCAATGAGATACGCAGGCCGCCATCAAATTCATGTCGCCGGGTTGGGACAAGTGTCACTCAGAGGAGGCATTTTGCCGATACTAGTACTGGAATAGCCCGTCAGCGAAAATGTTCCTATCGAAAGTCGGCAGTCGTCCGAGAGGCCCCCTTTTTGCTACCCCTTGCTCAGCCGGATCGCCCCATCCCCCGTATGGATCGTCAATGGCTGCCCTCCGCCATTCATCTTTCCATGGAGCTGCGAGTTGCTGAACGTCCCCTCGACGGTAACCGGCAAGCCCACACTGATGTGCCCGTCGCCTGTGCTGGCATCTATATTTGCCTGGAAGTCGGGCGGCAGCGCCAAATCCACGCTTCCATCTCCAGTTCTGACGTTCCAGCTACCGCCCATTTTCGAGCCGGGAAGGACGCGCGTGTCCACGCTGCCATCGCCGCTCCGGATGTTGAGCGCGTCGAACCGCCCCGCGATCTTCACGTGTCCGTCTCCGCTATCGGCGTCCAATTTTCCGTCCAACTCCCGCGCCTCAATCGAGCCGTCTCCGGTATGCAAGCGTATGTCGCCTTTTAGCGTGTCCACGTTGATGCTGCCGTCGTTCGTATGCAGATCGATAGTGCCCGTCAAAGAGTTGGCCCTGACCGACCCATCCCCCGTATAAACGCTCACCTTTCCGTGAATGGAGTTCGCCTCCACCGAGCCGTCTCCCGTGTGTGCGTCCAAATCGGCTTCCTGTGGCATCAGGACGTCAATGTGCAGCCTTCTCGAGTGCCCACCCCACGACCATCCCCAATGCCCCGTGGTACGGGCAATCAGCTCCACCGTGTCGCCCGTCTGCTTCGATTCGATATGAAGATTGCTGTTGAGCTCATAGCCCTCGTACTCGACGTGGAACTGCACGGTCTTGGAATCGCCCGGAGTTACGCGCACGCTGCCGTCATTCGTGTCGACGCGCACGTTGGCGCGCCCTGAGATAGTGTAGTTTTTGCTCCAGTCCGTGGCACTGGCGCGCGGCGCCATAGCCACCGATGCAAGCAGGGCAGCGCAGACAATCCCCAAGCGAAGGACGGCGGTGCGGTGGTGTAGCAGTCTCATGGCTCAAAGCCTCCGTAAAGTCGCGTTCTAGCGCATTCTAATGTTGGTACGACACCTAGGGTCAAAATGTTCCCTGATCGGGGAGGTCAGGGCTACTTCTACACCACTAACAGACATCCGTCCGCCCTAAAATGTCAGGGGTACTGTTCAAGATCCGAGCCTTTCGCACCCCTGTAAGGGATGATCACTCTCCCCGGCCGCTCAGTTGTGTGCTGCATGCTTCTTCCGGCTGGGAGATGCCGGACGGCGGGCACCAGGTTTGGCACGGAGCGCGGCCAAAAACTTTTCTGTCGACAGGGTATTGATCACATCGTGCTTTTCCAGCCACCCCCGCCGCGCCATGGTCACGCCATAGCGGATCAGCGACAGATTTCCCGCATTATGCGAGTCCGTCGAAATCACGACCTTCACCCCTCGCTCTTTGCACATTCGCAGATACACGTCCTTCAAATCCAGCCGGTTGGGATACGAGTTGCACTCCATGGCCACGCCGTGCTTCGCGCACGCCTCCAGAATCTTTTCCATGTCGTAATCGATCGGGTCGCGCCGCAGGAGCAGCCGCCCCGTCGGATGCGCGATAATCTGCGTGTACGGATTTTCAATCGCTGCAAGCATCCGCTCCGTCATCGCGGATCGCTCCAAATTGAAATAGGAGTGTATCGAGCACACCACCACGTCCAATTGCGCCAGCAACTCGTCCGAGTAATCCAGCGAGCCATCTTTCATGATATCGACCTCGGCCCCCGCCAACACGCGAATCCCCAGCCCCTTGTCGCTCGCCTCATGAATCTTCTTGATGTGCGCCGCCATGCGCTTTTCATCCAGTCCGTTAGCGACCGTAACGGCTTTCGAATGGTCCGTGATCGCGATGTACTGGTGCCCCAGTTTGCGAGCGGCCTCAGCCATCTCTTCGATGGAATTCTTTCCATCGCTGGCCGTCGTGTGCATCTGCAGGTCGCCCTTCATGTCTTTCAATTCAATCAGGTGCGGCAGTTTGTGCGCTTCGGCGGCTGCGATTTCACCGGTGTTTTCGCGTAGCTCGGGCGGGATGAAATCCAGCTTCAGCTTCGCGTAAATCTCTTCCTCTGTTCGCCGTGCGACCGGTTTCTCTCCCTTCAGCGTCGCCAGCGCGTACTCGTTCAGCGTGAGACCCATATCGTTCGCCCGCCCGCGCAGCGAGACGTTGTGCTCCTTCGATCCAGTAAAGTAGAGCAGCGCCGCCCCAAAGCTCTCTTTCTCCAGCAGCCGCACGTCAACCTGCAATCCATTCTGTAGCGTGAAGCTGACTTTGTTCTCACCGTGCGCCAAGGTTTGGTCGATCCCCGGAAACTCGAGAATGTGCTTGGCAAGTGCATCCACCAGTTTTTGCGCGGTGTGCCCCGACCCAAGCGTCACTAGCAAATCCAAATCCCCCACCGTCTCCTTGCCACGTCGCAGCGACCCCGCAGGAGTCACGCTTTCCACCGCTTTCCCCGCTTTTTCGATGTGCGCGATGATCGCCCCTGCCGCATCTTCCGCCGTATTTATGTGGAACCGTCCCGAGGATTTCTTGAACACCTCGATGGCCTTCAGAATGTTCTGCTCGCTCTTTTCGCCAAATCCCGGAAGGTCGCGAAGTTTCCCCTCCTTCGCGACTTTCTCCACGTCAGCAACAGTCCCCGCCTTGAAGTTGGACCACAGAAACGCCACCTTCTTCGGCCCCAGCGATTGCAGTTGCAGCAAATCCAAAATCGTAGCCGGATATTTCTTCAGCAGCTTCTTCCGAAGCGCGTAATCCCCGGTCTTAACAATCTCCTGAAGATGCTCCACCATCCGCTCGCCGATTCCCGGCAACTCTTCCAGCTTCTCCGGCTGCGCAACAAGCTGCTCGATCGATTCCGGCAGCCCATCGATCAGTTCCGCCGCCTTTTCATAGCTGCGGTACCGGCCGATGATAGCTCCATCGATTTCCAAAAGTTGCGCAGTTTCACGAAGGATGCGGGCGATCTGTTTGTTGTCCATAGGTGGATTATAAAGCTAGAGTCCAGCGAAGAACACAGGCGGAAAGTGCGGGCAACGGGTCAGTTTCAGACTGCTGCTTTAACCAGACGTTGCGTCCGATTTGCTGATGGGAGAACTAAGAAAGTTGAGAAATTCCTCGGAATGCCTCATTTGCACCAATCAATTCATCTATGCTTACGCCTGTGTGAAGGTTCAGAGGAATCTCTATAGAACTCTTCTGGACTGACAAGAGTTTCGTTTCGAGAAGTTGGTTCGTGCACCACCCTTTTCGATTACTTTTTTCGATTACCTTGACAACCTGTTTCAGAGAGTGCATCTTGTGCCGAAGCACCCCTCGGTCATTGGCCATTTCGGGCTGTCGCTAAACCAACACGTTTCCTGGAGTTCACCAATGATTCCTCAATCTCCCCTTCAGATTTTCCGCCAAACTCTTCGCGGCCAGTCTTTCTGTCCTGGCGAGCAGGGTTACGACACTGCCCGGACCCTTCCGAACGCCATGATTGACCGACGGCCAGCCATCATTGCGCGCTGCACTGGTGCAGCCGATGTGATCGCGTGCGTTCGTTTTGCCCGCGAACACGATGTTCTCGTGTCCGTGCGAGGCGGAGGTCACAGCGTTGCGGGGAAGTCTGTTTGCGAGGGCGGTCTGATGGTTGACCTCTCGGCCATGAAAGGCATCCGCGTCGATCCCATTCACCGGACAGTGCGCGCCGAAACGGGTATTAAGCTGGGGGAATTCGACCGAGAGACACAGGCGTTCGGACTGGCCACGACGCAAGGAGTAGTCCCGACGGTCGGCATGTCGGGCCTCACGCTGGGAGGCGGCTGGGGCAATCTGCACGCCAAATACGGGCTCTCCATCGACAATGTTATCGCTGCGGATGTTGTCACCGCCGAGGGACGTTTGCTGACGGCGAGTGCTTCGGAAAACCAGGATCTCTTTTGGGGCGTGCGCGGCGGCAGCGGCAACTTCGGAATTGTAACGTCGCTGGAATTCCGTCTCCATGAGGTCGGCCCAGTACTGGGCGGCGCTGTATTCTACCCGGCGGCAAAAGCTAGAGAAGTCCTGCATTTTTGGCGCGAATTCGCTGCTGCCAGTCCCGATGAGCTGGTCACACAGGGCGGATCATTCAATCTGCCGGATGGTACTCCGGTCTTCGGCATTGCTGGTTGCTACTGTGGACTGCTTTCGGAAGGCGAAAAGGTGTTGAAGCCCTTAAGGAGTTTCGGCACACCCCTCGCAGACGCCTTTGGTACTATGAGCTACACTCAATTGCAAGGCATGTTCGAGCCTTTCTTCCCACCGGGACGCCAGGTTTACACCAAATCGAATTTTCTGCGTAACCTCAGCGACGAAGCTGTGGACGTCCTCGTGCAGTACGTAGCCAAAAGTCCGTCTCCTTACTCCTTTGCGCCTTTTCTCGAACACTGGCACGGTGCCGTCGCCCGAGTGCCAGTTACCGAAACTGCTTTTCCTCACCGGCAATACTCATGGAACTTTCTTGCTTGGTCGATGTGGGTTAGCCCTTCCGATACCGAAAAGAACAAACAATGGACTCGCGAGTGTTGGGAATCTGTGCGACCATTTCTCGTCGCAGGTTCATATGGAAACTATGTTGCCGACGAGGGCGAGGCGATCGCGCGCGAAGCTTACGGGCCCAATTACGATCGCTTGGTCGCCCTGAAGAACAAGTATGATCCAACAAACTTCTTCCGCATGAACCACAACATCAAGCCCACAATCTAATCTTGGTAGAGTTCTGGGAAACCGCTTCGCTTTACTCAAATTCCCGTCCCGGTAAGGCTGCCACCCTAGTTTCGCCTCTCAGGGCATGGTAAGCGGTGTTACCGGAAACTGAGTTACAACAGAAGTTCGCACACCCGGAATGGAGTTGTTCCAGAATCAAGGATTGCCAACGCCCGCTCTGCGATAGACTCTCTCAGGAAGCGGTGCACAAATTGCGTGCATCGCAATCCGTGTCGTCCAGTTTCATTCCTTGGAGGGCAGAGTGCGTTTTTCGACCGTCGCAATTCTATTATCACTGCTCATGGGCCCTGTTTCGTCGGCGCAAGTGCAAAAGCCTGCGCAAGTATCAGGCACGCCCGAAAAAGTCATCATCGACACCGACATCGGCGACGACATCGACGACGCCTTTGCCATCGCGCTTGCCCTCAAGAGTCCCGAGCTTGAAATCCTCGGCATCTCTACAACCTTCGGCGACACCCAGGCCCGCGCAAAAATCGTCGACCGCATGCTCGGCGAAGCCGGCCGCACGGATATTCCGGTCCTCGCCGGTACTCCGACGCATACCACCAATCCCATGAGCCAGCGCCGCTACGGAGAAGGCGGCCATTTCGCCAAAGCCTCTCACCCCAATGCCGTCGATTTCATTCTCGAGCAGATTCGCCGCTATCCCGGCCAAATCACGTTAATCGCCATCGGCCCGCTGATGAACGTCGGCACCCTCATCGACAAAGATCCGCAAACTTTCCTGAAACTCAAACGCGTGGTCATGATGGGCGGTTCGATCGAACGAGGGTACGGCGATCCTTGGTCTCCAAGCCACGGCCCCGACGCCGAGTGGAACATCATCAACGACATCCCCGCCGCCAAGAAACTCTTCCTCTCCGGCGTGCCGCTCTACGTGATGCCGCTCGACTCGACCCAGCTAAAGTTTGACGAAGTCAAACGCGCCTTCCTCTTCCGCCAAGCCACGCCTCTCACCGACGCTCTAACGCTGCTCTATCACGAGTGGGGCCAGCAAACCCCGACGCTCTTCGATCCCATGACCGTGGCCTACATCCTGAATCCAATCATTTGCCCCGTCGAACCGATGCACGTCCGCGTGGACGAAAAAGGTTTCACTCGCGCCGAGCCCGGCGCTCCCAACGCCCAAGTCTGCATGCGTTCGGACTCCGACGCTTTCTTCCACCTCCTAATCGGCCGCCTCGCCGCTCCGTAGCTGACCGCCAACTCTTGCAGCGCTGAAAGCGCTGTGCGACTTAAATCTTTACTTCGTTATTTCGTTGTCTCCCAACTCCCACTCGCGGCCGACTACTCACTATTCACTAGAACTCATTTCAAAACCCTGCGTAACGTGATCATGAAACAAGCGATATGAAAGAAAGCTTCGTAGACGACGTCCGAGCGATCGTAGCGAACGACCAAGCGACGAAAGTTGCCGAGCCAGGCGAA
>Ga0207416_1001252_pt1 | contig 35514 bp, 35 predicted proteins | sample PaiPotPPM11metaG_FD_184107 | JGI IMG/M metagenome (GOLD analysis project Ga0207416, IMG submission 184107) | Iron sulfur acid spring bacterial and archeal communities from Banff, Canada, to study Microbial Dark Matter (Phase II) - Paint Pots PPM... ...
GCACAACGGGGGGCGCCGGGCGCGACATGCCCCGGTTTTGCTTGCGGGCGTTCGAAACGATGCTGGAAACAACGCCGACGACCACCAGGAGGACCCAAACGATGGCGCCGACGTCACGCACGTGCACGGCCGCTTTCGGTCACGCTGCCTACTTGAGGGGTGGCGCCGCGGGCGGTTGGGGTTGGTCGCCGCCGCCGGTTTCCGCGCTTCCGATTGACGAGCGCATGTCGGTGTCGGCCTGAATGTTCTTGAGACGGTAGTAGTCCATCACGCCGAGGTGCCCGCTGCGGAATGCCTCGGCGATTGCTTGCGGAATCGAAGCCTCGGCTTGCACGACTTTGGCGCGCATCGCTTGCGTCTCGGCTTTCTGCTCTTGCTCGGCAGCCAAAGCGGCGTATTGCCGTTCCGCCGCCTTTGCCTGTGCGATGCGCCGGTCAGCCTCGGCCTGACTGGTCTGCAACTCGGCGCCGATGTTCTTGCCGACGTCCACGTCGGCGATGTCGATTGAAACGATCTCGAAGGCCGTCCCCGCATCGAGTCCCTTGGCAAGCACCGCTTTGCTAATCCGGTCGGGGTATTCCAACACTTCTTTGTGATCCACGGCCGCGCCGACCGCCGAAACGACGCCTTCCCCAACACGCGCCACGATCGTCGGTTCGCCCGCACCGCCGACGTAGCGGTCGAGATCGCTGCGGACCGTGATCCGGGCTTTGACGTTCAACTGGATGCCGTTTTGGGCGACGCCTTGAAAGATCGGCGTTTCGATGACCTTCGGGTTGACCGACGTCTGCAACGCCTCCAACACGTTCCGTCCGGCGAGGTCGATCGCGGCGGCGCGCTGCCACACCAGCGGAATCTGCGCGCGTTGTGCCGCGATCATCGCCAGCGTCACGTTTTCGACGTTACCGCCGGCAAGATAATGCGACTGCATTTGGTCCACGGTCAAATCCAGTCCGGCCTTGCGCGCGCGCACGTAGTTCGTGACGATGACGCTGGGCGGTATGCCGATGAGGCGCATGCGTACCAGCGAGATGATACCGAGTGGAACGCCAGCTGCGATCGTGCGGATCCACAATCCAACTGGAAAGTAGTACATGAACGCAAAAAAGAGGACGACCGCGGCAACGATGATGATCGCCGCACTGACTGCAATCACGAAACGCTCCTCACTGGTAACTCGGGAGGTCAATCGCCTCCACGAAGACGCGCGCGCCTTCGACGCGGACGACGCGCACCGGGGTTCCCTGTGCGATGAACTCGCCCTCTGTCAGCACGTCGATGCGCCGTCCGTCGATGGCCGCAATTCCGGCGGGGCGCAGGTACGTCGCCGCCGCTCCGGTTCGTCCGCGCAAGGCGCTCAAATCAGCGCTCGCAACGTAGTCCGGCCCCTGCGCCGCGCTCAACGCCAACCGCCTTCCCCACGCATTTTCGGGCACCGCGCGGACCACCAGCGTGAAACAAATTACCGTCAGCACGATTGACGTTGCGATCGTTTCGATGGCGACGAAGAAAAACGGCAGACCGAAGGCAAACAGCACCGCGAGCAGCAGGCAGATCGCGCCCAAAATGCCGGGGATGCCGTGTCCCGGCACAACGTGAAGCTCCCACAAAATTCCCAAAATGCCGACGACGGCGAGCACGATCACCAGACCGTTAGAGAATCCCGCGTAGACGTGCGAGCCGAAGAACAGACCGAGCGAGGCTATGCCGATGACGCCCGCGATGCCGTGCAGCGTCTGCATCTCGATGAGCAGTCCCAGCATTCCAAGCGAGAGCAGCAACGCGCTCACCTCCGGGCTCGTTGCAAAGCGCGCAACCTCTTCCGCCCACGTGTACGTTTGCGCGCTGCGGGGATCGTTGGAGAGATGTGATTGCGCGAGCGCCGCATCGAGCGTCGGTGCCGTCGCATCGGCAATCCCGGCACGCACGGCATCGTCGGTATTCAGCGTGAGAATCGCGCCGGTGCGCTTATACTGCGGAAGGTCGACGTTTTTATCGACCATCGCGCCCGCAATCGGTGCCGAGCGATGATTGCGCAATGCCGTCGATTCGAACTCACCGCGCAGTGCGGAGACCATCTTAGCGGTCGAGGGAATCGGTTCGGCAGCGCCGATGGAGGCGCCGGGCGCCATGACGATACGATTGGCGGCCAGCGTGATCAGCGCGGCCGCAGAATAGGCGCGGCGTCCAACGTACGCAATCACCGGCTCTTGCGCGGAGAATAGTGCGTCGCGAATGCGAAACGCCGCCTCTACCAAACCGCCGGGACTGTTGACGTCGAGAACGATCGCTGCAGCCTTCTCGCGGTTGGCGACATCAACCGAACGTTCGACCATGTGCGCCATGCCGTCGTCGACCGTCCCTTCGATCGGAATAACGACGACCGGACGTTGCGCCGCGGCGGCGAAGGCCAAGCCGCAAACGCCCCAAACCAGCAGCGCGAAGGCGAGCCAGCGGTGCAACCACGTGAGCCTCATGGCCATACCTACCCGCGCGCGCGCGGATGGTTACGCCACGACGTCAACGGGTCGAGGGGGTACCGAGCTCCTCGGCGACGATCTGCCGCACCAGGTTGCCGTCGGCCAGACCCTTGAGGGCCGGCATGACGAGTTTCATCACGGCGCCCTGATTGCGCGCCTCGGGCGCGAGCTCCGATAGCGCGCTCTGCACCATCTCGCGAATTTCCGCCGGCGATTTTTGCTGCGGCAAATACGCGAGCAAAATCTCCCGCTCCGCCTTCTCCTTTTCAGCGAGATCGGTGCGGCCGGCGCGTTCGAACTCGGCCAGCGAATCGCCGCGTTGTTTCACGAGACGTGCCACGACTTCGACTTCGTCAGCGTCGGAGAGTTCTTTACCCGCTTCGGTGCGCTTATAGATGAAGCCGGAGAGGGCCGAACGTAACGTATCGAGGCGCAGCTGTTCGCGCGCCCTCATCGCGTCTTTCAAATCGGCGTTGATGCGGTCTTTGAGGATTCCCACGACTCTGTCTCGGAGCGGCTACGTGCGCCGCTTGCGCGCGGCGGCCGATTTCTTTTTGCGGCGGACGCTGGGCTTTTCGTAGTGCTCGTGCTTACGCGCCTCGGCGAGGATCCCGGCCTTTTGGGTGGCCTTTTTGAAGCGGCGCAGCGCGCTTTCGATCGATTCGCCCGGTGCAACGCGAACTTCCATTTATAACGACCCCCCTTTCGGCGTGGCCCTGAGGGCGCACGAAAATTATCGACCCTGTCCGGGCCGACGCCTTACCCTAGCACAGGCGCTATCGCCCGTCAAATACGCTTGTTAATCGCACGGTGCGTTATCCGGGCGGCCAATGCATCGGTCGCCCCGCTAGCACGTGCACGTGCACGTGACCGACGGTCTGTCCGCCGTCGGCGCCGGTATTGACCACGAGGCGAAATCCTGCGGGGCCGCCGCGCTCGTCACCGAGTGCCGTCGCCGTGCGCAGCAGCGCGAGTGCAACATCCGTTCGACCCGCTGCGATCAGTTCACCCAACGTGCCATGATGCTCTAACGGCAGAACTAGCAAATGAACCGGCGCCTGCGGGTTGACGTCCACGACGGCGATCACCCGATCGTCGCGATGCACCACGGTCGCCGGAATCTCGCCACCTACGAGTTTACAAAATATGCAGTTCGTATCGCTCGCAGACATGGTTCAGTGCGTCCGGATTGTAAACGTCCACGACTTGGTAGTTGCGTTTCCGGCCTCGTCGGCGACGCGCACGGTAACGCGTACGAGGCCGTCGGGATAGGCGTACGCGGGAACGTATTGGATGAACTGCGGCGTGCGCACCGAGTCCGACGTTACATCGTGCCCGTTGATCCAAATCGCGGCGCTCGATGGGTTGACCGCAACCGCATCGGATGCAAACGTTGCATAAATCGCGGGACGGTCGTTGTTGACCGTGGTGCCGGTATCCGGAGCGAAGTCGACGATTCCGGGCGGCGTGCTCGATGCTGAGAGCGTCTGCGGCGCTTCCGCTTCAACGCTTCCGCCGCCGCGCTGCGATAGCCGGCCGATGACCGCTGCTTGCGCAAAATTCGCCCCCTGCGAAATCGTATAACTCCCGACGTACTCGCCCGGAGCGGTTTCGTGCATCGCGAGATCGCTGACGTACGATCCGATGTCGAAAGTCGCCGCGCCGCCCGACGGTCCGTGCAGACGCACGGTGACGCTTTCGCCGGCTCGTAGTGGCCGCGTTGCGTCGGCGGTGACGGCAACCGCCGAAGATCCCGGCTCGCCGATTGTGCTACGGCTGGCAAGCACCTCACGGACCTCGTTGCTCTCGACGTTGTAGCGCACGGTGACGACGTCACCGGCTCGTAAGTCGGCGAAACTTGCCGCTTTACCGTTCAGGGCCACCTCGGTGGTACGTCCCGCACCGACGACCTGCCCGTCCGCCATGACGAACTGATTGCCGGCAACCGCCACGATGCGGCCGTTGTACGAACCGAACGCGTCTACCACGCGCGTCACGCGGCCGTCTTTGCGCATCTCGACGCGAGCGTAGTCGCCGGGACGCACGTCGCCGAGTTCACCCGGCGTCGTAACGTCGGCGTTGACGTCTTCCATCTCGACGATCGCATTGGGCGCAATTGAAATAGTTTTCGGACCGGTGTCGTAGCCGAGAGTCAACGTCGGTGGCTCGGACAACACGTCGACCGCAGCGACGGTCCCCGAACGCGTGAAGCCGTTTCCGGTGGAAACCAAACCGAACTCGGTTCGCCCGATGAGTTGAGCGACGATCGTGACGGTATTGGTGCGCCGGTCGAAGTCGGCTTGCGCGCCTAAAACGTCGGTGAAGAAACGTAACGGCGCGTACAGGGTTCCGCGTACTTCGGTGCTTGGCGCATCGAGCGAAACGCGATTGCCGTCGACTTCGGCGAAACGGCTCCCGACTTCGAGCGTCACGTTTTTCGATCCGGCCTGCGTCGAGATCGCCTTCCCCGTTCGTTCGAACGGTAAGCCTAACGCCGCGAGCGTGCGCTGCACGGGGACGAAGAGCACGCCATTTTCAAAACGAGGCGGCGGATCGATGGGGAGCGGGTTACCGTTGATGAGGATCGTGATGGCGTGTTTCGCTGCAGCCGCTGCCGGCGAACGCGCCGGCGCGGGCGTCGACAACGCCATCGCCGCGGCTACGTGCAACACTCCAACACCTCTCCATAGACATCCGCCGTCGCCCGCGCGCAACGGTTCCACGTGAGCGATAGCGCGATGTCACGTCCTACGTTGACGACGCGCTGCCGGTAGCCCTCGTCGGCGAGCAGGCTTTCGACGGCGGCGCGCAACTCGGCGACGTTCCCGGCGCCGAACGTCAGCGCCGCCGGTGCAATTACGTTAGGTACGGCGTCGACGCAGGCCACCACGGGACAGCCTACCGCCATCGCCTCGAGCATGGGCAGACCGAAACCCTCGCGCCGTGCCGGTGTTACCAGCGCAACCGCGCCGGCGTAGTACGAGGCGAGGCGTTCGGCTGAGACGTCGCCCAGCGCCACGATCGAGCCTCTCGCCGTGCCGAGCTGCTGCAACGTTCCGCCGAAATCGTCGGGACCGGTAAGATAGCAATCCAGGTCGCGATCGCGCGCAAGAGCCGACCACGCAGCAAACAGCGTGGGCAAATCCTTATGCTGGCGATGGTTTCCGACGTAGAGCAGATACGGTCGCGGCGCCGGCAGAGCTCGCGCCCCACTCAGAAACGGCTCGCCGACGCCTAGCGGAACGACGCGCACTTTACCCGCGTCAACACCGAGCCGCTCCGAAAGATCGGTGACGGTACGCTCGTCGTCGGTTATTATACGTTTGGCGCGCGCGCACGCCCAGCGAACGACGGTGTGGTAGTAGGGGCCGACTTTCGCTTTGAACTGCTGCGGAAATTCTAAATGGATGAGATCGTGGATCGTAATCACCGAGGGCGCGGGAGAAAACAGCGGCACGTAAAGCGAGAAAAAATGCACGAGATCGAGACGTGCTCGTCGCATCGCAAGCGGCAGCGACACGTGTTCTTCCCAGCCGAAATTTCGGCCGCGCTCGAAGCGGACGAATGCAAACTCCGGCGCGACGTGCGGTAGTCGTGCGGCGAGTTCCCGTGCGTACGTCTTCATGCCCACCGACATCTGCCGCGTTAAGCGGGCGTCCAATCCGATGCGCGGCGAGTTCATCGCCGCAGCGATTTCGACAAGACCGTCGCCGGATACATCGCCGATTTGTACGCAACGTAGATGCCGCGCGTACCGTCGAGCACCGCCCCTCTGCCGAATGCGAGCCAAAAAAATCGCAGAACCCCTGCAGCCCAAGCACCGATCGCGTGTAGCGGAGATCCGTGTAGTCCGGTCGCTTCGGCCGCCGTGTACGCGTCGTACTTTACGCGATACGTCGCGTAATCGGGATATGAAAAATGCAGCAACGTCCCGCTCAGCGTCGCGACCTTGCCGGCGGATCGCCAGCGCTCGTGAATCGGCGCGTTTCCGCCGGCAGCGGGATGCGCTTCGAGCGACGCAGTTCCCATCCGGAACAGCCGTAGCAAGGGCTCGTTGAGCCACAGACGCATCGGCCGGCCGCAGAAGTACGTCGTCCGGTTCACGACGTATCCGTCGGCACCGCCGTCGCACGCCCCCAACGATGCGCGCAGGACGTCATCGAGCGCTTCATCGGCGTCGATCATCAGCACCCACGGCGTGCGAACGTGCTCGAGCGCAAATCGGCGCGCGTCGACGAAATCGGTCCATTCCCGCTGTACGACTTCGGCACCCGAGGCCCGAGCGAACTGCAGCGTGTGGTCGCGCGAACACGCATCCAGAACAAAGACGCGCATGCCGCGCGGAAGGCTCGTGAGGGCGCGCGGAAGATTGCGCTCTTCGTCGCGCGTGAGGATGACGGCTGTAATCGCCGCAGGGTCCAGCGGTGTTTTCCTTATTTCAACGTCGGCAGTTCGGCGCGCGCGGCGCCGTGGGTGCGCGCCTGATGCGCGAGCGCTGCACCAATGAAATCGCGGTACAGCGGTGACGGCCGGTTTGGACGCGATTTAAACTCGGGATGCGCCTGCGTACCGACGAACCACGGGTGCATGTCGAGCGGCAATTCAATTAGTTCGACGAGCCGCGTTTTGCCGATCGTATGGTGCCCCGTGAACCGCATACCGTGCTCTTCGAAAATCGGACGGTAGCGATTATTGAATTCATACCGATGCCGATGCCGCTCGCTAATTTCGAGCGTCCCGTACGCGCGCGCGGCTTGACTATCGGGTTCCAGCGTGCAGGCGTACGTTCCCAGCCGCATCGTTCCGCCGTACATTTCCAGGTTGCGCTGATCGGGCATGAAATCGATCACGGGATCGGCCGTGGTTTCGTCGACCTCGCTCGTCATTGCGTCGGGCAGACCGCAAACGTTGCGCGCAAATTCGATACACGCCAGTTGCATGCCGTAGCAAATTCCCAAAAACGGAACCTGCGTCTCGCGCGCATGTGCAATTGCGCGTAACTTCCCCTTTACGCCGCGCGCACCGAAGCCCGGTGCGACCAAGATGCCGTGCACGCCGCGCAGCAATTCGACCCCGTCGTTTTCGATGAACTCCGAATCGATACGAACGATGTCCACCGCGGCATCGTGGAAGACGCCGGAGTGGTTGAGCGCCTCGATAATCGAAATGTAGGCATCCTTGAGTTCGACGTATTTGCCGACCAACGCGACCGTAACGCGGCGCTGCGGATGGAGCAGCCGCTCCGCGATCGCCCCCCACTCCTGCAGTTTGGGCGCCGACGTCGCCAAATTCAGTTTGCGGACGGCCGCGGCCGCTAGTCCCTCGGCCTCGAGATTCAGCGGGACTTGATAGATCGTTTCGGCGTCGCTGTTCTGTACCACCGCACCCGGCGGCACGTCGCAAAACAGGGCGATCTTCTCTTTCAGCTCGAGCGGCATCGGCGCTGAGGAATGCGTGCGGCACACGATCGCATCGGGCGAGATGCCGATGCCGCGTAGTTCGCGGACGGAATGCTGCGTCGGCTTCGTTTTCAGTTCGTCGGCTGCGCCCAAATGCGGCACGAGCGTCAGGTGTGCGTACATCACGTTCTCATCGCCGGCATCGTAACGCATTTGGCGGATCGCTTCCAAAAACGGCAGCGATTCGATGTCGCCGACCGTACCGCCGACCTCGACGATGCAGACGTCGGCGTGGCCGGTATCGGCGACATGCTTGATGTGCGCCTTGATTTCGTTGGTGATGTGCGGGATGACTTGTACGGTCGCGCCGAGGTAATCCCCACGCCGTTCTTTTTCAATGACGGCGTTGTAGATCTGACCGGTCGTGACGTTGTTGGCGCGTTGGAGATTTTCGTCGATGAACCGTTCGTAGTGACCGAGATCCAGGTCGGTCTCGGCGCCGTCTTCGGTCACGAAGACCTCGCCGTGCTGATATGGGTTCATCGTACCGGCATCGACGTTAATGTAGGGGTCGAGTTTCTGAATCGAAACGCTGATGCCGCGTGCTTTGAGCAGTCGCCCGAGCGACGCCGCCGTGATCCCCTTGCCGAGCGAACTCACGACACCGCCGGTGAAGAATATGTACTTCGCCATCTCGGGAGAGTTTTTTTCGGCGGGTGCGAGGGCGAGCCCTACGCGGAGCCTTGCTGAATCGCTACGTACCGTTCGTGGCCCGCATAGTCGCGGCCGATCGATACGGGAGTTTCGGGGAACTGCGCGTCGACCAGCGCGCACAGACGGTTCATAACCGGCGGAGCCGCTTCGAGCAAGAGCAACGCGCGCGGCTTGAGTGCGGCGGATGCCTGCGGCAGCAACCGGCGGTAGAGCGCGAGACCGTCCGGGCCTCCGTCCAACGCCGCGCGCGGCTCGAACGTCACCGAGTCCGGCGGCTGGGGAATCCCGGCCGTCGGCAGATAGGGTAGATTTGCAACAATGACGTCGAAACGCCGGGCGGCGACCGGCGCGAGTAGGTCCCCCAACGCGAACGTGCATCGTTCGGCTACACCCAGCGCACGCGCGTTCGCGCCGGCAACCGCTAGTGCGCCGGGCGAAATATCTGTCGCGGTAACGCGAACGTTACGCATTTCCGCTGCCAACGTACATGCGATCGCTCCGCTTCCGGTGCCGACGTCCAGCACTTCGAAGGCGGGCGCGCTGCAGCGGCCTAGGAATTTTAGCGCCGCATCGACGAGATGCTCGGTTTCCGGGCGCGGAACGAGCACGCGAGCGTCGACGGCGAAGGCGCGACCGTAGAAACCGGCCGACCCTAAGACGTACGCAAGCGGAGCGCCGGTCGATCGCATCGCGCACAACGCTTCGAACGCTTCGACTTCGGCCGGCAACGCGCATTCCTCGCCGTGCGCGAGAATCCAGGCGCGATCGCGTCCCAGCGCGCGAGCAAGCAATAAAAGCGCATCGGTGCGCGCCGAGTCGCTCGCCGGCGTGAGTACTTGGGTCCCACGTGCGACGAGCGCGTCGACCGCGGGCGTCATACGCCTGCCAGCATGCGGGCGCGCTCGTCGGCCAACAGTTCGTCGACGATTTGCGCCAGATCCCCGTCCACGATGCCGCGAATGTTGCCGTAATTCCGGTTGATCCGATGGTCCGTCACGCGATCCTGCGGAAAGTTGTACGTTCGAATCTTCTCGGAACGATCGCCGGTCCCGACTTGCGAACGGCGCATCGAGCCGACCGCTTCTTCTTGCTCGCGACGTTTGCGATCGTAAAGCAGCGCGCGCAGCATCTGCATCGCCTTTTCACGGTTCTGCGTCTGCGAACGCTCTTGCTGCGATGCAACGATGAATCCCGAAGGCACGTGCGTAATACGAATCGCCGATTCGGTCTTGTTCACGTGCTGGCCGCCGGCGCCCGACGATTTGAAGGTGTCGATCTGCAAATCGCTCGGACGAATTTCGACCTCGACGTCGTCGTCCTCGACTTGCGGCAATACCGCGACGGTTGCCGTGCTCGTGTGAATCCGGCCCTGCGCCTCGGTCTGCGGAATCCGCTGAACGCGATGGACTCCGGACTCGTGCTTGAATCGCCGGTACGCACCTTTGCCGCGCACGCCGAAAACGATCTCGCGGTAACCGCCGGCGTCGTTGAGGTTTTCGGAAACGAGTTCGACGTGCATCCCGAGCGATTCCGCAAAGCGCATGTACATGCGCGCGAGGTCTCCCGCAAAAATGCCGGCTTCGTCACCGCCCGCGCCCGCGCGAATCTCGACGAACACGTCGCGGTCGTCGTCGGGATCGCTTGGCAACATCAAGGCTTGCAACTCGCTTTCGAGCTGCTCGGCCCGCTCGCGCAGACTTTGCGTTTCATCCTGCGCGAGATCGCGCAGTTCACCGTCGCTCTCGCGCGCGAGGCGTTCGTTGGCGGCGATTTCGCTTTCCGTTTTTCGCAATCGCCGGAACGTCTCAACCGGAGCTTCCAGTTGCGAGCGTTCTCTGACCAACGCCGTGAAACGCGCTTGATCGAAGGCGCCGGTGGGATGAGCCAACTCGGCTTCGATCTCGTCGAACCGCCGCAGCATCGTATCGAGCCGGGCGGTCAGCGCGTCGTTCAGGAGGCTTGCGCCGCGGCTTTCTTACGAGCGGCGCGTGCGGCGGCTTCTTCCTGCTTCTTCTTCGCGGCGGCCGCGCGCTGATTGAACTTGTCGACGCGGCCGGCGGTGTCGACCAGTTTCTGTTGCCCGGTAAATAGCGGGTGGCAGGCGGCACAGATTTCGACGCTGATCTCGGGTAGCGTCGAGCCGGTCGTAAAAGTACTGCCGCAAGCGCAGTGGACCCGCGCCTCCGGATACCATTTGGGATGAATCTTCTCTTTCACAACCCCTGCATTATATCAGGGCCGGCAAGGACACAAGCCGGCGGTAGGACGGGAGGGAGCATAGCCGCCGCGCACAAAGGCTCGTCCCGTGAAAACTACGGCTGCATGGTTCGCCTTGGCGACCGGCGCGCTGATTGCCGGCGCGCTCGGTGGCGCGGCCTCGTTTGCGCTGCCCGGCGTGGCGGCGACGCCTCCGCCGACGCCTCCGCCGTTGGGGACACCCTCGACCCCAGCGCCCGACACGGCGACGACCCCGATCCCGGTCCCCTCAGGCTTCGGGTTGCCCGGCCAGTCGCAGCCGGCTCCGGCTTCGAGCGCTACCCCAACGCCGCCGCCTGACGCCCGTAAGGGCCTCGAGGGCGTCTGGGAACTGGAAATTCAGCGGGGCGCGAAGACCGACTACGCGCACTTCCTCTTGCAGCAAAGCGGCTCCACGCTCAGCGGCACGTACCTCAACGACGCCGGCAAGAAGTTTCCGCTGGCCGGCTCGGTCGACGGCCAATCGGTCCGCATCGTCGTTACCCTTCCGGACGGGACGTCGCTGCTGCTCGAGGGCCGTCTTGACGGCACGACCGACATGGTCGGAATGCTGACGTCGGGGCAAGAGCAAGTCGGCTTTACCGCCGCTTACCGTCCCAAAGAAAAATTCATCGACAACCTCAACGCCGCTCCGGGTGGACTTGGAGGCATGGGGCAGGGCGGTGGTGGCGGCGGTGGCGGCGGCTACCCGCCCTAGAAGCCCCTTCTAAGATCCTCGAGCTGATTCGGCGAGGCGCCGTTCGACGTACGGTACGAGTCCGCCGGCGTCGATGAGCGAGCGCATGAACGGCGGAAACTCGGCGGCGCGATACTGCGTGCCTTTCGTGAGGTTGCGCACGATGCCGGTTGCGGGCTCGAGTTCGATTTCATCGCCGCTTTCGATTCCGTCGACGGCTTCCTCCGACTCGAAAATCGGCAAGCCGATGTTGAGCGCGTTGCGATAGAAAATTCGCGCGAAACTCTTTGCGATCACGGCCGATGCGCCCGAACCTTTGATCGCGATCGGCGCGACTTCCCGGCTCGATCCGCAGCCGAAGTTCCGGTCGGCAACGATGATGTCTCCGGAATGCATGCGCGTCGTAAACTCCGGGTCGAGTCCCTCGAGCGCGTGCTTTCCCAGTTCCACCGGATCGACGATGTTACAGTACTTTCCGGGAATGATGACGTCGGTATCGACGTTCTTGCCGTATTTGTGGGCGTGGCCGCGTAGTGACGTTTCCATGCCTTATGCCTCCACCAGCGCCGCCACCGTGCGCGGATCGGTGATGCGTCCGGTGAGCGCGGACGCTGCGCAGGTTGCCGGCGACGCCAAGAATATTTCGGCCTTCGGCGAACCCATGCGCCCGACGTAGTTGCGATTGGTCGTTGAAATCGCGCGCTCGCCGTCGCCGAGCGTCCCCATGTGGCCGCCGAAACAAGCCCCGCAACCGGGCGTGTTGACCGCGCATCCGGCAGCTGCCAGCGTCGTGAGAACGCCCTCCGATGCCGCCTGCATCCAGACTTTCTGACTGCCGGGATTGACGATCACCCGCAAGCGGTCGGCGATGCGTTTTCCCTCGAGAATCTTCGCGACGACGCGCAAATCATCGATGTACCCGTTGGTGCACGAACCGATGAAGACTTGGTCCAGCGGTACGTCGTTGGCCGCGATTTCCGAAATCGGATGAACGTTATCGGGGGTATGCGGACAGGCGATTTGCGGTTCCAGCGAGCCGACTTCGATTCGCAGTTCGCGTTCGTAAACTGCATCGCCGTCGGCGGTTTCGACCACGAACGGACGATTGGTGCGCTCAGTGACGTACGCCAGCGTCTTCGCGTCGGCATGGAAGATGCCGTTCTTCGCGCCCGCTTCGATGGCCATGTTCGCCATCGTGATGCGCCCGGTGATCGAGAGTTCGTCGACCGTCGTACCGTGATATTCGATTGCCCGGTACGTCGCTCCGTCGATGCCGAGTTCGCCAACCGTTTTCAGCATGATGTCCTTAGCGTAAACCATCGGGCCCGGCTTACCGTCGTAGACGATTTTGATCGAAGCCGGAACCTTCAGCCACACTTCGCCTAATACGAAGGCAGCGGCGATGTCGGTCGAGCCCATGCCGGTCGCGAATGCACCGAACGCACCGTACGTGCACGTGTGTGAGTCGCCGCCGACAATCACCTCGCCGGGCGCGACCAAACCTTCTTCCGGCAACACGACGTGTTCGATTCCGCCGCGTCCCACGTCGAAGAAGTGCACGATCTTCTGCTCGACCGCGAAGTCTTTCATCAGTTTCGCGAGTTTGGCCGACTGCGCGTCCTTCGCGGGAACGAAATGGTCTTCTACTAACGCGATGCGATTGGGATCGAAGACGTTTTTTGCGCCTTTGATGTTACGCATCACGCCGATCGCGACCGCCGCTGAGAGCTCGTTGGCCAGAACGAGATCGACGTTCGCGTTAATGATTTGCCCTGGTTCGACCCGTTCGAGCCCGGCGTGGCGCGCCAAGATTTTTTCGGTAAGCGTCATTCCCATGAGGAAACGATTATGCGGCGAAGGACCCGAGTCATGCAGCAGGATCGGCAATTCGGGTTTTCGACGCGCGCGATTCACGCCGGCACGCCTCCGGATCCGGTTACCGGTGCGCGCGTCGCGCCGATTCATCAAACCGCCGCCTTCGTCTTTGGCTCGACCGAGCAGGCGGCAGAACTCTTCGCGCTACGCGGCTACGGCCACATTTACAGCCGCATCAGCAATCCCACCGTGGCCGCGTTCGAAGAACGTATGGCCAGCCTCGAGGGCGGGCTCGGTGCGATCGCTTTTTCGAGCGGACTGGCCGCGCAAATCTGCACGATCTTGTCGCTGGCCCAAGCCGGCGACCACGTCGTATGCTCGCAGCAAGTCTACGGCGGCACCGTCACGCAACTCGGTGTAACCGTAAAGCGCATGGGCATCGAGACGACGTTCGTGCCCGTTACCGATCTCGACGCGTTTCGCGCTGCCATCGGCCCGAAGACGCGCATGCTGCTGGTCGAAACGATCGGCAATCCGACCGGCGAGATTGCTGACATTGCTGCGCTTGCAGCGATCGCGCACGATGCGGGCGTCGCGTTAGCGGTTGACAACACGTTCGCGTCGCCCTACCTCTGCCGCCCGATCGAACGCGGAGCCGACATCGTGCTGCACTCGGCAACGAAGTTTATCAGCGGCCACGGCACGACGATCGGCGGCGTGCTCGTGGAATCCGGAAGCTTCCCGTGGGACAATGGTCGCTACCCGCTGCTCTCGCAGCCAAGCCCCGGCTATCACCAGAAAGTCTTTACCGAAACGTTCGGCGAGTATGCGTTTTTGACGCGCGCGCGCGCGGAGGTGTTGCGTGACGTCGGCGCCCAGATGTCGCCGATGGATGCGTGGCTGCTGTTGCTCGGGCTCGAAACGCTGGGGCTGCGAGTGGAACGCCACGTCGCCAACGCGCGCGCAATTGCCGCGCATCTCGCGACGCGATCCGAGGTCGCGTGGGTGCGCGAACCCGCCATGGGTTCCATTTTCACGTTCGGCCTGCGCGGCGGCCGCGACGCCGGTCGCCGGTTCATCGACGCCCTCGAACTCTGGAGCCACCTCGCCAACGTCGGCGACGCAAAAAGCCTCGTGATTCATCCGGCCTCGACGACGCATTCGCAACTTTCCGACGCCGAACTGGAACGAGCCGGCGTACCGCCCGAGCTCGTGCGTCTCTCGGTCGGTTTGGAGGACGTCGACGATTTGATTTGGGATATCGATCGCGCGCTCGCCGCCGCCGAACCCATGACCGTCGGATCCGCAACGCCCGTACGCGCGTGATCGTTCGTACTCCCGCTGCGCGCCGCGCACTGCTCGAACGCTCCACGACAATCGCCGTCGTCGGCGCGTCGCCAAATCCGTTACGACCGAGTTACACCGTCTTTTCCTACCTGCGCACGCAGACGCCGTACGTCGTGACGCCGATCAATCCGGCGGTCGACGCCATCGACGGCGTAAAAGCCTTTCCGTCGCTGGCCGCCTACGCAGTTGAACGCGGCGCGCCGGATCTCGTCGATGTTTTTCGCAAGCTTGCGGACGCCGTCGGCGTGGTTGAAGACGCGATTGCCGTCGGGGCGAAGGCAATCTGGTTTCAATACGGTGTCATCAACGAAACCGCGATCGAACTCGCCGATCGCGCGGGCCTGGCGGTCGTCGTCGATCGCTGCGTCAAAGTCGAGCACGCCCGTTTTGCCGGCGGTCTTGCGACCAGCGGACTCAACAGCGGCGTAATTACGTCGCGCCGCCGCGCGCTTTGAGCTATCGCCAAGAGTCCGCAACGTTCGACGACGAAATTCTCGCCCTGATCGAGCGCTGGAGCGATACCGGCGAGCCGATCGCGGACGCCGAATTCGACGACCTGGCATTGCGGCTGTTCGATTATCAGTTCCGCTACAATGAGCCATACGCGCGCTATTGCGCCGCGCGCGGCAGCGGCGCTTCCACGCCGCGCACCTGGCACGAAATTACGCCCGTGCCCACTACCGCCTTTAAAGACGCCGTGATTGCCACCTTCGACGTAAACCGTGCGGCGCTGACGTTCGAAACGAGCGGCACGACTCGCGGGCGCAGCGGGCGCCACTATTTCGAATCCGGCGATCTGTACGATGCCGCACTGCTCGCCGGATTCGATCGCTTCATGCTACCCGACGCCGCGCGGCTACAGTATTTCAATCTCGTTCCCGATCCTCGCCGCCGCCCGCAGTCGTCGCTCGGATACATGATGGCCCGCGTCGCACGACAACGCGGAATCGGCGTAACCGGATGGTACGTCGACGGAGACGCACTGGTATTCGACGCGTTCGTCCGCGATTTGCAAGTCGCGTGCGCGGAAGGTTCGCCGGTGTGCATCGCTACGACGGCGTTTGCGCTCGCGTACGTCCTCGAGCGGCTGGAAGAACGACGTCTCACGTTCGCGCTGCCTGCGAGATCGCGCATGATGGAGACCGGTGGATTCAAAGGGCGAGCGCGCAGCGTCGACCGGACCGACCTTTACCGGAGCGCAGCCGGCGCTTTCGGGATGCCGCTGCGCGCGATCGTTGCCGAATACGGGATGACCGAATTGACGTCGCAATACTATGACGACACGCTGGTTCGCGCGCACGCCGGCGAGATAGCCGCGCGGCGAAAGTTCGGGCCGCCGTGGTTACGCACGCGCGTGGTCGGTCCCGACGGCGCAACGCTGCCGGACGGCACGGTCGGCGCGCTCGTGCACGTAGACCTCGCCAATCGCGCCTCGTGCATTGCGATCGCGACCGAAGATCTCGGCGCCCGGTTCTCCGGTCCCGACGGCGACGAGCTGCTGCTCATCGGGCGCGAACGTGGCGCCGAGTTACGCGGCTGTTCGCTCGACGCCGAAACCCTGCGCGCCCACGCACGATGATACGTAGTTAGTTGCCGATGCTGATCGATTCGCCGAACGGGATTTCGCGCGGATAGAATTCAAACGGGACGCCCTTCTTGACGCCGGCTGGATAGGTCCACTCGCCGACGTGGTAGTTGTCGGGACCAACGACGGCGTGCCCTTGATGCACGTTCACCGGCGTATTCTTTCCGCCGAGAATGAACGGTTGATGAAGGCTCGAATTCGCGAGTACCGTCGAACCAGCGACCGTCAATCCGCGTGATGCATTGATCGTCACCTGATAGATGGTCGTCGTGGCCTTCCCCCCGTTCAACTCGACGTCGGCCAGCGTCATGTACTTCCCATCCCACATCGCGCCGCCGCCATCGTGCAGTGCGACGCCGAAATTGACAGGCGCCAGAACGTTCCCGCCGGCCGGCAGCAGACAGACTCCGGTGACGTTTTGTTGTAAGCTCTCGAGCCCTTCGACGAACAGATTGCCCTTGTCGTCATAGCCGGGTGAGTTGGGATAGTAACTGAAACCGTTGCACGCGTACATCGTCCCCCTACCCGAACCGTTCTTGAAAACCTCGACGTCGCCGGGCGCCGACCCTCGATCGAATTCGGCAACCGCGAGATCGCCGTTAGGCGAAACCGAACACCCGAACGGACGCGCGAACGTTTGCACTTCTCGAATCTGTCTCAGACTCGCGCGCGGATATTCCACCACCAGGTGCGGATCGGCTTGCGATATCCACACGTCGCCTTTCGCATCGACACATTGACCGGTCGGTTGACCCAAACCGGTAATCTCGCCGACTTCACTTTGTGCGTGATAATCGTAGACGTGAACTCTACCGAAATAGAAACTCGAAACGTACAGCAGTTGCTTCGCTACTTGCGCCCGCGGCAGCATGTACGATTGCTGCGAACCCTTTTGAATCGACGTCGTTGCCGGCGGCCCAACGTTGTATGCCGTTTGGCCGCCCCCGGCGGTACAGGCGCTAAACAGAAACGCCGCCGTTATGAGACCGACCGCGTAGCGGCCGAAATTGAAAACACGCACGAGCGGTACCTCCTCGTGGAGCTAAATATAGCACCGCCGAGCCCCGCGTGAATCCCCGGCTCCGCTACGTCGGGCTGGCTGAGGGACTCGTCGTCGGGCTTCCGGTGGGCTGGGGACTCGGACTCGGCGTCGGCGGCGGGATCGGTCCGACCGTCACGGCCGCGCCCGAAGCGTTGGCGGCAATCGTCACGTTCGGCCCGCGGGCCCCCGCGCTAAAAATGTGCTGCTTTCCATAGAGCCCGTGCGAGTTCGCGAATTGCACGTTCGGGGTAAAATAGTTACCCTCCGCGACGACGCTAACGCCGGGTTGCGTTACGAAAATTCCGGATCCGCCGTGACTGCCGACGTTGATAAACGAGTTGCCGCCCTGCGAGCCGTTGCTGCCGTTGCCGAAATCCACCGGCGCTGGAACAAACGATCCGCTCGGGGACGCGAGCGGCCTCACGCCGTCCGAATATCCGTATCTCTTGGATTGAAACGATTGAAACGCGGCCGTCGTGGTGGCGGTCGCGTCGGTATAGATGCCGACATCGCCGCCGATCGTGCTCTGCGACACCTGCCCGCTCAAGGCGATCACCGGAGCGGTGGCGGTACTTGGCACGGTGTAGGCGAGAATTGCTGCCGAACCGCCGCCGACCATGCATCCAACGCAATTGATGTTTCCGCTCGGCAGCTCTACACCACTCGTCAAACCGTTCGGGTGTGTCTTAAACGGTGTTCCGGCGCCGAAACTGGAGTGCGATGCGCCTCCCGACCCGAGCACGTCGAGCGATGTGTACGTCGCGTTGCCGCCAATGCCGCCAAAGCGCGTGACGCCGACGTAGACGTTGTTGATCGAGACCGACGAAACGCCGCCCGCCACTTCGAGGCTCGCGAACGCCGTGAGCGACGGAGTGCCGAGAAGTTTTTCGAGCGCCTTGTCTTCCCCGATACCGTTGATGAAACTGCCGCGAGCGAATCCCGCGCCGTAGTTACTTCCCGTAATCGTGACGCCGGTGGGAATGACGATGGGGAAAATCTCGCCGCTCGCCGCGGTGTAAGAACCCGGCGCTAACTGAATACCCAATCCCGAGAGCGTCGAGTTTTTGACGACTGCGAGCGCCTTCGTGAGCGTCTTATAAGGTTTTTCGGCGGAGCCGTTCCCGGTGCTATCGCTGCCGCTCACCGGATTCACGTCAACGACGGTGAGCGGTGTCGGCGTCGGTATGACCGGTGTCGGTTTGCCGTATCGCGTGCAACCGCCGAGCACGGCGGCGGCCGCTACGAGAACGAAGAACCCACGAGTGAGCCAGCGCATAAGGGCCGCCTTTTGCCGCCTGCACCTCGGGAACCTCGCACGCACAACGCGAAGACGCTTCGCCGTGACGCTTGTCGAGCGCCCGGTTCGTTCGATCGTTCGCGCGGTTGCCGATGCGGCAGCGCGCTGGCGTAACGCCGATTTTCCGCCGCGTGTGCGAGCGCTCGCCGCAGTCTGCGAGCGCACGGGCTACTCGATACCCGTCGTCGAGTACGCGCTCGATCGGCTTTTCGGCTCACTTCAGCGCACCGATATCGAGGAGATCATCGCCGTTGAACTCGGGTCGCCCGACGTGCTCGACGGCGCCGTCGACACTACTGGTGGCGCGAGCGTTCGCGCGTTGCCGGTCGGACGCGTCTGCATCGTATCGAGCCGCACGACGATCGGCGTCGCGATCGTACCGGCGATTTTCGCGCTCTGCGCAAAGTGCGACGTGCTGGTAAAAGATCGCGATGACGCGCTGGTCGCCGCATTCTTCTCGACGCTCGCACATGAAATGGACGATCTTGCAACCGCAGCGGTCGCGCGCACGTGGGACGGCAAAGGTGAAACGCATAACCTTCGCGACTTCGCTGCGGTCGTAGCCTTCGGCACCGACACAACCCTCGAGCGCATTCGCGCGCAGTTGTCGCCCCAAGCGCGTTGGATTCCGTTCGGCTCGAAAGCGAGTTTCGGTTACGTCGCGCGCGAAGCGTGCTGCGACGCAAATGAAACACGCCGCGTTGCCGACGGAGCCGCGCGCGACCTGCTGCTGTACGATGGCGAAGGTTGCCTGTCGTTGCACGTACTCTTCATCGAGCGCGGCGGCACCGTCTCGCCGGCCGATTTTGTTGCAATGCTGGCCCATGCAATCGAGCGGGGCGCCCTCGCGTTTCCGCCGAGCCGCCCAAACGCTGCCGCGTCAGCGGCGGTGGCGGGCGCGCGCGATGCCGCCAGCTTTCGCGCAAGCGCAGGCAAGGGCGGCGCGGTCTTTTCCGATGCTAGCGCATCGTACGTTGTTATGCTCGATCCCACTCGCGACGCACCGCCGACCTTCTTGCCGCGCGTACTTCCGGTCTACGCCGTCGACGAACCGGGGGACGCCGCACGGTACCTCGCTCGCCACGCACTGTCGATCGAAGGCGTCGCGATCGCGGGCCTGCGCCCCGACGTTGCTGCAATGGTTCGCGCGAGCGGAGCCGCAAGCATCGTCCAATTCGGCGACTTGCAATCCCCGGCGCTACGTGCGCGTCATGGTGGACGTCCGCGTATCGCCGAATTCGTACGCTGGTTGACCCAGCAATCATAATGGAAGAAAACGCGCGCGAATCGGTTTCGACGCCGATCCCCGGACCCCGCAGCCGCGCTTTGACCGAACAATTGCGCCGTCACGAATCGCGCAACGTCACCGCTTTCTTCGACGACTTTCCGGTCGTGTGGAAAGGCGCCGCCGGCGCCATCGTGGCCGACGTCGATGGCAATCGGTACATCGATCTCACCGCCGCCTTCGGCGTCGCCAATGCGGGACACGCCAATCCGCGCGTGGCGGCGGCCGTCGCGCACCAAGCGAAACGGCTCATGCACGGCATGGGCGACGTGCACCCAAACGACGTGCGCGCAGATCTGCTCGAGCGGCTGATCGCACTATTTCCGCCAAAACATCATTGGAAAGCGTTTTTGGCAACGACTGGATCGGAAGCCGTTGAGGCAGCGCTGAAAACCGCAATGCTCGCAACCAAACGAACGCGATTTGCCGCGTTTCGCGGCGCGTACCACGGACTTTCGCTTGGAACGCTGCCACTGTGCGGAATCGCAACGTTTCGCGCGCCGTTTACAGATGCGTTGGGGCCAAGCGCCGTCTGGCTCGACTTTCCCGATGCCGCGTCCGACGTTGCGGCAAGTGACGCAATTGCCGGCGCGCGGGCCGTGCTCGACGCGAGCGGACCAATTGCCGCCGTCGTCGTCGAACCGATACAAGGGCGGGCCGGCTGCATCGTTCCGCCGCACGGATTTCTCACCGCGCTCGGCGCGCTCTGCCACGAAATCGGTGCGGCGCTAATACTGGATGAAATTTTCACCGGCTTCGGACGAACCGGCTCGTGGTTTGCGTTTGAACGCGAGGGCGTGCTACCCGACATCGTCTGCATCGGCAAGGCGATGGGTTCCGGCTTTCCGATCAGCGCTGCGGTTGCTCGGTCGGAAATAATGGACGCGTGGCCGCTCTCCGAAGGCGAAGCGCTGCATACTTCAACCTATCTCGGCAATCCAATGGGATGCGCTGCCGCCCTCGCGACGTTTGACGAAATCGAACGGCTCGGTTTGCCGCAGCGCGCGAACGAGCTCGGGTCGATCGTTGCGGCGCGGCTGCACGAGTGGTGCTCGCGGCCCAGCGTTCGCGCCGTGCGCGGGCGCGGCTTGTTCTGGGGTATCGAACTGCGCGATGCTGCGCTCGCCGAAGCGGTGGTACGTCGCGGACTGCGCAACGGGGTAGTGCTGCTGCAGTCCGGCGTTCGGGGCGACACTCTAACGATCGCGCCGCCGCTGGTCATCGGTGAGGGAACGCTTGCGCGCGGACTCGATCTGGTGGAGGGCGCGCTGGATTCCGTCGAATAAGCGCATGCCATGAACGTGTATCGCATCGGAGTCGTTGGAGCGGGATTCGGGGTGACGTCGCACCTGCCGGCACTGCTGGCGCATCCGCGATTCGACGTCGTTGCTTTGGCATCGCCGTCGAGCGCGCCTCGGGTGGCAGCCGAACGAGGGATTCCGCACGCGTTTCGATCGTGCAGCGAGATGCTCGCCGGTTGCAGCCTGGACGCCGTCACGATCGCCTCGCCGCCCTACGCGCACGTGCACGACGTGCTCGCGACCATCGCTGCCGGCAAACACGTGATTTGTGAAAAACCGTTCGCGCTCAATACCGAATCGGCGGCACGCATGGTCGAGGCGGCATCCGGCGCGAGCACGGCTTGCGGCGTTGCGCACGAGTTCAGGTTCGTGCCGCAAGCGCTCGCGCTCAAAGAGTTGGTCGCCAACCACCATCTCGACCCCGTGCGCAACGTCGAGATCACGTCGTTGCGGCGCATGCTTCACCGGGACGAGAAGCGGCGGCGCGGCTGGTGGTTCGAACGCGAGCGCGGTGGAGGGCTAGCCGGTGCAATGCTATCGCACGTGATCGATCACGCCGATTGGCTAATCGGCCGTGCGCCTCGCCACGTCAGCGGGTTCATTCGCGCGGCCAACGAGCGCCGCCGCGACGACGAGGGCGAGTTCACGTCGAACGTGGACGACGGCGCATTCGCGCTGCTCGACTACGGTGACGGCGTCGTCGCGCGATTGACCGCCGATGCAACCACGGCCGTCGACGGCTATACGTGCGCGGTCCACGGCGAAGATCGCAGTGCGGTTGCTAGTGGACCGAACATCGCCGAACTCAGGCTGTTCAGCATCGACGCCAGCGAGACCAACGAACTCGAGTGCAAACCTTCGCCTTACGAGCGATATGCTACGATCAACGGCAACGTGCCGCTGCTCATGGAACTCTACGACGAGTTCGTTAATGCGATCGAGGGGCGCAACAACGCGCTGCCGACCTTCGCGGAAGCGCTTGAGACCCAGCGCGTTCTCGAAGCGATCGGCTACGTCACGGCGACGCTGCCCGCCTCATAGCCGCTCCCCGAGATTCACGTCAGGTGACGCCACAGCAATCCGAGCGCGTACGTCGTCGCACGCGACTGCACCGTTTTGCGCTCGCCACGAAATTGGAACTGCCACGCTCCCGCGAACCCGTCGGCATCGCTGACGGCAAACCACACGAGTCCGACCGGCTTTTTCGGCGAGCCGCCGCTCGGCCCGGCGATGCCGGTAGTCGCGACCGCAATTTGCGCGTGCAATCGCTCGCGCGCGCCGCGCGCCATCGCCAAGGCGACGCTTTCGCTGACCGCACCGTCCCGCTCGATCAGCGCCGCATCAACGCCCAATGCGCCGGTTTTCACCGCGTTGTCGTAGGCGACGATGCCGCCCGCGAAACTCTGCGACGAACCCGGAACGCCGGTAAGCGCCGCGGCAACGCGGCCGCCGGTAACCGACTCGGCCGTAGCGGCCATCCAGCTGCGTCGCTGCAGCAGCGCGTGCACCGAGCTTTCCGGCGTCGCCGCATCCGCGCCGTAAATGAAACCCGCGAGCCGTTGCTCGATCTCACGTTGCAGCGGTGCGATCATCGTCTCGGCCTCGCCCGCGGTGCGGCTTTTCGCCATGATCTTCACGTCGGCGCGCGATCCGTGCGCGAGCACGGCGATTTTGGGATTTTCCGACATGGCAAAGATATCGGCGATACGATGATCGATCTCCGATTCGCCGATGCCGATCGTGTGCAGCACGCGCGTGTGAATGCTTTCGCGCAAATCGTACCGTTCGATCAAAAACGGTACGAGTTCGTTTGCCAGCATCGGCTTCATTTCGTGCGGCACGCCCGGCATGCACGCAACGAAACGCTCGTCCCCGGCGAACGCGATGAAGCCCGGCGCCGTGCCGAACGGATTGTTCATCGGCCGGCTTCCGCTCGGTAACTCCGCCTGTTTACGGTTGTTCGGCCGCATTTCACGGCCGATTTGCGCGAAGAATCCTTCCATTTGGCGTAACGCCGGCTCGTATAGTTCGACGCCCAGTCCCAACGCGTCGCACACTGCTTCTTTGGTGACGTCGTCGATCGTGGGGCCAAGACCGCCGGTCACGATCGCGCCGTCTCGGCGCATCAGCACGTCGCGAAACGTCGCCGCAATCCGCTCGCGATTATCGCCGACTGCATGCGTGCCGCGAACGTCGATGCCGACCTCAGCCAACCGCGCCGCCACGTATGGCGTATTCGTATCGGTTAGTTGGCCAAGCAGCAGTTCAGTTCCAACGGCGACGAGTTCAACGCTCGCCATCGTCGAACCACGCTGGAAACGTAAACCGTACGTCGGCCGAAAAACCGTCGGCGGCCTCGATCATCGCTTTGCGCCGAATCGGACTCTCCTCGGGCCGCGGATGGCGCGCTCGCTCGGCTTCGCGCATTTGTGCGAGGCGTTCGACGAAGCGCCCGAAGCGTGCGTCCATCGCTCGTTGCAACCCCTGCTTGAGTGCCTTTCCGACGCGCGGCGCCAACCCCGCGGTCGAAATCGCAATGCGCACCGGCCCCGCTTTTGCAATCGCCGCCATCGCCACGAAACCGTACGCCGGCTGATCGATGCAGCACAGCAGAAACCGATGGCGATCTGCCAGCGCCCGCAGACGCTGCGACAACGCTTCGTCCTGCGGCGTCGAGACGACGAAAAATGCTTCGGCCACGTCCTCGTCGCGCACGCGTTGCGGATCCGTCACGCGACGAACCTCGGCTCCCGACTCGCGCAGCGCCGCCGTCTTCGCGATCGCCTCGCGGTCGTTTTCCGCACCGATGACGACGCACACCCGCCCATCCAAATTCAGGCCAACCGGAAAAAACGGCTTTCTCATTTTTTAAACCCATGACGCGATGCGCGCGTTTGCGGGTTCCCAATTTGACGAGGCCTCTGGACGAGGAGCGAAGGCTGGAGGCCGGGAGCGACGAGCCAGGGAGCAGCTTTTTCGCATGGAGGCGAAAAAGCGAGCGTCCTCGGAGAATGGGAACCCGCGAACGCGCGCATCGCCGGCATCTCAGTAATCGACGGGACGGAGGTAAAACTCGTTGATGGCGGTGTTCGTGAGCATTGCGGTCGTCGGGAGATGGCGCTTCCAGTGCGTTGCGTCGACGCGGCGGCGGACCAGCGCAACTTCGTCGGCCGAGAAACCGTGTTCGACGAGTTGCTCGTCGTTATAGCCGTGTAAGAGTTCGCACAGCAGCGCGTCGGCGCGAGCGTAGGTAATGCCGAGGTCGGCTTCGTCGGTTTGGTCAGCCTCGAGATCTGCGCTCGGTGCTTTGTCGATTAGCGGCCGTGGAACGCCGAGGTATCGCGCCAGCGCCCAGACCTGCGTTTTGAATAAGTCGCCGATCGGATTGAGCGGCGGCGTGTCGTCGGCATGCCACGTGAAGTACCCGAGCATTCGTTCGGTTTTATTGCCGGTGCCGATCGGAAGTGCGCCGAGTTTCGCCGATTGATCGAACAAGATGACCATGCGCGTGCGCGCCATGACGTTGCCGCGACGGCGCGCATCGGCGTCGGGCTCGAACTGCAGGTAACCGTCGACCGCATCGGTGATCGCAATAGTGTCGCAGTGGATGCCGAGAGCGTCGACGACGAGCTGCGCGTCGCTCAGGCTTGCCGGACTGGACGTCGCATACGGAAGGCGAATCGCATACACGTTTTTCGGACCGAGTGCGCGCGCGCAGAGATAGGCCGTTACGGCGGAATCGACGCCGCCGGATAGACCGACGACCGCGCGCGACACGTTTCGGCGAAAGAGCAATTCGTCGCGCAGAAATGCAGTGAGCCACTCCGCCGTGACGGCGCAGTCGATGCCCGGTGGGCGCGGTGTATTCGCCGGCGCTTCAACGATCGTAAACGTCACGCACTCCTCGTGGTAGCGGCAGCTCTTCGTCGAGCAGCAAGTCGGGTAGCACGGCCTCCAAATCGCCGAGCAGCGGCAGGCTCGCGCGGGCAAGATCGATCTCGCGTAAATCCAACTCGGCACGCACGATGCTCGCGTCGGCAGCCGGCGCCTGCACGATGACGTTGCCATGCGGATCGATGACGCACGAGTTTCCGGTCATGCCTTTTCCGCCTTCAAATCCCGTCAAACCCGCATACACGACGAATACGCCGTGCTCGACCGCGGCGGAAACGAGCGTCTGTCGCCACCGCACGATGCTCAGGAGTTCGCCGTCGCCCTCGATGCCGCGACCCGGCGAAGCGCTCGGAATCAGCAGTACGCGCGCGCCTTTCACTGCGGCGATGGTCGGAACGATCGCGTGCCAGGCATCCTCGCAAATCAAGATCGCCATTCGGCCGAAACGCGTTTCGAATGTGCCCAGTTTGCGTCCGCGCGAAAGAAACCGTTCCTCGTCGAACACCCCGTACGTGGGGAGAAATAATTTGCGGTGAAGGTGGACGATCTGCTCGCTGTCGGCGGCGATGTGGAGGTAGAGCGCCGAGTTGTAATACGTGCCGTCGTCGTTTTCGAAAAATCCAGCGACGAGATCCACCGCGCGTTCGCCGCGCGCGGCTCGCCACGTCCGCGCTAGATCGGCGGCGAATCGGCGAGCGTCCAGCGCGAGATCGTAGACCGCGCCTTCCAGAAAATATCCGGTAAACGCCGCTTCCGGAAAGGCAACGAGGTCGACCGCATCGCCGATTTGCGCGAACGCTTCGCCGGCCGCGTGCAAGTTTTCGTCATATCGGCCTTTGACCGGCTTCATCTGCACGATCGCGACCGCGACGCGAGCGCGCCCGGGTGCACGCGTGTCGGCAGCGGCCATCACGCGCTAACCTCCAGCCGCGACGCTCGTCGCGACTTCCATCTGTTCGTCGCCGGGAATCCGCATGCCGATTTGGGCGGCGCATATTTCCGCGGGATAGGTCCAGATCTCGGCCAGCGTCGGATGCAGATGCGGAATTCGCATAAAATCGTCGACCGTTGCGTTGTAATTCATCGCAACGATCACCTCGTGGATGAGTTCCGAACCTTGCGGTCCCAGCACCGCGGCCCCCAAGATGCGTCCATTTTCGGGGTCGGCCATCATCTTGACGAACCCTTTTGTTTTTGCGAGACACTGTGCTTTGCCGTGCTCGGCGAAATCGTAGCGTCCGACGACGTAGCGCCGTTCCGCAGCCCGCAGCTCTTTCTCACTTGCGCCGACCGCCGCCATCTGCGGATCCGTGAAGACGGTGTGCGCCGAAGCGAGACGGTAGTCGGCTTTTTCGCTTCCGTCCAGGCACGAGTTGCGAGCGGCGACCTCGCCTTGATAAATTGCGACGTGCACGAGCATGTATTCGCCGGTCACATCTCCGACCGCGAAAATGTTCGGATTGGAGGTCCGCATCGTCTCATCGACTGCGATCCCACCGCTCTGAGCCAACGTAACTCCCGCCCGTTCCAACGTAAGGCCGTTCGCATTCGGCGCGCGGCCGAGTGCATAGAAAATTTCCTCCGCGGCGACCTCCTGCAGCGCGCCGTCGCGCTCGAAACGCACCGCCTTCTTGCCGTCGAGGCGCTGCGCATCGCGCAACGTCGCATGGGTGACGACCTTGATGCCTTCATCGCGAAAATACTGCGTGAGCGCGTCACCGATGTCGTCGTCGCTGGCTGTCAGCAAATGGCCGCTTCGAATGAGCATCGTCGTCGTCGAGCCCATGCGCGCTAGAAACTGCCCGAGTTCACACGCCGTGTAGCCGCCGCCGAGCACGATTGCCGAGGCCGGTATGCGTTCGAGTTCCAGCACGCCGTCGCTATCCACGTAGCCGGTCTCCGCGAGCCCTTCAAGTTTTGGCGGTGCGATGACACTGCCGGTGGCAACGATGAAACGCGGCGCTTCGAGCACCGTGGCGTTGCCGACCGCCAACTCCGTCGCAGAGAGAAACTGCGCGGCGCCCCCATACAGCGGAAACGATTCGATTCCGCCAATGCGGTAGTCGGCGAACTCTTTCACAAGCATGCGTTTGCGCGCGGCGATAAACGGCATGTCGGTCGTAACCGAACCGATGTGAATTCCCAATGCGCCGGCGTCGCGGGCGTCCGCCAGTGCGTCACTCGAGGCCAGCAGCGCTTTGCTCGGCATGCAACCGCGCAGAATGCACAGGCCACCTAGCGGTCCGGTATCCACCAGCGCAACGTCGCAGCCGAAATCGCGACCCGTGCGCGCCGCCGCGTAACCGCCCGATCCCGCGCCCACGACGACGAGATCGTGCGTGAACCTGTTCACTCAGGAACCTCGCTACTTTCCGTGCGGGCGCGCGCCAAGCCGGTGAATCGATTCGATAAAGCGCACGGTTCCGACCGAGTGAACGTGGATGGAATGCGTGCGCGCCTGATTGCCGTAGAAGCGCACGCCGCGAACCAAATCGCCGTCGGTGATACCGGTCGCACAGAAGATCACGTTATCGCTCTTGACGAGGTCGTCGATGTGTAAGACACGCTCGAGGTCGCCGAATCCCATTGCGATCGCGCGTTCGGCCTCTTGTTGATTGCGCGGCTCGAGACGGCCCATGAAATTCCCGCCGAGGCATTTGATCGCCGCCGCAGCCAACACGCCTTCGGGCGCGCCGCCGGTGCCCATCGCAACGTGAATGCCGGTGGTGTCGATTGCCGTGGCGATGCATGCGTCGACATCGCCGTCTGAGATAAGGCGGATTCGCGCTCCCGCCGTGCGAACTTCGTGGATCAGTTCGGCGTGCCGTGGACGATCGAGAATCACCACACACACGTCGTTGATCGGCTTTTCGAGTGCGTTCGCTACGGCTTCGAGGTTTTCTGCTACCGGCGCGTCGATGTGGACGTAGGGTGCCGCCTTTGGCCCGACCGCAAGTTTCTTCATGTACGAATCGGGCGCATGCAGTAGACCACCGCGTTCCGAAATTGCCATGACGGCAATCGAATTCGGTAGACCGTTGGCGACGAGATTCGTACCTTCGACCGGATCGACGGCGATGTCGACTTCTTCACCTCCGCAACCGACTTCCTCACCGATGAACAGCATCGGCGCTTCGTCACGCTCGCCTTCGCCGATAACGATGCGGCCGGTGATCTCCATCTCGCCCAACGCTTCGCGCATTTTCTCGACGGCCGCACCGTCGGCGGCGTCGCGCTGACCGCGACCCATCCAGCGCGATGCTGCCAATGCCGCACTTTCGGTGACTTTGACGAAGTCGAGCGAATGGACCGGGTGATTGAAAACGGTGTGTGCGGCCGAGCGTGCCATGTCGTTCTGGCTACAAGGGAAGCGGCGCATTTCCTGTTAAAGTGAAGATCTCGCCGTGTCTGTAAATACGCATCCGTCTCCGTCACTACGATTGCACGGGGCCCTCGAGGAACTGCTCGTTTCGGGATGGACCCCACTCATTGCGGTCGCCGCAGCCGGGGTCACCCTTGGATTTTTTGCGTGGTACGCGGTGATCGTTCCGCTGCACAACGCGTTTATCGCTCAAATAGGTCTGCTCGCCGCTGCGCCGCTCGGCGCGTTCGTGACGATCGTAGCGTGGGCGGGATACGCGCGTTATTTTTCGCGCCGCACGGGCACGACGCTCGCGCGTTCCTTGCGCTACGACGCGCTCTCGTGGCTTCCGTTTTTGCTGCTCTGGCTGACCTTTGTCTTAGCCCCAGGGATTACGCACGGTGCCCGCCTCCTACTCGTAGCCGCAACGCTGTTCTGTGTCGTCAAAGTACTGATCGCCGCGCGCTTCAATCAAACCGTTCGCGAAGTGCTGCTCGATTTCGTAGCAACGCGCGCCGCCATCATCCTCATCGCGGAACTTGCAGCCCTAATTATCGGACAGCGCGCAGGCACGCACGTCCAAGAGTCGAGCCACGCGTTGCTGGCGGTGTGGGGCCGCTGGGATGCCGTACATTATCTCGACATTGCGACTAAAGGTTACCAAGGAACCGATATGGCGTTCTTTCCGCTCTATCCGTTCCTGATCAGAGTCGTTGGCGCGCTCGCCGGAAACCATCTGGTTGCGGGGTTGCTCGTTTCGAACGCCTCGTTTTTCTTCGGTCTGCTGTTTCTCTACAAACTGCTCGAGCACGAGTACGACCGAGGTGTCGCCCGGCGCGCGATTTTTTACGTGTCGGTCTTTCCGTCGGCCGTGTTCTTCTCAGCGGTCTATACCGAGTCGCTCTTCTTCATGCTGACCGTTGCATCGTTTTACTACATGCGGTCGCATCGTTGGTGGCTGGCCGGCGCGATTGGATTTTTTGCGGCGCTCACGCGCGTCGAGGGCGTATTGCTCGTCGTGCCGTTCGCCATCGAGTGGTACCTGCAGTACCGCCCAGCGCCGTGGCGGGGAGCGCTCAACCTACTGGCCGCCGCGCTCATTCCGTTCGGCCTTTCCGTTTATATGGCGTATCTCTGGGTGCTGCGAGCCGATCCGCTTTACTTTTCGCACGTGCAGGTCCACTGGAACCGCCACTTGGCGTTCCCATGGGTGAGTTTTATCAACGCGTTCCACAAGATCGCGCACGCTGCCAGCGGGCAGGTCTTGGCGAACGAGGCGCTCGAGATCGCGTTTACGGTTCTGATGATCGCCGTGCTGGTTGGTGGCTGGAAACAACTGCGTCCCTCTTATATCGCCTATTTGGCGCTCTCGATTCTGGTGCCGATGTCCACGTCGAGCCTCATGTCCATGCCGCGCTTTGCACTGGTACTGTTTCCGATGTTCGCGATTCTGGCGCGCTGGGGTGAGCGGCCCTGGGTAAACAATCTGATCCTCGCGTTTTCCCTGCCGCTGCTCGGTTTGTTTACCGTCTTGTTCGCAGACTGGTATTGGGTTGCATAATACGATCGCATCGCTGGCGGAGCGTCGGGGCGTGCGCCAGTTCGTCAAATTCGGAATCGTCGGCGCGTCGGGGTTTCTCGTCAATCTCGTCGTCTTTACGTTGCTGCAGCGCGTCGTGCCGAATCACGCCAAGCCGCTGCAATACGACGTAATCTATTCAGTCGCGTTCCTCGCCGGAGGCGTTTCGAACTATTATTTCAACCGGATATGGACGTTCCGCTCCACCGGACACGCCGTGCGTGAGGGCGCCAAGTTTCTGAGCGTTTCGGTGGTGGCGCTGGCGGCCGGCCTGATCATTTCGGCTGCGGTGAGCCCGTGGCTGGGACACGGACACAAAACCTGGTTCGTCGCTACCGTCGGCGGCATCTTCATCAACTTCTTTCTCAACAAGTATTGGACGTTTCGTTGACGAGTGCGAGTCCGCGCGGTGCTTGTGCTGAGCGAGCGAACGCGAGTCGAAGCGCGCTCCTCGACCGGCCTTTGGTCCTTCCGCTCTAGATGTCGAGTTCGCGCGAGCGATCCGCCGAGCAACCATGGTTTTTACTCTCGCTCATCGCCGTGCTTGCGATAGCGCTGGCGTTGCGATTGCACGGAATCCACAATCCGATCCTCGACCATCCCGGTTGGCGGCAAGGCGATACCGCCGGTATCGCGCGGAACTTCGCGCAGCTGCAGTACAACGTCATGTATCCGCAGACGACCTACAACGGACCGCCGCCCAACTACGTCGAGTTGGAATTGCAGATCGTACCGTTTCTTGCGGCGACGCTGTATAAGATCTTCGGCGTTCACGAAATTTTTGGCCGGCTGATCACCTTGTTCTTCAGTCTAGCGACGGTCGCGACGACTGCATACGCCGCGCGCTGGCTGTTCACCGACGCCGTCGCCGGCATTGCGGCGGCGTTTTTCTTTGCCGTATTTCCGGGTAGCGTCTACTACGGACGCACGTTTATGCCCGACGCCGCGATGGTGTTTTTTCTCACGGCGGCACTCTACGCGGTTACTCGTTTACTTCTCGAGGACCACGCGCTTGCGCCGCGGCCGCTCGCGCGATCGACGGCGCTGCTCACCTTTGCATATCTTGCCAAGCCGGTCGCGGCGCTGGCGCTGATTCCCGTGCTCGCCGTCGTGTGGCAGCGCGTCCGTAACGGTCTGCCGACGCGGCCGACAGCCGTCGCCGTGCTCGCCGTCGTACCGCTGCTCATTCTATGGCTCTACGACCGCCGGATTGCATCCTATGCCGAGTGGCACTGGGCAAGCGGCATCACGGTACTTCACGTCCTGCCTTCGCTGCGTGCCGCGGCAACGAGCCCGAGCGCCATGGGATCGAAGCTCGGCGCCTTCATCGCGGTCCTCGCTCTTTTTCGCGAGCACATGGTCGGAACTATCGGCTTCCTCGCAACGCTCGGCGCGCTTATCGCGCTCCCGTGGATGGCCGTACGCAGCCGGCTGATGCTGTGGGCGTGGCTGGTCGCCGCACTGCTCTATACGTTCATCGTCGTGACGGTCGAACGCGTGGACTACTACATGTTGCCGCTGGTTCCGCTGTGTGCGCTCGTACTGGGCGGTGCCATAGCGCAACTCTGGCGAGCCATTGCACATGCCGACGTCGCACCGGCTGCGCGCTGGGCGCTGCTCGCTCCAATTCCGATTTTGGCGATTGCGATATCGCTGCAAGGACGCGTCGCCGACGCCGCTTACTATACCTACAACAAAGCCGCCTACCGTAATGCCGTCTTTTTGAATGCGACGCTCGATCGCGGCGCGCTCGTCGTCATCGGCCACTACGGCCCCGACGTGCAATACTACATCGATCGTTTCGGCTGGGAAGAGGATCCGGCGCTCTGGACGCCTTTCGACGAAGAGAGCGCCATCCGTAAGGGCGCGCGTTACTTCATCTCCATCGAAGACAATCGCCTCCGGCGAAACGCCGATCTCTGCGCGTTCCTGGTACGTTACCCCGTGCTGAACCCAAGCGCGCAATGGCTGGTTTACGAAACCGACCCCGCCAAAGAGCGGCCCAACGCCGAATCTTTTTGGCGCGCATTCCGCAATGCCGAACGCACCGGCAAAGCGCGTGCATTTCTGGACGCGCAGGCTCCGCTTTGCCGCATCTCGTCGCGAAAATAGCGCTTTCTACGGGCCCAGGACGTCGAAGGTGTGCAGGGCGGTGCGAAATGCCGTCGGTTCGACGATAATGTTCCCGCGGTACGGATAGTTCAGCGCGAGCGCGAGGTAGAACACCAAGCCGATGAGCAGCGCCAGCGAGCCGATCATCACGTACTGCATCACGTCGCGGCGAAAACCGAAGAGCGAGGTGAAGCCGATCGTGATGAGCGCGCCCATGACGAGCACCACCCACATGATGCCGCTGATTCCGGTGGCGTCTTCGGAGAGCCGCGCGTCGCGATCGCTTAGCGCGACGCTCATCGTTGCCAACATCTGGTCGTGCACGTCCTGTTCCGACCGCGAAGCAACCGGGAGCGCTCGCACCATGGCATCGACCCGCTCGACCTGTTTGTCGACGCCGGGTGATTCTTCGGAGCGCTGCATCCTCGGCCATTCGTCAGCCAGCAACTGTTCGACGTAGTCGCGCAGCGCCGCGCGCATCTCGTGGCCGCTCGCAAACGTTGGGGCGTCGCGATAGACCTGCACGATCGCCGCCGCTTCTTCGTACGTGCGCGCCTCGGCTTGCTCGAAGCGCTCCCAAACGCCGATGGTCACGAAAGCCAACAGCACCGCGTAGATCACGCCGATGACCGCCAGAATGAAGCCCGCCAAATCGTTGTGCTCGATACGCACTTCCCGAGGCGATAGGCGATCGACGACGTAGGCGAACACCAGCGAAATCGCGACGAACCCGCCGACGGTAACCGCGGCGGCGGCTAGCGTATGGAGAGACTCGAGCCATTCGATCACGGCAGCGGCAGAAGCGACGTCGTCGCGGGCGCACCTGCCTCCGAGGCGCTTTCCGGAATGCCGGACGTCACCAGTTGGCGGTACGCAATGAGCCGGTTGCCATTCTTGGCGATGTCGAGTTGCAACTCGTAACTTCGCTTGATCGCATTGACGAGATCCACGTCATCGAACGTGTAGTTAAATCGCTTGAGGCTGCGCAACAACTGCTTGTTCGTTACGTTGAGTTGTTCGTACGATCGCGCCAACGCTGCACCTGCCTCGCGATAACTCGGATAGTTCGAAACGACGATCTCGTGATTCAAGCGCGCCTGATCGATCGTTCGTTTGAGCGCTGCGAGACGAACGCTTTCCGGATCAACCAGCAGACCGTCGCGTATCGTTGCCAGCGCCCCGTCGAAGTCTCCCTTGGCATACAATACTTGCGCGAACCCGGCGGTGGCACGAACGTACCCCGATTGCGCTCGGGGATCTTTGGGATCGACGCGCAGCGCCAGCCGATAGGCTAATTCCGCGTCGTGCGAATCACCGCGCTCCAGAGCTATCTCGCCCTGGTGGACCCGCGCGTTGACGATCCACTGCTGAACCGAACTGGCACAGCCGCCTAACGCCAGCGTTAGCGCGAGCGCGGCGATCGGACTACGCGCGGTCATAGCCGGTTATCCACGGTTCACCAGATGCGCCACGACCTTGATGATTTCCGCCGCGGGCCACAGAATGAGCTGCGACAAAAGCCATCCGACGATCGCGGTGACGGATAGGTAGAACACCATCGCTTTGACCTCGTCGTGCGGCCGCTCGCCCTTGACGGCTTCGTCGACGATAATCGACGACGTCGGATCGACGAACAGCGTAAACGCGATCGTGCCTATACCGTTAATGATGCCCGAGATCCCGATCGCCGTGCGTGCAACGTTGATGTCCAATACGCTCGCGTAGTAGGCGGCCACGACGCCGATTGCGTAAACGCCGGTCACCACGACGTTGAAGATCAGCAACCGCCGCGGAATCCCGCGCGTTGAAAACGCAAAAATCTCGCGGTAATGCGGGACGCGGATCTTCTGCAGGATCGCGCCGATCACGCGCGGGCTGAATAGCCGCAGCAGCGAGTGCGGAACCGATTTGGTGCGTTCGAACGAACGCACGCCGCGAACGTATACGTAGGTGAACATCGGCAACAGCAGACTTCCGATGACCGTTCCGACGGTTCCAGCGATGATGATCGCCCGCAGTTGCCACTCGAAGGTGTGCTGCACGGCGGCGATCGCGTCGGCACGCGCGGGGGCAACTGCCGCCAGGCGCGGAAGTAACACTTTGACCGCGTTGCCTGCCGCATCGGCCAGCGGACCGAGCATGAGCGTGTAGATCAGGGTCGCTAGCCGGCTGGCGGTGACGAACAAGTTGAAGAGTGAGATCGAGGTCGCGATACGCCCGGTGCGCACGCCCGCCAGTCGCGCCGCATATGCGCCGATTTGAATCGCCTGGACAATCGCGTTGACGATCAGCGCGACGACGAGTTGCCACGTCCAGAACGCAAGCCCGGGATACGTTGCGAAGGTGACGCTAGGCGGCGTCACGGTTCCACGCGATCGCCGACTCGTCGACCGGGCCGATGATGCATAGTCCCAAATTTTTCTCGGCGAGCAACTCGCCCGCAAGTTCCTGTACGTCGCTGGCCGTAACCGCGTCGATTCGCTGCTCGATTTCTTCAGGTGCCACGTGGCGCCCGAGCGCGAACTCGTTGCGTCCCAGCCGGATCATGCGACTCGATGTGGACTCAAGCGACAGGGTCAAGTTTCCCTTGATGTGCTCCTTGGCCAAACGCAGCTCGGCCGGATCCACGCGCTGACTGCGGATCCCTTCGAACTGTTCTGAAATCAAATCGAGGCAAGCCTGCACGTTTTCAGGCGACGTGCCGGCGTATACTCCAAACAACCCGGCGGCGCGATAGGCGGCTTGGAACGAGTACACGGTGTAAACAAGGCCACGCTTCTCGCGAATTTCCTGAAACAGCCGGCTCGACATTCCACCGCCTAGTACCGTATCGAGCAACGAAAGGGCGTAGCGCCGCTCGTCGCGTACCGAAAGGCCGCGAGTGCCGACGACCACGTAAGCCTGTTCCGAATCTTTATGCTTCACGAGCCGATCGGGCGTGGTCGTCGGGGCCTCCGGTTGCGGCACGGCACAACTCCCCGTGAACCCTGCGAACTCACGCTCCACGAGTTCGACGAATGATTGATGCTCGATGTTTCCAGCCGCCGCCACGACGACGGCATTGGGAGCATAGTGACGGCGCATGTGGTCGCGCAGATCTCCGGAATCGAACCGTTCGATCGTCTCCGCAAAGCCAATCGTCGGCTCGCCAAGGTTGGCACCGTTCCACATCGTCTGCAGGAAGAGGTCGTGAATCAACTCGTCCGGCGAGTCTTCGTACATTTTGATCTCTTCCAACACGACCTTTTGCTCTTTGCGCAATTCGCCGGGCTCAAAGGTCGAGTTGAGAAACATGTCGGTCAGAACGTCCATCGCGAGCGGCATGTGCCGGTCAATGACCTTGGCGTAGTAACAGGTCGTTTCTTTGTCGG
>Ga0207416_1001254_pt1 | contig 35443 bp, 32 predicted proteins | sample PaiPotPPM11metaG_FD_184107 | JGI IMG/M metagenome (GOLD analysis project Ga0207416, IMG submission 184107) | Iron sulfur acid spring bacterial and archeal communities from Banff, Canada, to study Microbial Dark Matter (Phase II) - Paint Pots PPM... ...
GAGTTCCTCCGGCGTGGGGTCTTCCTTCGGCTTCCGGGGTTCGTGCGCTGCGACGATGGGTGCCATGATGATGAGATGCTCCTGTGGGTGCGATGTGTGTGTCGGATCTGCTCCTGACTATACCAGGGTTTTAACTGCGGCTGTAGTATTAGAGACGTCGTTATCCTGGGAATGGAACAGCGCACGGGTGATGGGCCCGTCCGTCTCTCGGCTCGGGCGATGCGTCACGTAGCGGATACATGCCTTGGTGCGCTTGGGCGCCGCCGGACCGTGAGCGTACTTCGCCTTCACAATCATTGGGGCTCCTCTGGGGCTGCAGGCGGTGCGACAGAATCACCGCTGGCAGGAGATAGAGCTTGGCGGAGTTCCTCCAGAGGATGACGCAGGCTATCGACGGAGGCTTTCCAGCTTCCCTCGTGAATCGCCCGTGCTGTTTGCGCGTCGAGGAGGCGCGCAAGGAGGTTGTACAGTTCACGGCGGCCTGCGATGGATTCCAACGCCGTGCGGGCGAGAAGGTGCGCAAGACGATTGCCGAGAGCACGCACCTCGCCTCGAACAGCGCGTCGCACTTCGGTGAGGAGAAGATCAACACCAAGTGAGGCAGCGCGGTCCTTGAGGGCCCGCCTGAGGAGTTCGGCTCCTGCCTCGCTGACTGTAACGTGATGAGCAGCAGCCAGGTCGCGCAGAGCGCGGTCGGTTTCTGCATCCAGCCAGAGCGTCGTCTTGAGCTTCGCCAAACCGAACCCCCTTGGTGAGACTATTAGATCTGCCGAATATGCATGTCTATCAGCGCGTTCCGCCGCGCGCGGTCCTCCAGCGTCCGTTGGATCTGTCTCTGCCGGACGGCGAGCTTTTCGGAAGCGTACTGCACATTAAGATGCTGCAAGTGCAACCCGGCCGAATTCGCGCAACCCAGTTTGCGGACAAGCAACCCTTTGACTCGGGAACTCGCGCTGCTGCGGGAGGAGATTGCTGGAGGCCAGACGGACTTGTTTTGTAACTGAAAGGACGTAGTGATGACCCTAGAGGATGCCCTTCCCTATGAGGTAGTGGGGCGGACCAAGCTTAATCCCGCAGCGCTCGACGCGTCCATTTCCCGTCGATGTCGCGCGAAGCGTCGCTATGCCCGAGAAAGTATTGAGCAACTCAAGCTCGCCTACGCTACCGGGGTGGTCCTTCCACCTATTGTGGTACGAGCAGAGCGAGACGCCAGGGGTAACTCCTGGCCGACCAATCTGGTCGTGGACGGCGGGCTGAGAACCATAGCCGCTCAGGAGCTGAGGCTACCAGAGATTGAGGCTGAGCTCGTAGTGCTCACGCTGCCCGACACGCCACCTGAAGCTCTGTTTCTCCACTTCAATTGGCATCACGGACTTCGGCTAAGCTTCAAGGACCGGAAAGGCTTGCTCCGGGCCATGGTGAGGCGCTATCAGAATGATGAATATCGCGCGCGGTTTACCGCCGAGCACGTTGGCAGGCTGGCGAGTGCGCTAGGGTTTTCTCCGGCGTATGTGTGGCGGCTGCTGAAGGGTCGGCCCAATATCCGGACCGTGGACGAGCGTGCCGAGGCAGTGAGACTGTACCAAGCCGGCGTGAGCGCGATGGAGATTGCTCGGTTCCAGGGGGTTAGCCGTCAGGCGATTGAGAAGGGGATACAGGAGGATCTCGCTACACTGGCAAGCCACCCGAGATAGTACTCCTCCGGGACGGCCCGCGTTCCATGACATTCTTGCTTCCCGCAGCGTCACACTCAGTAGGTGCGGCGTTCATCCTACGGGGTACCGAGGATACAGTCCGAAGCGCAGCGCAAAGGTGCGCACGAAGGCCTCTTTATCGCGAGCATCGCCTATCGGTCGAGGTTGTGCGTGATTGGCTGGCTCTTCAACGAGAAGGAGAGCGCTCACTCATCCTGTTCAGCGCTCGCGAAAGGCTTGTGAACAAAGGGCGCGCGCTGGCAGAGCCGCGCGCCTTATCTTGCAATACCCGACGCCCACCCTCGACACAAGCCCTGCTGCAGTCTCGCAGACTGCCGGGGCGTCGGCGTCAAGGTGCCTTTTCCGTCGCGTCAGTGGCATGAGTCCTCGCTTTTTCTCGTTGTCGAGTTTTCGTCCGATATGTGAGGAGAACCTGACGCGGGCGAGGCCGAGGTTCGAGGACATACCGACGGCCGTCAATCACGGTGCCATGTCGCCGGAAACCGTGGGCACCGTGACCATCGGGGACACGCGGTGGGGCTCAAATAAATTCGCAGGATACGAACAAGGGAATCCACAGGGTTTCACTCCAACATACTGACCAGAATTGTCCGGGGCCAGCGCCAGCCGAACTGATTTCCTAGACGCCGCGCTATCGAACAGGAGTTCGATATGGTACCATCGAAGAAACCTAGTCGGGTGACGATACAAGTATGAAAAAACGTCTTACCGGATTAGAACTTTGTGCGGGCGGTGGCGGAACGGCTCTGGGCCTGGAACAAGCCGGCTTCGAGCCGCTTGCTTTGGTCGACATCGATCCTCATTCGTGCGCAACGTTGCGGCGCAACCGTCCGTACTGGAATGTCATACAAGCCGACATGCGCCGTTTCGATGCTTCCTACTGGCGCGGCGCGGACCTAGTTTCGGGCGGCCTGCCGTGTCCGCCGTTCTCGATTGCAGGTAAGCAGCTCGGTCCAGAAGATGAGCGGGATATGTTCCCGCCGATGCTGCGCATTGTGCGCGAAGTGAAACCGAGGGCCGTTCTGATCGAGAACGTTCGCGGTATCCTCGGCACCCGGTTCGATTCGTTCCGGGCCAAGGTTAATGCGGCCTTGGATGAACAGGGATTCGAGACATACTGGCTGGGTTTCAACGCAGTACAGTTCGGCGTGCCGCAGAATCGCTTCCGCGCGTTCTTGATCGCTTTGCGGCGCGGCCACACTAAACGCCCGCGCTGGCCTGCTCCGCCACGCGGCGCACCGGCTACGGTCGCCGAGGCAATCGGGGATCTTATGGGAGCAAGGGGCTGGCGGCGCCTTGCCGAGTGGCTGAAGCAAGCGGTCGCTCCCGCGCCCACAATCGTCGGGGGGTCCCATAAGCATGGTGGCCCAGACCTGGGGCCAACGCGTGCCAGGCGTGAATGGGCGGAGCTAGGTGTGGATGGGCTCGGTTTGGCAGACGAACCGCCCGGGTCAAGTTTCGTCGGCATGCCGCGCCTTACCGTGCCTATGGTTGCGCGCTTGCAAAGCTTTCCCGACGACTGGGTCTTCGCTGGCTCAAAGACACAGGCATACCGTCAGGTGGGAAACGCTCTGCCCGTGAAGCTTGCCTCTAGCGTGGCTATAGCTGTCCGCGCATGCCTCGCGTAGGGTCGAAAGAGGCGATTAGGCGGTTCCTTCTCGCCAACATCGGACGCGTGCTGGAATCGTCCGAATTGCAGGCGGCGGCGGGCGGCGCGGTTCAATATAGCCGACGGCTTAGGGAATTGCGCGATGAAGAAGGCTGGCCAATCCTGTCGCATCTGGATAGAAACGACCTTAAGCCTGGGCAGTACCTGCTAGAGAAGGCCCCGCCCGGAACCCACGGTGTTGCGTTTGCCAGGGGGATATCCGCCCGTCTGCGGGCTCAAGTACTGGACCGCAACGGTTTTACATGCCAGATGTGCGGCCTTACGCCTGGGGACATAGATCCTGCCACCGGCCGAAAGGTTCGTCTGCATGTCGGCCACATCGTAGACAAGAGCCATGGCGGAAAGGATGAACTCTCCAATCTTCGCACACTCTGCTCGACGTGCAATCAGGGCGCGAAGAACGTCACTACTGAAAAACCAAGCACTATCTGGCTGCTGACCCAGATTAGACGCGCCGGCGTAGAGGAACAAGAAGCCGTCTACCACTGGCTGGGCAAGAAGTTCCGCGACGATGGATAAGCTATCGGTTAAGCGCCGCAGCGAAAACATGCGGCGCATCCGTAGCGTAGGAATGAAACCTGAGATGCTGGTGCGCCAACTAACCCATAGACTCGGGTACCGGTTCCGGTTGCATCGCAAGGATCTGCCGGGGAAGCCTGATCTGGTTTTCGTTAGCCGCCGTAAGGTAGTCTTCGTGCACGGTTGCTTCTGGCACCAGCATCGAGGATGCCGCGAGGGACGGTTCCCCCGGTCCAATAGACCGTATTGGAAGCCTAAGCTGACCCGGAACGTGAAGCGTGACGCAGCGGCCCGCGGCCAGCTCGCGCGCGCAGGATGGCGTGTTCTCGTGATCTGGGAGTGTGAAACGAAAGAACTTGCTCACGTGCAGAAGCGGTTGCGAAAATTCCTGGGCTGAGACAATGGTGAGAACAGGCCAAGTCGGCAGGCTGTAGAGGTGAATCCTATATGCCCTGGGTGCTGCAACGAGACTCCCGATGGCTTAAAGGACCAAAACCACCCAGACCGTCACGATCCCCGAAATCGCCCAAGCCGCCGAAGCCGCCAAAAGCGCCGAGGCCGCCCAAACCGCCTGCGCCTCCCGGGTACCGGTATCGTTGGAAGGACTAACGTTCGACAGTTGCGATAGGTGACGAACCTTGATCCCATACAGTCCGAGGGCTGAGCGGATCGCGACGATCCTACGCGGTGCTCGCGAACCAGGTGACGAGAACGCCTTCATTGGTCGCGCCCTCTATTCTATCCTCAACGAACCATCGATCGTTCAGTCCGCGCTTGCCCGTGCCCTGCTTGAGGAAAAGGTATGGCGTAGCGATGCCCGACGGTACCTGCGAGAGACCTTGGCGGGTAATCTGACGTACAAGCACCAAATGAGCCAGTACCTCGGAGCGATGGTCCGCATGGATCAATGGCTTGAGAAAGCCGAGGGATTGGCAATTGCCGGCGGGAGTCCTCTTGTGGGCGAGCAACACTTGGCGCAGGCATTGCGGGATATCAACGGTCCCAATCTGGACTCCATGCTCGGCCGCCTCGGGATCAATGGCCAATTGCTCGCCGAGCGAGTCACCGAATTGGAAGGAGAGATTCGTGTAGAGTCCGGTCAACAGGCGGTAGACGTCACTGAAGGCCGCAACGGGGCAAAACTCGGCAGCGACGCCCTCAACTTGTTGGCGGCGGCACACGACGGTGGCGGTGACGTATTTCGCGTAGACTCCGTTCAGGGAACCGTTGTTCAAACGGTCGGACCGAAGCCATTCGTACTCGGGGAGACGGCGCGCGCCCGGTATGCGTTGGAGGAATTGGAGCGCGCCGGCTTCCTCAAGCAGGAAAGCCACGGTCACTATGTGGTGACTGTGGACGGCCGGGACTTCGCGCAGAGCCAAACGGCGGATAACGTGGCGGCTCGGTCGGCCGCTGCGCACGAGACTGATACGGTCACGGGAATCGGAAATCGTGCGTACTTGGAATCGGCGTCGCGGGAACTCTTCGAAAAATGCCAAGCCGAAGGCATCCCGTGCTCAGCCTTCTTCATGGATACCGACGACTTCAAGGCATTCAATCAGCAATACGGACACCGCGTTGGCGATAAGGTCTTGAACGCGGTCGCTCAGACTGCTAGTCGGGCGATTCGCCTTCGAGGTGGTGTGATAGGTCGTTGGGGGACCGGCGATGAAATCGTTGCGACGATGAGTAATCTGACTCTCCCCGAGGTGGCTGCCCTGGGAGAAAGGATTCGCGAGGCCATGGAGGGTTCGACGGTCGATGGGATGAGGGTGACCGTGAGTGTCGGGGTTGCGAGCGCGATTCGCCTCCCTTCAGTCGAGGAATTGTGGGATCGGGCGGATCAGGCATTACACGCTGCCAAGCGACTCGGGAAGAATCGGGTCGCTGCGCACGAGTTCTAACTTTAGTACAGGCGGCACCGTAGTGGAGGACTTCTCCTGAGCGACGAGCTTGATCGGCTAATCGAGGAAGCGCGCAATCTGAAAACCGCTCGCTATGACTCTCCTAGGGTCAGTTTGTGGGAGGAGCGGGCGAAGAACTTCGTGAGAGAAAATTATGGAGCTAGGCGCGAGGAGATTCTGGATAGCGCGCTTTTCTTTGGTCAAATGATCGAGGATGACTATCATGCTCGACGATTGCACGAAGAAGCCATGGACAAGGCGATTGAGTTCCTGGAAGCTCTGAAAGGCGAACCGCGGGTCGTGGCACAACGCCCGCAGGAGCCGGCGGCTACCGCTCATTCATCTCGAACAAGGGACGCACGGTACGGCAACATCACTATTTCCGGTGGCACCGTCGTCTTTGGAGACGGGAACTCGATCCACCAGGTGACGGTCAAGCAATTGGTCGAGGCCCTGCAGAAGGAAGTCCAGGAAAAAGTTCCCGAAAGTGAAGAGAAGCGCACCGTTCTCAAAACGCTCAAGCAACTTGCCACCAGCGAGACTTTCACGTCCGTTGCCGGAAGTATGATCAGCGAGATCCTCCGTCGCGTCGTATCTGGTCCCGGTCCTGGAACCTGATTTGGGATGTGACCCCTCGCCAAAGCGTGGGGCGCCTTTTTGGAATGGCGGACGTGTGGTCACGACGATCGTGTTGAGCGTACCGAATCCCGCATTTAGGCGACGGCGCCCGTGATCAGCGGCCAGTACGCCAATGACGGAATCCCCCTCCCGGCACCACCATTTCCGACCTGCTCATCTATCTCTAATAGGCCCGCGAGGTTGCCCTGCATTTCGGTCAGCACTTGGGCCTTCCACTCCACCGGGAGTCTGTCCTCATGAAACGGTACACCACCAAACGTCTCAAGAAGAGGATGGCGGCGTAGCATGCACGGCGCCCAGGCCGTCGACTTTTACAGGGACTCGGACACTTGACCACATAGCCCGTTGTAGGTTGGAAGGAATGCGGTCCCACTGCCTTTCGTTGCGGTCCTGTCGTGCCCGGATGCGCTGTGCACCCTCGAGGGCGCCAACGAGAACGGCGGCGGCGGCGGCTTCGGTGAACCGTGCCCGGATTGCCGCCGCCCTGGCGCCGGCGATCATAGGGCGGTTCGCGTCATCATCACGTTGAGCATCGCCCGCCACGCTTTGTATACGTTAAGCATATCCGGCCCCTCGTACGCGACGGACCTCGGGCCCACGCGTGTCACTCCCGGGAGCAGATCGGCAAGATCCGTCAGGTCGGGACTCACGATGTCGACCTCGAGCCGGATGGGCACCGCGACGGCATAGGGCCGAAGGCGTGAGACCCGGTGCATTGCCTCGGTGGCCCCGGTCCTAATGGCCGCCCGTGCCTTCTCGGGGTGCAGGTGCACGGCGGCGTAGGTCCCGACGGCGTGTTTCACCTCCACGCCCACGAGATCCGGCCCCAGCAAGCTGCGGGCCTGCGCCACGACCGTGTTGTCGCCAGCGACCATCGCCACCGGCACCCTAAAGTGGCCCGCCAGCGCGGCATTGATCCCATACTCGCCCATCGACACGTGGTTCAAACGGACATCCTGGATGATCCCGATGTAGGTATGCGCCAGGACCGACGCCGGGGTGCCCGCGCTTCCGTGGTAACCCGTGAACATGACAGCGCCAAAACTGTCGTCGAGCCCCTCGAGCATGCAGAGCATTCTGGGACTGCCGCTGACGTAGCGGGCTTCCCGATGAAGCGCCAGCGGAAGGAGATTGCGCATGCTGCCGTGCGCGTCCGTCACCCATACATCGCTGGCCCCGCCATCGAACGTGCCGGTCACGGCGGCGTTGACTTCCTCGGTCATAAGCCGTCGCGCCCAGTCGTACTCGGCCGCGTTGTTCTGAATACCTGTGAGCGCCCCCCGGTCGGGAATCGCCGTGTGCGCACGGTCCACGATGCCGGCCGTCCCTTCCATATCGGCGGAGATCAGCACCTTCATCGTCACGTCCCTCGGTCGTTCGTGATCCGGGTCATCCTCCCGGTCGCAGACGGTCGGTGAGCCTGTCGCCAAGCAAGTTGAAGGTGACTCCCACCCATAGGAGGGCGAGGCCCGGAAAGAGGACCATCGCCGGAGACGTGAGCAGAAAGTCCCTGCCCTCGGAGATCATGAGACCCCACTCCGGGGTCGGCGGCTGAACGCCCAGCCCGAGAAAGCTGAGCGCCCCCCCCAGGAGAATGTTCAGGACCGCATCCGACATCGCGAAGATAATCCCGACCGTCACGACGTTCGGCAGCAGGTGACGCCGGATCACGCGGAAGTCCGACGCGCCGAGGGCCCGCGCGCCGAGCACATACTCGTGCGTCCTGGCGGCCAGGACCTCGCCGCGGATGACACGCGCGTACGAAACCCACCCGGCCAGGATCATCGCGGCGTACATGTTGGTGAGGCCCGGGCCGAGCATCGCCACAATGGCGATGACCAAGACATAAAAGGGAAAGGCCATCGAGACGTCCACAATCCGCATGAGGGTGCCGTCGACCACCCCCCCGTAGTAACCCGCGACCGATCCGATGACCAAGCCCACGAGGAATGTCGCCGCTGTTGGAATGGTCCCGATCTGCAGGTCGACACGGGCCCCGTACACGAGCCGCGTGAAGATGTCCCGGCCGAAGTTGTCCGTCCCCAACCAGTGGGCGGCGGACGGCGGCTGGAGGCTGTTGGCAAGATCGGTCTTGGTGGGATCGTAGTGGATCAGCACGGGCGCCGATGCCGCCGCGAACACCGTAATGCCCAGCATCGCCACGGCGATCCAGGCGGTCGCAGAGCCGTGGAGCCGGATGCCGAATCCGCGCCGACCCGGACGCAGCGCCGGAGCCGCCCGGATCTCGTCAATCATACCGGACCCGCGGATCAAGGACGGCATACGTCATGTCGGTGAGAAGGTTGACCAGAATCACGAGGCTGGCGAACATGAGTGTCAAACCCTGCACCATCGGATAGTCCCTGGCAAATGTCGATTTGATGAGCAAGAAGCCCGTGCCGGGGATGGCATAGACGGTTTCTGTGATGACGGCCCCGCCGACCAGAAACCCCAGGTGCACGCCGAGAACGGAGACGGTCGAGATCAGCGAGTTGCGCAGCACGTGCCGCGTGAATACCCTCGCCGCCTCCAAGCCTTTCGCATGGGCGGTGCGCACGTAGTCCGTTCGGAGCACTTCGAGAATGTTGTGACGCAGCGTTCGCACGAGGATCGGCGTGAGCGACAGCGCAATCGTCAACGCCGGCAAGAAGAGATGCCGGAGATGGTCTCCGAAGGTCGTTCCGTACCCGCCGACGGGAAACCATCGTAGTTCGATGCTGAACACCAGCAGCAGCACGATCGCCGCCCAGTAGTTCGGCGTCGCCAGGGAGAAGAGCACCCCGAGCCGGATGGCCTGGTCCGACGCCCTCCCTTTTCTGAGCGCGGCCCAGGCGCCGAGCGGGACGGCGACGAGCGCCGCGAGGACGGTTGAATAGACGGCCAGAAAGAGGGTCACCGGGAGGCGCCCGAGGATGATGGGTAGGACTTGGGTGCGGTAGATGAGCGACTCCCCGAGGCGGCCGGTCGCGATATTTTTGAGGAAGAGCAGATACTGGACGAAGAGGGGGCGGTCGAGACCCAGGGAGTGCCGTAGGCGGGCGACGTTCTCCGCGGTCGCGCGGTTGTCGAGCATGATCACCGCGGGATCGCCGGGGATGAGGCGCAGCAGAAAGAACGTGACGATCGTGATGCCCAACGCGACGGGCATGAGTAGCAGCAGCCGGCGCACGAGATAACGTCCCATCCTTACCCACCCCGGCCATCGACTACTTAGAAACCCATGTCTCCCACAGGCGGTAGTTGGCGGTCGGCAGTTGCATGAAATCGTGGACGTGACTCCACAAAGCGGTCCTGTTGTCCGCGTAATAGAGCGGGATCGTCGCGACCTGATCGTACGCGATCTTTTGAATCTCAAAATACATGGCCTTCCGCTTTTGCGGGTTTATTTCGGCTTCCGCGGCGGCCGCGAGCTGAGTCAGCCGGTCATTCTTGAACCCCATGCGCTTGGCGATCGCCCCCCCGGCGTAGTCCATGCCAAAAGCCACCAGTTCGTCGGGGTCGATCACGTCGCTCGTGTAGTAGCCTTTGATCATGTCGAACTCGCCGGCCTTGCTGCGCGCCCGGAGGGTGCCCGGCTCGAGGACCGTCACCTTGAGATCGACACCGATCGCCTTCCACTCGTCCTTGAGGATCGTGGCGATCTGGCCGGCTTGGCTGTCGCCCGCATTGATGAGGATCTCCGTGGAGAAACCGTTCCCGTAGCCTGCTTCTTGCAGCAATGACTTCGCCCTGGCGGTGTCCAAGGGATACGGGGGCAGTTGATTGTTCCAGTACAGCATCGGCGGCAGCATGCTCGTCGCCACGCGGCCGTAGCCGAACAGGACCGACCGCAAGATCGCCGGCCGGTCGATCCCGGAGTTCAACGCGCGGCGGACCCGGATGTCGTTGAACGGCTTGCGCGCGTGGTTGTAGTAAATGTCGTCGTAACGCATCTGCGGGAAGAGCTTGACGACGACGCCGTTCACCCGTTTGAGTTGCTCGATCTGATTGGGAGGCACGTTGGTGGCGATGTCCAGCTCCCCGCCGCGGAACTTGAGCATTCGGGTGTTGTCATCGATCAGGACGTCGAAGCGCAACTCGTCCAGATACGGGTAGGGCTTCTGCCAGTATCGCGCGTTGCGCCTGAGGACGATATGGTCGTTCTGCACCCACTCGGTCATGACGTATGGTCCGCTGCCCACGGGGCGCTCCCAGAAGCCCTTCCCTCGCGTGTTCACCAGTTTCTCCGGAACGATGGACGCGGCGTAGAGTGAGAGGTAGGCGAGGAAGGACGCCGAGGGCTTCTTGAGGGTGACGACGAGAGTGTGCGGATCGCTGGCGACGGCGTGATCGATGAGGGCGAAGTTGTCTTCGAAGTTCGAGTCCTTGGACGCGGCCCGCTCCAAGGTGAACTTGGCATCGGCGGCCGTCACAGGCGACCCGTCTGCGAACGTGAGGCCGTCCCGTATGTGAAGAGTCCATGACTTCCCGTCGGCGCTCGCCTTCCAGCTGTCCGCGGCATCGGGCTCCACGCTGAGGCCGTCTTTGCCCACCCGAACGAGCTGATCGTACATGTGGAGCATCGTCCAGATGGACATGTTATCGAACGGCACGATCGGATCGAAACTGGTGGCATCGCTGTCGGCCAGGCTCATGCGGACCGTACCGCCCATCTTGGGCGCCGAGAGGACGGGCATCGCGGTCAGCGATGCCAGGATCACGATCGCAAACACGGTGTGGAACAGCCGACGCTTGTTGCATCCACGCCACATGACCGATCCCTCCTCGCCTACAAGCAGCTGGAGCTGAGGTTCCACGCCGCGGCTTTCTACGTGAGACCGAGCGCCCCCTTCGTTTGGCGCCACACCAGCGGCCTTCTCTCTCGGTCAGAAATGATTTTCTAGGCCCGTAGCCGTGGGCGCGGGGAGCGGTAGGGGGCGAGGAGAGTGTGTCCCAGAGTCAGTTGAAATTCCGCAAATTCAAGGAGCAGCACCCAGCGTGGTGAATCGGAGATCTTGGCTGAAAACCAAACCACCACGTGACGTTGCCCCAACAGTAGGGTGTCCACGAAACCGGGGCAACTTCAGTCACAGCTCCAAATTTGGCAGTTGACCGTCCTAAGTTGTTGGCTATACTTATGGCTAGATGACATTTTTTGGAGGACGAGGGTGCGTTACGCGAGCGTAGCTGAAGTAAAGAACCGGCTCTCAGCCTATTTGGCCCGGGCCAGAAGGACGAAGGAGCCGATCATTGTGACGCATTACGGCAAGCCCTACGCTCTTATCCAGCCGTTGTCGGAGCGTGACTTGGAGGGCCTCGGATGGAACCAACTGGGAGAGGCTCGTCTTCGGGAAGCGTGGGAGGGAGAAGACGATGCCCTCTACGACTACCTTTAGGCGGGGACAGGTCGTCGTTGTCGAGGTACCGTTTTCAGATCACTCTGGAACAAAGCCCCGACCCGCGATGATCGTGAGTGCCGACGACTTTCATCGAGATCTACCGGACATTATCGTGTGCCCGATCAGTAGTCAGCCCCGATACCACAATCGGCCTGGGCCAGGCGACTGTCCGTTGCGGGGGTGGCGGGGTGTCGGGCTTCGTCACCCCAGCACGCTCCGAGTTTCCAAGTTGCTCGCGATCGACAAGCGGATTATCCGCAGAACGTTGGGGATGGTATCTGAGGAAGATCTCGCGAGCGCTAACGCGAGGCTGCGGCAGGCGCTGGCCCTCGTCTAGCGAGCAATTTGCAGAGTGCAACTTGTTGCCACGCTGCATTCGTAATGCGCAGGTCATCGGTTCAAATCCGATCGCCGGCGCCTGGATCGAGCGGCAATTGCCGCTTAGGTCTTTGAGACTCGCCCCGCCACGGCCTCAAACCCGAGCTGAAGCGCCGCCTCGGCGAGTCGGCGGTCGAGGGATACGAACGGCCGGCCTTTCGGCCGCTCCCGGCACCAGATAAGTGCGGCTGCGAGTTGGAACACATCTCCAGTTCGTAGCGCGAGTCTCGTCGGCAGCGCTTCCGCAATGCCGCGCACGGCCTCTGTTGGCAGAATCTCCACCCAGGTTCTGCGAAGCGCCTCTAGGCGCGTGCGGACCTGATGCAGCCCGTTCTCGTTCATCGCGCCTTCGCGGGCCAAACGCGCGAACGCATTCACCGCTTCCACGGGGGCACCCCACCAGATAACCATAGATGAAAACGCGCGGCTCAATCTTCGGACGGCACTACTGGCCTTTTGGTAGAAGCACAGAGGTACGATGGCACTTGTGTCCCAGAACGCGCTACTCGGACTCATCACGATCGGCCGCAACAGCCCCCGATGCCCTCGCAAGAGAGATGCGCGGCGCCGGCAGCGACCAGAACGCCGACGCGAGTGAGGTCTGCGCTGGCCGGGCGCGACCCGACGCGACGAGAGCCTCAATGTCGGCATCGCCGCTCTCTCGTGCCGAGAGGGGAACGATCAGGGCAATAGGGCGTGTCCGGTCCTTGATTAGGAACTCCTCGCCTTCGCGGACCTGTCTGAGATACGCGCTCAGTCGATCCTTTAGATCTGCCACGTTGACGGTTCGCATAGCGCGCTCCCGAGGGAGGCCTCGTTCATGGCTATTATAGCCATCTGAAGAAGACAAGACAAGGACCTGTACATAGCCCGGGCGAGGCCTCGGTGATGAATATCGGGGAAATCAGCACGTTATCAGATGAGCAGTCTCGCCATCGTCAGCGCGTGCGCCTTGGCGACCGTGACGAGATCCGCGACCTCGACGTACTCGTCCGGCGCCGCGATATTGTGCGGGGTCGGCCCGTACACGACGCACGGCGTGCCTCGTCTCCGCCAGAACCGGCAGTCCGTCCCGCCCAGCGAACAACTCAGATCCACCGGCGCGCCGCGCACCGCGGTGACGCTGTCCACCATGGTCCGCACCAGGGGGTGCGTGGGATCGGTGAAGTTGGGATCCCGCCAGTGGCGGACCTCGCACTCTATATGGGGATGCCGCTCGAGCCGTGCGCGGACTTCGTTCATCACCGCCTCGTGCGTAAACCCGAACGGCATGCGGATATCGACCCAGGCTTCCGCATGGTACGGGATCAAGCTGTCCTTTTCGCCCCCGCGCAGCACGCCAACGTTGACCGTCGTCTCGAGGATATAGCGCGCCGCCCCGGGCCCGAACATCGCGTCAAACGTCGGGCCGATCTTTGAGGCCATCTCGTGCAGCCAGGGCGGCGTGCCGGCGTACGGGCCGGCGAGGCTCCGCAGATCGGTCAGGAAATCCATGAGCAGATGATTGGCGTTGCGGCCCATGCTCGGCACGGGGCTGTGCCCCGAAAGCCCGCGCGCCGTGAAGGTCAGCCGGCTCGCCCCCTTCTCGCCGAACCGGACGAGGCTCGCGCCGCTCGGCTCCGCGCTCAGGACCATGTCGCCCTGCACTTCCGGGCAGTTGGCCGCCAGATGCTCGGACCCAAACTTCGCCCCGGTCTCCTCGTCTGAGACCAGCGTCAGCGTGATCCGGCCCCGCCATTCCCGGCGGTGCTCCGCCATGACGAGAAATGCGGTCATCAGCGCGGCGTCGCCGCCCTTCATGTCGATCGCGCCGCGGCCGTAGATGCGGCCGTCGACGAGGTCGCCGCCGAAAGGGTCGTGCGTCCAGCGGGCACGGTCGCCCGGAGGGTAGGTGTCGAAGTGGCCGTTCAGTATGACGTGCGGTCCGGGGCCGGCGCCTGAGACGGTCGCGATCAAATTCGGCAGGCCCTCGCGCACGGTGACGTCCGACTGCTCCACGCCGGGCGCGTCGAGATCTCCGTGCGCGAACCGGTGCACCTCGGTCGTGTCGCCGGGCGGGCTGCTCTCCCGGTCAATACTGGGAATTTGGAGCAGCCGCTGGCAGCGGCGAATCAGCTCCTCGCGCTGCGCCTCGACCGCTCCCAGAACCCGCTCGGCCAACTCCATCCGATGTCCTCCAAAGTCAGCTGTCCCGGTCAAGAAACTACGGCTCCTCCGCGGCGCCCACCTCCGGCGCCGACGGACGGGACTGCGCTTCTCGCCCATCGAATAGAGCCGCACCCGCTCGTAAACGATCGAGGTGACCCGTGAAGCAGGATCTCTTTCTCGAAGAAGCCCGGCTCGGCCCGCGCAGCGACGTGTTGATCGAGTACGACGAGATGCCGCGGCTGCCGATGTTTCGCGAACGGTTCCGGGCATACGCGCTGGTCGACCTCGCGCACGCCGTGATGATGGTCGAGGAAGGGATGCTGACCCGTGAGCGCGGCGCCAAGCTACTGTGGGGCCTGCGGCAGGTCCTGGATCTCGGGCCGGACGACTTTCCGTGGGAGCCGCGGTCGGGCTCGTACCTCGTGCAGATCGAGCGCTACCTCGAGCAACAGTTTGGCCACGACATCGCGGGGCGGCTCCAGACCGGCCGCAGCCGCAACGACCAGGAGGCCGCAGCGGATCGGGTCTACCTGCGCGACGCGCTCCTCGGCACCATCGCCGACCTCATCGCGCTGGAGCGCGCGGTGCTCTCGCTGGCCGCGCAGCACACCGAGACGATCATGCCGGCGTACACGCACCTCCAGCACGCGCAGCCCGGCACGTTCGCCCACTATCTGCTTCGCGAAGCGAGCATCTTCGAGCGCGACCTCCAGCGTCTGGAGGGCACGTTCGGGCGCACCAATCTCAACGCGCTCGGGGGCGCTGCGCTGGTCGGCACGTCGTGGCCCGTCAACCGCCGCCGCACCGCCGAACTGCTCGGACACGACGGTCTCGTGGTGAACGCGTCCGACGCGGGCGTTTTTGCGCGAGACGTACTTGAAGAAGGCGTCGCCGCGCTCGCGCTCCTCATGAGCAACCTCGGACGCCTCGCGACCGACCTCTACGTCTGGTCGTCGTGGGAATTCTCGTTCGTCGAGGTGGCCGACGGCCTCGCCGGCACGAGCAGCATCATGCCCCAGAAAAAGAACCCGCACGCGCTCGAGCGGGTGAAGGCGCTTGCGGGACAGGCGGCGGGGTGGCTGCCGTCGATGATGGGCGCGCAGCGCGGCGTGCTCTCGACCGATCTGGACGCGATGTTCGGGGACGACATCCTGGCGGAGGCGCTGCGCGCGTCCCGCGCGGGGCTCCGGCTGCTGGCTGAGGCCGTTCGAACGCTGCGGGTGCGGGCGGACGTGATGGCCGAGCGGGCCGGCGTGTTCTGGAGCACAACCAGCAATCTGGCCGACGAGCTGGTCCGCCGGTTCGATTTGCCGTTCCGGACGGCGCATCATGTGGTGGGGCGCTTCGTGAAGTACTCGACCGAAGCCAAACAGGGGCCGGCGGACGCTTCTGTTGAGTTGTTCCGCCGCGCCGCGCGTGAGATGGCGGGGCGGGACATCGAGCTCAGCGCCGCGGATCTTCGCCGCATCCTGGATCCGCGGGCGTTCCTCGAGACGCGGGTCACCGAAGGCAGCGCCAACCCGCGCCACGTCGCGGACCACATCCAGCTTCTGAATGAGGCGACCGACGGTCACGTCGCCTGGCACGCGGAGCGGACCGGCAAGATCACGGCGGCGATCGCGGCGCTCGAGCGCACCGCCACGGCGCTCTCGGCATGACGGCCGTGCCCTCCACCGGGATTGCGCCTTCGACGCTCGCCGGGCAACTCGCCGAGTTCGGCGCCTCGCTGACGCTCGAGCAGGTGCCGGCCGCCGTCCTCGCGCACGCGAAAATGCTGACGCTCGATACCTTGGGCGCGGCCCTCGCCGGCGTGCCGACCGCAGAGGGCCAGGCCGCGATTCGCGCGGTGCGAACGCTGGCGGCGCCTGACGGTCCGTCGACGTTGTGGGGCACCGCGCTGCGCACCACGAGGGCGGGCGGGGCGCTGGTCAACGGCATCACCGCGCACGCCCAGGAAGTGGACGACTTCGGCGGTTGCGACCATTCCGGCGCGGTCGTACTTCCCGCCGTGCTCGCGGCATGCGAGGGCCGCGGCGTGCCGGGTGCCCGCGTCCTCGAGGCGATCATCGTCGGCTACGACGTGGCGCTTCGGGTCATGGAGGCTGCCGGCGGCTATCGGGCCCACAACGGACGCGGCTGGCATTCGACGGGGACATGCGGGAGTTTCGGCGCCGCGGCCGCGGTCGCCAAGGTGTTGAACCTGGATGCCCGCCAAACGACGTGGGCGCTGGGCATCGCCGGCTCTTTCACCGGCGGGACGTGGGCGTTTCTGGCCGACGGCGCGATGAGCAAGCGCTATCATCCCGGGCGCGCCGCCGAGACGGGCGTGGTCGCCGGCGTGCTGGCGAGCGAAGGGTTTACGGGACCATCGCAGGTCTTCGAAGCCGAGTGGGGTGGATTCCTGAACACCTACGCCCGGGGCGACGCGCAGCCGGAGCGGCTCACCCACGCGCTCGGGACGGAGTTCAAGATCATGCGCAGCGGCGTCAAGCCATACGCCTGCTGCCGCGGAGCGCACAGCACGCTCGACGCCGTGCTCGATCTGCGGCGCCGCCACTCCGTGACACCCGACCGGGTCGCCGGCGTGGCGATCCGGTGTACCGCGGCGGACATGCAGATGCTCGGCGACCGGACGCCCGAGACCCGCCTGGCCGCCCAGATGAGCCTGCCCTACAGCGTGGCGGTCGCGCTGATAACCGGCCGGGCCTTACTGGACGAGTACGGCGATACGTGGCTTACGGACCGCGCCACCCGCGCGCTGATGGCAAAGGTCGACATGCGCCTTGACGCGACGCTGCCGGAAGGGACCGAGCCCAACATCACGATTGCGACGACCGACGGACAGGCGTACGCCGGGCACGTGGACGTGGGGCGCGGAGCGCCTGAGAATCCGCTGCCGGCGTCCGAGGTAATCGCGAAGTACCGGGACCTCGCGGCCCGCGCGCTGCCGCCGGCGTCGGTCCGGGCCGTTGAAGCCATCACGCTGTCGCTCGACGAAAATCCGAGCGTGGACCGGTTGCTCGAAGCGCTGCGCGCCCCTTAAGTCTCCGCGGGCGTCTTCAAGGTCGGCACTGCCGCGAGCAGGGCCTTGGTATATGCGTCGCGCGGGGAGGCGAACACGTCTTCGGTCCGCCCCTCCTCCACCACGCTTCCGCGATAGATCACCATTACGCGATCCGCCAGATGCCGTACGACCGACAGGTCGTGCGAAATGAACACGTACGAGACGCCGCGCGAGTCTTGAAGAACGGCCAGCAGATTGAGAATCGCCGCCTGGACCGACACGTCGAGCGCCGAGGTCGGCTCGTCGCAGACCACGATGTCGGGATCGGCGGCAAAGGCCCGCGCGATCGCCACCCGCTGCCGTTCGCCGCCGCTCAGCTGATGCGGCAGCCGGTCGAGATACCGAGCCCCGAGTTTGACCGCCTCGAGCATCGCCGCCGCCCGCCTGCGCCGGTCCTCGCGGGTGCCCCCGCCGAACAACTCGAGCGGCCGGGCCACCGCCTCGAACACCGTCCGGCGGGGATTCAACGTCAGGTCGGGGTTCTGGAAGACGATCTGCATGTGGCGCCGCGTGGACCGCGTCCACCGCTCGGGGCGCCGCGGCAGCGTGTGGCCTCGCAGCATGACGTCCCCGGCGGTCGGCCGCAGCAGGCCCACAAGACAGCGGCCGAGCGTGGTCTTGCCGGATCCGCTTTCGCCGATGATCGCGAGGGTCTCCCGCCCGCCGACCGCAAGCGACACGTTGTCGAGCGCCCGGAGCGGTGGGGCGCCGAGGACGGGGACGAGCCGCCGCCCCGGCATCCCGTACTCGTGCGTGAGCCCGTGCGCCTCGAGCACCGCTGTTCCGGTATCGACGGTCCGGCTCGCCGCGCGGACGCGTTCGGCCGGCACTGCGTCCGGCGCCGGCACCTTCTCCCAGAAAAAGCAGCGGCTCGTCCGGCCGGGCAGGCCCTCCACCAGGGGGGGCGGCTCCCGGCGGCACCGGTCCTCGGCCATCGGGCACCGCGCCGCGAATTGGCACTGGGTCACCGGCGCGGCCGGGTCGGGAAGCGCGCCCTCGATCGCGGGCAGCAGACGCTGCGCGGACGGCGCGTCCACCCGCGGCAGGCACCGGAGCAGCGCGAGCGTGTACGGATGTGTGGGGCGGGCGAAGACCTCGGCGACCGGCCCCGTCTCCACGAGCTCGCCGGCGTACATCACCCCCACGGCGTCGCAGAGCTGCGCGATCACCGCCAGGTTGTGCGAGATATACAGGATCGCCGCGCCGGTGCGCGCGCGCAGCGACCGCACCAGCTCGAGGATGCGCGCCTCGGTCGTGACGTCCAATCCCGTCGTCGGTTCGTCCATCACGAGGAGATCCGGATCGCACGCCAGCGCCATCGCGATCGACACCCGCTGCTGCTGGCCGCCGCTGAGCTGGTGGGGGTACTTGCCGGCCACGCCGGCCGGGTCGGGGAGCTGCACCGCGTCGAACAGCTCGACGGTCCTCGCGAAGGCGGCCGCGCGGTCGAGCCCCTCGTGCTCTTGTAATACTTCCATGACCTGGGCGCCGGCGCGAAGGACGGGATTGAGCGTGCTGCCGGGATTCTGGAACACGATCGAGAGCTTCCGGCCCCACAGCGCGCGCAGCGCGGCCGGGGACTTGGTGAGGAGCGGCTCGCCGCGGTAGCGCACGTCGCCCCGTACGGCGGCCGGCGGGCGCAGCGCGCCCATGACGGCGAGTCCCACGGTGCTCTTCCCCGAGCCCGACTCGCCGACGAGCCCAAAGATCTCTCCCGGCGCGACGGCGAACGACACGCCGCGAACGGCGTTGACCGGACCGCGGGCTGTGCGGTAGACGACCTCGAGATCCCGCACATCCAGGAGCGGCGCCGCCGTGGTCATCCGCGCTACTCCGGCCTCAGGCTGGCCTGGATGCCGTCGCCGAGCAGGTTCGCGCCCACGACCGCGCTCGAGATCGCGAGCGCCGGCGGCAGCGCGAGCCACGGGGCCTGGTTGAGAAACGGCAGCGCCTCGTTGATCATGAGGCCCCAATCGGGGCTCGGCGGCGCGGCGCCCAGGCCGAGGAAGCCGAGCGACGTCGCGAGCAGGATCGAGTAGCTGAAACGAATGGTGGTATCGACGATGATCGGCGTCCACGCGTTGGGCAGCAGCTCGCGAAAGAGGATGTACCAGCCGCGCTCGCCCCGCGCGCGCGCGGCGTCGACGAACTCCGACGCGGCAAGGCTCAACACCACGCCGCGCAGCACCCGCGCGGCCCGCGGCATGAAGACGATGGCGATGCCGGCGACCACGTACGTCGGGCTGTGGCCGAGGCTCGTGAGGATCAGCATCGCGAGCAGGATCGACGGAAAGGCCATCAGCGCGTCCATCGTTCGCATCAGGACCTCGTCCACGACGCCGCGGTAGTACCCGCCGACGAGGCCGACCGTCACGCCGAGCGCTTCACCGAGCACCGTGCTGACGACGGCGAGCGTCAACGTGCCGCGCGCCCCCCACATGACACGGCTCAGCTGATCGCGCCCGAACTGGTCCGTCCCCGCCAGGAACTGCCGGGACGGCGCCTCAAGCAGGTGCGTCATGTGAAACTCGGTGTACCGGTACGGCGCGAGCGCAGGCCCCAAGACTGCCAGCACGAGGTGCACGGCGAGGATCGCCGCTCCGACCGTGGCGGCCTTCGACCCGCGGACGGCGCCGGCGGCGCGGCGCAGCGCCATCCACCGGCGCGCCGCGGCCGCGGGACCGACGGGCAGGGGGTTCGCGGCGGGAGGCAGGAGCTCGGCCACCGCTCAGTACCGGATCCGGGGGTCCAGGTACGCGTACACGATGTCGGCTCCCAGGTTGGCGAGCCCGTAGGCGCTGGCGACGAGGAGCGTGGCCATCTGCAACATCGGCACGTCGCGGTGGTTCACGCTGTCGACGAGCAGCCGGCCGAGTCCCGGATACGAGAAGATCGTCTCGACGATCACGATGCCGCCGAGCAGGAAGCCGACGTTGAGGGCGACGATGCCCACGGTGGGGAGGAGGGCGTTCCGCAGCGCGTGCGCGACGACGCGGCGCGGCCGCAATCCCCGGAGGCGCGCGGCCTCCGTGAACGGCTGCCGGAGCGCGTCGATCATACTGGCGCGCGTCATGCGGGTCATCTGCGCGAGCAGCGCGAGGATCAGCGTCAGCACCGGCAGCACGAAGCGCGCGGCCTGGGAGGCCAGCGAGGCCTGCGGGTCGACCATGCTTGACGGCGGAAAGACCCGGAAGCGGTAGGCGAACAGCAGAATCAAGAGCGTGCCCCAGACGAACTCCGGCAGCGACAGGGCGATCAGCGTGAGCGTGCTGATCGCGTGATCGAGCAGGCGGTCGCGCCGCAAGGCCGCGACGACGCCCAGTCCGATCGAGAGCGGCACGGCGATGAGGAGCGCGAGCCCCGCGAGCACCGCCGAGCGACCCAGCCCTTCGAGGACGAGCGGCCGCACCGGCATCTGGTAGAGCAGCGACACTCCCCAATCGCCCCGCACCACGCCGCCGATCCACTCCGCGTACCGGACCGGCGCGGGGCGCGTCAGCCCCAATTTCAGCCGGAGGGCCGCGAGATCTTCCGGCGTGGCCGAGGTGCCGAGGATTTCCGTCGCGACGTCGCCGGGCAGGAGCTGCACGATGGCAAACACGAGCACCGAGACGACCGCCAGCACCACGGCCAGCGCGCCCAAGCGGCGGGCGATGAATCCCAGGCTGCGCACGGCGGGCGGTGGGGATCAGCCTTCGAAGTACGCCTCCCGGAAGTCCCACCACCGGAGCGGATGCACCGCGATGCCCTTCACGTTGCTGCGCATCGCGGCCGTGTACATCGTGAAGTACGGGACGACCCACGGACCGTCGACGTGGATCACCTGCTCCGCGCGCGCGTAGAACTCTTTCCGCTTCTTGAAATCGATCGTCGCCCGGCCCGTGTCGAGCAGCGTGTCGACGTCCTTGTTGCTGTACGCGTCGTTGAAGCCGCCGCCGGTGCGGAAGTAGGGGTACAGCGTCTCGTCGATGCTCGCGCGTCCGAACCAGTTGTTGGCGTAAAAGGGCTTCTTCTTGTAGACGGTCGCGACGTGGACGGACCACGGCACGTTCTTGACGTCGATCTTGACGCCGGCGGGCGCGGCCATCTGCTGGTAGGCCACGGCCAATTCTTGTAATCCGACCCGCTCGTTCGACGTCCACAGTTCCAGGTTGAGCCCGGAGCCGTATCCGGCCTCGGCCAGCAGCGCCTTCGCTTTGGCGACGTCGTAGGTGTGGGTGGGCGTCGTGGCCGCGTAGTACGGACTGAAGCTGGGCACGGAATGGTCTTCGCCCATCGACGCGTGCCCCTGCCAGACGGCCTTGATGAGCGCGTCGCGGTCGACGAGGTACTTCAACGCCTGCCTCACGCGCACGTCGTTGAACGGCTTCTCCGCGTTGTTCATGGTCAGCGGTTGGAATCCCGGGCTCTTCACCGAGACCAGCGACACGCCCGACGTTTGCAGGGCCGGCATGTATGACGCCGGCACCTCGAACATCGCGTGAACCGACCCGCCGGTCAGCGCCGCCACCTGGGCGGCCATCGCCGGCATGTTGACCTCCCACAGCTCGTCGAGGTACGGGCGGCCCGGATCCCAGTAATTCTGGAACCGCACCATCCGGGTATAGGCGCCCGGCCGGAACTCGGCGAGCCGGAACGGGCCGGTGCCGGACGGCGCGGTCTTGATCAGCGCGGCCCGGTCGGCCGGCAGGATGCGCGCGTACGTCGTGCCGAGGGAGATCGGCAGATCCGCGTAGGGGATCGAGAGCCGGAAACGGACGGTGTAGTCGTCGGCGGCCTCGATCTTGTCGATGGGGCCCACCGAGGTGCGCGCCGGCGAGCCGTTCTTGGGATCGAGAATGCGCTCGAAGGTGAAGACGACGTCACGCGCGTTGAGCTCGCGCCCGTGGTGGAATTTGACGCCCCGCCGGAGATTGAACGTCCACACGTCGCCATGCTCGTTCGAACTCCAGCCGCTCGCCAGCTGCGGGTGCACCACGAACTTCTCGTCGACGCGGGTGAGGTTGTCGTAAATGGCCGCGGTGATCATGTACTCGTCGCCGGAGACCGCGTAGGCCGGGTCGATGGAGAGCGGCGAGCTCGCCCAAGCGATCTTCAATGTGCCGCCGCGCTTTGGAGCGGCCGAGGCCGCCCCGGATCCCGCGAGCGTCACCGGCTGGAGCGCTGCCGCCGCGGCGGCCGCGGCGCCGTACTGCAAGAGGCGTCTCCGGCTGAGCATACCTTTTCGATCCATCTCGAGCACCCCCGAATTAGCGATCGATGACCGCGAACGCGTCGATCTCAACGAACAGGTGCGGCAGGGCGAGGCCGCTGCAGACCACCCCGGTGCTGCAGTGTTTGACGCCTTCGAAGTATTTGTCGATCATCGCGTAGACCGCCTTGCGATACTTCACGTCGGTCACGTACACGGTCAGTTTGCAGACGTCCTTGATGCTGCCGCCCGCTTCCTCCGCGAGCTGCTTGATGTTCTTGCAGGCCTGCTCCGCCTGCGCGCCGGCGTCGCCTTCGCCCACAAAGTTGCCCTCGATGTCGTAGCCCGTCTGCCCGCGGAAGAAAATGTAGTCGCCCCTCGTGCGGATGGCCATGGAGTACACGCCGTTGGCGTGGTGACGGTACTGCAGTTTGGCGCCTTCGAACGAACGGATGAACTGCTTCGCCAATACCCTTCCCCCTTCCGTGATCGGTGCGAGTGCGAGACCGGAACGGCCGTGCGCTGGCGCCGGCCGTCGAGGTGGCCGCTGTTTCTCTAGTTCGCCGCGCTTCTCCTTGAGGGATGCCGGCGGCCGCGCAGGTGCGGGGGCGGCGCGGAGGCTCGGTTTAGCCTCCGTCGAGCGCTCCGGTGAGCTCGTCGAGCGAGCCTACGGCCTCGAGTTCAGCCACCATCTGCAACACCGCGGCCGCGCGCCGGCCGCCGATGACCGGCTCAGCCAGCTCGCGGAACTTTTCTTCGATCTCCCGCCACGTCATCGGATCGTCGGGCCCTCCGTGGCACACTTTACGGGAGCGCTCGAAGGTGCCCCGCGCTGTCTCGACGGCTACGGTGGATGGAATCCGGGCGGAGTTGCGGTTCTGCGCGTACTCCGCCTGTGCCGCCTCATCCAGCTCGACCGTGACGCGGTCGATGAGCGCCAGCACGTCGGGGTCGGTGCGGTTCGCCTCGAGCCACCAGTCCGGCCGCGGCCGCCCGAGGAGCGTCATCGCGACCGCGTGCGGGACGCTGAACTCGGCGTCGACCATGGTCGCCGGCCGGCGAATCTGAAACCAGTCGACGAGCGGCGCCATCGACCGGACCGTGACCCGGCCGACCTCGCGCGGCTCCACGCGGTGTTCGGTCATCACCTGCCGTAGCGCGTCCACGGTCGAGTGCAGCCACCGGCAGCAGGGGTACGGCTTCGACGAGACGCCGAGCAGGTCGAACTCCGTGCCTACCCCGCGCGTCATCCGGTCGAAGTCGCAGCGGTCCGACCCGGCCATGATCCAGAGACCGCGCTCGCCGTCGAGAATTTCGCGCGTCGCCCCAAACCCGCGTTCCGCCAGCAGCGCGGCGCGGAGGCCGCCTTCGGCCGGCCACGCCACATTGTCCTTGACCCACGACACCCGAGGTTCGTCCCACCCGACCTTCCCGTCGTGCGGCAGCGGGGCGAAGGCGCCCGCCAGCCCGAACGCGCACAGCGTGCGTTCGACGTCCAGGCCGAGCAGCCGCGCGGACGCGGCGGCCGCCCCGAACGTCTGCGTCACCCCGTTGCCGTAAACCAGGACCCGGCGCTCCCAGCTGGGCTGGATCGCACCTCTGATGTGCGCCCACACCTCATAGCCGACGACGACCGCGAGCAGGAACGCGCCGCCGCCGAGGTGCCGCGTCTCCGCCACGGCGAGCGCCGCAGGGATGATCGTCGCGCCGGGATGGCCGGTCGGTCCGGTGTCGTCGTAGTCCAGCGCGTTCGCGGCCATGGCGTTCGCGAACGCGGCCGGGCCGGCCGCCGCCTTGATCGAGGTGCCGATAACCGTCGCGTCGCCGCCACCGCCGGCCACATCCGCCGCGGCGCGCGCCAGCGGCGTACGGCTGCCCCCGAGCGCGCATCCTAGATGGTCCAGTATCAGCTCTTTCACTCTCTGAACGACCGGCGCGGGCACGCTGTCGAGCGATGCCGCGGCGGTATAGCGCGCGAGCACAGCGGTCGGGCTGGTAGACATCAGATCACCCGCAGCTCTCTCGGCAGCGCGCTGAGCCGCTCGCACCCGTCCCGGCCGACGGCCACCGGCTCGCCGAGATAGAGACACCGGTCGCCGCCCTTCGTCAGCGCGCCGGCGAACAGAAAGAAGGTCATTCCTTCCCGCAGCACGTGAGGATCCGTCTCTTTGATCCGCAAATTGTCGAGCCACGTGGGAGGGTAGCCGATGCCGATGCCGTAGCCGACATGCCGTCCTTTGCGCGACAACCCCTGCGTCTCCAGCCGGTCGACCACGCGCGCCGCGACCCGCGCCGCCGGGAGACCCGGCCGGATCATTTCCAGGCCTTCTTCGATGCCTTCGCGCAGACCGTTGTAGAGGGTTCGGATCTCCGGCGCCGGCTCGCCGAGGTGCCCGGAATGGACCGCCACCGCGTGGTAGCGTTTGTACGGCGCGCCGATCTCGATCGTGAAGGCATCGCCGTGCTGCATCACACGTTCGGTCGCTGCGCCGTGCGTCTGCGTCAGGGTTCTTGGGCCGGAGGCGATCGGCGGCGCCACGGCCGGATAGTCCGCGCCGAGTGTTGAGAGCGTGTGCAGCACCGCCGCGTTGACGTCGCACTCCCGCACGCCGGGGCGGGCGGCCTCGAACGCCGCCGTAAAGGCCCGGTCCATGATCTGCGCGGCGCGGCGCATATACGCGAGTTCCGCCGGCGACTTGGTGAGTCGCAGTTCGGTCACGAGGTCGGAGGCGTCCACGAGCTCGACGCCGTCCGGGATCTGCTCCCGCAGCAGGTCGTAATAATAAGGAAGCAGCGCGTGGCTCTTCTTCTCGATGCCGATCCGCCGGCGGCCCGACAGCCCGTGCCGCTCTTTCAAAATGTCGACCGTGAACGCGCCGGGATTCACGTGGCTGTCGTCCATCCACGGCCGGATCTCCTCGATGAACGGCGACTCCCGGATCATCAATTCGTCGGGCCGGCGGCAGATCGCGGTCGGCGCCGACCCGTCGGCGGGCAGCACGACCGTCTGGTACACCCAGTAGCCGATCTGATCGTAGCCAAACAAATAGTAGAGGCTCTCTTGATGAAACAGCAGCAGTAGATCGAGGCGGGCGTCGCGCATCGCCGCGCGGGTGCACTCGATCCGTGCCTCGTACTCCGCGATCTCAAACGGCAGCGCCATCGTCGGTCCCCCGGGTCTGGCGTCTCTCAGCACGTCACCTTCTCGCCCGGGCCCATGCGGGCCTCGTACGGCCGACTATCCGTTCGTTTGCAGGACGTACATAGACTCGACCGATGTCTTGTATACGGTCGCCGATCCCCGTATTCGATTCTCGTCGCTGCAGTTCTCTTGGAAGCTTGAAATTCGTGGGACTCTGGATTGTGGAAGATGGCTTCGCTGCATTCGTAATGCGCAGGTCATCGGTTCAAATCCGATCGCCGGCTCCATTGAACTGGAAGATAAGTCATCAGCGACGAGCCGGGAGTCACGCAGGTCCGGAGCGGACGGTCTTGAGCCACGACCCGCACCGAGCCTTGAATACGGATCGCGGCTGGCCTCTCTATTCAGGTGCCCGCGAGCTACTCGGGTCCTACATTTGTGGTTGGCGGCAATTCCAATGGCGACGTCGTCCGAGGAGGTGGCGGTTCTTTTCGGGCGTGAACTTCACGAACTTGTTGGACGCGTGGCACTAGCCGCAACGTGATGGTGTTGTGGAGCTTTGTCTCGCAGATCACCGGCGTCCCATGATTACAGAATTCGCATCGCGTCTGCCGCCACCTCGCCTGCGGGGGCTTCAGCCAGCCTTTTGTGACGCTACCAGTGGTAGTTCCAATTCGACGCGATCATGCGTAACCGTGGGAGTAACGCGTCCCCGCGCACCGCGCTCAAGGTGGACTAACCCATAGCTTTCCATCGTACGCAGAGTGCGCGACAAGTTCGATTTAGCCTTTCCGGTGATCCGCGCCAACTCGTCGAGCGATTTCGGTGATCGCTCGGCGATGACGCGCAAGAGATCGCGGTTGCCAGCCGACAAAACCTTGGCGAATGACTCGGTCGAAGTGAACCAGACCTTTGGCCCGCCAGGTGCAATGCGCCGCTCACCTCGCGCCACGGCCATAGTGCGAGCTTTCATCTCTTCGTAACTGGCGATGCCGACCTTCAGAGTCCTCATGGGATCACTCCCCTCTCTCGTAACACCGCATCGACGGCGGCCCAGAAATCTTCGAGTAAACTTGCCGCATCCCGGTACTCGTACGGCCTGATCGTCGGTTGCCGATGGCGATGGTCATGCGGTCCACTTTTTTGCCCTCGTACTGGGTGCGCGTTGTCGAAACCGACCAGTCGTTCGCCATTCGGTCCGTGCAGCGTCAGGGAGTAGTCGATCCCGTGCGGCTTCTCCTCCGACACGGTCACACGTGTCACGACAAATCGAACCCAGTGCCCGCCTTCGGGATCGACCACAAGCACCTCCCCGTTCAGGTCAAGAAGCATGTCAAGAGCGGGGTCGCGCCGCACGGTCACTTAGTTAGGTTATCATACTGAAGCAACCATTTGCAAGGGGCAAGCGAGGGCGCGGGCGGTCTGGATGTCCAAACCGCGTGTCCACTTGCCATCGCTCACCAACGCCTGTCGCAGGTTCGATTTTGGGGGCACCGCTTGGGCACCCTTCCCTGGGGCTATTCGTAATGCGCAGGTCACGGGTTCAAATCCGATCGCCGGCTCCAAGCGACTTTCAGAGCCTATCATCTGGTGACTCATCGGCGCGCGCATCCCCGGCTGGTCGCTCGCCAAACGCACTACACCCATCCTCCGATCGCGAGAGCGATGGCAGAGATGGCGTTGTCGGGCGTCTTGCGGGAGGATCGCACCGGCAGAGAGGTGGAGTACGAGTTGGAGGGAGCCTTTTGGCGGCGCCTATTCGATCTCCCAAAGGATATCCGCTGGATCAATTGGGGCGGCGATGCGCCGGCCAAATCCATGCGATTCTTCGCGACAGCGAAGTCCGCGCAGCCTTTGCGGAGGCCGGTGCGGGCAGCCCGGAAAGCTTCCCTGAGGTTTTTTTCACGAACGCGCTCGCCCTGCTTGACCGCTGCCGCCGCCCGTAGATCCCTCGATCCAGGCGAGGAGGCCGGTCGGCACCGCGGGCGAATTCCCACTCATGGATCTCCGGCGGTTCAATACGCTGCCCCGGCGGGCTGATGACGAATGGCAGGGCGGTGTCGTTCGCCTGCCGAGTTGGATCGAGCGCGGTCCCGGCGGCAGGCCGTACAGGCCCTGGGCCGGGTTCTGGATCAGCCGAAACACCGGCTTTGTCCACCTCAAAGTCGAGCCGGCGCCGGGCGCGCACGACTGGACGCTGGCGTTGGAGACGCTCCTTGAGTTCGCGGCGCAGCGCCACCTCACGGGCTACCGGCCGGGCCGCCTTCAGGTATGCGATGGAGATCTCGGCGCGCGTCTAATCGAGGCCATCGAGGATCCGGAGCTTGGGCTCACGGTCCTCTCAGATCTGCCCGCAGTGCGGCAGGCGCTCTCCACAATGGCGGAAGGCTTGGCGGGCGGGCCGCTGCCGCCCGACGCCCTCGATGCCGACGGCGTGACCGTGGATCGCATGCGGGCGTTTGCCCAGGCGTCGGACGCATTCTACCGGGCCGCGCCGTGGCGCTACCTTTCGGACGAGGATCTGATCCACGTCGAGGCGCCGTCGATGAAGCGTGGGCTGCGGCATGTGACGATCCTCGGCGCGGCGGGTCAGACCTTTGGCCTCGGGTTTTTCGACTCCGCCGAGGACCATGCCGAGGTCCAGGAACAAGATGACCCTACGGTCTTCATTGGACGGTCGCGGTGGTCCGTCTTCTATGGGCCGATCTCGGACCTCCCATATGGCGACGCAGACCTTTGGGAAAACCACGCCCTCCCCGCCGCCGGAGACCAAGCGTACCCGATCGCGATCCAATTTGATCCGAGGGGATCGCCGCGCCGTCCGGATGCGGCCACGCTGTTGTACTTGGAGGGCCTCTTACGCGCGCTCGCCGGCAGCAACGAGGACGAGATCGACCGAGGACGCTGGACGCGCGACGTGACCACGTATGATGGGCCCGTGACTTACCGGCTCTGCATCCCGCCCCTTCTGGAGCCGTATGATGCGCCGCCGAAAGCGGGTCCCGCTCCCCTTCGCGACCGGCGCGCGATGGAGCGTGTCATGGTCGAAATGGAGCGGTTTGTCGCGGGGTCGGATTTCACCAGTCTCGGAGAGGCCAACGAGGCCATCCACCGCCAGTTCACTGGGTTCACGGACACGATACCGTCGACCGGGTCGACGCCGCTCGAGAAGGCGCAGGAAATCGCCTACCGCGCCTTCCAGGCCCGGGGCCGGCGCCGTGTCCAGTTGGCGCGGAAGGCGTTGGAGGTAAACGCGGACTGCGCCGACGCCTATGTGCTTTTGGCCGAACAGAGCGACGATGCTGCGCAGGCTTACGACCTCTATGCTCGGGGTGTGGCGGCCGGCGAGCGCGCGTTGAGCCTTCAGGCATTCCAGGAACATGCGGGCCGCTTCTGGGAAGTATTGGCCACCCGTCCGTACATGCGCGCGCGCTTCGGTCTGGCCCAATGCTTGAACGATCTCGGCCGCCGAGACGAGGCGCTCGGGCACTATCGGGAGCTGCTGCGCTTGAACCTGAACGACAATCAAGGCGTCCGCTACAATCTTCTGGCGGCGCTCCTGGCAGCGGGTCTCGATGACGAGTCGGGCCTGCTCCTCGATCGGTTCAAAGATGAGCCGACCGCCTCGTGGCTTTACGGCCGCGCCCTGTGGGCGTATCGGCGCGGCGGCGACAGTCCCGACGCGCGCGCCGCGGTGCAACGCGCGGCGAACGCCAACCGCCGGGTCCTGAAGTATCTTAGCGGGAAAACAAAGTTGCCGCCGAGCGACCCGCCGTCGTACTCGCGCGGCAGCGAGGAAGAGGCCGTGATCTGCGCCCGCGAACTGGCGAATGCCTGGCGCGCTACGCCGGGTGCCGTCGACTGGCTGGGGACGGCCGCCCGCGCGAAGACGCCGCGCAAGCGGCGGAGGACGTAAGCGGGCGCACCTCAACACACTGTAGTTACGATCAGACCGGGGAGGCATCCTCAATGCGTGTCATTTTCGCTTACCTTCTCAGCCGGGGATCCAGGACATCGCGAAGGCCGTCGCCCAGTGTGTTGATCGCGAGCACCGTGACCATGATCGCGAGGCCCGGAAACGTTGTCAGCCACCACGCGCGCTGCAGCCAGTTCCGACCGGCATTGAGCAGGGCGCCCCACTCTGGCTGGGGCGGTTGCGCTCCGAGTCCGAGGAAACTCAGGGATGCCGCGGTGAGGATCGCCGCGGCCATATTCAGCGTTGAGAGGACAATGATCGGCGCCGCGACGTTCGGCAGCAGATGGCGGATCAGGATCACCGGCGCGGGGACCCCAACGGCGCGGGCGGCTTCGACGTAGAGGAAGGCCTTGGCCTGCAGCACGGCGCCCCGGATCACGCGCGCGTACGATGGGATGCCGGTGATGCCGACCGCGATCATGGCGTTGGTCAATCCCGGGCCTAGGATCGCGACGATGGCCAGCGCGAGCAGGATGCCGGGGAACGCGAGCATCAAGTCGACCAAACGCATCAGACCAAGGTCCAACAGACCGCCGTAGTATCCTGACACCAGGCCGGTCCCGACTCCAATTCCGCAGGCGATGGCGACCGCCACCAGCCCCACGCTGAGCGATAGGCGTGCGCCGTGCACCACGCGCGTGAGAAGATCTCGGCCGAACTCGTCGGTGCCGAACCAATGCTGCTGGGACGGCGGCGACAGCGCATCTTGCGGCCGCATCAGGTAGAGGTCTGTGTGGGCGATGATCGGAGCGGCAACGGCCACAAGCACGAGGGCCAAGAAGACTGACCCGCCGACCACCATGTGTGGGTGGCGCCGGACGCGCCTCCAGACGGGCCGGCGTGCCCCCCGAGCCGGCGGCTGCGTCACTCGAATCGGACGCGTGGATCGAGCACCGCGTATGACAGGTCGACGGCCAGGTTGACGGCCACGTACAGTACCGCAACGAACAGCACCGCGCCCTGGACCACGGGGAAGTCCTTGTTCAAAATGGCGTTGACGATCGTCCGGCCCAACCCGATCCGCGAAAATACCGTCTCCACGACAAACGCGCCGGCGAGCAGGCGCCCCGTCTCGAGGCCGAAGAATGTGATGACCGGAATCAGGGCGTTGCGAAGCGCATGCCGCATTACGACCACGCGCTCGGCCATGCCCTTCGCCCGCGCGGTGCGCACGTAGTCCTCGCCGAACGTCTCCAGCAGGCTGCTCCGGACGAGACGCGCGATGCTGGCCATCGGCGCGAACGCCAGCGCGATGCCGGGCAGCACGAGCCGGTTCAGCCCGCCCTGGCCGATCGCGGGGAACCATTTGAAATGCAGCGAGAACGCGAAGATCAGCAGCGCCCCCAGCCAGAAACTGGGCATTGAGACGCCGACAAGCGACACGAACATCGCCGCGCTGTCCCCCCACCGCGTCCGGTGCACCGCGGCAAGGATCCCGAGCGGCAGGCCGGCGGCGACGGCGATGACGAGCGCGGCGGCGGCGAGCTCGATCGTATACCGGCCGTTCTCGATCAGCAGCGCCAGGACCGGACGGTTGAAGCGGATCGACCGGCCCCAGTTTCCGCGGATCATGTCGCCGCTGTAGCGGACGAACTGCAGCGGGAGGGGATCGGTCAGCCCGAGCTCATGACGCAGTGCATTGATGGCCTCGGGCGAGGCGACGCCGCCTTCCCCGAGCAGGAGCATGATGGGATCCCCCGGGACCAGGTGCAGCATCAAGAAGACGGATGCCATGATCCCGACGAGCACCGGCAGCGTGGACAGCACCCGCCTCGCGACGTACGAGGTCATTGCGCACGAGCGGGCCGCTCACCGGGTGATGTACGCATCATAGAAGAGCGGATACGCCACGGCATCGAATCTGACGCCCTGCAGGGTGCGGCGTGCACCCAGGATGTTGTTCTCATAATACAGGGTGAGGGGGAGCGCATCGTCCATCACTTTCCGCATGACCCGCCGGTACAGGCCGATCCGCGCCCGCATGTCGGTGAGGCGGCTCGCCTGGAGCAGCATCCGGTCAACGTCCGGATTGTTGTAGTGGAACCAGTTGAACGGAATGTTGGTCGAGAAATAGAGTGTGCGCAAAATGTCGGGATCGGGCCAGATGAAGAAGGCCAGCGTCATGTTGTGGTCCCCGCGGTTGATCCCCTCGTACCACGCCGCGCGGGCGAGCGCCCGGATCTCCACGTCGATCCCGACCTGCCGGAGTTGCGACTGGAGATATTCCGCTGTCGGTTCCGATCCGATGTTGGGGATGATGAAGAGGCTGATGCGCAGAGGCTGTCCATCTTTGACCCGGACGCCGCCGGGACCGGGGCGCCATCCCGCTTCTTCCAGGATCTGCCGGGCCTTCGCAGGGTCGTACGTATAAATGCTTTCCAAACCTTTGTCGTAGCCGGCCATGACCGGCGACACCGGGGACCGCCCCACGACGTGCTGCCCGTAGAAGAGCGTTTTCACCAGCGTGGCGGTGTCGACCCCGAACTCAATCGCCCGGCGCACACGGACATCGGTAGTCGGGGCACGCTGTGTGTTCAAGAGCACCACGCGGCCGGCGCCCATCTCGAGCTGCTTGAGGACATACAGGTTCGGGTCACCTTGGACCTGCGCGACACTTTGTTCGGGGAGCGGCTCAATGAGATTCGTTTCCCCGTTCTGCAGAGTCGCAAGCCGTGTCGAATCCTCGGGGACCGTACGGATCACGAGGCGCTCAAGGTACGCGGGACCGGAGTGCTTGGCCCCGCTCGACGGCGGCCACGCGTAGTCGGGGTTGCGTACCAACGTGATGTGATCTTGCGGGACCATCTCGACGAACTTGAACGGCCCCGTCCCCACCGGATGCTGGGCGAAGTCCCGGCCCCAGCTCTTGACCGCCGTCGCCGACACGATACCCAGCCACGGCTGGCTCAGCGCGTTGATGAACGGACTGTACGGCTCCTTCAGGTGCACGCGAATCGTGGACGCGTCGACGACCTCGCTCGACGCGTAAGGACCGATCGCGGAGATAGCGGATGTGGACCGCGTCGCGGGATCGACGATACGGTCGAGGCTCACTTTCACCGCGACGGCATTGAACGCTGTGCCGTCGTGGAACTTCACCCCCGAACGGAGTGTCAGCGTATAGGTCTTTCCGTCCGGGGCGATCGTCCAGTTCGTGGCCAGCCACGGATGGTACGCGCCGTCCGGGGTCATGTACACGAGGCCGTCATACAGGTGCGCCAGCACCCGCTGAGAAACCCCGTTGGCGGAGGCGTGCGGATCGGTGGTGCTCGGTTCCTGGCGAATGCCGAAGGTCAACGTTCCCCCCGGGGTGGGCGCGGCGGGCGCCGCCGCCGCCCCGACCGCCGCCAACACAATTACCGTGACCGTCGCAAGTGCCGAACGCCACTCCGATCCGTGCCGTGCGCGCATGGCGTGCCCCCTTGCGGTCTGTTGCGGCGGCCTTCTGTGGCATCCGGGCCGGTTCCTATCCGCCGGCGCCACGGGGGCTTCGGCGACTAATCGGTGTCGGTGCGGGCCTTCACGGCGTTGTTCCCGCTGGCATCGCTCATAAGCCGTCCCCTAGAGACAGTTGACTACATTGTATCCGATATAATACAATGTAGGCATAACTCCAGCGGCGGAGTAACCACATGGTGCAGCCACGGCGAGCGACAGAGCGGTCGGGAGATCGTGAAACTCCGGTGTCAGTGCGTCTCAACAAGTCTGTTCTATCCCCTATTCGTGCCAAAGCACGCGCGTCGGGTAAACCTGTGTCGCGCGTGATTAAGGAAATGCTCGAATCCGCGCTGCGAATGCAGCGCTTCCCAGGCATCGTCTTCGTCGAGGGCCCGGCCGGCCGTCGCGCGCACCTGGCGGGGACGGGGCTAGATGTATGGGAAGTGGTCCGCCTGCTGAAGGAGTATCAGACAGCGGCAAAGCTTCGTGAAAACTTTCCTCGGCTATCATCGATCGCAATTCGAATCGCGCAAGCATACGCCGAATCTTATCCGGAAGAGATCAATGCGTTCGTTGAGATGAACGACCAATCCCCGCGAGAACTTAGAGAAAAATTGCCATGGCTGGAGATCGCGCCGTCCTAAGTGTCCTACAGAGTCCTGCTTGACGCGGACACGCCACCGGCAGTCGCCATTGGCCTTCGGCGGGCTGGACACGACGCCGTGGCTGCCTCAGGCGATGCCTCGCTCGAAGCGCTCGATGACTTCCAATTGCTTCGACTGGCGGCTCAGCAGCGCAGGGTTCTCGTAACCTTCAACATTGCGGATTTCATCGAACTGGCAAGAACGTGTGCCAACACGCGAGAAGACCATGCAGGCATTATTCTGGTTCATTCGGGATCATTCCGACGGGCCGAAATCGGAGCCATTATAAAGGCATTGGATGAGTTGCTGAAATCGCGTAGCAGCTTCACGAATAGTGTGTTGTATCTCGCCCGTTCTGCGCCGTAGCAACGCGACATTCGTAGTGCGCAGGTCATGGTTCGTGCCCCTGATGCCCCGACTCCCCCCGGGCGGCCGCGACGTCCCACGGACCCCGGCGGTTACCACTTGGACATTTACTATGGAGTGCACCGCAAACTCTCGACATTACCGGCACACCATCGAACCCGCGTGTACAATTCAGGCAATACCGATATCGCAGGGACGCGGTGCCCTGCGCCTCGAAACGACATAGACTTAGAGCCTATCCCAAAACCGTCAGTCGGTAGACGATGAGGGCACACGCGAAATGCACCAGCCCCCGATAGTTCTCCATCCGCTTCTCAAAGCGGATGAGGAGTTTCCGGAACCGATTGTGCCATGACCCTGTGCGCTCGACGACCCAGCGACGCGCCGGGTGCCGCCGACGTCGCGGGCTGCATTCACCGCGATGACGGAGGTGGACGGTGTAATGTCGCTTCCGGACGGCCGCCTCGATCTCCGGGTAATCGTACCCTTTATCGAGGCACAGGTGCTGCGGGCGTTCAGGCGTCGGCCGGGGCCGCCGGACGACGAGGCTGTCCAACGTGGTCGTCGCCGCCTTCATGTCATGGCAGTTGGCGCCGGTCACGACGACGGCCAGCGGGGCGCCGCGTTGATCGGTCAGCGTGTGGCGCTTCGTGCCAAGCTTGCCGCGGTCCGTCGGATTGGGGCCTGTTTGCGCCCCCCCAAAGGCGCCTTGACCATGGCGCTGTCCAGCGATTGCCACCGCCATTGGAGACCTCGTAGCTCGTCGTATCGGGTCAGCAGCTTGGCCCACAGCCGCTCGAAGATGCCGGCCTCGACCCACGCCTGGAAGCGGCGGTGGCACGTGGAGCCGGACCCATACTCCCGGGGCAAGGCCTTCCACTGGCAGCCCGTGCGCAGCACGTACAGGATGCCGTCCATGACTTGGCGGAAGGGGACAACCGGACGCCCATTGGTCCCGGGCGGCTTTTCGGGAGGTAGGAGCGGTTGAAGTTGGGCCCAGAGATCGTCGGGGATGCGCCAGATCGTGCGTAATCGTCGCGTCGACCGATGCCGCGTCGCCATAGGCGTCGACCTCTGCTGCGATGAAGGTACGATCACTGGTCACGCTAAGTATACACCGTCCCAAGAGTTTTGGGATAGGCTCTTAGTATTACTACGTCACGTCTAGGATGAGTCATCTTTGAGCGTGCCGGGGACGGGTTGGCCGCACACGACGCAGTATCCTGTCCACGTCTTCAGGAGGTACTGGAGTTGTGCGCGGACCTGCGGGAT